>Ga0209358_10002110_pt1 | contig 15368 bp, 1 predicted proteins | sample LauGreFa1BDMLBSN_2_FD_187574 | JGI IMG/M metagenome (GOLD analysis project Ga0209358, IMG submission 187574) | Freshwater lake microbial communities from Lake Michigan, USA - Fa13.BD.MLB.SN (SPAdes) (version 2) | ecosystem: Environmental > Aquatic > Freshwater > Lake | place: Lake Michigan, USA... | reverse complement strand
CCACGTGTGCGCTGTGGCTCCATCTGTAAAATTGCGGTGAAGCATACGACAGCGGGTTCGAGTATCATCGCGGGTGCAGAATTGTGTCGTATCTGTCTCCTGCAACCTAGTTTTGCGCAGACGACCCATATGACAGGCACTGCCGGGTGCACGTGTATTTTGCAACTTCTCTGGAACAGCTGTGTTACGTGCTACGTACCGCAGCGCAAACGAGGGCAATCTCCAGAAGACATTGCAGTAGAAGGAAGCCTCAGGCCTATCACGTAAGTTACCGTCAACAGTACGGGAGTAGACATGTGGCCAGTCAAGCAAACTCTTGCAGTTTGATGTGCTACCGGACTGGAAACGCGCTAGGTTCCAGCGTCCTTGGTGTGTCTCGAGTGCATTACGAAGGAGTTCCTTCCCCTTACAGCGGAAATGTATTACCTTGTTTGTTAGCACCGCGTCGACGCATGCGCTGTGGTCTGACAGGAAGCGTGCTGGATGCTGCACAACGCGCATCGTCTCGACGACCGTCGCATGCGCATACACACTCTCACCAGTAATATGGCTGAAGCGGACACGGTTTCGGTCGGCCGAGGGTGAGCGTGCAGCGTACGCAACGGAGCCGTCAGAGTATGCGCTTAGCCACTGCAACGGACACCGCCAGTGCGCAATAGAACCTGTGGTCGGTAGTGAGTATCGCCCTAAATTATGCCTCACTGTGTGTGCGTTGTGCTGTATAGCCCAAGCGCTTGCGACAGTAGATAACCAGGTACTAAATGGTACTTCGACACAACTCTTTCCGGCGGAAACGCATGTCACATCTAGTACAGCGGAGCGCGACGAGGTACCCCCAACCGAGCGCGCGAGTAGTCGGACTGAGTGTCCGCCAATATCTGTTGCGAGCATCTGTAGGGCGACTGGCATGGTCGGGTCGACGACACGTGTCCCGCGAAATAGTGAGCTATTATGCGAAAATAGACCTCGCTGTATATTCTCGACGTGACCGTGTCGGTGGAGGTCAGTTGTCGTCCTTCCCGTTACCCCACCCTGTGCTCCAAACATCAAGCGACACTGGTCTAGAACCGGTGGTTGTCTTTTGCACAAACTCGCGCTGTTCTGTATACCTCCTGCGAACTCACCTTGTGTTAGCCAGCATTTGTTGTACATGGCTCGATTGACGTTTTCGTAGAAAACAGGGAAGTCACGCTCACAGCTCTTGATTTCTGTGGACTTGTCACACGTGAGGTCGACATATGTGTTTTCGTCGAGTGAGGCGAGCTGGCATCCACAGGACTTACCATGTGGACACGAGAGTAGGTCGAGTGTACCAGCCCAAAGGGCAACCAGTGGAGCGGCTCCACTCGGCGTACTGAAGCAAAGACTGCCAGCTTTTGGCGCCTCATGCTCGTGCCAGTCTGTGTCGACGAGCTCGTCCAGGAAGGACGCACCTTTTTCTGCAAAGCTAACGTAAAAGCCTTGTAGCAATACGTCGGCATTTGCACTCGTTACAAGTTTTTTTCCGACTGGGATTGACCATCCAACGTCTTCTTTAAGGTCTCGAACGCATGCTCGTAGTTGTTGTTGAAGGTCGCTCACGCTGGCGTCTGATATGAGCTTGTCTTCAGGACATTGGAAGTTCTGTAGTTTCACCATACTGTCGTAGAACCTTGCGCGTGCCAACCTTTGCGAAAGGTCGCGGGCCATAGTACGCTCTCGCTGCATAATGTCCCGGATATCGGGAATGTACCGCATCGTGCCAAAAGTTTTGGAGGTACCAAGGAACATCGTTTCGCGCAGGTAGTACAACGCAAGTAAAAGCATACGCTTCTGTGAGATTGCAACCAAACGTGTTCCTTGCTGTGCAATGTCGTACGATTGGTATACCTCTTCCTTACTCTGTTGTTTTGCCTCGACCATCTCTCTGAACTCGATAATCCTCTGATGTACACGGAACTCACCATCGCCTTCGTCGACACGTTTCATAAGCTCATACTCCGCGTGCTGTAATCGGTCGGCACATTGCGTTTTCCCTGTGTAATCGACTTCGTACGTTGACGGACGCGTGTTGTGGATTAGAGTTGTATTGAGGTCATACAGGCGGGTAAATTCGATCTCCGGAATCATATTCGCGTAACTGAATATCGGAGAAGTCTGGGTGTCAAGTCCGATACGCATGGCGAGCTTCTGCTCGACCATCCAGTCGACAGTCAGGACCGTATTTTCCCTCAATTTTTTACTGCTTCTGTCGAAAATAAACTGAAACATGACGTCGTAAAGTGTGCACTTTTTGTCACTATTGGCACACGCAGTCAGCACATCTTGATGGAACGAGACGGCGCTGACATCGTTGTTGAGCAAACGCATCCAACATGTTTTGTCTCTAGGGTCGTACTGTGCGACATCAGCACAGTCTTGCAATTGCACCTCTGCGCTGATGTTCCGGCAGATGAGTGTCGGGATCGATGTGACACCCCAGAACTCGACGGCGTAACGCATAATTTCTAGTAACTCATCGTAAACGTCACTTGTGCGCGTACTACCGGCTTCACTAGCGTAAATATCCCACTGTAGCTGTAAGTGACTCCTCAGCTTTACCTCGGCAGGCGCCTCGAGGTCGATATTTGGACAGACGAGGGTGTCCGTCGCCGTAGGGTTGGTGATGAGGTCGAACCAGTCAACCTGCGCTCCACCTTCAGCCGTTGTCGCAATAAGTACACATTTCCAGAACCATGATAGCGGCACCTCGACCGGAAAGTGTCCGGAAAACATGTAGAACGCTGTACCTGGCACATTTTCTGGCAACACGTCGAGAGGACTCATCAGTTTTGCGTTGTCTACCTGCACCTTTTGCAGCTCACGGTAGATATGCGCCGTGCATCGTGACAATCGCTTGTAGTGGTCGAAGTCTGCGATTCCGCGGCTCTCGGGTTTTAGATCGAAAATGTGAACGACTAGCTTGTTGATCGTATCGGCGACACACTGTATTGATCTGTCTGTCATGCGTTCGCACGAGAGCGGGTCATATGGCACAAGTAAGTTAAGAGGCATGTAAGGCTGTGACAATAGCATGAACGTGCTCTGAAAACGATTAAGAGCCTCTGCGCGGTCAGGGCCGAACGCTACCGGACACTCGCTTCGTAGTACGTCAAATGGCGACTCGAGTGAGAAAACGTCAATAGCGTCTTGAAAGAGAACTCGGAAAAGTGGTACAATCAACACATCGACACGACATTTAAGACCGTCCCATATTCCAAACGACATACACCTTTCCGCATTACTTAGAGGATACCTGACGAGTAAATCGGCCTGCCATATGAGACGGTCAACAACCTTACCTGCGACGGTATAGATTGGCGAAGGACAAAAACTGAACTGGCTGCATGGTTTTATCGTCGTTTCAGTCTGTCGCAGCGTGTCCGTTGGCTCACCGTTATCGTCGTAGTCCACATACGGACTCGTAAGAAGATTGAATGCGCCTCTGCCGACGTCAAGGTTGCAGAAGTCGACATCAAGTCCAGTGTCTTTCTCGCGCCAAGTGCGAGTGCTCGAAAAAGTTTCGAGTGAGTCAGATACTGCTTCAAGTGGCATGTCTTTAGGCGAACAGACTTTATAGTCCGTGTGTTCGTAATCGCGGTCGCACGGGTGTGCTTGCATCTTCAGTGCATTGCGTGCGTCATTGTCATCTATATCGGCAATGGCGAGCCAAGACAGTGCGTCTGGAATGAAGAGTGCCTTGCGCGTGGCGACGCTCTTGATGCGTCCTCGCCGTCCCGTCGCAGGCACACCCTGCGTTAGGTTTCGGTAGTTGAAAAGGTTGTTTACGCCACAAAGGCCGTTGTCGCGCGCAAAGGTTGGGACGTGCTGGAAGACACTTGAACCATAAGCGCTTCCCGTGCACTGCTCACTCTTTTTCGCGAAGATACGAACGTTAATTGGTGCTGAAAGTGTATTTTGCACGATGATCTGTGGCTGTTCGCATAAACCAACACCGGAACACAACTTCTTGCCATTGGCACAATGTGCGTGCTGGAAGCAGCTGTCGACGTGCACGCAGATACCAGACGGATCGCCTTGCGCCCCGTCGTTCTGATTCAGCCTACATCGCAGAGACGAATCGCTAGAGCTACAATCACTGTCTTCATAGCAGCGGAGCAGGGGCGGCATGCTGCATGACGCATGAAGCGTGTCAGTCGACGGCGCTGCAAAAGTCTCGCCACGTGCTTCCTGTGAATCAAGCCAGTGCGGCCAAAGGGTGTCGAGGGCGGCTTGGTCCGCGTCATTCTCAAAATCACGGAGCCAGTCTCGCACGAGCCCGATACTGTGTCGGAACATCGCTTGTGACGATGCCGAAGCTTGCAGCGGAGTGTCATACTGGTCATCAGACGGTGCAGAGAACGCCATACTCGCCTCGTCGGAGACATCGGCGAAGACTGGCATTGTCGGGTCGGCTCTTGCATTCGCCTTCCACTTACTCTGCATACGCAGAGGGTTAAGTTGTGCCCCGCTGGCACCGTAAGCTGCGGCGTCGCATGTAAGATGTGCCGCGCCAAATGTCGTCGAATACATGGACATGTTGCGCATGCGAACCGGGTCAATACTATATGCATGTTTGGAGTTGCTACTACTGCTCATCCATGAATCGAACCCACGCATGTTCGTCTCGCGTTTGTCGCATGCGGTTGTCGGGTGGTACCCGACAGGGTGCTGCGCGGTGGGATCCATGTAATCAATCATGTCGTCACAGAACGCCTCAGGTGTAACTCCTTCCTCAATTTTTGCTTGATTTCTGATATACACAAACATATCCTCGTGCAGTGTAAGGCGTGTCTGGGCTGGCACAGCGAGAAAAGTGTCGAGGATGCGCTGCGCTGCTACGTCCGGTGGCCACACTGTCTTTGGCCAGTGAAGGCTCGACAGGTCCATATCGACATGCAGTGGCCTATAGCGCCGGCCTTGCGTACACGTGCTCTTGGTGAACACAACATTGCACGCATGAGCTTCGTCGCAAAGACAGGGATCGTACAACTGGCCATCGCACATCAGCAAACAAGTGTCAGTGACGTAGAACTTATCACATGCGTCTTGTGGTAGCGTGAAGTTACAATGACTCAAGTTCTGTTTCCCAGGTGGGACAAGACTGTAAACGTTACGAAGGTGGCACATAGAGACGATCTCGAGTTGATACGAGCATCTTGTACGCCATGTTTCTTCGATCAGTCTCTGCTCTGCAGTGGCGCTGCTTGTTGGTCCCGTGATGTTCATTACTGCCACGAACAGAGCATACTCTATGACCCAGCGCGCACAAATCACCTGGCTTGGAGCGTCGTGCACAGCGTGTGCCATCGGGAATAGGACGTCGCGAAAGTATTCGTCTAGATACTCCGTAAAAAGCAAATGCTTCGACGACTGGCAAACGGGCTGGGCAACCGTGTGCTCAAACTTCGCGTTGTATGCGTGTGACAGGGTATCTGCTGGAGGTGTGCGTGGGAGGTGCCACGAACGGTCACTTGCCTGGTGCTCCTGCAAGAGCATTGCGAGGCGTATACCCGCAGGGCCCTGTGCAGCGACCTCATGCAGGCTGACGTTCTGTTTGTCGACAGATCCATTATACCACGACAGTTGCTGTTTCGTGTCTAGGAGACCCCAGGTGGTGCTCGGCAGCGCCTCATCGCACGACTGTAGAAGCGCGCTGTTATTATAGAGTGCGAGACGTACGAGGAGACCGTCATGCACCGTTGTGTAAGTCCCGGTCGAGCACATCTTGCTCCATCTTACCCCTGCACTGCCGTTTTTCGGCGCGAGCGGACATAGACCAGTTGGTATAGAACAAGAACCGTCTGGCCGTCCAAGACCACAAACACACAAGCTGCCGAGCCGGCCGATGTACAGAACCTCGTCAGAGCCAGGCGCCGAGATTCTCTCTCTGTTCATTTCGAGGTCATACCACGTCGCAGGGAACGTCGCGTTGCGTGTAGGCGCAGAAGGCCGCATATTCGAATCCTCGCACCACACACTGTCTGACGGCATGTAGCGGTGAACGTGTGACCAGTACGTTGGTGCATGTAACTTCGCCTTTTCCATGATCTTCTCGATCGCACGTTCCATTCCATGCATATACTTGGCCGCGTCAGCGATTGTACTCATGGATGGATCAAAGTGCGTATCCGCGTCAACCGTAGCGCTACCATCGATGTCGACACGCAGCGGCATTGTGAAAAACACACTCTCGAGGGACTTAACACAGTACGACCACAATGTCGCGTTGATACGTTGTGGTACCTCATTCACCGAATATTCTCGCACTGGTTCGTCATAACCGAAAGCGTAATCCTGGGCTAACACGCGTCGATCATTCTCGGAGAGATCAGCGACGATGGCGGCTGTATACCACATCTCTTCGAGTGCCTTTGCTTGTGTAGTTTCGTCGGCTACCTTAGCTGTAAAGGCACCTTGCAGGTTCTGCAACTTCGGAAGAACTGACTGTGCCGAGAAAGTTGTTCCGAACTGCTCGAGGTCTGAATGCATGTCCTTGTTGCTGATACAACAATTAATACTTGGAGCGTTATTTGCAAGGCACGTGCAGTACAGATTTGAACGTTGTGTATATGCCTGTTTGAGTGTCTCGATGACGCCTAAGACTAGCTCTCGCACTTTTGTATCAGTTGTACCTGCAACATGACGCACAACTTCACTAATTATACTTTGGCGTGTCGTGGATCCCTGTGTGCGTAAGTCGTAGCGAATCTCGCGACTGTCGGGGCTTCCACGATGGTACTGTGGTGTACGAAATGAGTCTTTGAGTGTTTTATGTGTAGGGAGCATGTCTGCAGCCGCGTAAGGTCCAAGCACAACACAGTCGACGGTCTGGTGCACTACGTCTCCTTCGAGCGCTACAAATTCTACCTCAATGTCACGTATCGGAACCGCTTTGAGCGCCTCAAAAGCAGGCTGGATTTTCGTGCGGAGGAGCTCGAGTATACGGGCTTCGGCCAATTGTATTCGCAGATTGTCATTTCCTTGTAACTTGTTGTGCATCTCTGCGACAGGTACCGTATTTTGACTGTCGCCGTCCCATGCCATTTTGGGATACGCGACGCCATTACTGCTTCGAGCCGTCATTTTGCCGGAGAAAGATTCGCAAGCGTCCGCGTGCTCGAACCGCCCTGCATCGACCCGTAACTTGTCGTTGAATTCGTATGTACCGTACTCAAAATACGTCAACAGTGAGTCAGCAGGAGGAGAGATTCCGTTGGCTAGAGCTAACTCTGCGCAATTGTGGTTCCATTGATTTGCAAAGAGAGCAGCGCGAAGGCAAGCATGAGTGCTATCGTCGAGGTCTTCGAGTCCATCAATTGAAGTACTAATCTGTGCAAGCCGCTTACGCAGCAGCTGGAAAGAAGTCCCGCCTTGTTCGTACATTTGCACTAGAGTTGTTACTTTAACGAAGGCCGGCTTCCAGTCCCCTGGGCGCTCCAGTAGGCCTAGAATGATAGAGCCCTCATCCCAGCGCTTTTGCTGGTAGTTACTGCGGCAGCGGATTATTACTTGTAAGACATCAACGCCCTGTGCGTCGAAGAAAGCATTCACGGGTCGAACACTTGTACAGAGACTTGCGTCGCCATTCCACGTGGTGAGACAGTCGATGTAGATCTGGACTTTATTCTGTGACAAAAGCTCAGAGAGCGAGAATGGATTCCAGACAAGTACGTCGTTAGCCAGGACTGTTGTCATCATCAGCGGACCTCGACACCAGAGTGCGTCAGTACGCTTCGACGACCGTTGCTTATCCGGTATGCGAGCAGGTAAGTCTCCGCAAACACAAGACCCAACGACGAGCGCGTCGACGGCAGGCAGTCGGCAGTTTTCTGTGTCGACTACCTGCATCAGATTCATTGCACCCGATAACATGCCAAGGACCCACGAGCACATCGCGTCAAAAGCGAAAGCAATCGCACCATACTTTTCTGTCAAAACGAGACCAGTGATTCCGTCCAGGACGTCCTGAAGTCCCGAGAGCATACTCTGCTCGCGCGCCGGGTCAGCGATATCACGTAAATCCTGCTTGAACCTGTCGGTGAGACACATACCCACAGCGAAGTCATCAACTTTGTCGAACTTCTCACTGCCCATACGGAACTTCACAACGTCCTCTTGTGTTGTGGCCTGTGAGATCGCCGTACCGATTCCCTCTATGACGAGAAATGCATCGTTAAGCTGACATTGCATGACCTTGGCTGACACAAGAGGCACATACACTACACCGAGACCAATCTGGCTCAAGAACTCGACAACCGCTGTGGCGACCATCACGCGTTCTGTGTTGAAGCGGAGCTCCTGCAGGCTGACAGGCTCTCTTGACGCTTTGTCCAGTGTAAGCGCTGGAATCTGTGCGTAAAGTGCGCCGAAAGTGGCAACGGTCTGCACAATACCGTCTTTCGCACTGCATACCGTAGCCATCGTGGTCTCCTGTGCCGTCGAAATCTCGTACAGCTGGCGTCGGGCTTGAGTAAGCTCCACAATCGTGATGATCGAGCGACTGAAAAAGTCCCAAAAGCCTTCCATATTTACACGCACAAAAGCAATCTGCAACCCAAGCATACTTGCGACTTGACACATCGGCCGCTTCATGTTTATTGGTGTCCCTACGCATTGCGCGATTCCACATGACGCGGCCGCGAAACATTTGTTCTGGAGGTCGACTTGAAGAGGATGTGTGCCGTGACATCCGGCACAGCTCGATACGCTGCAATTAACTACCGTCTCCATACGTTGTCTTGTAGTATATGAGGCAGAAACACGTAAGTTTATGGCAGGCTCACCGTTCGAATCGACTGTGAGTCGTAGACGAGCATTCTGCAGCCACGTGTCCTCGACCTCTCCACGACCCGTTAGCGGCACGTCGATAGTCGTCTCATTTCCGCCAAATGAGCCGCGTGTGATCGAGCCGAAAAGTGACAGAGTGCGTCGGGTGAACTGTAACGTTTTGTCTTGTGATGTCGAGAGTACCGCTGAACGGTCGATGTCTAACAGCCCTCGCTCATCCTGTGGCATTCGAACTGTGCGGGACGAAACTACACCCCAATCGAACGCGCTGCCGTTCGAGGCATATGACTTCAACGTCTCTAGCAATACCGATCCGCCCCCGTCGACCGGGACACGAACAACCTCTCGGCAGTCGTAATCGAGACAAACAGTCTTATGTGTGTCTGTGTAGAACGTATTCGGAACGTTGAGACAATCCTGTCGTGTGATGTCAATTGCGGCGCCATCAAATGCGGTGTCAACAAGTACGTAGATACAAAAACGAGCGTCGGTCTTGCCGTCGTCAGAACGTGTCGTGCCCACTATAAACACGGACGCTGTAGAGCGCTGCGTATGAGCCGGTAGCACGTGAATGGAACTAATAGTTTCAACAGGCCATGACGGGTCCTCCGCGTCACGTGTAGTGGCTGTTGTTGGATTGTAGGTCTCTGTCTCGATGATACGCCAGGCCGCGTCTGGAATGTCACTAGGGACAACCCATACGCTGGTCTGCTGTGATTTCTGGTCACGCGCGAGCACTACAAGCCACTCCGAGTCGCCGAACTGGCGCTTATGCACCGTTGCTAACTGGATATCGAGTACGATACGCGCGCGGAGAGGAACTGAGCTATAGATTGCCTGTTTATGTTCTATGTCTTCGTATACAGACATTACGAGACTCGCTGGCACGCAGTAGTATGCAACAGCTAGCGCACCGCGACGCATGCCGGTCACCGCAACACACCGAGTCTGTTGTGTTGGACACGTGACCCGACAAACAGTATCCGGAAGCTGTGCAACCGTGTAAACAGCAAATGGTGCAAGATGTTTCCCAGACTCCATATCCGCATAACTGAAGAAGCGGCTCTCTGTTTCGATTGTAGACTGACTAACATAAGCAAGTGGAGTCATGCTATACGCCTTATAAGCGCGTAGCGCGTCGTCAAATGCCGACATACTGTCGAGACAGCGTGCACGACACTCGAAGGTCAGCATGCACCCCATGAAGTAATCTACAGGTTCCGGCATGATACTAACGACAAACGGCGAGGTATGGTCTGTACATTTCATATCAAGTGCGTCCATTCCAAATGCTTGTGTCACGAGCAATCCGAATGCTGATTCAATTGCGAGTTGTGCCTTGACCATGCGTGCGAAGACGGGTTCAAATGCGCGTAAGAGCTTATTGTTGACGGAATCCATTACGGCGAAGCAGGCGGACGTACTCTTGTCAGTGATAGCCTGCATAACAAACGCCTTGCGTGCCATTGGTAGGATTCGGGGCAGACAAACATTATTTAATACCTCTTCAACAACGAAACCGTCGGTCTGCTTGCACACGCAGTCCATGACCTGGTAATCAACAGTGAGCACGAGGATGACTCGAACCACGGACTGCATGGACTCAGGCACTAGCATGCACGAATGACGCACTGCTTGTCCCCACGAGTTTGTGCGGCCAATAACCTGGCCACTTGCGTCACAGATGATCTTCATGTTGTCAAAAAGACCGTGCGAGATTTCCTGCTCGGATTCGTAGACAGATGTGATCAATGATGACACCATGTCGCGTGCGACGATTCGTCGAAACTGGCCATTACGGATCGCCTTCACGAGGATTCTTCGCAGTACCTTCATCGTGATGCGCAACCATGATACTGACGGTCCGGCGACCGACTGGAACACACGTACCCAACGACTGGAGGCCTGTGAGGACAGCGATACAGGTACGCCCGGCGTCGAGATCGGAGCGGCATCTGTTGTAGTAGCTGCAAAACTCGACACAAGCCGATTATACGGACCCGAGACCGCCGCGCCTGCCTGTCCAAACACGCGGTCCTCGACCATCGACGCAGCCGCAGTGTACTCGTATACGCGCGCTGTACCCACGAGTACAGTCTCGAGCTCTTGTACACCAAGGCTCTCCATAAGGGCCCCGGTCCTTGCAATCGTGCTTGCAGCAAACAAGGCAGAAAGCTGCATGGCTTGCAACGCGTCTTCTAGGTCAAATAGCGTTGTACCACTTGCGTCAAGAATCGAATGAAACGTCGGTCGTGGCCGCTGTTCGAAAATCTCGCCTATGTTTCCACGCACAACAAGAGGCATAACAAAAAGGGCCTCGAGTAGAAACTTGACAAGAAAAATCTGCGACACTACAATCTCTGTGCCCATAGAACCCCACTTCGGCATACGTTGTAGCATTGGACATAGCGCACCGGTTTCGGAGATTTTCGAAGGAGCCGAAAACATACCTTCCTCGGCACTACGCCAACATGTGTAGATAGTCTCTGGCTCGTTTGCGCTCGTACAGTCGTGGCGATTCGGATGTACGAAATAAAAACGGTACTGGAATGGGCGTCCCTCGAACACACCCTCGTTCCTCCAGTCCCAATCTCCAGGTGTTGCTGCAAGCACAGTCAGCAATAGGTTGTCGGCGTTGATGTACTCGAGTCCTACAACCTTCATATTGTACATCCTAGAGCACTGTGTCCGCTCTGTAAAGTCAGCACTACTACAAGAGAACCAGTCCGGGATAATCATGTAGCTTGCGAGTGCCTCCTCGCTGAAAGGCCGGCCAAGGCCGCCTGGTGAAGGGGATCGCACCGTCCGCAGCGTCCATAGGCGCGGCTTATGCGCTGCATACAACAGACTCTCGTCACGCGAAGTGTGTGCACAGAAGTCAAGGACAAGAGCACACTTTTTACCACTAGGTGTCGCGGTCCAGTGGACAGCCCACTCCGAAGCCGCGGAAACAGTTGGGTTCTCGCGGTCGAAGTACCCGAACGGAAGGACGATGCGGTTCGCACGTAGTTGCTCAAGATAGCAAGCCTCGTCGAGGCACTGGTGGTACTGCATCGGAACATTGTTTGTAACAAGATTAAGCTGTTCCTGCTGCAAGCTGAAGTCCCCGCGTTTGTTATCGTACAGTCGTGTCACAAGAATATCACCAGAGACATCGTCTTTCGCTCGTTGATACAAAAATACGTCGCCGGCGGCGATAAACGGCTGAAAGCGACTACGCACAAAGCCCCACGGCTGCTGTGATTGCCATGCGGCTAGTGAGCGGTTCGATAACGCCTGCTCCGAGTTCTTAATGAAAGTCACTGTCGCAGCGTCAGGAACACAAGCCGTTTTTTCACAGCCATTGATCTCAACTCCGGCCTCGTCGTTCTGAAGCAGACGTGTCGTAATAGAAACCGCGGAACATGCTCCACCCTGAGCGTTCGCGACGACACAGTCTGTCTGTCCAAGGCTTGTCCACTCGTCCCACCGCTGCGCGTTCAGTAGCGAGATGTTCTGCGAGCGCTGTCCAGCCGCGTGTAAGCCGAGACAAAACGGGAAGCAATTCTCGATCGACGGTACGCATAGCACTGAAGCATGTATGGCACAAAGCGGTATTACGACAATAGCTGCGTCGGCGGTATGATCGGCAGCAGCGCGTGCACCGTATTGTAGGCGCGTGTTGAAACCGTCGTCAAAGCCAAACTCGACGCGTCCTGTGCCCGGAGCGGAGAAGCGTCTACGGGAAAATCGAAGGCTATGTACACGGATGTCGACCTGCGCGCACGTAAGTCCGACACGCGCAGAGTCAGGTACAAAACGCACGCGATGCACGGTGTACTCGAGTTGCTTGTCCTCGTCGTCGGCAAGGTGGTGTTGATACGGCACGCTTGCGCACATGACCTGGAGACCGGAAGCTCCATTATCAACACAACGACAGCCGAACATACCAGTCCGTGCCTCCCCCTCGTCGTCGATATCTGGCACGGCGTTGTAGCGTACCGCGGCGATACCGAAGCGCAAGTCCACCTTAAACGGCCAAGCGTGTAGGGCGTACGCTACACGCAGACTCGCACCGACCATAGAGTGGTATACGATCGAGTCTGCGTCAGTAATGGCGTAGAGGCTTGGCGTTAGTCCTACGACGCGCATTGCCGCTGTCCCGAGCACGTCACTAGCGTTCTGCCACACGAGCGGTAGTGATGGTGGCAAACACGAGCGTACGACACCAGTAACAGAGTTCTCGACGACAATCAGCGCCGTATCGAGCCAATTATCGATGAGGTTACCGGCAGACCTCATGGCAGACACTATACTTGTAGCGAGTGGAGCGATGTCTGGTATACACATTACAAGCTTCTCTGCGTCTGTATAATTGTAGTCTGTTGTCTTGAGGGCGTAATCGCATCGATTCTTCGTGAGTATTGGAAGTGCAATAATAGAATGCAGTAACGAGTTTACAAGACCATGAAGTGTTTTGTATAAGTTGATGTCGAGAAGAGGATACATAACGAGCGTAAGCGTATTAGTGACGGGCACGCAACTTGTCGTCAAGATCTCCTGCAGTGTCGTCGCGCTGCGCTGTGCGTAAAGTGCTGGTGTCATCAGGTCAAGTGTGAGATAGTATGGATTCCCGACACACGAGAGGTCATTCACCCAAAAGGGACTGGTTGCGTTGTCGCTGTATATGTCTTGTTGTGTGCACGTGCCGAGACGAGTAAACCATTCTGACATGCCCATGCCGAGACTGCCCATAAGCACCGTGAAGTTGACGATGAGATCTGGTAGCAATTTCGCATTCACGAGGACAATTGGAAGCAGAACGTCGACTGAAAAGCCAACAATAATATACGCCACTGCGTTATAGATCGGCACGACAGCGCGCCAGAAGGGAGCAAAGATCTGAAACAAAAGCACGAGGAGCTCGTTGAGTGTCTGTCCGACGCCGGAGTTGTACGCGTTCACGTACAACGCAATTAACACGCTGCTCGTTTCAGATAGTGCAGCAAGGATCGCGATTACGAGCAGTAGTGCGACCCAAAATATAAAGTAGTTGAGGAAAATCTGGGCGGCCGCCGCCGCGACACTGACCGGGATGGTTACAGCTGAAACGGTTAGCGCGAGGAGACTACCACAGAACGAGCCGTCGGCGAGCTTCCGCACGTCGCTGCGCCGCGCGTTGCATAGGACGGCGATAATGCGGTTGAGAACGAGCTCGAAAATGACGACTAGCTGGAGCGCCGCCGCAAATAGCAACAGCCACATTTCACGAGGTATGACGCTCCTAAATACCGCGACATGCTAACTTAACGTATTGCGTGTCGCGTGTGTCTGTAGACTGTGAAATTGGAAAATACAAATACCTGGCCCGTAACCATGCTTGCGATTTAAGGTTTCTTTAGGGGGAACAGCATCATGCACGTCCTGCATGACCGTGATCTCGCTGGCTGTCGACAGATAATCCCGAGACATTTCTTGTTATTTAAGCGACGATATACCAAAAAAGTGATCAAGAACGACCGGGCGCTAATCATTTTGAGAAGTTACGGATTCTATATTAAACACGTACACGTGCATGAACATGAATATTACCGTGAAATTCTGGATTTTTATTCTTCATTTGTTGGGCTTAGTCTCAGGATTTCGCACTCTTGTATGCCCAGCAGGGTCGTACGAATACACAAAGATAACGTCATGGGGCCCACCGATTACCACTTCTAGCGAGTGCCTTCTGTGTGAGGAAGGATTTTATTCCGCCACTGCCGGTCAGACTGCATGTACGCCCTGCTGCGATGAGTCTGTACAGGCATCCGATTGTCACGCGTATTCTACTCTCGGAGCTACGAGTTGTCAACTAAAGAGTACTTTAATTCGCGCTGATTGTACCAAAGATCAATCCATGACTCTGTATGAACACCTGCACGGAACTGGTTGCAAATGTTATGGATCAATGATAATGCTAACTGGTACCTTTATTTCTGGTGGGACGACGTGCACAGGATGCCTCATGGGTTATGGCTGCACAGAATGCGTACAAGGAAGATACTGGGCTCCAGCCTGTACTGCGTGCCCAGCAGGGGCGTACAGCAACACCGCACAAGCGACGGTATGCACGCTGTGTGCGACTGGAAAATACAAAGCCGCGACCGACGCGGCAGCATGCACGGACTGCGCAGCAGGCAAGTATTCAGCGACGTCCGCCGCAACCGCAGAGGCGGCATGCACGGCCTGTGCGGGCGGCGCGACCTCGCTCGCCGGTGCCTCTGCTGTCGGCGCTTGCTTCGCCAACTTGGGATACACCGGGCCAATCAGCGGCGCTTTCGCGGCGTGCACGGCCGGAAAATATAAAGCTCAAACAGGCCCAGCGGCATGCACGGACTGCGCAGCAGGCAAGTGGTCAGCAGCGTCCGCCGCAACCACAGAGACGACATGCACGGCCTGTGCGGGCGGCTCGTCATCACCACAAGGCAGCACGGCGATCAACGCATGTGTCGCCAACAATGGATTTTTCGGAAACCCAGGTGGACCGTTCACGGCATGTGGACTCGGCACTTACTCGAGCGGAACTGGTGCGACCGCGT
>Ga0209358_10002109_pt1 | contig 15372 bp, 9 predicted proteins | sample LauGreFa1BDMLBSN_2_FD_187574 | JGI IMG/M metagenome (GOLD analysis project Ga0209358, IMG submission 187574) | Freshwater lake microbial communities from Lake Michigan, USA - Fa13.BD.MLB.SN (SPAdes) (version 2) | ecosystem: Environmental > Aquatic > Freshwater > Lake | place: Lake Michigan, USA... | reverse complement strand
AGGAGGTGAGTCCTGTGAGTACAAAGACAAGCGTAAAGATGGTTTTTTTCTCGAATAGGGCCTTTTTTTTCATTGAATCACCAGTTTTCCACTTACTGAATCCACTTCTGAGGTGGATTCTGACCGTAATGTTAGTTTGTAAATATAAGTTCCTTTTGCTGGATATTTTGTTTTGTGTTGTAAAAAAATCCAGTCCCATTCCTCAATTATTTCCAGCGCTTGAATAAAACGTTTTTCTTCGGAAAATAGTACTTGCCCAGTCGGAGAAAAAATCGTCCAAATGGCGATTAAATTCTCCTGAGGCCGGTTGTGCCGAAATCGGATCGATGCTTTTTCTTTGGCTGGATTCGGGTAGATTTGGTGAGCAAGCAACTGGAGTTGTGTGCTGTTTCGAACCTCAATCGAAAAAGTATAGGTCCCCTGATTCCCAAAATTGTCCCAAGCAAGCACCTGTATTTCATTTTTCCCTTCCACCAATCCAGTCAATAAAACTCGCGCAGTTCCTTTTTCGAAACTCCCCTCTAAGGCTCGGTATTCTTTATGTATAGGTTGGAAGCCTCCGTTATTTATCCGCAGGTGCATTGTTTTTTCTGGCGATAGTGTTGAACTGTTGATGCCACTTGCATCTTGAAATTTAAGGAGTACTTCTACCTGGGTGCTGGCAATTGGCGGGCTGATTTGCACAGGTTTGCCGCCGAGGTCTGCGGTGATTTGTGGCCCAGACTGATCCAAAGTCCCAGTTTTTTTGTTGGCTAAGGGAAGAGCGATGAGCCCTGTAGCCTGTATTTTTTTACTTGAATCCCAAGCCTGAATGCGTATCCGTATTTTTTCCACTTTGCTCTTCAGGTGTTCGGGAAGGATCAACTGGGCGACCAGTTTTCCATTGCGAACTTCTCCTTCGCCAGAGAATAGGCGTAAATTTTCTTCGGTAAAGGCTACCGGAGCGTTTTCGTCCCCAAGGGTTCGGCTGTCAGTCGGTTGATCCCAGATTTCCAAGATGTACTTACCCTGAAAGTTTGGGAGAAAGGCTTGGGTAATTGGGTCCTGGATAGCAGCGGTAAGTTGAATGGGAACCAGGGTCCGGAGTGAATCCACTGGACTTTGACTGGGTAAGAAAATTAGCTGCTCTAGTTGTACTTTAGCCTCTGGCAATGCCAAGCGAAGACTAGGATCCCCGAGAAGGGAAAAATTACGGTTATAGGCTCCGTTGAGGCTTTCGTTTTTGGTGCGCCGGTAGAGCGACCCCAAGTCTGTTCCTAATTCTCCTGCCGCTGCCAAGGCTTGGGTAAAGGCTTGGTTGATGCTAAAATTCACCGAACTGAAGACTGGTCTTCCTGTAGCCAATAAACCAATGGCTCCTTTTTTTTGTGCAAAAAGCAACTCTTCAGCTGCAGATCGAATAAATGGGCTGTCGTGTCGTCCAAACTCGCAGGTGGCGGTAAACCAGATGGGGAGTAGGGTTTGCCTTGGCCAATTTTCTAAGTCCTGCACCTTAAAAATTTCCTCAGCGGTAAGTGTAGTTTCATTTCCATGCCCCACATAATTGAGCAGTAGCGTGCCTGTATTGAGCGTTTCAAGGATTGCTTTTTTTGCTTCTGGAGACTCCTGTCTGCCTCCAGATTTGAGTTGCTCAAACCGATCCAAGTATAATTTTTGGCTACGGAAAAAGGGGAGCATTTTTTCCAAATAGGCCGCATGCACTTCCGAATCCCGGATGTGTACGCCATTGTCTCCATCATCTGCCAGGAAGGTGAGTGTACTGCTCGGAAAGGCCTCTCCCTGGGTTTCGTAGGCGATCGTTTTCTCCAACCAACTATTGGCTTCGGCAAAAGTGATCGCAGGGATCCTACCCACTCCAATCTGCATGGGTGCATCCCCGGCTTTACTTTCTTCCCAATTGCCCAATCCCCAATTTACCATTCCAAAGTAATCGTCCGAACTGTAAGTTGTCAGGGGATCCAAACTGGACCTACTGGTGTAAATCGGTACTAAATTGGGTCGGCCACCTAGTTTTTTCTTGTAATCAAAAGTTCCTTTTCCCAGCAGGAGCACGTTTTTCAACTGCTTGCCTTGATGGTATTCCTTTGCAATAAAGTTACGGATGGCGGTGATGTCTGAATTGCCATAGCCCTGCCAATCGTAGATTTCAGCGGTGAATACGAGTTGAGTAGGGATGCCCTGACTGGCTTTGAAGGCTTGGAATTGAAGGGCGACTTCTTTGAACTGGGGCACGGTGATTACCAGTAATTCAGGTGCTGCAGCACTCGTGCCCTTGGGGGTAATAGCTCGAATGCCAAGCAACTCTTTCGCGTTTTTTGGTGAAAATAGAATCCACTTTTTTCCAGAGGCAGATTTCCCTGGAGTATAGGAAATTGGTTGGTAGAAATCACTGACTTCCCAAGTTTGAAATCCAGTCTCCAGTGAAATTGAATTTTCTACTCTCCCAAAATAAAGGCCTTCCTTTAAGGAAGAATTTAAAAATGGAATGCCTACTACGGCCACATCGAGGTGCCCAGTTCCTGTTCCCTGAAAACTAAAGCGTACCTGCTCCAAACGCCCTTCCTTGGGAGTGAAGGGAATATGGGTACTTGTTTCAGATCCCTTGATCCCATACGTACTTGTTGGGATTGGGGAAAAATTGACCTCCTGCAGGAGTTCGGTATCCGCCCAAATCCGAAAACTGGAAGAACTGTTGGATTGACTCATCAAACGTGCATGAAGGATCCAAGGGGCCATGGCTCCACTGCTTTTGCCATAGGAAATGGCCAAACTTTGGCCCTGACGAATGGGGAGGGAATACCAGGATCTACCGGAGTTGAGTAGGTTGATTTTTTCTTCTTTGAGGGAAGCCAGCTGGTACCAGGTGGCTTGCGTAGCAGGTGGATTGGAATTTCCCTGAATTGATTCAATTCGCTTGGGTAGTGACTTTTGGGCCAGGACATAGCGAAGGGTATCTGTATACAAATGGTGCGTGTAGTTCAGTTCCCCTTCGTTGGAAAAGCCGCCTTGATGCGGGCCTTCTAAATAAAAATAAAGTTGATCGGCTTGGAGCCAAGAAGGAATTTCTGGTGGACGAAGTTGAGCGGAATCCAATCGCTGTGGGAGCATGCCTGGGTAACCGTAAATGGCTACTTCTTCCAATCGTTGAAATCCGAGTTTGCGTGCTTGATTTGCGCTAATCGTGTAAATCCCCGCTTCCGTAACTCCCGCAGTGTACTTAAAGGTTTGGGAATAAGCGGTATGGCAAAACATTCCCAGAAAAATCAAAAGGGAACAGAATTGCCTCTTCATTTTTTGAGTAACAATTGTTCTACTCCAGAAAGCAGGAGGTAAGCAATAATGATCAAGGGAATACCGGCTAATTGTAGCCATGCGAAGCAAAAGGCACCTAAACAGAGCAAGGTGTAGCGGTAGGTATTGTCTGCAAAACTTGAGTTTTTGAACTTCAAGGCAATCAATGGAAGTTCGGAAACCAAAAGTATACTTGTTGCCCAAGCGATCACCACAAGGGCGATTGGGCTAGTTACCCAAGGCGCCAACTCAGGCCAGTGGGCCACCAGGTGCGGTAGAGTGGATAGCAAAAGGGCATTGGCAGGGGTAGGAAGTCCAATAAATCGATCGCTTTGTCGGGTGTCTAGATTGAACTTGGCTAGTCTGTAGGCCGAAAGCATCGGGATGATCAGCGTCAAGTAGGGAAGAACCTGGGAGTCTGTTTGTGCCTTGGTCAGGGAATACAAAAGAATCCCTGGCAATACCCCAAAGGATACCACATCTGCCAAAGAGTCTAACTCTTTTCCCATGTCGCTTTGAACCTTCAGTAGGCGGGCGGCAAAGCCATCCAGAAAATCAAAGCCAGCAGAAAGGATCACAAAATAGGCTCCATAGAGCAACTGTCCCTCAAGCACCCAGAGGATCCCTACCACTCCAGAAAGGAGATTCAACAGGGTAATAAAGTTGGGGAGTTGCGCTTTTAGGTTCACGAGTATGCTTTTAGGCCAACAAATGGGTTATTCTTTTTTTCAAAGCCTATGCTGGTTTCAGGGCCATGGCCTGGGTAAACTAGTGTTTCTTCCGGGAGAACAAATAACTGAGATTTGATTTTTTCTAGCAACAGGGCATGATTTCCTCCAGGTAGATCTGTACGACCTATGCTTCCTCTAAATAGCGCATCCCCTGCAATGCAGCGCTTGCTATCCTCATGGTAGAACACCAAATGACCTGGTGCATGACCGGGAACGAAAATGCAGCCCAATTTTTCCTTACCTACAAAAATATCCTGGCCTTCCACCAAAAAGGAATTGGCTTCTGAGGGAACATAGTCCCGAAAGCCATAGTTGGGTGCATACACTTCCACGGATTTCAAGACTGGAACTTCAAGGACGTGGATTTGTAAGGAAACTTGAAATCGCTCCATTGCCCAGGCATTTCCCAATACATGGTCGATGTGGCAATGGGTATTGAGCAGTTGGGTGACTTGTAAGTTCTGATCGAGTACAAAGGCTTCCAGTTCTCGTTTTTCCTCCGCAGTATAGCATCCCGGATCAATGAGTGTGGCTGTTCCCTCATCGTCGTACAGGAGGTAACTGTTCTCTTGAAATGGGTTGAAGGTGAAGCACTTGATGTGGAGCATGCGAAAAGTCAAAGAGATTAAAGCAAAGTAAAGAATTATGGGCTTAATTTAGGACATGGAAATTGATTTTTTAATCATTGGACAAGGTTTGGCCGGCTCGGCCTTGGGCTATCGCTTGATTCAAGAAGGAAAAAAAGTAATCCTGATCGATCAGCCCGAGGAGAATAAAAGTAGCCGTGTGGCGGCAGGCTTATTCAACCCGGTTACAGGTAGAAAAATGGTCAAGACCTGGAAAGGGGAACTCTTGTTTCCCGAAATCATTCCATTTTATCAGGAATTGGAGCAGGTGACTGGGAAAAAGTTTCTCACACTCCAGACCATCTACCGACCTTTTTTATCCATCGAAGAGCAAAATGAATGGATGGGACATTCGAGTGATCCGGAAATCCAGCCTTTTCTGAATAAAATTGAGGTAGAAAGCCAGCATGCCAGCCTCAAGGATTCTTTTGGAGGAGTTCTCCTTCAGAATTCAGGCTGGCTAGACATCCCCACTTTATTGGATGGAATGGCAACTTTTTTTGGGGATCGATTAGTTCAGGAAGAATTCCAGGAGGAGGAATTGGGGCAGAAAGGGGAGTCTTGGCAGTACAAGCAGTGGAGGGCGAAAGCCTTGATTTATTGCAATGGATTAGGAGCCATGCGTTCCCGGTTTTTTTCATTCTTGCCTTTTGCTCCAGTCAAGGGTGAAATTTTGGAATTGAAACAAGATTTTAATCCTCCCTTTATCGTGAATCGTGGGGTGTTTCGGGTGCCCTTACCCAATGGTAATTTCCGTGTGGGCTCTACCTATACCTGGCATGACTTGGAAGAAGGTCCCACGGCAACAGCCCAAAAAGAGTTGTTGGACAAGTTGACCGAGGTGGTCCGTGTACCTGTAGAGGAAGTGGTTGCGCACCGAGTTGGGATTCGTCCAGCCACAAAGGATAGAAAACCATTCTTGGGAAAACATCCTGAGGCTCCGCACGTTTATGTCTTCAATGGATTTGGAGCGAAGGGAGTTTCACTCGTTCCCTATTTTAGTGCACAAATGCGGGATTTTCTCCTTGAAAACAAGCCTTTGGAAGTCGAAGTATCGATCTCTCGGTATTTTAACTATATTTAAAACCTAACTCTATCGTTGGAAATGCGAATGCGTGTATTTCGATACCTTTTTTTAGTTATTCTACTTGGCTGCGGGACAGAAGCCTGGGCTCAATTTGACCAGGAGCGATTTGGTAAAAATCGGGTGCAGCACAAGGAGTTTAATTGGTACGTCTATACCTCGGCCAATTTCGAAGTATATTACTACGATAAGGGTGGGGTAAATGCCAAGATGGCCATTGAATTTTTGGAGTCTGAATTCAATAAGTTGACTCAAAACATTGGCTATGTAGCCTACACCAAGCCAAGAATTTACATTTACAATTCTCCTGAGGAGCGCTTGCAGAGCAATTTGGACCTCAATGCACTGCAGTATACCGAAGAGGGGCAGACTAAATTCACCCGATTGGTGGCAGAAGTGGCCTACAAGGGCCGTATGGACCTATTTAAAGAGGATTTGCTATTTGCTACCTCCAAGGTCATCGTCAAAGAAATGCTCTATGGTGCTTCCGTAGCCGATGCTTTTCAAGCGAATTTGGTCAGTAATTTTCCCGATTGGTATGTGGATGGCATTGCGCTTTATTTGGCCAAGGGTTGGAGCCGGGAGATGGATGATTACATCCGCCGCTACCTGAAAAATACACCCAATCCGAAACTCCACACCTTGACCGATCTAGAGGCTGGCCTCGTGGGGCAATCGATCTGGAATTACATTTCCGAAAAGTATGGTCGAAGGTATGTTTCCAGTATCCTCAACCTTTCTCGAATCAATCGTAATGAGGAAAACAGCATTGCGAATACCATCGGGATCAATATCAAGACCTTTATTTCCGATTGGCAGCAGTTCTACTTGAAGGTCAATGAGCCTGTTTACAGCAACTTTAAAACCCTCGATTCGAAGAAAGCCATTGCTACCACCTCTTCCCGAGTAGATGGTGCCATTACCGATGTGAAGTTTAGTCCGGATGGCCTTCACTTGGCTTATGTGCTCAACAATGCAGGGAAGGCCACTGTATGGGCGCGCGATTTGTCTACCGGTATGGAGCAGCAGATCTATCAGTCAGGATCCAAGCACGAAGAGTTGCCTCCCAATCTGCATTCTCCTGTGATTGCTTGGAGGGATTCTGCAACGCTGGCGATTGCAACCTTCAAACGAGGCTTGACTACACTTAGGCAACGTTCCTTAGATGGGTCTGCTCGGGACAAGGTTTTCCTTCGAAATATCACCCAGATTTTGAGTTTTGATTTCAATGAATCGGGAAGAAACATGGTCCTTTCTGCCATTTCCAATGGAAAGACTGACCTGTATACGCTGAATTTAAGAGGGCAGGGGAAGCGCTTGACTGACGATGCCTTTGATGAACTTACGCCTGTATTTTTGAATGATTCGACGATTGCCTATTCAAGCAATTTCATCCAATTGCCCGATTCGGTTTTACAGAAAGGATTGGCATTGACCAATTTCCCAGAGCAATACAATTTGTATCAAGTACAGGTATTGAAGGATACTACAGTCTACACCAAACTCACCAACGCCAATAGTAAAAACACTTTTCCGAGAAAGTTGAATTCCAATAATCTGGTTTTTTTGAGTGATTTGAGTGGGATTTCTAACCTGATGAAGCACAATATAGGCAATCAGGTCTCTACCCAGATTTCTTCTTTTGACACCAGCATCGAAGTATTTGATTTGAGTTCACGAATGAATAAGGTGGCCTATGCGGTCCGAAATGGAAAGGAGTCCCAACTTTTTGTGGAATCCTACACCGGAGTAGATCAGTTTACTCCAAGCACCCCTCGGGTTCAATTGGCGCAGGTCAAAGAACTGAATGAGCGACTGGCAGCACGAAGAATCTTGGAAGCCAAAACCCAACAAGCCACCCGAGCCAAACAGGAGCAGCAGGCAGGCCCTGAGTTGGTGGCTCCAATCACTTCGCTAGATACCCTCACCAAAAAAACTTCCTCTTTGACCACAGATCGCTTGCGGTTTGAGTCAAGAAAAGGGGTCAATACAGAGAACTATACCTTTGACTCCATCCCTTCACGAATAACCGGTAGTACAGGTCCGATAGAGGCCAAGCAGGAAACTGCTAAAAATAGTATTCTGGATACCTTCCGGAAGCAAAATTTGCAAAAACTGATTTCTGGGCCTCGACCTATGGAGTCCCAATTTTTTACCAACCACATCAACTCCCGCTTTGTGGTCGACCCCTTGCGTGGATTTGGAATTAACCTCCAAGGAAAGATGACTGATGTGTTGGACAACCACCAATTCATGGGGGGAATTATGTATTCCTTGGATTTTGATTCGGGAGGAGATATCTGGTTTGAATACGAATACCTCAAATCTCGACTAGATTTTAGAGGGCGTTACGATCGGAAAACACTGACAGTGACCGAGGGGGACGTAAGTTTTCAAAAATACACCTTGACCAAAGTGGAGACAGGCGTAGCCTATCCGCTTTCCATCCATTCTCGCCTGTATGCCGCTCCTTTTGTGGCCAGGACGCAGTATTTTAACTTGAATGAGGATTCCTTGATTTACAGCAAGATTCCAGAACTCAACCAGCTGAATGTTTCCTATGCTGGGGGAAAGGTTGAATACGTCTACGACCGTACCGAACCCATGGGATTGTATGCATTTACGGGTACCAAAGGCAAGGTGGGTTTTCAGCACTACCAAGGGCTGAATCTAGGGAATCGTTCGTTCAGCAATTTCTATTTGGATATTCGCAATTACCAGAAGATTCATAAAAACATTGTGCTTGCTTCCAAATTGTATTTTGGATCTTTTATGGGTGCCAATCCCCAGAGTTACCTAGTAGGAGGCATGGACAACTGGCTATTCAATAATTTCTACAACCCTCCTGCCAATCGTCCTGAGCCTTCGCCAGTACGCAATCCGAATGGGCTCGAAAATTCGAATATTCTCTTTGCGGATTTTGTGGATCTACGAGGATACGATTACGATGAGATTCGAGGCCGAAATGCACTGACCTTTTCTACCGAATTGAGACTTCCTCTGTTTTCGTATTTGACCCGAGGCAACATCACCTCCAATTTTGTGAAAAACTTCCAATTGGTGGGTTTCTATGACGTGGGTTCTGCCTGGAATGAGGCTGCTCCTTGGGAAAAGGTCAACGATCAGAATACGGAAGTAATCAATACCTCTGGGTCACCTTTTGTGATTGTGCTGAATAATTTCAATAATCCTTGGCTGCAAAGTTATGGTGCAGGGCTTCGCACGGTGTTGATGAATTACTACATCAAATTCGATGCGGCTCGACCTGTAAGGAATTATAAAAACGAAGATTTGAAATTTTACTTTACTTTGGGGTACAATTTCTAAAGCCTATACTGTATGATCAAATCCATGACTGGCTATGGGGTAGCCGGATTTGAGAATGAGCAACTCGTCATCCAAGTGGAAGTTCGCACGCTCAACTCAAAAATGTTAGACCTGTCTAGCCGAAGTCCCAGACAATTTGCTGACAAGGAGGCTGAAATTAGAAATCGAGCGCAAGCCATTCTGGATAGAGGGAAAGTCAGTATTTCCATCGACTTTTTAGTGAAAGGGAATCAGAATCTCCCTGTTCAATTAAACGAGGACTTGTTTAAGACTTACTACAGCACCTTTGAGCGCCTTGCGGCATCTGTAGGAGAGAAAAATCCAGACTTATTTAAACTGGCGCTACAAGCGCCTCAGGTCATGGTTGCCACGACCTTGGATCGAGAGGACTCCGAAGATTGGGGACAAGTAAGTTTGGTTTTGGAAGAAGCCTTGCTTCGTTGTGAAGCATTTCGTGTGGACGAAGGTGCTTCGCTTTATGTGAAATTAAAGGAAAATATAGATTTGATTCGAAAGGGATGGGCAGCGATCAAAGCCGAGGAACCCAACCGCAAGGAGAAAATTCAATCTCGAATTCGAGGGCATTTCTCCCAATGGATGGATGAACATGCCTTTGATGCGAATCGATTTGAGCAGGAACTGATTTACTACTTTGAGAAAATAGACATCAACGAAGAGCTAGTACGCTTGGAGACGCACCTAGACTATTTCATGAAGTGCATGGAGACTGAAGTGAATCAAGGTAAAAAGTTAGGCTTTATCAGCCAAGAGATCGGAAGAGAGATCAATACCATCGGTTCCAAAGCCAACGATGCAGGGATTCAAAAGTTGGTCATCCAAATGAAAGATGAACTGGAGAAGATCAAGGAGCAATCGTTAAATGTGCTGTAAGGTCAAAAAGTCAACAGACAGACAGTCCACGGTCCACAGCGCACTTTCTTGAACGGCAAGTATTAATCTTATCCGTTGATGGGTACAGGAGTGGTAGTATAAAAAAAAAGGCCCCGAACAAGCGGGGCCTTTTTTGATCGGTATTTCAAGAAACTTCTTTCGAAAGGTTCGAGGAAGTAATAAAAAAGACCCGAATTGATCGGGTCTTTTTTATTATCCTAGTTTGAATCGGATAGGTAGTCTCATTCGAGTACGAACTGGCTTACCTCTTTGTTTACCCGGTTCCCATTTAGGGGCAGCTTTTACGATTTTTACCGCTTCTTCATCACAACCTCCACCGATACCTCTCAATACTTCTACGTCTTGAATGGATCCATCCGTGTTGATTACGAATACCACGATTACCGTTCCCTCAACACCCATTCTTCTTGCTTGGGTTGGGTACTTGAGGTTGTCTGCAAGGTATTTGTTCCAGCCTGACATTCCTCCAGGAGGGTTAGGCTGAGTTTCTACGACGTCAAAGATAACATCGGCTTTCTCTTCTTCAATCTCCACTTCTTTGATGGCAACCTCTTTTACTACCGTAGCCTCTTTTACGTCTACGTCAAAGTTCACATCAATTTTTTCTTCGATTTTCACCTCATCCGGAATCTCTTGGATCACAGGCTGCTCCATCGGTGGCGGTGGTGGTGGTGGCGGTGGCTGGTTGGTGATGGGCACATCTATCAGCTCATCGAAACTGTCTGAAACGTCACCTACGTCCTTAAGGGCAGAGTCGTCATAAGACTTGTATTCGAAAGCAGCAAGAGTGAGACCAACGGCTATAGCAAGACCAAGGTTGGTAAACATACCCACCCTTCTTGTCAAGTCAGCACTAGGAGTCTTTTTCGCTTCCATGGTGAATTTTGGTTATACAGGTTAATCGGTTCTATTTAATAACAAGTGTAAGAATTATCGGAGATTAATCCAAAATGTATTTGCAAGAAGGGCGATATAAATATGCAAATAATCCTGAAAATATACCTAACAAATTGACAATGAGGTCATTTAAATCAAAGCTACGGTAAGGAATTAGGTGTTGAGCGGTTTCTAATCCAATACTGGGTAGCAGGGCAAAGCCTAAGAAATTCATCCACAGCCGCTTATTTCTCCAGATTTGCTGCTTTTCTCGAATTCCCAGCCCAACGGCAAGGTATGCAAGCACTGAGAAAAGGATGAAATGGATGAGTTTATCTTGAAAACTGAATACCGATACTTCGGGTAGCGAACTTCCTGGTGTGAGCATGGCTACAGCGCAGGCTGCTATCCACAAGAAAGTCCAAACCTTCCGAGGCATGTTATGGCTTATTCTCCAATCAAATTTTTGTAAGCGTCAGCATCCAAAAGATCTGAAGGAACTCCGCCACTCAGTTTCACTTTGACCATCCATCCTTCAGTGTAAGGTGCATCATTGACTAACTCTGGTGCAGATTCCAATTCGCTGTTGATTTCAAGGATTTCTCCGGTAACTGGCATAAAAAGGTCGGACACTGTTTTTACTGCTTCTACAGTCCCAAAAACCTCCCCTGCTTCCAAGGTTTCGCCTAGGGTCTCTACTTCTACGTATACGATGTCTCCCAACTCTTTCTGAGCAAAGTCGGTCACGCCAATAGTGGCAATATCACCTTCGATTTTAACCCATTCGTGGTCTTTGGTGTACTTTAGTTCGTCTGGAAAATTCATGATGGTTTTTTTTATTCACCCAAAATTAAACCAATTCAGGAGAGATTGAAATCTATTGCGATAAATTAAATCGCAACTGACCGCCAAAGGCTGTATTGGAGCGTCGGAAGGCTGTGGTCACTCGAGGATCATTGACGGTACGCTCAAAGTAAAGGGTCAGATTCAAACTTCGATTGATCACGTAACTCATGGTAGGTCTAAATTGAAAATTGAAGTTTCCATTGGTCACAGTGGCCTTTTCCTCTATTTTCCGCTGCACCTGCTGCGTACTTCCAATCTTTGTGTCCAATCGCATTTGTAGGTCGTTCTTTAAGACCTTTTGTTGACCTCCGATTTTGAAAGGAATCTTGACTCCCGCCTTGGTGTAAGAGAGCGTCAGTCCAAAATCACTGCTTGCCTGCTCGGTGATTTGAGAATTCGAAAAATTCAATCCTAAATTCCGTTCTCTGTTGTAATTCACCGCGATATTCATTCGCTGCTTGGTCAATAAATCCACACCAATTAAGGGAGCAAATCGTTCGGTAAGGACTACCTGATTTAGGATGTAGATTGGAATAAACTGCCCTTCCAAGTTGGTAAGATTAGGACGTTGGATTTGTTGCAAAGTATTGAAGAGTTCCAAACCTTGTTTGTATTGTAGGGAGTTGGAGAAGTTGCTCACATCATAAGTTGAACTGTAGGCATGGGTCAAGTTGATGCTACTGAAAAGTTCGCTGAGTCCCTTCAATCGAGACAAGCCCCGGTAATCCACGCGCCAGTTAGGTAATGGAGTTTTTGGGAAGGGGTTAAGATTTGCGCTGCCAGCATCTTTACCCCGGTAGGCTGCTAAAAATGCTGGAATAAGCACGTCTTGTCCATTGATTGGATATTCACCTGGTGCAGCGGCTTGTTGATCTAGTCGCTGCTTGATAATGGATCTGAAATTCTCAAAGTTGGTAAATAGCTCAGATTCGTTATCCTGGTTGTTTTTGGCAAAGGTGGTTCCTAAGAGGATGGTAGAAATGCTGTAGGAGCCCATTCGGCTCGGGCTGAGGGATTCGAAGGAGCCTGGAGTAGTGACACTATTTCTGAAGATTTCGCTGTAGTCTCCAACCTCTCGTTTGTTGGCTTCTAAGGTGACCCTAAAGTCGCGTACGGGTTCGGCCAATCCTTTAATGGATAGGTTGATGGCCTTATTTTGCTGAAAGTTCTGGGTCAATTCAGGGCTTGGAGCCATGTTTCCATTTTGACCAAGCCGGTAGCGTAAGTTTGGATTTTGGGCTCCAAATACAAATGCCCAACCGGGATTTTCCCAGGCGCGATCCATGCCAAGTAGCCCTGTATTGGGCATGTATCCGGGAAGGAAAGTTCCTTCAATGATGCCATAGTTAAAGGTTACTTCTTTCAGCAGCATCGCTACCTTAAGAATTCCACGAATTAATGGAGTGCCAATCGTATCGCTGGCATCTGTACTTGGTCTTCCGGGTATGCTAGGACGCTTAGGGGCGTTGATTGCGGCTAGGGATTTACTCTTGTTGTAAAGTTTGATCAAATCCAACTTACCAGAAATGGTTTGTTCGCGCGTGTTCTGGATCACATTACCCAAAGTATCCCGCTGTCCGATGGCCCCTGTCTGCCAGGTATAGGTGCTGAGGTGTCTGTAGTCCGTTTGAACCCAATCGGTAATCGGAAGTTTGGCAAAAGGCAGGGTATAATTGACCGTTGCAGAGTGGTTGTAATTTGTAGTCCGTCCGAAGCGAAGGAAGTTGGTTCGTACGGAATCAATTTCGGCTTGAGTGTCCAAATCCCCTTCTGGCTCATCCACTACCGCTGCTGCGCTGGCAGCCAGATCCACCCGCAGGCTGGAGGATAGGTCCCAGTTGATGTTGAAGGAGCGATTCATGAAAAAAGACTTTTGAAAAAGTGGATCAACACCAGCAGCACTCAGCTGGTCATTGCGGTATTGGGAACGAGTAAACCTTCGGTCTACATCCATTCTAGCCAAAAGAAGAGTAGGAGACAGGTTCAAGTTGATGTCCTTGATTAATTTCAAGTAAGGGCTCTTCATGCCTTCTGACTTTTCGAAGGGTGCAATTTTCAGTTCCTTCGGCTGGTAACTGTAGGTTACATTTCCCTTGTTGGTTTTGAAGTTGTATTCCTGAAGCTGTGCATTGGTCTGCGTCACCGTACCCGTAGCATAGGAAAAGGCCAAGTTGGAAAGGTCGTATACTTTACTTGGCGCTTCCTGATTTTTCTTCAGTTTACGGACGTTGTTTAAACTGATATTTTTTCGAGACAGTTGGTCCATCGCGATATCGCGGTAGGCCTCTTTGGCTTCAGTGTTGGCAAACTTGTCCAATGCGACTTCAAAAGGGACATCTGGGTTCAATGGGTCATACTCAGGGCGTGTGCTGGAGTTTTCTATAGAAAAATAAAGCGGAATGCTTACACCTATTCCCTGAGGGAGGAGTTTATCTACTTCCACATTGGTCGAGATATCGTATTGGGTAGTGGCTTGACGACTGCGTTGAGAAAGTTTCGTTTCCAAGCCTCCAAAGCCAATGGAATTGTGGCGAATGGAAGCAGAAACTACGGCCACGTCGGCAATCTTGGTATTCAGGTAGGCATTGGCTGCCCAGCCATTTGTTTTGGTAAATCCAGTGGTTCGAAGTTCATTTGCCCAGAGGCAAATGCTCTTGGAGGAACCAATCCCTGTTCCTGGATTTCGAACCCCAATCATCATTCCCTGTACTTGATTGAGTTCAGGTCTTCCCATCACGGTGACCTTGTATTGGCGGATGGTCTTGCTGAAAGGGAGCGTCAAAGGAGATTGGGTATTGTCTCGTTCTGCTTTGATGGCCACGATTTCCTGGATGGCGATATCTATTTCATTTTCCTCTGGCCAAACTATCTGCGGGTCATTGCTTCCTAAGGAAGATATTTTCAGAGGAATTTCGATTTCGTAGTAGTTGTCGGTATAGTCTGTCCCCAGTCTCAAGAAGGCAGTCACTTCCCCATCCCGTGCATCTTCGCTGTTGGCATGGAAAAACATCTTGATGCGTTCGTATTGCACAAGATCCAAGTTGATATTTTTGAATACGGCTCGCGCATCTTTGGGCGCCAAATCTTCCACACAAAGTCGTAGCGATTGCTCATTGAGTCTACGTTCAATGACCGAAGTATTGTCTCGATCCCGCTGAATTCCTGGAGGCAATACATAGGGGCTAGAGGTTTCACTACCCTGTGCATTTTGCTCAATGTTCACCACATCCACGGTGAGGTTGGAGTTATCTGGCTCTGGCATCTCAAAGAATCCACGTTCAAAAAGTGACTCTTGGAAAGCTCTCCATTGGCTGCCGACCATTCGAAATTCTGCCATACGAAGGACCACCGGTTGCTGGAAGTCCGTAAGGTAAGTCCGCATCCACCGGATGGATTTGAAGCCGGAGATATCTCCTTGGATTCGATCTGGCTGCCGCACTGGGATACGGAATAAGTACCAGTTGACTTGCTCCCCACCTTCGGTATGGGTCACTTGATCCACGATGTAGTTATTCCCCACCTTGAGTTGACCCGGTCGAAGGTCAATCTCGTATTCGTAGTAATTTTCCAGTTCGTTGATGGTATTGTCGGTATTCAAATCCTCGTTATCCGGATTATTCGTTCCGGAAGGGGTATAAGGAAGGTTTTGGTCTGCAGTTACCGGCGTATTGCCTTCGTT
>Ga0209358_10002106_pt1 | contig 15377 bp, 23 predicted proteins | sample LauGreFa1BDMLBSN_2_FD_187574 | JGI IMG/M metagenome (GOLD analysis project Ga0209358, IMG submission 187574) | Freshwater lake microbial communities from Lake Michigan, USA - Fa13.BD.MLB.SN (SPAdes) (version 2) | ecosystem: Environmental > Aquatic > Freshwater > Lake | place: Lake Michigan, USA... | reverse complement strand
TTAGCAACGCTTTATATGTTAAAAAAGTATTAACAGAATACGAACTCGCTAGGAAACATTTAAGTTCTGACGCACTTGAAGAATATACATTATCTAAACTAAAGGAAGCAGATGCAAAAAGAAATACTGAATAAGAGTATAGAGAATACAAAAATAGAATATCTAGATATTAACACTTTAATACCCTACGTTAATAACCCTAGAAAAAATTTAAACGTAGATAAAGTTGCCAGTTCTATTTTAGAGTTTGGCTTTCAGCAACCAATAGTAGTTGATAAAAACAAAACAATCATTGTCGGTCATACAAGGTACGAAGCGTCTAAAAAATTAGGATTAAACAAAGTACCTGTATTAGTTGCAGACTTAACAGAAGCACAATCTAAAGCGTATAGGATTGCTGACAATAGACTTAATGAAGATTCATTGTGGGATAATGAATTACTAGATTTAGAAATTAAAGAATTAGAAACCTTAAACTTTGATAAGACTATCTTAGGTTTTGACCAAAAAGAAATTGACGATCTATTTAAAGATGTAGTTCCAGTATTTGAACCAGCTAATAATAACTTCCAGAATGTTGATATGGGAGAAATTAAAGCACCAAACTCACAAGTAAGAATGGTTCAATTATTTCTAGATAGCAATAGCGAACCAAAATTAAAAGAGATGATAGATTACTTGAAAAGTGTTTATAAGATTGATAATCTTACAGATACAGTTTTTAAAGCAGTTGAAAATGAATACAATAATAGCAAAACAAATTCTTAACGATCAGCAGATCAAAGATTTAGAAGGAAAATATCTTGATGAAAGCTACATAAAAGTAGTAGCAGAAGATAATACTATTATTTTAAAACCAGATGGAAACCCTTTAGCAGTATTTTTAAAGAACTGTATTCCTGCGAACATAGCTAAAGAAGCATATTACTCTTTACGCAAAGCAATATCTAAATCTAATAACAGAGGTATGGCTTCTGGAGAACTCCCTAAGGATTTAAAAGTAGGAGATAAATTTGACGGAATGACAGTAGGCAAAATAACTGGAAATAGATTTATACCTTTAAAGAAAGATGGGACTTTATCTAATAGTCCGAAAGCTAAAGCAGTAGAATCAAGCGTTATAGGTTATGCTGATAGATACCCAAGAATTCCATATTGTAGAACAACAGAATTTACTTATAAAAATTTTGATACTTATAAAAGTTCATTACCTTATATCCAATTAATTTCAGAACTATTTAAAAAGGCGTTGCCTGAGCGCTGGGAGAACCAAAGAAAACAATGGGAATTGACTAACGAAGATTTTAGAATGCCTAATACAGTATTTTCAACAGTAACAGTAAATAGAAATTTTAGAACAGCTTGTCATTATGACGCTGGAGATTTACTAGAAGGGTTTGGAAACTTAGGCGTATTATCTACTGGTACATATAAAGGTGGATATACAGTTCTTCCTAAATATGGGGTAGCAGTTAATGTTCAAAATTGTGATTTAGCTTTATTTGACGTACACGAACTACACGGAAATACCGAATTTATACACGACAAACCTTTTGAAAGAATATCAGTAGTTTGTTATTACAGAAAAAATATGGTTCATTGTGGTTCAGCTAAAGAGGAACTTGAGATTGCTAAAAATAGGAAAGCTGGTGATTCAATAAATGGATTATAGAATAGCTATACCAAGTATTAAAAGAGCAAAAACAATAAAAGACAAGACAATCAATTACTTAGCAAAAACTGACATAGATTTTAGCAAAGTTGATTTATTTTTATCTGACGGAGAAGAACTACCGGAATACAAAAAATCTTTAGCAGATTATCCAATTAACTTTATAGTAACTAATCAAAAGCACGTAAATACTCAAAGAAATTTTATAGTAAATTATTACAAAGAAAATCAATTAGTATTAGGAATAGATGACGATATTAAAAATATTGAAATGAAAATTGATGATAAAAAAACAACAACACTATTAAACCTAAATGAATTTATAAATAACGCCTTTGAAATTTGTTTGTCTAAAAAAATTGATATGTGGGGTGTTAATCCAGTATTAAATCCATTTTTTTTAAAGAATACAGTTAGTTTTAATTTGAAGTATATTGTTGCTTGTTTTTATGGGTGGAGAAATACTTATCAAAAAAAAGCATATGTATCTACAAACCCAGAATATGGCAAAGAAGATTACGAAAGAAGTATAAGATATTATGTTGCTGATGGTGGAGTTGGTAGATTTAATTATGTAGCGCCGAATACAAAATATTATTCTGAAGATGGTGGAATACAAACTTATCGCACAGTAGAATACGAAGAAAAAGCAGTTCAATGGTTGTTAAATACTTTTCCACACTATTGCAAACGCAACACGAGTAAGAAGGGGAAGTTTCCAGAAGTAAGATTAAGAGACAGCAGAATTTAAAATAGTCTTTAAAATCAATAGTTTATTTAGACTTTTAATATAAAACAAATCACTTTAAATAAAATATATTGCAATAGTTTAACTATTAATCTATTGAGAAAACATTAACCTACAAAGGAGTAATTGCTATGGACAAAACACTAGAGCAAATTCTAAAGTTGTTGGATAAGGCTGATGATCTAAACGCAAAGATCAGAGACAAAATAGAATCATCACTTGATGAATATGAAGAAGAAGATTCATATGAAGATCAAGACGAAGATGATCTTGATATGTCAGACGAAGAAGATTCTGACGAAGAATAAAATCAATTAAAGATAAGCATTAAGCTGGAAGGTTATCACAACCAGCGAAATAAATGAATATGAAAGTTCTTTCACAGAAACTTCACGACTATTCACTAATAGGAATATTTCTATTATTAGTGTTTCTCATAGGAAGCTACTTTCCTAATGATTCGGTCAAAGAGAAAATTAGGCAAGACACAATCAAGCAAATAAAAGCAATCGGTTTCTTTGAACCAAAAATAGACAACTCCTCATCAGATAAATTTATAGACAGTATGAAAAAGTGCATAATGTTTATTAATTTAGATATTCAAAAAGATAAACAAGTTCCTACTGCACTTATAATAGCACAGGCAATAGTTGAATCCGATTATGGTACAAGCAGATTCGCTAAGGAAGGCAATAATATTTTTGGCGTGAGAATATGGAGTAAGAACGGTATATTGCCAAATAAGCAAGACGCTTCAATTAATTGGAGAATCAAAACATATTCAAGTAAATGCCAATCAACAAAAGACTATATTAGTATATTAAATAACAATCACCATTATTCAGACTTTAGAAGATTAAGAAACAAAACTAAAGATCCAGTAAAATTAGCTGAAACATTGGAAAATTATTCTACTTCCCAAACATACCGAACTGAGATAATCCGTATGATTAATAAAATTAAACATAAAATATGAGCAACGAAACTACATCTACATCATTAAATAAACTATATACAAACAAAGTTAAAACTAAAGGTTCTTACAGGATTTATAAACCTAAACCACTAAAGATGCCTAAAAAAAAGAAATGACTTTACCTAACAAGATAGTCTTTGGAAGCAGACTCATTAAGTTAGATTACATTGACCACGAAACAGCATCTAAGAAAAAGATATTCGGTGAGTTTGATTGCGACAACAATACCCTAACAATAGATAAATCATTAGATAATATCCAAATGACAAACACATTATTGCACGAACTATGTCATATGATACACGATGAATACAAGCTAGATTTGCCTTTAAAAGCTGAAGAAGTTGTATGTAATTCAATCGCAAATGGAATGTGTCATATTCTTTATCAAAATCAAGAATTATTAGAGTTTCTTTACAAATCACTCAAAAAGTAATAATACCCATAATTACGATTACATTATCGGTTAATTATGGACAAAGAAAAAAGAAAAGCAGGTAGACCAGCTATCGTTCTAGATAGAGAACAGGTTATTACATTAGCAAGTTATCATTGTACAATTCAAGAGATGGCACATTTCTTTAAGTGTGATCCTGATACTCTTTCAAATAATTATTCGGTAGAAATAGCAAAAGGAAAGTCAGACGGAAAAATTAGACTTAGGAAGAAGCAATTTGACGTGGCTATGACAGGAAATACAACTATGCTTATATGGCTAGGTAAGCAGATGTTAGGTCAAAACGACCAGAATATAGGTGAAGATTTTAGTCCACTACCAATTACTGATATTATATGAAATGTTTGTTCTGTATGAAACCAATGACTAATAAATTAGAACAACAAGTAAAAGCGTGTAACCAGTGTATTGTTAAACTACTAATGAAGAAACATAATTTAACTGTTAAGAAAAAAGCACCAATTAGCTTTAGTATGAAAAAATATGATAAGAATAACTAAAAGATTTAAAAACCCTAAAGGTGGATTATCTGCCTATGGTAGAGCAAGGATTAATAGAGCAACTGGTAGCAATTTAAGACCACCAGTAAGATCAAGACCAAATAGCTTGAGTGAATATAGACGCAAAGGAAGTTTCCTAGTTAGAATGGGAAGTGGTAGAGGTAGACTGTTTGATAATAAAGGTAGAAAAACTAGATTAAAATTAGCACTTGAAGTATGGGGCTATCGTGGAAAAAGAAAATCAGAAGCAGTAGCTTTAGGAAGAAGATACTTGCGGATATACCAGAATAAAAAGAAGTGAAACAATTATGTGTGAAAGGACAAAACCAAAGATGCTAGATAAAAAAATGCGAGGAAGCCACGACTTAGAAGTTAGAATTTATGAACTTATGAAACAAGCTGATATTAGCAAAGAAGAAATACAAAGATTAAATTTAATAATTAAAAAATTAGAAGAAGATTTGGAGAACTCATCTAAGTCAGTAAACTAAATGTTAAAAGCTTTTGTTACTGGTGCTGACAAAGATTATATAGACATTTTAGATTGGTTCTTAGAAGATTATCATAAGCATATTAAAATTCCATTATACATAGCTAACTTTGGAATGTTAAAACAATATCCAAATTCATTCTTAGTTGCTTCAGATGGCAGAACTTGGTTTTATAAACCTAAAGCAATAGAAAAAGTACCAGCAGATAAAATAATTTGGTTAGATTGCGACATAGAAATTAAAGAAGATATATCTGATTTGTTTGATATGCTCACAGATGATTACCTTATAAGCAAAGATCATGCAGTTAGAACTGATAGATGGCAAACTGGAATAGTGGGTATTAGAGATAAACAAGTTTTAAATAAATGGTTTGATAGATGCGAGATGAGACAAGAACGATCAGATCAAGAAGCATTTAACAAAGTAGCACACGAGTTTAAGATCAATAGAATACCAGACAATTATCATGGGTTAAGATTAGGTAAGAATAATGATATAGCCAAGACTATTCATTGGACTGGAGATGAAGGCAAAAAAATTATTAGAAGTAAATTAAATGTTTAATCCATATCCATACTTTAAAGGTAAGAATGTTTTACTTATTGGTAATGGTGAAAAGTTAGCAGATATAAATTACGACAATTACAATTCAATAGTTAGAATGAATCTTGGAATACAAGACAGTCCATGTGATGTATGGATTAACAACCTAGTAAATGAAGGTCATAATAGATTAAAAGAACTGCCAAGAATACAAAACATAGTTAGATTAAACTTTGATAAAGAAGGAAGTAGAGTTAATCGTATGCCTGATAAAATTAAGCAAAGAACTTGGTTATGGAATATTGAAGAATATAACACAATGACCAAACTATATAATTACAATACGCCAACTACTGGCTTTGTTTCTATTTATTGGCTAATTAATTATTGTAATTGCAAACTAACAATTACTGCTTTTGATTTCTTTAAAACTAAAAATAGATACACAATGGAAGAAGTAAATAATATCGGAACTAGCAGGGGTTATAAGCACGATGTTAAATTAGAAAAAGAAGTAATAACTAAATTAATAAATAGAGGATTATTAAATGTCATTTAGTAAAGCACAATTAGCTGTATATAATTCACCAAATAGATTTAGAGTTCTTATTACAGGAAGAAGATTTGGTAAAACCCATTTAGCTATGTACGAGTTGTTAAGATTTGCTTCAAGAAATAATAACGGAAAGATATTCTACGTAGCACCTACTTACAGAATGAGTAAGGAGATTATGTGGAAACCATTAAAGAAAAAAGTAACAGAATGTAGATGGGTGAAATACACAAACGAATCAGACTTAACATTAATTTTAAAAAATGGTTGTCAAATTAGTTTAAAAGGTGCTGATAAATCTCCAGATAATTTAAGAGGTGTAGGATTAAACTTTTTAGTAATGGACGAGTTTGCCGATATACCAGAAGAAGCGTGGTCAGAAGTTTTAAGACCAACCATTTCTGATAAGCACGTAAACGGACACGTTCTATTTACAGGAACTCCAAGAGGATTTGGTAGCTGGTCATATAACATTTATCAAAGAGGATTAGGCGATGATAAAGAATGGAAGTCTTTTAAATTCACAACATTAGAAGGTGGTCAGGTAGACCAAGTAGAAATTGACCAAGCTAAAAAAGATTTAGATGAGAGAACATTTAGACAGGAATATTTAGCTTCATTTGAAACATATGCTGGAGTTGTTTATTATAACTTTGATAGAGAGTTAAATATTAAAGAATGTAAATATGATAAAGATGCAGTTATACACGTGGGTATGGATTTTAACATTGATCCGATGAGTGCTTGTTTGTTTCATATTAAGAATAACATCATAGAAGTTTTTGATGAGATAGTTATTTACAGTTCAAATACTGATGAGTTTGTTGATGAATTATTTAGTAGATACCCTAAACAAAAGATAGTTGTTTATCCTGATCCAGCTAGTAGACAACGTAAAACTTCAGCAGGTGGAAGAACTGACTTAACTATATTGCAAAATGCTGGGCTTAATGTTAAATGTAAGTCTAGTCACCCTTTAATAAGGGATAGAATTAATGCTGTTAATTCAAAATTAAAAAGTTTTGACGGAAAGCGATCTATATTTATAGATCATTCTTGTAAAACTCTAATAAATAGTTTAATGAAACAAGTCTATAAAGAGGGTACAAATCAACCAGAAAAAAATAATGGTTACGATCATATGACTGACGCAATAGGTTACGCAATAGATTATTTATTCCCAATTACTTCTAACCTACCTAAATCACAACCTAAGAGATTCTCATAATGGCATATTCAAGACAAGATATAGAAAACCAACATCAACACTATAAAGGTATGATTCCTAGATGGGAATATTTTATTAGATCATATCTAGGTGGCAAAGAATACCAAGACGGAAAATTCTTACAACCTTACCAATTAGAATTTGAAAATGAATACCACAAAAGAATTAACTTTACTCCACTAGACAATCATTGTCGCAATATTATAGACATCTATTCATCATTCTTATTTAGAGTTGAACCAGTTAGACAACTAGGTTCACTTGAAGAAGATATGACAGTAGAACAATTTAAAGATGATGCTGATTTAGAAGGTAGATCATTTGAAGCATTGATGAGAGAAGCACAAAGATTTGCTTCTATCTATGGTCACGTTTGGTTACTTATGGATAAGCCATCTACAAACGTAATGACTAGAGCAGAAGAACTAGATCAAGGAATTAGACCATACTTAAATATTTACACTCCTGAAAATGTACTTGATTGGCATTACCAAAGAAATGAAGCTGGTTATTATTACTTAGATTATTTAAAAATTAGAGAAGAACAAACTGCTGAAGGCGAATACTATAAACTTTGGTATCAAGATAAAATTGATTGCGTATTTGTATCAACAACTAATAGAGACGAACCTAAATTGATAAGTTCCTTACCAAATCCTTTAATGAAAATACCAGCAGTTATTTTATATAACCAAAGAAGCCCAATGAGAGGATTAGGAGTTTCTGATTTAACTGACGTTGCAGATTTACAAAAAGCAATTTACAATGAATTTTCTGAGATTGAACAAATTATTAGATTAAGCAATCACCCATCATTAGTTAAAACAAAAGATACTGACGCTGGTGCAGGTGCAGGTTCTATAATTGAGATTCCTGAAAACCTTGACGCAAATTTAAAACCATATATTTTACAACCAAACGGAAGTAATCTTGACGGTGTATTAAGATCAATCAATCATAAAGTAGAAGCTATCAATCGTCTTACTCACGTAGGAACTTTAAGAGCAACTGCTGAAAGAGTACAATCTGGTATTGCTTTAAGAACTGAATTTGAATTGTTAAACGCAAGATTATCTGAAAAGTCTAAACTAATGGAACTTGCTGAAGAACAAATTTGGAGATTATTTGCTGATTGGCAAGAAACAGTATTTGATGGAGAGATTGAATATCCTGAATCATTTGACATTAGAGATTGGGCAACTGACTTAGAATTATTACAACAAGCAAAAGCAAGTAATATTAAATCAGCTACATTTGCTAAAGAGATTGATAAACAAATAGCTAGAACTGTTATTGAAGATGATACTACATTAGAACAGATTGATATTGAAATAGATTCTGGCACAGAAGCACTAGGAGAGTTTGCACAACAACCAATAACTTTACCTACAATTTAATGTGGCACAAGATATCCTTAGGCAATTACAAGAGATAAGACAAAAAGCATTAGATAATTTAGAAGCACAACATCAAGAACTTTTATTTAAAACAATTCAAAGATTAGAGAGAGAAGTTGTTAATATAGCTTCTGAACTTCCTACAAGAACTGGCGAATTATATTCTACTAGACTCGCAATAGAAATAAAACCAAGACTACAACAAGCAATAGAGGAACTATATTTAAAACCAGTTCAATCATTTATAAAAGATTACGATAAGATTGCTGGAGTTATCGTAGCTAGTTATGGAAAGCTACCTATACCACCTGAATTTAAAAGTATAACTGAAGCTGACTTAGTTGTTATTCAGCAATTAAAAAGATTAGCGTTCACTAATTTTCAAAATCTAGGAAATGAATTAGCCAACACTTTAGCTGGTGAAGTTTATCAATCAACATTAGTTGGTAGATCGTTTAATGATATGGTGCAAACTGTTAGAGAAAAAATTAATGGTATTTATCAATTCTCAGATAATAAAAAAGCACAACAGCTAGTAGAATATATTTCTAACAATCCAGATGGCGCTGAAGTAAATACAGCTATTGACGAACTTAAACAAGTTTATGGAAGGAACACAGAAGGAGATAGCTTTGTTAAATATGCTAGTTTATTAGTAACTGATTCTATTATGGGCTTTGATGGTCAGTTGGCTAAGTTTAGAGCTGACGAATTAGGATTAAGTAGCTATTTATATTACGGTTCTATTATTAAAGACTCTAGAGATTTTTGCAGAAAACATACCGGTAAAGTTTATACTGAAAAAGAAATCAATCAAATATGGGCTAATGATACTGCACAAGGTAGAGATCAAGGTAGTCCGTTTATAGTAAGAGGTGGTTATAATTGCAGACATAGTTGGCAACCAGTTGATCCAAGCTGGGTAGATGATGAAGGTAATTCTACTATTTAATCTTGCATTTAATCAATCTTCTTGATATTTGATAATCTTAACAATATAGAAGGAGTAAGTTATGAACGAGCAAGTTAAAAAAGACTCGGTTGAGAATACAGCATCTCAGAAAACTGCTGGAGTAGAAGTTTCTGAAAATCAAGAAATAGAGAACAAAGTTTTTACTGCAGATCAGTTAGAACAAATAGTTCAAAGAAGATTAGATCGTTATAAAAAAACTGTATCTAATAAACTTGATGGAATTGACATTGAAGAAGCTAAGAAGTTACTTCAAGAGAAAAAAGATAAGGAACTAGAAATCGCTAAACAACGTGGCGAGTTTGATAAAGTTCTGAAGGAGACAGTATCAAAAAAGGATTCAAAAATTCAATCGTTGGAATCTGAATTAAAAAGGATTCGTATAGACGAAACATTAGTCAATGTAGCTAGTGGACTGAAAGCTGTTAAACCAGCAGAAGTTAAACAGTTACTTAGAAATAATGTTAGACTATCTGAACAAGGTTCTGTTGAAGTTATCAACGAAGATGGAACTCCTAGATACTCAGACAAAGGCGAACCGATGTCAGTAAATGATTTGGTAAGCGAATATTTAAAAAACAATCCTCATCACGTGATGGCTACTCAAAGTGGTAGTGGTTCACAAAGTAAGATTGGTGGAATTTCTCCCAAATCCGTTACAATGGGTGATCTTGATTTAAGTAATCCTAATGACAGAAAATTATATGCTGAAATGAGGAAACATAGAGATCAGGGTAATTTTAAAATGAAAATAACAACTAACAACAACTAACTAAAATAAAAAAATGGCATCAGAAACAACAAGTTCAACTTTAAGTGAACTATTTACGAATATAACTCAAGAAGCTATATTCACATTCCAAGAGACTTCAGTAATGAGACCTCTTGTAACTCTTTATCCAATCGTTGGATCAGGAAAAACAGTAGAAGTACCAGTGTACCCTACTATATCGGCTGCTGCGGTAAATGAAGCAACTGATTTATCAAATACAGCAGTGAACCCTACTTCAGCTACTATCACAGCTTCTGAAGTTGGCGTGATGACTACACTTACGGATCTTGGCGCTAATTCAGCTTCAAGAAATGTTGGTGCTGACATTGGTAAATTATTCGGCGAAGCGATTGCTAAAAAAGTAGATACTGATTTAGTAAATCTATTAGACGACTTTGCATCTGCTTCAGATCAAGGTGGTGCTGGAACAGAATTAACTGCTGACTTGCTTTTCAAAGCACAAGCAATCTTAAGATCTGCAAATGTACCTGCTCCATATTACGGAGTGTTTCACCCTAAAGCATTATTCAATTTGAAAAAGACTTTAACTCAAGCTGGATATTCAGGAACTGCAACTGCGATTTCGGAAATTGGTAACGAAGCATTAAGAAACGGATATATCGGCAGAATCGCTGGTATTGATGTATTTGAAAATGCTAATATTACTGTTGATGCTTATGATGATTCATACGGTGGAGTATTTCACCCTGCATCATTAGGACTTGCTATGAAAGAAGAATTTAAAGTTGAATCTCAAAGAGATGCTTCTTTAAGAGCAACTGAATTAGTGGCTTCTATCGTTTACGGAGTAGGTGTTATTAAAGACACTTATGGAGTAACTGTAAGAACTGATACAGCTCTTTAATTAAACTTCGGTGGGGAGTAAAATCCCCACCACTTAACAAGATTACACAATGGCAAATTTTTCTACGGACACAGATTTAACAGTTTACCAACCAGATATTTTAGGATTTGGAATAGCATCATTCACATCACCAAACGATTACCACGCATTCGCAAGAGCAGATATTGAAAGAGATTTAAGAATTAGATGGTGGCCAGTTTATGTAAAACAAACTTATAGAGATATATCTTTATTGAACACAACTGAAATGAACGGAACATTAATAACAGATGCACAATTTAAAAGAGCAAGTGTTTATAAAGTAATTGGATTTTATGTTTGCCCACAACTAACTAAATATAATTCAAGCGATAACCAAGACAGATTTCAAGTGATGATGAAACATTATCAACAATTATACGCAGATGAATTTGAATCTATTTTAAGAGATGGTGTTGAGTATGATGCTGACGATTCTAATACAGTAGCAGATGCAGAAAAAGCACCATATCATAGACTGCAACTTATAAGATGATTACTATTGAAAGTAATATTTTACAAGTTGTTCAAAATTTTGAAAAACAAATAAGAGAGCAACCTTCAGTAGTTCAAAAGTCTTTAGGAAGAACTGCAGAATTTTTAATGTTCTTAATTAAAAGAAGAACAGCTAGAGGAAAAGATTTTAACGGAATGGACTTTGCTAAATATACTCCTGAATATAGAAAAATAAGAGAAGCTAAACAATTACCCACTAAACCCGATTTATTCTTTTCAGGTAAGATGTTATCTAATATGACGCAAAAATCTACACCAACACAAGCACAAGTTTATTTCACAGCAATTAGAGAAGGATTAAAAGCTATTGGTAATCAAAGAAAAAGAAAATTCTTTGCGATAGGAGATGCTGAAGCACCATTACTTAAAAATAAATTTATGGAAGAATATACTAAATTAATGAAAATATGAGCAAACGAGAAGATATAGCTAGTAATATAATAACTACCGTTTCAACTGGTACTTCTCCTATTACTATTAAAAAAATTACTAGAGAACCCTTTAATGTTGATGAGTTATCTGAACAACAATATCCAGCTTGTTTTATACAAACTGGTAATGAAACTAGATCAGATGAAACTATGGCATCAAGCACAATAACAAGACAAGCTACTGTTGATTATGTAATCATAGGTTTTGTTAAAGGAACTACAACTAATATTGACACAAAAAGAAATGAATTAATAACTACGATTGAAACTAGACTAAATTCTGATAGAACACGAGGTGGGTACGCAAAACAAACTCAAATAGTAGAAGTATCTACTGATGAAGGAGTTTTGTTTCCAATAGGTGGTATCAGAATGGTTGTGAGAGTTATGTATCAATACATTTCTGGCACACCTTAATATAAACAAACAAGGAGAACAAAATGGCAACTCATACTGGTTCAGAAGGAACAATTAAAATTGGTTCAACTGTTTTAGGTGAATTAAGAAGTTATACACTAGAGCAAACAGGAGATACTATTGAAGATACTTCAATGGGAGATACTGTAAGAAGCTACAAAGCTGGTTTAAAATCTAGCAGTGGTTCAGCAAGTGTATTTTTTGACGAAGCTGATGCAGGACAATTATTATGCACAGTTGGATCATCAATTACTTTAAACGTATTTCCAGAAGGAAATCAAGCAACTGATAAATTTTACGCAGTTGATGCGATAGTAACTGGATATAATGTAAGTGCATCTTTTGACGGAATGGTAGAAGCAGAAATTACTTTCCAAGGCAATAGTGCAGTAACAATCGGAACAGCAAATTAATTAATTAATTAGAAAAGGAAGATATATGGCAGTAATAGATAGAGTGAAGGCACAGTTTGAATCTTTAGGGATTAAAAAGATTGAGGTAGCTGAATGGGGCGAGGAAGGCAAACCTTTAATAATATATTGTTCACCATTTACTTTAGGTGAAAAAAGAAACCTATTCAAAGGTGCTAAGAATGATGATCTAGGAGTATTAGTAGATGCAATCGTTTTAAAAGCAAAAGACTCTGAAGGAAATAAAATATTTAAGCTAGATGACAAGCTAACATTATTGAATAATGCTGATGCAAATGTTATAGCTAGAGTAGCAACAGAAATGTTGAATAGTGCTTCTTACGAAGATACTGAAAAAAAGTAAGATTTGACAAAGAGATTTATACCATACTTGCTCTTGGTCACGAGTTAAAAAAAAGTATGGAAGAAATGCTTTCTCTAACTGAGGAAGAATTTTATTATTGGATAGCGTATTTTAAAGTGAAGGCAGAAAAAGATAAACTAAATTATGGCAGATCAGCAAGTAAAAATAACAATCTCCGCAATAGATAATGCCACAAAAGCACTTAATGATGTTAAGAATAGTTTAAAGGGAATAGATAAAGAAACTAAAACCACAACAGCAAGTTTTTTTACATTTAGAAATATATTATTAGGTACTGCTGCTGTCGCTTTGGTATCTCTATCAAAACAAATAGTAGAAGCCACAAGACAATTTCAAGATTTAAGATCAAATTTAATAAGTGCTACTGGTTCAATAACAGATGGTGGTAATGCTTTTAATTATTTAAAAAATTTCGCTAAAGAAACTCAATTTACTGTTGCTGAATTAACTGGTGCTTTTTTAACTCTTTATCAAAATGGAGTTACTCCAACTGAAAAGACTTTAAGAACATTAGTGGCTACTGCTGGTGATTCAACAAATAAAATTGAAACATTAACACAATTAGTAAATCTATTTTCTAAGGGTTCTCAAGATGCGACTATTGGACAACAAGCGTTAGGAGTATTATTAAAAAACAATATTCCAGTTTATGAAATATTAAGAAGAAAAATTGGTGGTACTACCGATAGTATAAATGGTTTATTTGGTAGTTCAACTACTGCCAAAATAGCTTTAGATGCTTTATTACAAGGTTTAGAAGAACGATTAAACAAATCAGCTAATAGAACAGACAATCTTTCTACAAGAATGTCAATATTTAGTAAAACGATACAAGAAACGTTAGCTACTGTTGGCGAAACAAAAGCGTTTAATAAATTTTTTGATACATTAACAGAAGGGTTTGAAAGAAATAAACCATTATTAGAATTTTTGGGTAGCATCTTGATAGGAATACTAAACATAGTTAATTTTATACTAAGCACAGCAGACAAAGTGATGTTTGAATTTTTTGATGTGTTCAGAATTTATACTAAGCCAGTAATGGATATGGCAAGTGCAATTTATAAAACATTAACACCAGCATTTAATTGGTTCACAAAAGAAATAGATAAAGCTGGTAAGTCTTGGAAACTTTTAAAAAATTTAATGGGTTCACAAACATTTCAAACAAGAGAACCGAATGATACGTTTGGTTCTTCAACAGCTACTGAAGGATTACCTGAAGCTAAAAAAGTTATAGATACTTCATCAGAATTAGAAAAGGGTGTTAGAGCAACTCAATTAGAATTATTAAAAGTTTTAGATACATTTGATAAAATAGCAGACACAATAGCTAAAGGTATATCTGGTGGTATTAAAGATTTTTCTAAAGCTATGGCAGAATCAATAGTTCTTGGAAAAAGTCTACAAGCGTCATTCGCTGATATAGCTAGAAATTTACTTGTTAAAATAATATCTGGTTTAATTGAAGAACAATTAATTAAAATAGCTTTAATAGCTTTAGATCAAATAGCAGGGTTATTAGGTATTCAACAATTATATACTGAAAGACTTAAAACACAAGAATTGCAAAAACAAGCTGTTTTAAAAGCAAGAATGGAAGCAGGAACTGCATCACCAGAAGAAATGGCAAAAAAACAATTAACAAATATAATTGATGAATTGTGGACTAAACTTAAAACTTCATTTGATAGTATTTTAACTTCAGTATCAGATATATTTACTAATATAGGTTCTTATACTGATGATATATTTAATAACATAGGAAGTAGCATAGGTGATATTTTATCTTCATTAAGTTCAAGCGTAGGAGATATATTCAGTTCAATAGGTGGTTCACTTGGAGATATTATTGGAAGTATGGGAAATATGTTCGGTGGTGGTGGTGGTGGGGGTGGTGGATTTGACTTAGGTACATTATTTGATTTGGGTTCTATGTTCTTTATGGCAGAAGGTGGCGCTGTTAATGCAGGTACGCCTTATACAGTAGGAGAACGTGGTAGAGAGTTATTTATACCTAATACT
>Ga0209358_10002105_pt1 | contig 15383 bp, 18 predicted proteins | sample LauGreFa1BDMLBSN_2_FD_187574 | JGI IMG/M metagenome (GOLD analysis project Ga0209358, IMG submission 187574) | Freshwater lake microbial communities from Lake Michigan, USA - Fa13.BD.MLB.SN (SPAdes) (version 2) | ecosystem: Environmental > Aquatic > Freshwater > Lake | place: Lake Michigan, USA... | reverse complement strand
TAAAAATCAACGGAAATAGCGCGCAAAAAATATTTAGTTTATATAAGTTAATTAAAACATTCGCGAAATATTATTATACAATTATTAAGTAAATTATTTATTATTTTTGTTAATAATTATCTTTTTAATTTCTTCTTTCTGTTGTTTACGCTTATTTCTCATATATTCTCTCATATATTCATTACGATTCTTCTTTGTTTCATCACATTTATTACCACCATTCTCTTCATCTTTAACAATTTCTTTAACTTCTTTAACTTCTTCTATATTATCAGATTTTATAACTTCATTTTTAATATCATCTATATTATCATTATCATAATCTGTAGTTATAGTATCATTACTATTATCTATTATACTGTTAGTATCTTTAACAGTATCGGATTTTAAGTATAAATTACGATAATCATCTAAATAATATGTTATATGTTTCTTCCATTTATCTACATCTTTAATAAGATTATTATTTGATGCTAACAATTTATCATTCTCATTTTGTAATATTAGTAATTTATCTTCTAACTCTTTAATCTTTAATTTAGACTGTATAAGGTCATAAATAATATCTTTCATATATGAGTCACTCATTGTTAATTATATAATGTTAACATTAAATGCCGTTTAAATCAATTTTTATAAATTTGATTTAAATAGTATTCGTTATCTAATAATAAATAAAATGATAGAATATTTTACAAAAACATCTCTTTCTGAGTCTTCAGAAAAGAAACATAATATGTTTCTTAATAATTGGGTTAACTTAACACCAACTAAAACAGTTTTATATATAGTATTATTTCCAGCACATTCATTAACTATACTTGAAAAACATCTTAAACAAAAAGATATTGATTCTCCAAAACTAAAAAGTAAATCATATTCTAAAACTAATATGCATTCTTATATATCAGCAGTATTAGCACTTTTTAAACATTCTCCAGAATATATTAATGATATTCCAGAAATGTTTGTTTATCATAGAATATGGTTAGGTATTGTTACAAATAATCAACAAGAAATTGTTAATAGAAGAGAACAAAATAAACCTACTTTATTACAAGAAGAGCGTGGTGGTTCTAAGTTAACATTACAAGATTTAATTAATAAACGCGATAAAGATGATATAGATATCCTTCATAAATTATTATTAGCTATGTATACAATGATACCACCTGTAAGATTAGATTATTACGATACTGAAATCATTAAAGAAGGAGATACCCCTACATCTAACAATTATATTATTCTTAAAAATAATGAAGCTGAACTTGTTATAGGTAAATATAAAACATCTAAATTACATGGTGAAATTAGACATTCTACTATACCTGATGATTTATATAAAATTATTATTAAATCACTTGAAAAACATCCAAGAAAGTATTTATTTGAAATAAAAGGTGTCAGAATGTCTAATAATCGTTTCTGTAAATGGAGTTCTTCTGTTTTGACTAAATTATTTGGAGTTGAATTAAACTTGACAATTGTTCGTCATATTTATATTAGCTCAAAAGATTTGGGTAAAATGACTATACAGGAACGCAAGGAATTAAGTAAACAAATGGGGCATACTATGGAAGTTCAAGCAATGTATGAATGGAAGAACTAATATGCGCTCGCTGTTGGGCCTTTGGCCCTGACGCTCGCGCTGAATCCCTGATGGATGGGCGTCCCGCGGAGTGCGGCCTGTGGCCGCGGAATAAATCTTGAAATAAAAAGGAATAAATTAAATAAAACGGAGTTTATTTCTTTTTATTTAGGATATAATATGAAATATATTACGGAGTTTTATTTTCGGAATTATTTTTCGGATTATTTCCAAATTAATAAAAAATTCGGATTCAGAAAGTATTTCAGGATTTGATTTTCGGATTAGAATATTTTTTGAAATTTAATTTTTGGAATAAATTAATTATTTTTCAAAATACATTGATTTTAGGAATGGAGTAATTTGTAGGGTTGGAACAGGACTTTCTAATTCATATATATTCACTTTCTTTTTCCAATATTTACCATCTTCTTTACCTTTATTAAATAATTCTACCATTTTAATATTATTCTCATTCAATAATTCATCTGCTTCATCTAAATAGTGTTTTTTATTCTTTTTAGGGTTTCCCCCTGTCATATAAAAGTTTAATTTAATCCCTATATCAATACCTTCTTTTTTAATATTCTCTAAAATTATATGCTTATCATGTTTATATATTAATTCATGAATTATTATTGTTTTTATTGGAGATGTTATTAAATTATAATCTATTTGCTGTATATTTGATTCTAATGGATTGAATATAATTAATTCTGGACTCATCATGTTATTTTCTTTTTCAACATGAAATGGAGAGTATAATCTTGGTGAAATAAATCCATCAAATACACCTTTAAATAATTCCTGTAAGAATCCCATTGTAATTATATCATTTGATGTTTCTGCTATTCTAAGCCCACTTTGTTCTATTAATAACTGTGGATTATAATAGTTTTCCAATTGTTTTATAGCTTTCTTTATATATTTTGAATTATCATCATTTTTAATTGCTATATATAATTGGTTATATTTTTGTTTTACTAATTCTATTTGATGCCTTAAAGAACATAAGCCAAATGATATAATTAATGATAAAAACTCGTTTAACGATTTATCTGAAGAATTCATTTGTATTAATCTTGATAACAATGGTTTCATAAATCGTATATCTAATACTTTTAATGTTCTTGTTGCTATAAAACATCCTAATTCTCTTGTTGAGGTTTTATATCCAGATGCTACTAATTTTGAACTATAATAAGCAAATCTATCACCTACTGCTGGATAGGATGTTTCATAACTTCTCCATAATATTGTATTTTCTGGTATTGTAATTGTTTTACCATATAATGGAGGCCAAGGTTTCTCCCAGTCTATTTCTATATATTCTCGTGGTTGTATTTTTGTTTTATATATTGATTGATTTTCTATTAACTGTGATAAGGGCTTTTTTTTGGAAACAGACATCTTTTATTATAGACAGAAAATATTCCTTATGCGCGCTAGTGGGCCTTTGGCCCTGACGCTCGCGCTGAATCCCAGATGGATGGGCCCTCGGCGAATGCGGGCTTCGCCCGCGGAATAAATATTGAAATAAAAAGGAATAAATTAATAAAAACGGAGTTTATTTCTTTTTATTTAGGACATAACATGAAATATATTACGGAGTTTTATTTTCGGAATTATTTTCGGATTATTTCCAAATTAATAAAAAATTCGGATTCAGAAAGTATTCCAGGATTTGATTTTCGGATTAGAATATTTTTTGAAATTTAATTTTTGGAATAAAATTAATTATTTATAATCTTTTGATTGTTTCCGCGTTGCTTTCCTTTTCCCTCCCTTTTTATAATTTAATAATTCTACTTTTTTAACACTTTTAATAGGTATTACCCATTGTGTAAATAATATATAATTTCTTAAATCGGTTGTTAGCATTAATCTATCTATCCAGGGCTGTAAATATATACACGCATTACTTATTCCTTTTTTATTAATATTTTTAAAAAAATCTCCATATGTTTCACATTCTTTATAAATACTTTCTAATTCTTCTTTTATTTTATTATCTACACCTTGAAGGAAAATTATATTGAATGTATTCCAATCTGTTAATTTTAGATTTATTAATTTATTAATTGTTTCTTTATATTTATTGGTTTTTTGAATATCCTCTATATAGGCATTGAAATTCTTTTCATACCATGTTTTACCATATTGCGTTATACTAAAATATGACAATGTTATTATAGTGTCATTATCACATATACGCGTTGAAGCATCGTTCAATTCAAATCCTTCTATAAATGGACATATTCTTGATACCAAATACATTGCTGTATTTATCATATGTCGTGTTCCCTCCCCTCTTTCTAATTTCTCATTTACAGAACATTTTTCATTATAATGAGTTGTTATTAATTTTGCTAATTTATAATTTAAAAATGGTAATATTTTTTGGGATTCTGGATACATTACATATATATCAACACATGTTTTTTTCTCATTATCATCTGATACATAGGAGCCTATACTAAAATAACGACTATAAACTATATCATCTCCATTTACCTTTTGATTAGTTGTATTTATTGTTATTACATAATCATATTTATCTGTTTTTAGTATAGCTTTAGATGTATATTCAGACATATCTATTATTATAAGATTATATTTTTATATGGATTAAGTTAGGAATAATTAAATCAAAAAACAGAGTTTTATTTTCGGAATTATTTTTCGGATTATTTCCAAATTAATAAAAAATTCGGATTCAGAAAGTATTCCAGGATTTGATTTTCGGATTAGAATATTTTTTGAAATTTAATTTTCGGAATAAATTAATTATTTTTGAGATTATTTTATAAACGCTTTACAATTCTTAATATCTGATACATATAATTATCAGTTAGTTTATTTAATTTCTCAATACAATCATATATAAAATTAAATTCTATTATGTTTAAAGTATCTATATCTATCAATAATATTTTTTTATTATAACTATAGTTAAGTATTATATATCTTTTTACATTTGATTTTATATAAATAGCATGAAATGATTTATTTTCTAAATGTGAATTACTAAGTATATTTGATTGTATAGATGATTCATTATATATTATAGAGTAATATCCACAATTTGTTAAATTACATATATTTATGGAGTCTATATTATTATTAATATAATGTTTATTTTCTAAAATTTCCTTATAGATTTCAATTTTTCTTGTCTTATTATCCATATACCAGTCCTTAATTATATAATACCAATGTAATATATGTAAAGATAATATATCTAATTCACCTAATAAATAAGATATATTAATATCTGATACTTTACAAAAATGTATTAAATTACATTTTATCATTATACTAATCCGTTTCATAATATATAATTTCTTTAAACATGTAATTCTGTGTTTTTCTCCTTTTCACGCTTCATTTTACGATAATTTCGTTGATATTCCGCCATATACTCCTTCCTATCACGCTTCTTCTTCTCCTTTTCCTTCTCCTTGTCCGAATTTACGGAGTCTGGTTTTACGGAGTCTTGTTCCGTTTTTGGCTTTGAACTCCGTTTTTTATCAGAGTCTGATTTCACGGAGTTTATTTCCACGGAGTTTTCATTCTGATTTAATTTTGAATTCTCTGAAGGAGTCTGTAAAGGAGTCTGTATAGGAATTATTGGCATTTTGGATATAATTTCAAATTCGGTTTCATATCTTCTCAGAGTATTCTCTAAACGAATGTTTTCAGTATAAAGTTTGGATAATTCCCTATTTTTCTCCTCTAATTGCCTTTCCAGAGTCCGAATTCTGTTTTCAATGTCTGTTGTCACCAGTTCTCCTCGTTTTGACTCCTCATACAATAAATCTAAGATTTCCTTTAAAATAAATATTGAGGACATTCCTAATTATATAGCCGTATAATATTATTTATCTTGTTTACACAATGTTTACATCTGGTTTATTTTTGTTTATAATTGGGGACTTAAAGCCCTGGATTCTCCGACACGGAGTGGATGGGGTTTGTTTTGTAAACAGTTTATGAGGTTTAATAGGATTCTATTCCTAATTCCTTTCGTAAATCTTCCAATTTACACTCATCAAAAACTCCTTTGTCCGGTGGACCAAAGCGACGGATATATTCTATATATTCTGTCTTCACACCCAATGTCATTACTGGAGCATCCACTTCTGCTAAAATAGCACCTTTTGCTTTTTGACCACAGGCATTCTTTTTTAACTCTTCAAATTGCGCCTTTAGAGATTGCGTCATTTTTAGGAGTTTATCCGTTATATTCTGAAAAAAACGAGTTGTAGACGGACAACAACAATCGCCTCCTGAACCACCTGACCCTCCACCTCCCGAGGGTTGCGTTTGACCCGATACGATGTATCTCGGCATCTTCTTATTTTTATTTATTTTTCAATTTAATTCTTTTTTATTTTTTTGAGATTTATTTTTTTGGAATTTTGATTTTGGTTTAAGTTCAGATTTTTTTCTAAACTGTGAGTATAAAAAGAAAATGGCCACCTATAATCCCGTCGTAGTTGATCTTGCTGTAACCATTGATGCCAGTGGTAACATTGATGTTTTCGGTCAGGAACCTGTCACTGTTGCTAACAAGGTTGTATGTGCTAAAGAACTACCTGTTGCTAACCTCTACGTTAGCCAAGCCACTAATGGTGCTATCCTCAAATTCCAGGAACCCACTGGAGACCTTTCAAGTATCTCTGGTGAAATTGTAACTGGATTTATGACACCTGCAAAACAGATTACCTTTGTTACTGATTTGAATGCTATCTTAAATGATCCTATGAATGCCACTGCTGCTTTACCCTTTAGTGCCACTAAGTATGCTTCTGATACTGAATATCGTAATTACAGTAACTTTGGCAAACTTGCCCTCGCTGCTTATGCTGATGCCCTATTTGGTCATGTAGCCGCTACTGCCGCCATCACTAATGATGTTGATTTCGTACAAAAGATGAATGGTGAAGAAACTGGTCATGCTAAACTCGCTTCCCGTCTCGCCCTTGCCCTTGCCACTAAGAATGCTGCTGCTGCTACTGAGATTGTGAAGCAAGTTATCGGTCAGGACGCTGCTCGTGCCAAAGACGAAGACAACAACGCACTTGCACCTGGTGATTGGCAAAACCTCCGCTTCATTGCGGGTGATAAGATTTACATGAATATCAACCTCAAGGCCCCTGGTGTAGCTGTCAGCCCTTCAACTGCTGAGACTGCTCAGCAATCAGAACCTCTCTCTTCTGCTTTTGCCAGTGATATCTCATACTCCCTTGAAATCACCCTTGCTTAAACAAATTAACTTTCTGTTAATTAATACTATAGGGTTTTAATAAATAATTAAATAATTTCCATAATACTTTAAAGACATATTAAATGATATATTCTTTAATGTATTAGATGCCTAATAAATCATATCGTCGCGCTTTGCGCTCCACTACCTCCAAATCATCCAAGACTTTCATTACAAAGCCATCTGGTAAGCTTATCTTTAATGGTTCATGTAATGAGAATGATTTCTATTTACAGGTTGAAACTTTTTTATATAATATTATTGAAGCCATTACCAATAAGATTGAATTAGATAATGTTATTAATGAAATTACTGTTCTTCAAGGAATGCTCAAAACAAAAGAGGATGCTTTGAACTTACTGGATATGATTCAGAATACAGTTTTGGATATTCTTTTTAATATTGGTAATGGTGTGGAACTGAATATTGTGAATAATCGTATTTTATATTTACGAGAGCTGATTCTTAGAGCTGACCCTGAAAAGTTCCCCCTTATTTGTGGAGATATTGTTCAAGGAATTTCAGATATACTTGACATGTTTGGTAATGCTATTGATATGGACCAGATTATAAATAGTTTAACAGTCATACAAGATGGAATGGTGAACGATGTTGCTAAAGCAGACTTGATTCACGAAACACATTGCGTATTACTTGGTATTATAGATAATATTGGTAATGGTGTTGAACTGAATATCGTCAATAATCGTATCGTATATTTACAGGAATTAGTTCGTCAAGTTCAGGTTTTAGGAATCCTTTAAGTTCCCCTTTAGGGCTTTAAGCCCCCCCTTCGCGTTAAAATGGAGGCCCAATGCCTCTCAAAAGAGGTTGTGCTGAACCCGTCACTTTCTTATAAGGAACCGATGGAATTGTTCCCAACCAAATATAGTTTCTGTAGAAATCATAGAGTCGTGTATTCAGCACTTCAGTTATCTCCAGAGAAAATGAAAAATTTATTCCGCAAAGGTCAATTACATTACCCCATGGGTCTAATAATTGGACTTTTAACAATGATATATCCACTGGAGATGGGAAAATTATCTCATTGGACAACAATGTTGCACCATCGTCATAAATAACCGCCTGACGGTCTTCACGCACTATAATCTTTGCTAAGACTTGAACTATATTTTCTTTTGTTCTCTGGTCTACCGCATACAAATCATTTACAGCTAAAAACATATATGTATCTCCCACTACATCCAGACAATTCTCCGCTGTTATTGAATATAGCGCATAAGGAGTTGGAGGTGATGGATTTGCTATTTCCACCTTATAGAGTTGCCCTTTGAATCCCAGACTCGCCCCTAATGGAGGATAATAGTCCTTTTTATTCAGACAACTCGGTTTGATGAAATCCAGAATAAATGGTCTCGCAGGTAGTGATGGAGTTGTTGTAGATGAAATTGGAGTTGGAGCCAATCCGTTATTTATAAATGTTATTTTTGCGTTTATTGTATTCAGTGAAACTGTCATGAAAATACCATATGGAGTCTTCAAACCACTATCCAGTTGTGTCTGAATTTCATCCACTAATTCCGCTGATGTATAGTTTCCATCTGGAATCTTTATCTGGAGAAGATGTGGGATACCAATAAAATCTGTCGTTTTTATTTTAAATGTTGTATTTCCTTTTTTCTCTGAAAAGACATACATCATATTCGGTATCTCAATAGAGGCTACTCGGGCGCGAATTACATTCTTATAAGGATGCGCTAAACGGAAGGAGAAATTTGTTGTTGAATCCGCACAATCTGTTCGGAATCTGGAATCTATATTCAGAATCCGTTTTCTCAAGTCATTTGAATTAATGACATCATTTGCGTTATAATTTTCTCCTATCCTTGTGTTTAACATCGGATGTGATTCCTATATAAGTGTATGGTTGTTCTCTTTGGAGCTTTCTCCACGAATTGATGAGGGCTTTAAGTCCTCGTTGCGGATGGACAGAGTGCGTCTGATTTCGGAGTAAAAACATTACGGTATTTCAAAACTCCATTTCGGATTTATTTCAGGATTTGAATTTTTGGTTTGGAGGAGTTTTGGAATTTTGAATTTCGGATTTATTAAAAAATAATTCCTTTTTCGGAATTCGGAATAAACTCCATAATTCATAATCATTATTGTAATTAATACTTAGAATACTTATGAAAAATAATACATGATTATTACTTCATAGTATCATAACTACATTATTGAGTGGAGGGTAATTCTGATAACATCTTCTTCAGAAAATACGACGCATCTACATTCAGTTTCATTCCATTCATCTCTTCAAGAGAAACCCAAATCGTATTCATCACTTCATTCTTATCTTGAGGTTGAAGATTGTATTTTATCTCAACATCAAAGATATAATAATGACCAAATCCGATTCGTTGGTCTTCTACTGAGTTTGGTAAATGAATAATTCCTGTTTCTTCAAAGATTTCTCTCATAACACAATCATAGGGTTCTTCTCCCTTTTTTGAATGTCCTTTTGGAAATGACCACTTTCCAGTATAACGACCTTGAATTAAAGCATAATAGACTTTATTTGTATTTTTATCCTTATAACGCATGATAGCTCCATATACTTTTGATTTGAATTCTTTTTGTAGCGGCTTTAAGCCACAGGCGACCTCTGGTAAGTCCCCATTGTGAGTTGAAGGGGGCTTTAAGTCCCCTGGATGAGTTGAAGGAGTCTTTAAGTCCTCCTTGCGAGTTGAAAGGGTCTTTAAGTCGCAGACAACCTTTGGTAAGCCAGAGGCAACCTTTGGTAAGCCAGAGGCAACCTTTGGTAAGCCAGAGGCAACCTTTGGTAAGCCAGAGGCAACCTTTGGTAAGCCCTCCCTTTGAGTTTCAGGAAAAACAGTCGCCTCTGTTTTCATCTTATACATACTTGGAAGTCTTTGAGATTTAAATGAAAGGCTCTTAAATGCGGGTGCCATCTGATTTTTTACACTATTATTATGAGCCCAATATAACATTTGCTTTCTGTCAGCTTTTTATTTTCACATCATTACATCAAGTTTTATTTCTAAGTGTTTTTTCGTTTTATGATTTCATGAATATAAACTTGGATTACTTTATATACAGTAAGATTTCTCCTCTATGCCCTTTTCTAATAATGAGTATGACCATGATAATCGTTTTATGCGATGTGTTATGGAACATAAAATGAGTATCACTCTTGATTCCCCTACTCTCAAAAATAATGATATTGATGTGGATAACAGGTTTCAAAGATGCGTAACCGAACATAAACTCCTTACTCCCCTTACTCCCAGTCCCAGTCCCAGACTCCCTTCCAGTCCCAGGAGTGGATACAATCGGTTTGATTCTTTAGAGGATATTGATATACAGTCTGTTTCCACCAGAGAAAATAGGACTCTTTCCATTTCATCCGTTTCATCTAATTCCAACGGAGTTGGTGGTGGAGGGAGATATCCAAATAGCAGACTCCGTCCGCGCGCTATTTCCTCACAAGATGCCCGTTCCTCACAAGATGCATGTTCCTTGCAAGATTCTCCTTCTAAAAATGATATCCTTGATGAATTTCCATCACTCCAACAAACAACCAATTCTCCTGTCCTAACTCCTAAAACTCCTGTCCTTCCACAACTCCGTTCTCCACTCGCTCATTCGCTTTCCTCCAGGACTCCGAAAAAGGACTCGGATTTGGTTGCATTGTCCGTTTTAAACGGAAAAGCTGTTCAGAGAGAAATTGTAGAATTATCCTGTGAGCCTCCTCCTTTAGTTATTACTCCTTCAAAATGGTCTGATGTTTTACGGAATCCTAAATAAAACGGAGTTTTATCCCCCATTCAAAACATAAAAAAAAGAGTTTTTATTCCTTTTTTTGTTTTTTTGTTTTTTTGTTTTTTTGTTTTTAATAGGTCGCATTCGCTTACCATAGGTTGCCTTTGGCTTACCACAGGTCGCTTCGCTTACCATAGGTCGCATTCGCTTACCATAGGTTGCCTTTGGCTTAGAAGATAAACTTCTTAGGAATTGTCTTGATATATGTCCTGATTATTTCTGGCATTGGACTGTAGAAGCACATATCATCACTACACATACAACGATGCTGAATCTTGTCCTTATTTACATGGTCATTATACCACTTCCAGAAACCACTCATCAGTTTCTCATCATACTCTAGTCCCATCTTCTCCACCTCCTTCTTCATTCTAACACTGTATGTGTAGTTCAGGATTGCTTCCTTCAGAATAGGATTGATGTAGCTTTGTGTATTCTCGTTAATAGCATCATGTGAGGACCCCTTGTTGTCTGTAATATAATACCCAATTGTCTGACTAAGCTTATACATCTGCCAATCCTTCCACCGATAAGTACTCTCGTCATATTCCTGATACCAGATACGCGTGTCCTGCTTACCATCCTTATTTGCCTCATAATAAGCCTCAAAGGTTGATACAACTTGTTCTAACTGCTCCTCTGATAACCCATACTTAGCAGTCTTCTTCCTAAACAACCTCATCACTTGTGATTCCTCCTCATCCCTGCTAGGCATGTAATCCTCGTCATCATCATCTACCTCACCATCGTCAGGGATGTCCTCACTATCATATGGGTCTTCTACCTTGTAGGACTTCTTGGGCTTGGAAGCGAGGCGTGCCGAGCGACGGCTTTCATTCATTGTAATAATTGGAGCATTCGTCGCAGAAATCTTACGAGCCTCCTCCATTGCTCCCTTAGCATATACCTCTGTGCGATTATCACCTGTTACGATATCCACCCAATTTGGCTGTTGCTGAGGTTGTTGTTCTTGTTGTTGTTGTTCTTGCTTCTCTTCCTGTTGCTCTTGCTTATCTTTAGGAGGATTCTTCTTCAGAAAGTCATAACAGAAATTACCTATTTTACCACAGATACCATTAGGAATATTCTTTGTGTTGTATCTGGAATTATCATCTGCCTCAGCATACATCTTAGCAGCTGAGTAGTAATGTCCAGCACGATAGATGTTTGATGTATCACCATTCATATCATAGGAACGAGACTTATCAACAAGAGCATCAACCATAGGCTGATATTTGGACTGCTTAGCAATCATTGTGGGGAACTCGGTAGTGGATGACATCTTTCTCCTTGTTATAGCTTTTAACACTAAATGAGATACCTGTCCTGTCAGTATCTCTAAATCTATTGGGGGACAACTGACCTTTTGTTAGGCCATGATTTCAAATTTTCCTATCATGATTTACATATTGATTCACCTCTTGAGATAACTATAGAGTAAAAATATGAAAAAAGAGTTTTATCCCTTTTTCCTTTTTTGTTTTTTGTTGTTTTTTGTTTTTTGTTGTTTTTTCTTTTCTTTTCTTTTTCTGACGCTATAGAACATGTATTTCATTTAACCAAGAATCGCCTGGTTCTGCTTCGCAAGATACTCCAAGGTCAATCTCTTTCCACCCCTGATAACGGAGCAGAGCTTCCAAGGGGCAACTGAGAACTTCTCAGGAATGATTGAGTTGGTATGGAGGAGTTCAATGAACTTGAAAAGGATAGCACCTGGCTTATCACTCCTCATTCCAATCAACTCCTTTGTGCACTCCTCCACCGCTGAAGTCACCAAGAACTCCTTTCCATCAAATGTAGAGGACAGAGTTGTAAATTGAGAATGCATTCCTCGGTCATCCCTTCCAAGCCCAACAGAGAATGTCACCTCCTCATTCTCATTCAAAAGTGTTGAGAGGTTCCACTGTGGCTTCTGTTCCTTCTGCCCCTCTCCTGTTGCTGTTGCAGGAGGAATGGGAGCGATGCCTGGGCGCTTCCTCAAATGTCTCTGTTGCTGTCCTGGAGCAACTGTTGTAGGAAAAGGAGTCGCAGGAAGGGGAGGAGGAGGTGCAATAGTATGAGGAGTGGCCCTCGGTGCTACACTGGGTGCTGTGGTGCGAAGGGAAGCAATCTCATCCTTTAGAGACGCAATTACCGCATCCTGATTTGTAATCCTGCGCTGAAGGTCGGTAATCTGCGCAAGAATCATCTGTGTCATAATGTCCTGAGGGTTCTGCATCTTTTGTTCTTGGTTGCGGTTGAGTTTGTTGTTACTTCTAAATCACTTGTAAGCTTTTGAACTACTCCTGTCTGGTAGAGTAGCTATGGATGTTTTGAGACGGCAAAAGGAAAGGCACTCATTGATTTCAAATTTTTTCATCCTGATATTCATCGTTTCATTTTACTCTTGAGACAACTAGCAATTTAATTCCTATTCAGTTTCAAATACTACATGAAAAAAGAAGGACATTCCCTCTCTTTTCTTGTTTTTTTCTTTTTTCTTTTTTTATTTTTGTTTTTCTTTATAGCTGTCTTGTCATAAGGAGAAGAACCCCATCGCAGAGTTAGAACCCCATTGCCATCTGAGCCATGATAACCTTCTCTCGTTGCGCAGAGAGATACGCCATTGCCATTTGACGCCTCCACACACGATATGTCTGTTTGTCCTCCTCAGTCATAAAAGGCTTCAAAAGTGGATAGGTCTCCTCATCAAGAGGATACTTACGATAGATTGTCGTTGGAATACCTAGAACATCTATATCACTTATGATAAGTTCCAATGAAATTGGCTCTGGATAGTCTGGAGTAGGAACCATAACCTTAGAGATGGACAATCCTGTCTCATGAATACTCTTGCGATTTCGTTTCAAGATATTCTCAATACAACGAATCTGCCTCTTGATACCCCTTGAACTCAACACATTCTCTCCTTCTGAGAACTCCTCTGATACTCTGGAATAACCAGATGAGCGCGATAAGTGCGAAGAACGAGAAGAACGACGAGAAGACTTGGTAGATGACATCTTTCAAAGCTGCTTCGCTTAGGCTACTCCTGTCTGGTAGAGTAGCTTAGATATTTAGAGACAGCTTACTCCAAGGCCACCACTTCCCTTCAAATTTTTCCTACAAGGAGTTTATCCCTTCTTGGAAAAGAACACTTCTTTCACGCATAAAAAATTTTAGAACACCACGCATAAGAACATGAAAAAAGAGTTCTTTTCTCTTCTTTCTTTTTTTGTTTTTTTTGTTTTTTGTTTTTTTCTTCTTCTTTTCTATCTTTTCTTCTTTTTTATTGGTTTTCTATGGTTTATGGAGTGATACCGAGTTTACTCCTCATCCTCAAACTCGGGCTCTGGGTAAGAGTCATCAATCTTGTTGGTAGTCTTGTCAAACATGCCAGCCCATGCTCCGCATGTTCCGTCATCTTCTGCCTCATAGACCTCTCCTGTGAAGGCACGAAGATACTTCTTACCACCGAAGGTCCAAGGATATAACTGTCCATCATCTGGGCAGGTCCAACTATCCACCTTCTTCACAACGGTAGCGGGCTTCTTCACAACTGGAGTTGGCTTGGCGGCCACTGGAGCAGGAGCAGGAGCAGCAACTGGAGTAGGAGACTCGGCCTTCTTCGCAGCAAGAACTGTCTTCACAGCATTCGCAGGAATAGGAGTCTTCGCAGAGGTTGAGGCCTTCTTAGGAGTAGTAGACTTCGCTGCCGCCTTCAATGCCTTCTCGGCCTCCTTCTCGGCCTTCTTTGCTGCCTTCTCAGCCTCCTTCTCAGCCTTCGCAGCTGCCTTCTCAGCCTCCTTCGCGGCCTTCGCCGCTTCACGCTCCGCCTCCTTCTCAGCAGCAGTCAGACGCCTTACTGTCTTGCCTGAAGAGGAATCCGTTGTCTCGGACTTGTTGTCCTCGTTGTCCTCTGGCTCAACATACTCTGCCTCAAACTCCGCGTAGAGCTCAGGATGAGTTCCCGTCTTTGTCTTCGCAGTCCACCTCTGCTTAGAGAGCGACATTGCCTCCTTTGCAATGATTTGACGACCCTTAGGATACTTCGCAGAGCCAACTGTTCCTTCATAGACGAAGCAACCATCCTCATTCAGCTCTGAAGGAGGCATTACAATCTCCTCTTCCTCCACCTCTCCTGTCTCCTTGTCCTTCTTCTTCTGATTGATGATAAACTCTTCCCATCCATTCTCCAGAGCATGCTTCAGATTGAATTCCACCCACGCCTTCGGCTTCAACAGCTGACGAGGAATAGGCCTCTTAGGCTCATCTTCCTTCTTCTCCTTCTTTGCTGTCGCCTTCTTCGTAGCGGGCTTCTTATCTGCCTTCTTTGCTTCCTTCTCCTCCTTCTTCTTCTCCGCTACCATCAGCTTCATCATCTTCATCATATCCCCTGAAGAGAGACCCTTCAGAGATGAGAAGATGTCTTCCATGGGAGACTCCATCTCCTCCACAGAGGATACAGAGGCCACTTCAGAGGCTTCAGGGAGCTCCACTGGCTCGGCAACGACGGTCTTCTTTGAAGCTACGATACGAGGCATCTTGTTAAGATAACTTGGTGGGGGGATTGCGGGAATTACTCTTGATACGCTTGTAAAGCTGAGAACGCTGGAAATAGCACCTGTCTGGTAGTGCTATTAGGATATTTTGAGACGATTAACTTCTGGGCTGTCAATCCGTTCAAATTTTTTATGAATTTGACCATTTTACCCTCCCGTCCTGCCCCGCTTCTTGCGTTTA
>Ga0209358_10002103_pt1 | contig 15392 bp, 13 predicted proteins | sample LauGreFa1BDMLBSN_2_FD_187574 | JGI IMG/M metagenome (GOLD analysis project Ga0209358, IMG submission 187574) | Freshwater lake microbial communities from Lake Michigan, USA - Fa13.BD.MLB.SN (SPAdes) (version 2) | ecosystem: Environmental > Aquatic > Freshwater > Lake | place: Lake Michigan, USA... | reverse complement strand
TGAAAAAGCAGGTCTAGAAAAAGCATTAGCATGGGTAAAAGGTATCACTGCTGTTCCTGAAGTAGGTGATGTGTATGAAGGTCCTGTTAAAGGCATTAAAGAATTTGGTGCATTTATCGAATTCATGCCTGGTAAACAAGGTTTATTGCATATCTCTGAAATTAGCTGGTCGCGTCTAGAAACCATGGATGGTGTCTTTAATGAAGGTGACATGGTGAAAGTTAAGTTGGTAGGCTTAGATCCTAAAACAGGTAAATTTAAGTTAAGCCACAAGGCCTTAATACCAAGACCAGGAGCTGAATAAGCTTTAGGTATGTACAATAATAGATTCAAAGGCCCGTTTTAAAAACGGGCCTTTTTGTTTTTAGACCCTTGTAAATAATAGGATAATATGAGTACAACCATTCAGGTTTCTATAGAAGTTGCTGATGAAGCCGTTAAGGATATGATGATTGCCGAGTTAGCGGTTTTGGGTTTTGATGGCTTTGAAGAAACAGAAACAGGCCTTTTTAGCTATATAGATTCGGCTAAGTTTGATACGGAGGTATCGGGTGGGTTAGCGGATTTGGCAGACCAGCATGGCGCTACCTATACCAGTAACGCCATTGACAAGCAAAACTGGAACGCTTTATGGGAATCCAATTTTGAACCGGTGCTGGTGGATGATTTTGTTGGGGTCCGTGCCAATTTTCATGAACCATTTAATAATCAGGTGGAGCATGATATTGTTATCACGCCTAAAATGAGTTTTGGTACTGGTCACCACGGTACCACGTATTCGGTGATGCAGCTGATGCGGGGTATAAACTTTAATGGGCAGTCCGTTTTTGACTTTGGAACGGGCACCGGACTACTTGCGATCCTTGCGCATAAGCTTGGCGCTAGCTATGTTTTAGGGGTGGATAATGACGATTGGTGTATCGAAAACGCTTCAGAAAATATTATAGTTAATAACACACAATCCATTGAAATAGAAAAGGTTAATGATGCTAACTTGAATAAAAAATTTAATATTATTATTGCCAATATTAACAAGAATATTATACTTGACAACTTAGCCTTTTTGGCAGAAGCGACAGTGCCAGGGGGTGTTGTTTTACTCAGTGGCTTACTCATAGAAGATGAGCCTGAAATTGAAGCTGCTTGTGCGGCACTTGGTTGGAAACACCAAGAAACGAGGACAAGAAATAACTGGATTGCGCTGCATTACAGTGTTTAAACATAGTGCCTCAAACGTTAGACGTTATTCAACGGTTTATTAATTAATCATTAATTTTAAAAATAATCGTTCTAGAACTCAACTTAAAATGTACAGTGATGAATGAATTTTTGCTCATAATATTAGCTTACCTGATTGGTTCTATTCCAACTGCTGTTTGGGTTAGCAAGTATTTTTTTGGCATAGATATTAGAGAATATGGTAGCGGAAACGCCGGTGCTACCAATACTTTTAGAGTATTAGGTTCTAAATGGGGCAGCTTTGTAATGCTCGTAGATGTTATTAAAGGCGTGGTTGCAACTTCACTTTATTTATTACTTCCTCATTATTTAACCAATGAGTTACACCGCACCAACTTTATGTTGGGTTTAGGTATGGCATCTATACTTGGTCATATATTTCCTATTTGGGCCAATTTTAAGGGTGGAAAAGGAGTGGCTACGCTATTAGGTATGGCCGTTGCCATTCAGCCTATTGTAGCTGCTTGTTGCATTGCTGTATTTTTAATTGTACTTTTTTTAACCAGATTTGTATCCCTAAGTTCTATACTTGCGGGGATCGCATTTATGGTATTCATATTATTTGTGTTCAAGGAACAAGAAACCTTTTACCGGATTTTTGCGGTGATGGTAGCCCTGATGGTGGTATTAACCCACCAAAAAAACATTGGCCGAATCATCAATGGTACCGAAAGTAAGGTTCCAATTTTACGTCATCGAGACCGCCGAAAGCAAAGAAAATCAGGCGATAAGGCCTAGTTTGCTACATTTCTTCGTTAAATACCCTATATTTTTTGTACCTTTGCACTCTTTTTAGTTAATCCCTAATTTTTTAGGTATGTCCAATCAGCCGCTGTTAGAAAAGCTTCAATTAAAAGACGAAAAGAATATCCTGATTCAAGGGCTTCCTTCTTCTGTAGAAAAGCAATTTGTAAAAGTAAACTTCGCTAAAAACGTAACGCCATTAATAAGAACTAAGAAATTAGATTTTGCATTGGTATTTGCACTTAGCCAGCAGCAGCTTAATAATATCCTAAAAGAGGTTTTTCCAGCTATTACGCCAGAAACCAAATTATGGATCGCTTACCCTAAAACCACCAGTAAAATTGTGAGTGACCTCAATAGAGAGTCAAGTTGGGAAGTGCTTACTAAAAACGATTATGAGTCGGTACGTCAAGTAACACTCGATCACGTATGGAGTGCCATTCGTTTCCAAAAAACAGATCAAATCCCAAATAAAGACCGCAGTTTTTCTGACGTTAAAAGCCTCGAGCTTAAAAGCGGTTCAGGTTTTGAAAAGCGCTTGATTGCTTTACCTGTCGATTTGGAAAGAATTTTTACCAACCACGAAGAGGCTAAAGAGTTTTTTACCTCTTTATCTATTAGCAACCAAAAAGAATACCTAAGTTGGATTCAGGGTGCTAAAAAAGCAGAGACTAGACAAATCCGTTTAGAAACTGCTGTAGAAAAGCTGATGGCTGGTAAAAGAAACCCCACCGAAAAATAAACCTTACACAGCCGCAGTAGCGAGTTCTTTAATGGCAGCAACAAGCTGGTCCAACTCATTTGTAGTGGTAAACACATTGGGGGTGATTCTACATCCCACCACATTACCAGTGTCAATACCTACCGTGTAAATCTTGTACTTTTCAAAAAGTGTTTTAGCAAGTGTAGCAGGAGGCATGCCCTTAATCCCTACATTGGCAATCGCACAAATTCGAGTATCCTGTTTGGGGGTGTTGTACACAACGCCAGGCATATCCATAATTTGTTTAGTCCAATATTGTTGTAAAAATTTAAGACGAGCCTGTTTGCGCGCTGGGCCAATAAGTGTATAATGTTCTATCGAATCTTCGATGGTTAAATCGGTGGCAACAGGGTGGGTACCCGTGTGGTTAAATTTAGCAATGCCTACTTCTTCAGATTTTGAAGGTCCGATTAACGGCCAAGCAGCATCCTGATTTTCTTTGCTTATATATAATATACCGGCGCCAAGTGGGCTCGATAACCATTTGTGTAAACTAGCGCCGTAAAAATCACAATGTAAATCTGGTATGGTATATACGAGTTGCGCAAAAGCGTGTGCACCATCTACGAGTACTTTTACACCATGCTCGTGGGCCATGTCACAAATTTTTCGAATAGGCATTACCTGTCCAGAAATATTAATAACGTGCGATACTAGTAGCAGTTTAGTTTTTGGGGTAATGGCATTTTTATAAAGTGCTACAACTTCTTCGTCGGAACTTGGGTTAACGGGTACCGAGAGTATTTTATTAACCACTCCATGTCTGACTGCAACTTCTCTAAACATATCAAGCATCGCGCCATAGTCTTGCACGGCCATAATGGCCTCGTCGCCAGCCTGCCATTTAAAGCCCGCAATGATGGTATCTAATGATTCGGTGGTATTGCGTGTAATAACAATTTCAGAAGGGTCGCAACCTGCTAGTGTAGCAAGTTTTGCGGCTACTCTTTTTTTATTTTCATACTGCACGGTCCTCATATAATACGCCCCTAAACTGTTCACGTATTTAATATGCTCAATGTATTTGTTGAGTAGTTTTTGTGGTAAAATATTATAGTAGCCGCTTTCTAAGTTGATATATTTTTCTTGTAACACATAATCGGCCCTGAGGGCAGCCCAAAAGTCTTCATCGGCAGCAATTTGATGTAATGGCAGGTGTTGGTATTTGGCAATATGCGCCTCCGCCGAAAATTTTGTGAATGGGAGAGACATGCCTGCGAGCGTGAGTCCTTTTAAAAAAGTTCTTTTATGCATAACTATAAAGGTGTAGAGGGTTTGTATTTTTTTTTGATTGCTTTTTGTGAGAATGAACAGTTGGACGGTGCTCATTTCAAATAGAATGAAAAGGTAAGAATTTTAGATAGAATTTGGGTCATCGAGTTTATTATTATTAAATTACATCAACCTTATAACCAACATGAAATACACACACAAGTTATTGGCTTTATTAATTTTGGTAACAAGTTTATTACAGCCCATAAAAGCGCAAACCAAACTAGCCCAAAAACCACCTCCCAATGTTGTACTCATTTTTATGGACGATATGGGATACGGTGATCCAGAAACTTATGGCGGTTACCCATACCATACACCCAATTTAAATAGGCTGGCTGCTAGTGGTATGCGCTTTACTAATTTTTATGCGGCGCAGGCCGTTTGTAGTGCTTCTAGAGCGGCACTTTTAACAGGTTGCTATCCTAATAGAGTGGGCATTTCTGGTGCACTCATGCCCTGGTCAAATGTGGCGTTAAATCCAAAGGAGGAAACCATTGCATCGATGCTCAAGCAAAAAGGATATAAAACCAGTATGATTGGCAAATGGCATTTGGGTGCTAAAGCGCCTTATTTACCTACTTCCTATGGCTTTGATGAATATTTGGGCCTGCCTTATTCTAATGATATGTGGCCTGTTGGGTATGATGGTAAACCCATCACAGATACGGGTTCCAAAAAATCTAAATATCCAACGCTTCAATTACTTGATGGGTTTAATCCAGTAATGCCTATTAATAATTTAGAAGATCAGGCTAAACTTACAACGCTGTATACAGAGCGTGCCGTAAAATTTATTAGTAACAATAAAAACAATCCCTTCTTTTTATACCTCGCACACTCAATGCCACACGTGCCCATTGCAGTGTCTAGTAAATTTAAAAATAAAAGTGGCGCAGGATTATTTGGCGATTTAATGATGGAAATAGATTGGTCTATTGGAGAAGTGATGAAGGCGCTTGAAAAAAATGGATTAACCAAAAACACGCTTTTTATTTTTACCAGTGATAACGGCCCTTGGTTAACATTTGGCAATCATGCGGGTAGTAGTGGCGGACTTAGAGAGGGCAAGGGCTCTGCCTGGGATGGTGGCGTTAAAGTGCCTTGTATCATGAGTTATCCGGGTTTTATTGCGCCAGGTACAGTGTGTAATAATTTGGCGGCTACCATGGATCTGCTGCCTACCATTGCAGCACTCACAAAAAGTAATTTGCCTAAAAATAAAATTGATGGTGTAACTATTTTGTCTTTATTAAAGCAGGAGCCGCAGGCTAACCCTCGCGATCATTTTGTTTATTATTATGACAATAATAGCCTTAAGGCCGTTAGACAAGGTAAATGGAAATTGGTGTTTCCGCATCAGTCTCAAACCTATAAAGCTACCGATATGGGCAAAGATGGTTTTCCGGGAAAATACGCTTCTGTCCCTGTGCCCATGGCCTTATATGATTTATCTACAGACCCTGGTGAAACCCTTGATGTAGCAAAGCATAACCCAATTATCGTTACAACTTTAACAACTATAGCCGATATCTATAGAGCCAGTTTAGGGGATGATTTAACCAAGCAGGCAGGTAGCGAAAAAAGAACTTCGGCCACTATCCAATAATACACCTAATTGGTATGGATAAATTGCTGATAATCATAACAACAAAATGACAATTTTGGTGTTTTATTAGTCTAGATTTGCAACTCAACGCATAAAAATTCATTACAATGGAAAATACAAACACAGAAGGAAAATGCCCTTACACAGGAGCAACGGTTGCTAGTGCTACCGCTAAACTAGGTAGTGCAGGTAGTGGAACAAGAAACACAGATTGGTGGCCTAATCAGTTACGATTAAACATTTTGCGCCAGCATACTGAAAAGTCAAATCCAATGGATTCGACATTCAACTATGTTTCTGAATTTAAAACATTAGACTTAAAGGCGGTTAAGCAAGACATTATTGATTTAATGACCAATTCTCAAGATTGGTGGCCTGCCGATTATGGTCATTACGGTCCATTCTTTATTAGAATGGCATGGCATAGTGCTGGTACATACCGTACTACCGATGGTAGAGGCGGTGGTGGATCAGGTATGCTACGTTTTGCACCACTTAATAGCTGGCCTGATAATACCAACCTCGATAAGGCGCGTTTACTTTTATGGCCTATCAAAAAGAAGTACGGTAAAAAATTATCATGGGGTGATTTAATGATCTTGACAGGTAACTGTGCGCTTGAATCTATGGGCTTCAAAACCTTTGGTTTTGCAGGTGGAAGAGAAGATGTTTGGGAACCACACGAAGATGTGTATTGGGGTTCTGAGCGTGAGTGGTTAGGTGATAAGCGTTACAGTGGCGATAGAGATTTAGAAAATCCATTGGCTGCGGTACAAATGGGTTTAATTTATGTAAATCCAGAAGGTCCTAACGGCAATCCTGATCCTATTGCTTCTGCAAAAGATATCAGAGAAACATTTGCACGTATGGCCATGAATGATGAAGAAACAGTTGCCCTTATTGCTGGTGGTCACACATTTGGTAAAACACATGGTGCTGCTGATCCAGGAAAATATGTAGGTAAAGAACCTGCAGGTGCAAGTATTGAAGAGCAAGGCACTGGTTGGAAAAATACATTTGGTTCTGGTAATGGTGTAAATACTATTACTTCAGGTTTAGAAGGTGCTTGGACAACTACACCTACTAAATGGAGTAATAACTACTTCGAAAACTTATTTAAGTTTGAGTGGGAGCTAGTAAAAAGCCCTGCTGGCGCACATCAGTGGAAGCCTAAAAATGGCGGCGGTGCTGGAACTGTGCCTGATGCACATGATCCATCATTGTCGCATGCACCAACTATGCTAACTACTGATTTAGCGTTGATATTGGATCCTGCATATGCACCAATTTCAAAAAGATTTTACGAAAACCCAGATCAGTTTGCGGATGCTTTTGCAAGAGCTTGGTTTAAATTAACACACCGTGATATGGGTCCTCGTGCTAGATACGTTGGATCAGAAGTGCCTGCAGAAGTACTTGTATGGCAAGATCCTGTGCCTGCAGTGAATCATACACTTATTGATGCTGCTGATATTGCACAGTTAAAAGCTACAATATCTTCTTCAGGATTAACTGTTTCTGAATTAGTATCTACCGCTTGGGCTTCTGCATCTACTTTTAGAGGTACAGATAAAAGAGGTGGTGCTAATGGTGCAAGAATTCGTTTAGCTCCTCAAAAATATTGGGCTGTAAATAACCCAGCGCAACTATCTAAAGTTTTAGATAAGTTGGTTGCGGTTCAGCAAGATTTTAACAAGGGTGCAACGGGTGGCAAACAAATATCAATTGCAGATGTAATTGTACTTGCTGGTGCTGCTGCAATCGAAAAAGCTGCTAAAGATGGCGGATACAGTGTTACTGTTCCATTTACACCTGGCAGAACAGATGCTACCGAAGAGCAAACAGATGTTGCATCATTTGGCGTATTAGAGCCTACAGCAGACGGTTTCCGTAACTACATCAAGCCTAAAACACTTATTTCATCAGAAGAAATGTTACTTGATAAATCACATTTACTAAATCTAACAGCACCTGAAATGACAGTGCTTGTAGGTGGTATGCGTGTATTAAAAACCAATTATGATGAATCAAATCATGGTGTGTTTACAAATCGTCCGGGTGTTTTAACCAACGATTTCTTTACCAACCTTATTGATTACAATACTACTTGGAAAGCAACAGGACAAAATTCTTTTGAAGGAACAGATAGAGCTACTGGTGCTGCTAAATGGACTGCTACTAGAGTAGATCTTGTATTTGGTTCTAACACAGAATTACGTGCACTTGCAGAAGTATATGCTTGTGATGATGCAAAAGAAAAATTCGTTCACGATTTTGTTGCCGCTTGGAACAAAGTAATGAACCTCGATCGTTTTGATTTAGCGTAATTCATAAGTTACGAATAAATAAAAAGGCGGCACTAAAAGTGCCGCCTTTTTTATGTCCAATTGATAAAAATTTACTTGCAATTATTGGTGATGGCTGCTACAGCGTCTGGATATTTTTTAGCATTTGCAAGTTGCAAGGCGTTACAAGCTTCTAATTTTTTGCCGGTAGCTATATAACTCATACCTAAATAATATTCTGACTTGCCGGTAGTAGAACTACCTACTGCAATAGACTTTTTAAAATAATCTATTGCGTCTGCAAATTTTTGAGCGGTGTAATAGCAGATACCTACATTTTCGGCGTGGGTATAATTGGTAGGATCTAATTTAAATGCACTGGCATAACAGCTTGCTGCTTTTACATATTGTCCTTTTTGAAACGCTTGTAAACCTTCTGTGGTGTAGTCATTTGCATTTTTATTATTGGCGTCTTTTAAGTTTCTATTAAAGAGCGCCTTGGTTTGACTAAACGTTGCAAGATCATTTGGGAACATTTTAATGGCGCTGTCTAACATGTTGTTAAGGCTAGCGTCTGCGCTTCCTTTTACTTCATACATGCCTAGTAAATAGTTGTTCCAAGTAAATGGCGTATTAAAATGATCTACTATTAAGTTAAATGCTTTTTTAATTTCGGTGCTGTCTTTCTTTTTGGATGCTGCAAAAATTAAATTTTTATAGTAGCTGGTAGCATTGGGCCAATTGTAAAATGCTTTTTTGCTACTGTATAATGCACTGTCAAAATTATTTTTTGCGGCGTAAATAGCTGTTCTTAAAAAGTCGTTGTAATAGAGGTGCGGGTTTACGTTGTCGCTTTCTTTTAAGAGTCTAAGTGCTTCATCATAATTTTTATCCCTAATGTAATAGCGCGCTATCATTGCTTTTAAAGGCAGGGTAGAAGAAGACATGTCAGGGATAGAAGGTAGTTTTTCTACGTCTTCGGTTTTCATTACGGGGTCGGCGTTTACTTCGCCCATTACAAATTTTTGAATTTTTAAGGAGTCGTAGGTTAATTTATGAACGTAAATACTAGGAATGATTCCAATCAGTGCAACACTAAAAAATAAGCCCATGAGTGATTTGCGCACATTCACATTTTCTTGTTGATAGCTTATAGGGATGCAAATTAATGCAGCTGCAATGGCAAGTATAGATTGCATAGCGGTTCGCTCTGCCGGAAAATTTAAAAAGGCATCCACCGCATAACAGGTAACAGCCATAAATAAAATGGTTGCTGCTAAGTGTAAGTTATTAAACGACTTGTTTTTCCAAATGCTAAAAGTAATTATGGGCACGAGTAAAAATAAGAGCGCAAAACTAAGGCCACCTAGTAAGCCAAGGTCGGCAAACATTTCAAAAAAATCGTTGTGTGCGTGGTAGGGTACAAAAAGTTCGGTGGTATGAAATATTTCGTACGGAATAGACGCTAGTTTCCAGTTACCATAACCACAGCCAATAAGCGGATGATGGATAGAATAGTCGATGGCATTTTTCCATAACCGCAAACGGCTATTTTGTTCACTGGCAACTGTAATGTCACCAATTCTTTTGGTAACGGTACCGTAACCGCCCTGGCTATCTTGCATTTGAACGGCCGTGCCTAAAAACATATTGGCAATAAAGTATCCAATGATTACGGGTATAATTAAATAGGCGATTTGTGTAAATATGGCCTTTTTGTTTTGCTTGCTTTTAAAGTAAAGGGTGGTGGCAATAAAAATGATTGCAATAATAAGTAGCCCCACATACGTAGACCTTGTATTTAATATTAGAAGTCCGGTAACGCCCATTACGAGTACAAAAGCGGCCAGTAGTTTACCCAGTAATTTATTGTTGATGATGAGCCAAAGTACAAATGGAAATTTTATAAGAATGTTTGCAGCAGTAACATTCTTATTGCCATGATTGCCTCTTAATGCGATAATGTTTTCATCGAGGCTCATGGTAGTGAGGTTGCCCGAAAATGTTTTTAATAAAACAAGCGAATCATAGAGTAATACAATCGCCATGATCACCGAAATGCCCGTTAATAAGGCAGGGAGCGGTTGCTTGTAAAATAAAATGGAGAGTACGATAAAAACTAAAAAAGTGGTTATGAGCCTTGCGCCAGTAACCAGCGTTTCGGTGGGATTAATGGCATAAAAATAGGAGAGTGACGCCCAGACCACCAAAAAACTAAATACCAGGGTAAACTTGTATTTGAAAATGCCTTGTATTGCAGGTGCAAAGTACTGACGGTGCATGAATATAAATAGGATACCCAGTGCATCAATAATGCCTGTATAAAGCCATTGCGGCCCCATAACGTCGGCGGCATCTAAATCTGGAATAAAGTGTACGAGTAAGTATAGCCCCGCAAATAGGGTGGGCATTACGGGCGTTTGTACTTTGGTATTCATATCTACAAATATCTATATAAAATTGTTAGGTTTTACTGTTTTAAAACTCAATTTGCACCAAACACCAATTGGCAATATAGTTGGCCTGAGCTACAGGGATAAAGGGGAGGTTAACAACGTCTTCTCCAGCCGAATGTAATACCAGCGTGCATAAATGATGTGACCTTAAAAAAGGGCTTGTTTTAATTTCTACCTGCTGTACGTTTTTAAAATTTAGAATGGTTTGCTCACGCCCCCAAACTCCTTTACAAATTTGGATACTGTTTTGGTGAAACCAAAATGTATAGTTGTATTGTAGAATGATATGGGTGATTGCAAAATAAATAAATACGGTTAGAGGTATGAGTGTAAGCCATGGCGATGTAAAGTACACAATGATGCCAGCTATAATGGATAGAGGGGTAACAAAAATGATGGTGTTGCGCCATTTGTAAGAAGCATCTATACCGTTAGACGCTGCAACTTGTGAGGGCCAAACGTTCTGATAAATATGACTTATCTGCTTAAGTAAACGCTCCTGCATAACAGGGATTCTTATCCACTGATTAGGCGTATTTGACTTTTCGCTGGTCATAAAAAAACGTAAAATCTTAATCCCTAATATGCGTTGCAATAAATTGTTTTTCCAACTAATTTGCTGAATGTTTTCTTTGATGAGGAGTTTCTTTTGTGTTTGTAAAAATCCCCACTGTGTTTCAAAACCTTTTTCTGAAATTTTAAGTTTCATATTGTAGTAGCGGATAAGCACTCTAATAAATGAAACAATAAAGGTGATAGTAAGTACGGTTAATGTAAAAGCCAGTATGATATTGGTGGTATAAGCGATTTTGTCGGCTTCTTCATTTATTTTTTTTGCTGAATCGATGCCAAATAAATTTTTAACGTCATCAATTTTTGTTAGTAAATAGGTGAGGATCAGTAAAAATGTTTTGACATGGTTTTCTGATAAAGAAAGTTTAATGATATCCCAAAACCGAATACCCAAAATTGTTTCAGGCTCAGTAGGAGTTATAGTTTCATCTGCTGTTGGCACTTTTTTTAATAGCTCCTGAAGGGCATAGGCTTTTTTTTCATCGATGGCTTTTATTTCAACTTCGGTGCCTTCGTCTCCGGCAGTTTCTATTTTTAATTCGCAGGTTTCTGTAAAACGGTTCAAATAGCCCTGCACAGCGTTTACTGATTGTATTTTATGAATGGGTATTGTGATGACCTTTTTAGTAAAGAGGCCTTTTAAAACAATAAGATCGTTTCCTTTTACAAATATTCTAAATCTTAAATACTGAATCACATAGGGGATCGATGCAACCACTATAAAGCCAATGATGATTAGGATAAAATAGCCCATGCCTAACTGAGCTAATCCTTTCTCTTTTTTTAGAAATTTACCGCCAATAAAAAGTAATAAAAACGCCCATGATTGGTTAATCACTTTTCCTATGATAAACAAAAATGCATACGGAGAAAGTTTTTGTGGCGTATACCAATCAAATTGCTTGTCTTGCATGTTCCTTTATTTTTTCGGCGTCCTCTAAAGATAAACCGTTAATGCTAATATCTCTTTGATGGCTTGCGGCTGTCATAAAACGAAGGGATGCAAGGTTGTACCTGCGGCCAATAGGCCCCGTTTTTAAAATGCAGTGTTGGACTTTTGCAAATGGAACAATATGTGTGCTCTGAAAAAGCCATCCTTTTTTAAAAATGATGTCTTTATCTCTTAAGGCCCAAGACCTGTTTTTAAATCCAATTTCTATCGAGGCAATTACAAGGGCGATACTACTCACTAATACAAGAGCAGCTAGGGTAATGATCCAAGCCTTGTGGAGTTCAACGTTTACGATAAAAATGAGCACAATAAGTGCTATGATGAACAAATAAGCAATAACCCAGTTAAACCACAATACTTTTTTATACGCCGGCTCTACGCGTTGTAAAGGGATTTCTTGGTAATGTGGGATATCCGAAGTGGGGATGAGTGGATTATTATATTCCATATATATGAAAATACAAAAACATCAATAACTTAATCGTATGTTTACACATTTCTCTATAACATATTAAAGGGCTAGATGTCTAAACTTGGGGTTGCGAATAAATTTGTTGATGTTTCAGACTATGGAAGGCCTGTAGCAAAATTGATTGCAGAAGCGCTTAAAAATACGCGCGTAACGGCCATTCATATTACCCTGTTATTTGGTCTTTCTGGTATATTGGCTATTATTTATATGTGGAAGGCTCAGTTTTGGTTGGCTGGTTTTTTTTTAATTTTAAAATCTATACTCGACGCCGCCGATGGTCAATTGGCTAGGGTTAAAAATGAGCCATCGTATGGTGGCCGCTATTTAGATTCTATTTTAGATAGTCTTTTAAACCTTGGGCTCATTATTTCAATTGCGGCATATACTGGTACAAATGCATGGTTGGCGCTACTTGCGTTTATGTGCATGCAAACGCAGGGTACGGTGTACAATTATTACCATGTTATTTTTAGGCATACAACAGCCGGTGAAATTACCAGTCAAATTTTTGAAGATCAAGTGCCCACGGCTTATGTGGGTGAAAGCCAGGCCAGCGTAAATGTTTTATTTAAGCTGTTTAGGGTGTTGTATAGACCTTTTGATGATTTGGTATATAAACTAGATCCACGCGCCCAACATGCAAGCATTTTTCCTAAATGGTTTATGTTTTTGGTGTCGTTTTATGGGCTTGGGTTTCAGTTGCTATTAATGGCGGTTTTTATGGCTGCCGGATGGATTGGGATGATTATTCCGTTTTTTATTGGTTATTCTGTGCTGATTCCGGTGTTTGTTGCGGTTAGAAGGGTGTATTTGTTCTAATTTAGAACATAATTATGTTAGGATATCAAACAAATTGTACCTTTGTGCTTGGTAATTATTAAACCAGCCCAACATGAACACAAAACTTTCTCAAAAGCAAATTGGTAAAAGAGTAGCTGAGTTACGAAAAGTAAAAGGGCTTTCTCAACAAGATTTATCTAAAACTGTAAAAATTTCTAGACCATCCCTGGCTCAAATTGAGTTGGGCAATAGAAGTATTGACATACTTGAACTTCAGCAAATGTCTATGGTGTTAGGTTTTTCGTTGGATGATTTTATGTCCAAAAATTTTTCTGTAAAAGAGGAGGATTTAGATGGAGCATCTAAAAAGGTAAAAAAAGTAGTTGAACGTACCTCTGTTCCTGCACTGCAGGTTAATAAGTTTAAAAATGTGCTCTTGTATATACTTGAAAGGTGTGCAGGTAAACCCAATATTGGGGAAACAGTTTTATACAAGCTGCTCTATTTTTCTGACTTCAATTATTATGAACGTTACGAAGAACATTTAACTGGCGCCAAGTATCGCAAACTGCCTTATGGCCCCGTTCCACAAAAACTTGATACCATAATCCTTCAAATGCTTGATCAAAAGCAGTTGCAGCGTGTTAAATCGGATTATCACGGTTATCAGCAAACAAGATATTTACCCTTAGTTAAAGCCAATTTAACCCTGTTAAAAGCTAGTGAAAAGGAAGTGATTGATCGAGTGATAGAACAAATGAGCGATTGGAGTGCAGCTGCCATTAGTAACTATTCTCATAAGGATATGCCATGGCAAGCAACAAAAGATGGGGAAGAAATAAATTATGAACTGGCATTTTATAGAGAAGCGCCTTTTTCTGTTAGAAATTATGGGGATGAAATTGAAGCCCTATGAAATTTGAGGAGTTAGCTGAATTTAAATTGGATTTAAAAAGCTTAATTAAAAAATACAGAACCCTGCAGCAAGATTTAGTTGTTGTAAAAATGGTATTGGAAATATTACCTGATGAAAGGCCTCCATTTAGTTACCGAATAGATAATTTAGGCTTGAAAACCTGCATTATAAAAGTTAAAAAGATTGCTTGTAAAGCTTTAAAGGGAAGAGGTGTAAATTCTGGATTAAGGTTGGTGTATGCGTATTTTCCTGACAAAAATGAAATTACATTTATAGAATTGTACCATAAGAACGATAAGTCAAATGAAGATAGGGATAGGATTATTGCAAATTTTGAATAGAGAAGTTTGATGTAGTAGATGATTACTTTTTTTATTATTTTACAGCACTATGATACATTGGAAAAACAACGAACAACCCCAGCCTCCTTATATTGCTTCTATATTTAATTACTACTTGTCAGATAAATTAGACGGATATGCAGCCTATGATGATTTGACATTAGAGCTTGCAAAGCAAATGCCTGGTTATTTAGGCTATGAAAGTTTTAAGCACGATGGAAGAGGGGCTTTTATTAGTTATTGGAAAGATATGGACGCCGTTCGTGCATGGGCGAGTGAACCACAACATATTGAAGCAAAAAAATTAGGGAAGTCACATTGGTATAAATATTACCATAGTGTAATTGCTGAAGTTAAAACGATGCATGTGCATGGAGGGTAGGGTTAAGTAAACAGGACTGCCGTTTTTCGCTTTGCTCAAAACGTCTTCCTAATGGGTGGGTTTATCCAAACCCTTTCAACAAAATGCTACGCATTTCGTTGGGTTTTTATCTATGTCCGCGTTTGTGAGCAAGCTCACACCGCTTCCATAAATAAAAACCCTGTCACTTTCGTGACAGGGTTTGTGCCCTTCGCGGGGATGAGTTCGATTGAAATAGAAGCTGAATTGGTAGAACTTAAGCAAAAAATGGTTGTTTATAAAACGCGTTGTAAACGATGAAAATTGGTATGGATATATTATATTTTTTATTTATAATTTTTGATTGTCTCTTTTAATTTTAATTTATAAGTTTCCCCAATTGGTAATTTATTTTTAAGAATATGAACAGTGTCCTTCTCAATCTTATTTATGTGTTTTAGTGAAACTATATATGACTTATGGATACGTACGAACTTATAAATGTTCAATTGACTTTCTATCTTCTTTAAATTTTCTAGAATAGTATATTTATTTTTTGTTGTATGGATTGCAATGTAGTTCCTCATTCCTTCAATGAATATGATGTCACTAATTTTCAATTTGAAGGTTGAATAACTCGATTTTATAAA
>Ga0209358_10002101_pt1 | contig 15395 bp, 12 predicted proteins | sample LauGreFa1BDMLBSN_2_FD_187574 | JGI IMG/M metagenome (GOLD analysis project Ga0209358, IMG submission 187574) | Freshwater lake microbial communities from Lake Michigan, USA - Fa13.BD.MLB.SN (SPAdes) (version 2) | ecosystem: Environmental > Aquatic > Freshwater > Lake | place: Lake Michigan, USA... | reverse complement strand
ACCCTGGTCATGGTGTAACGTGACCAGGGCATCAGACCATGACACCATGGAATAAGAAAAGTATGATGATAGGTCGCGCGAGTCTACCGCCTATATCACCCCGTTTGATGACGTTTTTCCAAGCAATGACCATCACTCCATCCATTGGTTTCCACCCATTGAGGCCTGCAAAAAAAGGGCCGGTGCCACAAAAAATCAAACGAAGCACATGATGTTCCATCTGATGCCACATGCAAGAGGGGGCATCACAGACACAAATTGTCCGACACCATACGAGTGGGTAACGGCCCACTATTTTGACTGTACGATCCATATCAACCCGCTACACCCCATCCCAAAACGGCATGGCATTGATACCCTAGCAACTCCCTCCATCAAAACCAAGCAGGTAATGACCCCACCCACACGATAGAATCGGGGAATGGGGCGTTAACGTGACCGTTGCAAGACAAGCACAAAAGATCTCACCCGAATGACGGGGGACCTGAGGTGGTAGAAACAAATGACGGGTGAGGTACGTGCCAACACGGGGCATCATGGTGCGAAAGTCCCTGTCAACGACCCGTCGATAAAGGGGGGAGACTCAAGCCAGCACGATCCCCCCCTACGTCCGGGTGAAGGAAAAAGAGGATAACCCCCATTGATCACCCGAAAGGGCCCCAGCAACATCAACGCCCGGCATGCGATGACATCATGGCAATGGTGCAAGGCGTATACCCGCACGTGAGACAGAATGATAGGGAGGGGCAATGGGAAAGGGCAAACAGGAGACGGCATGAAACAAAGTGCCCAAACAAGTAAACAAAGAATCAAAAAATGGGTAAGAAATGCCACCAACGGGATGGTGGTGATGGCCGAGTGGCAGATGCAGACAAACGGCCAGACGCCGATCATCATCGCATGATGCCAGTAGAAACCCGGGGCAGCCAAGTAAGCGAGTCGGCGTCACCACACAAGAAAGACGCCGGTTGGGATTATCCGTTGATGGCACCCACCCATTGAGCACCATGCCAACCCCATGGGGGCAAGAACCCCGACCGTTGGTCCGCCAACGGGTGGACGAATACAGCCCATCACACCCGATTGGGAGGCACCGGGTCACCACGCCCTGGGTATCCAATCCTCCCCCCCCATCACAACCCCACACCACAAGACCCTTTATAAAAGAACGTTCAAATAGGCAGGGAAACCGACCCACTCCCCATCACGACCATCTGACACAAGGCCCATCATCCAATCGCCCCCCCTACCCGCTCGCTTTAACCCATGACTCACCCATCAAAAAACAAAATGTTGACTTAATCGATAGAGTAAGTATACTAATAGCATGATTGCCAAATGGCCCTGTATCATGATGTGGATCAAAGGGTGTTGTTGACCAAGCCATTGGTCACAGTCGTATTCTGATTGCCTACTCACACATGATCATTGAACGGGGTTTAACCCATGCAAGTAACTTCTCCTCTTTCTCCTTTTTTTACTTCTCTTCAACAACCATTGATTCTTCCGCAAAAAATCAAGCCTGCCGCAGATTCAACCGGTGGTGTTCCACACGCAGGTCCTTTATACCCCTGGCCGATCCCTCAGCCGATCAACCCTGAGCAGGTTCCAACCATCTATCCTTTAATATCCGATACACCGGTGATTCCTAGGTCGGTGGTTCCTGGCACTAAGGGTTCGGAAAAATCTTCATCCGTCATACCTAAGCCGACACCAGCTAAACCCTCTCATGCCACTCACACCGAAACCGCATGGCATGACTTTTTTAAGAATCAAGCCTGGAAAGGTGTACTGACCGGCGGGGCCGCCCTGGTGACATTTATGAGTCCACCCTTAGCCGCAATAGTCGACGGATTGGGTCGGCTGGTGGGCATGCGATCAGATCAGGCCCAATATAACCAAGGGGGCTATCAAGCCATGGATTCAAATAAGGAAGCCACCATCACAAAAGGAAGGGCCCTCGTGCAAGGTGTCACCGATGTCACCCGATTGGTTTATTCGGGTTTGAGTATGATCAGCAATGTGGAACCGGTGCTCTCGCTGACCTTGTCCATGACCATCGTGGGGGGAATTGCCGCGGGTCTCTCGTTGTTATCATCGGCCTTTTCGTTGGTTAAATACCGGGAAGACATTGTGGTCAAAATTCCTAAAGAAGAAACAAAACTTAACGGTATACTCAATGAATTGAATAAACCTGACCTATCTGAGGATCGTATAACAGCATTGGAAAAAGAGTATTTTAAGATAACGCATGATGATAACCCAACGGAATACCACCAGGTACCGATAGAGACACAAAATCAATATCGCAACGCATTGATCCAGGCATCAGGAAGAACCGTCACCGACCCAAAAGCAGGGCGTGTTGAGGCGTTAAGAACGTATCTCACCATTCTATTCCGTGCCCAACAAAAAGAGCGTGAGGGACAATGGTGGGGCATTGCGTTTAGAACGGCACTCATGGGAGCCAATATCAGTCAACTCACATTATTAAGTGTCGGTATCGTCGGATTTGCCGCATTGGCCAGTAACCCAGTGGGATGGGGCATCGCAGGGGCCCTGATGGTGGGCTTTTTGAGCCTATCCGTCATTTGCTTGCTTCAAAGCACCCGTCTACGACTAGACTATCGTGAGGTGATAAAACCCGCCACTCACGGGTTAACCCCATTGTTTGAAGACATGAACGATCAATGGCGTTTAAACCCTCGATTTCAATCCTTGTTGATCCCAGTCCCAAATGAGCCAAGCAAAATGACGGGTGTCACGAACGGAACCACCCCAATAACGGTCCCAGACAACACTATCCCAGACACTATGAAAGACACTATGTTAGTAGGTTGTGCTTAAGCTTGCCCATGTGCAGTATGGGCCAAACGGTCAGGGTTGATGGACCCATCCATCGGGGGTATGGGTATAGGTGCCACTGGTCAGCATGCCCCCTTCAAATGGCACCACGTCAGAAGAAGGGTTATGAATCGTCACCGACCCCTGCACCGCCCAAGGGTGATGAAAAGACACCGGCCCATTCACCTGCAACGATTGGGCCGCTGACAAATCAGGCAAGCACGGCATGAACGTGGACAAGGCATCCATTTGATTGTAATCCGATGACAAGGACACCACCGGCAAGTCCTGCCAAGACACCGTGCCATCGGCTTGTTTGGTCACACAGTTGGATCGCAACACCACCAAATCCGCGGTTGTTTTCACCGGCAAAAACCGATGACGACCCACCGATACCAATCCGGTACGATTCAATGTGGCAATGGCAGACCCCATGGCCGTTTCAAGCTGAACCACCGCCTGACCATGCACCGTTTTGGGGTTCACCAACAACGGCAAGGTCAGTGGCGCTTGCCGGATATAGGTGGCCAGTGCCCTCAAATCAACCCATATGGAATTGGTATTAAACCACGGGTAGGCGTCATGGCGATCCAAGAGGTGCCATTGAGCTGGGGGTACTTGCGATCGCTCCAACAACGAAAGGCGACCATTGATCATGGCCACACTGCCCCCTTTGCGATCTTGGGGACATTTGGGGGTCACTTCCATCATCATGTCCCATTGGGAGTCGATCATATACCCCAATAATGCCGGGTCAATGGTCGCCGCCACATTGTCAATGTTGGAGACAAATGCATACTGAAACCCATCCCTCACCCAACGATCCAATTGGCCCGACGCATACAAGGAGTGAAATAAATCACCGTGACCCGGCGGATTCCACTCCGCTGACGGATCGGCAGGGTACTCAAACGGTTCGCCTGAATCGGCCCGCAACCGGGGCACCTGATGTTGCATCAACGACACCACGTGGGGCAAGGTCACCGCCGCCATCGTATCCCGCATGGTATAAAAACTATTGAGCAACACCATGGGCAAGGGGGCACCGGTGGCCAAACGCCACGCCTGCAATTGGGCCATTACCATGTCAATAAACCGTCGCGTCCCATCCATGGGTACCAATGATTTGGGTCCCCGACACCCCATCGTGGTCCCCAATCCCCCATTCAGTTTGATGCATACCAATTGGGATAAGGCCCATTCGCCAATCCGATGATAGCGGGGGTCTAATCCGGCTAAATCACGACACGCCGACAACGAAATAGGCTGAGTGTCTAACAAGTCAATCAGGCCTCGATCCCCCTTTAAATAACGGGCCAATGCCACGGCCATATCCCGTACCCCCCACTCTGACACCCCGTGCTGACGGGCTTTGTCAATGTGGCGAATCATCAACGCCCGTTGAGAATCAGACAAGGCTTGCCAATAAATGGTCAGGTCCTCGCGCAAAAGGGGATGCTCAAACGTGGGCATGGGATAATGAGTGATCATCATGCCGGTATCATACCCATTGCCGTGTCATTTGATAAGGAACATCACACATGCCACCACGAGGTTTTACCTCCCCCCGTCACAAACCATGGCATATGAATGGCAACACAACGTGGCAAGATAGCCAACGCCCCCATGTCATCCAATATAACAGTGCACACCACAACCCAATCAAAAAACGGGCACTACAAGCGGCTCACCAAGAAAATTAAGGAAGGGTCCCCCATGAGCATATCCCCGAACAAAAGTAGTGAAGCATACCCCCCCTAGACCCATTACCCCCTTCGGTGAATCCCCCCCTTTTAACCCCCTACCACTCTAAGGTACCCGTTTGATACTCTTTGACACGGCCTTCAAAGAAATTAACCTCAATCATGTTGCCTTGGGTTAATTCATCAATCCAGGGGAAGGGGTTTTGACTGTTCCATTGCTTGGGCAACCCAATGGCCTGTAACCGCATATCCCCAACAAATTGCAAATAAGTCTTTAAATGCTCGGGGGTCAAACCCAAAATACCCTCTTGAATACAGTTTTCACCCCATCGATACTCCATGTCTACCGCATCCACAATATTCTGGCGAATTTGATTCTGAAAAGCGGGCGTCCATAATTCGGGTTGTTCTTCTTTGATCGTGTTGGTGATATGAATAAACAACTTCAAATGCATGTCTTCATCACGGTTGATAAATTGAATCATCTCCGCACTGCCCGGCATTTTGTTGTTGCGTCGCAACACATAAAAAATTAAAAACGCACTATAAAAATAAATGCCCTCAATAATAATATTGCCCACACATGCCTCTAAAAACATTTGGTCCGATTCAAAGGTGCCCGTCTTAAAATCAGGGTGTGCAATTTTACTGACCGCCCGTAATACCACCCGGTTTTTATCATACAAATCTTTGTCCGTACGATACATCCCATAAATGGTCTCCGGGTCCAACGCCAACGCCTCCACCAAGGTGGCATAACTCACCACGTGAAGCGCCTCTTCAAAGGTTTGGCGGGTAATGGCCAAAATGGTCTCCGGACTGGTAATGTGCCGAATAATATTACACGCCAAATTATTGGTCTGTAACCCATCCAAATTGGATACAAAGGCCAAGCTCCGCTCATAAACCCGTCGCTCTTTTTCGGTTAACACATTGTCCGCATTCCATTGGTTGACATCCAGTTGCATGGGTACTTCTTGGGGGACCCAGGTATTACGAATCATCGTTTCAAACATTTGATAAGCCCAAGGATGCTTCAAGGGACTAATCTGCATCAGCCCATCATCATACCCATTAATCACCTTCCGCTGGTTAATAATCTCTGCATTTTTCATTTCATTCGACTGAAAATCACCTTGAAACAAGTCATTTAACGCCATCTGTTTACTCCTTTATTGACACGCTTCGCAGTCCACATCATGCACCACCGCCACCGGGGTTCCTGATGGTACCACACGAACAGGGCTTACCGTACCCACTGATTCAGAAGTGGTCGGGGCCACCGCCATGTCAACACCCGCTGTGGCCTTGGTCACCTGTGAGGCACCCAAGGTGCGCAAATAATACGTGGTCTTTAATCCCATGGACCACGCCCGCATGTAATTGTCTGACAAGGCCCGTCCACTGGTCGTGGACATAAACACATTGGTCGACGCCGATTGGTCAATCCACTTGCTTCGTCGAGCTGCCGCATCAATAATCCAATGAGAGGCAATTTCAAACGTCTCTTTGTACTTGTCACGAATGGATTGCGGGATCTCCAAAATATCACGCACCGACCCATTGTGTAGCTTGATTTTTTCAAGCATCCCAGCGTTCCACAATCCCAAGGCCGATAAATCATCCATTAAGTACCGATTGATCACAATAAAATTACCCGACAGGTTTTCTTTCATGTAAATGTTTTTATACGCCGGCTCCGTACACGGATAAACACCCGCAATGTTGGCAATGGTAGCGGTAGGGGCAATCGCCATGGTGTTGGAATTGCGCATGCCTTGTGAAATCACCCGGCGTTTGAGGGCATCCCAATCCAAGCAGCTCTGTCGGTCCACGTCAACCGGAACCCCACGCTCAGAGGCCAACAAATCCAAGGTGTCAAACGGAAAAATCCCTTGTGACCATTTGGAACCAGCAAACGTCTCATACGACCCGCGCTCAACCGCCAATTCGCTGCTGGCTTCAATGGCATAATACGCCACCATTTCCATGGCGGTATCTGCAAAGACCAAGGCCGCCTCCGAATCAAACGCAATATTTAATTGGTACAACGCATCTTGATAGCCCATCATCCCCAAGCCCACCGCCCGGTGCTTCATGTTGGCGGCCTTGGCCTCAACCGTGGGGTAAAAGTTGTTGTCAATGACATTGTCTAACATGCGAATCCCCAAGCGAATCGTGCGTTGCATTTTGTCCGCATCCAATTGCCCCTCGGTAATCATATTGGCCAAATTGAGACTGGCCAAATTACAGACCGCCGTCTCAGCATCGGAGGTGTTTAAGGTAATTTCGGTACACAAGTTAGAGGAGTGAATCACCCCCACATGGGATTGGGGGTTTCGTACATTCGCTGCATCTTTAAAGGTAATCCACGGGTGACCCGTTTCATACAACATGGTCAACATCTTGCGCCACAACTCACTGGCCTTTATCACCTTCGATCGAATCGAGGGGTCCGCCTCATACGCCTGGTACCGACGCTCGAACGCTTGACCATACAAATCATGCAAATCAGGGACATCAGCCGGGCAAAACAACGTCCAATCCCCATCTGCCTGCACCCGCTTCATAAACAAATCAGGAATCCATGCCGCCGTGTTAATGTCATGGGCCCGACGACGCTCGTCCCCCGTGTTTTTTTTCAGCTCAATAAACTGCTCCACATCCATGTGCCATAATTCCAAATACGCACACATGGCCCCTTTGCGTTTGCCCCCCTGATTCACGGCCAGGGCCACGTCATTAAAAATTTTAATGAAGGGAATAATACCCTGAGACGACCCATTGGTGCCTTTGATTTTAGAGCCCGTGGCACGCACCCGGGACCAATCGGTGCCAATGCCCCCGGCCCATTTGCTCAAATGGGCATTATCGGCATAAATCTTAAAAATCCCCCCCAAATCATCGGCCACCGTATTTAAATAACAAGAACTCATCTGACTATGACACGTCCCCGCATTAAACAGGGTCGGGGTCGATGAGATCAAATCCATTCGGGACAACACCTCATAAAACGCCACCGCTTTTTCTTCGCGATGGGTCTCTTTTAATGCCAAGCCCATTGCCACCCGCATCCAAAACCACTGGGGCAATTCGAACACCTGACGGTCCATTGAACGATCTTGCAGCAAATACCGATCCAATAAAATTTGTATCCCCTGATACATAAACAATCGATCACGAGACGGCATCAAGGCCGCCGCCACCCGCTGACAATCAAAAGAAGCCAATTCAGGGTGCAACAATTCCAGTTCAATCCCCCGATGAATATAGGCTTGAAAATGATCCCGATACGCCCCCTCAAACCCATCCGTATTCATGTCCGCCCCGATCACCCGCCGGGCCATCCCATCAATCGCAATACGGGATGCCAAATACCCATACTCATAATGGCGTTCAATGCGTTCACGTGCCGCACCCAATACCAGCAATTCAATTTCGCGCTCTGGAATGCGATCATACACCTGAGATGACACCGACTCGACCATCTCCTGTACCGACACCTTGGATAAATCATTTGCCAACCGATTCAAGCGAGACTGGATGGCATCGGGCTCAAAAATTCCCACCGTTTGGTCAGACAAGAGCACCGTCAACTGATGGGCTTTGATCTTGGATTGCACCACTTGAAGGCGCTGCTGCTTGTGTTGTTCTCGGTACAAAATATACTTTTTGGCAATTTTGTGAAACCCACGCACCATCAACACTTCTTCCACCACATCCTGAACAAATTCGACGGTGGTTTCAGGCCCTTCGATGCGTGACCGCACCATCTCGATGACTTCGGCTGCCAACTCAGCCACAACGGTCAAATCGGCCATGTTTTCGGATAAAAAAGCCTTGTAAATGGCCTGCTCAATGCGGGCCGAATCAAAAGGAACCCGCTCCCCATTACGTTTGATAATCAGTTGAATACCGTCGGACATCATACACTCCCGTTCTGGATCATGGCGTTACCCGCATTGCAATAAAACCCCAACAAAAAAAGCCCACACACGCCAATTAAACCCCGTTTTGACTTTTTTAAAGAGGGTTTGATGGTACAAGAGAAACCAAAAAGAATCAACCAATTGACAGGTAAAATAGCATCGAAATTGCCCATTGATATCCGTATGAATAAGTCGTTTTTTTATTGATTAAACAAAAAAAATGAATAAATTTACCCCCCCACGTCATCCCCCATTTTATTTGGGTAAGAACATGAGACTTTGTCTCACTTTCTTACCTGAATTTAAGGCATTGGTATCACTCAAAAAATCGATGCGAAGAGGAGGGGGTTGAGTCACCATAAGAATCAGTAAAGCCCGGTCCAATGGCATCTAACACGTGTAACACTTGCATCCCCAACACGTTAAACCCAGCCTGTTGCAGACTGGATAACAACAGCCCCCATTCAGGAAGGGGATCAGCAGGGGCATTGAAATGAAACCGAACCACCACCTGATCTGACAAATCAGGGTCTAACACCGTGGGATACAACAATTGGCCCCGACTGGACAGGGTCACCGGTTGAACCCCCACGAGGGTCGCCTGTAAGAGGCGTTGCCACAACAGGGCAACCATCTCAACTAAAACGGACTGGTGTTGAAAATAGAGCAGGTGTAACACATCAGGGGGTAATAAGGGGACCTCTGTTGAGAGGCCCTTGCCATGATGCCACCACGCCGCATAATCCATCACCGACTGGGCCAAGGCAAAACCAGACAGCCCAACCTGCCACCCCCGTGCAGCCAACACAGCCTGAAGGTCCTCAAGCCCCGTCCATTCAAGGGTCATATCCACGCCCACCACACGACGCGAAACCGCACCCGGACAATACGGCCGTTGCCGAACCCACGCCGCATGATCCAGGTGGGGTGGCACCGCCAACAACGTATGGGCCAAGTGGGTTAAGCGATGGGTTTCCCCGGCCATCAATCGACTCAATCGCTCACAAATGGCCGTTGTAAAGGCATCGGTTCCCACCACTTGCGTGGTGGTGGGATTGTTGCCCCCCCGTGCAATATCGGGCGTGTGAACCCCGTCTTCTAACACCCATGCCCATGCGGTTTGAATGTGGTTGACCACTGGCAACCATGCGGGATTGATATGCAACGCCATCAGCAAGGAAGCCTGTAACAATCCCGATGGGTTGGCCATGTCAAGCGGCCCGGGATTCAAAGCCCCTCCCGGCACCAGGTCCGGTGCCGTGCCATGAATGGCCTCAAACATGGCCGCACGGGCCCCCATATTGGCCGAACCGCCCATACCCAAGGATCCCACCAACTGGGTGGTAATGTCCGACAAAATATCCCCAAACAAATTTTCGGTTACCACCACCTCATAATGATGCGGGGCCGTGGCCACTTTGGCCATGCCATCATCAATGATTTGAGAGGTGGCGTGAATGGATGGGTAGTCTGTCGCCACCCGTTGAAACACCGCCAAAAACGTCCCCTCGGTCATCTTGAGAATATTGCCTTTGTGAAGACAACAAACCCGTGACTTGCCCATCATCACCGCATATTCAAAAGCCGCTCGAATAATGCGGTACATCCCAGAAATGCTTTTTAAGCTCATGGCCTGAACCCCGTCCATGGTAGGTCGGTGCTCAATGGCCGCATAAAGACCTTCTTCGTTTTCACGAAAAATGGTGATGTCTTGATCAGGAAATGAACTGGGAATAATGGGATGAAGGGAAACCGATCGCCGCATGTTGACATACAATCCATGCCCCTTACGACACGTCACATTAAAACTTTTTTGCCCTTGGGTTGCCACGGGGGTTTCGGTGGGCCCCTTTAACATCACCCGATGGGTTTGAAACGCCGACAGCGTGGCCTCGATCTCATCCGGAGAAGCCTGTCGACCCATCGCATGCTCATGCCACTCGATCGGTAACCGGGCCTGGTCCAACACCCGCTGAACCGCGGCCATAATCGCAGGGCCAATGCCGTCACCCGGGACCGATACAACCGGTACTCGGTTCATGGGTGACATGTCCTCAACCCCTTAGCATTCGTGACCCATGCCCCCATGAATCCCCCTCGATACCACGCAACCATGACGACCTCCTGACTGATACATCCCGTTAGTTATTGGGAAACACATACGTTGACACAGGCAATGCCAACGGTGCAAGGTAGCCCATGATACTGCCAAGCGACGTGTCCGTCACGGGATGAGACCCAAATCCCACCACCAAATGCACCGCCACATCAGGGGCCACCGCATAATCGTGTTGGTAATCATCCGAAATCCCCGACCGGGCATACGCTGCGGTCACCTTTAATTCAGTCGAGAGATAGTGAGACGCCGACACATCAAACCGTTTTTCAATGGCCATTTGAACCCCCCACCCGGAAATACGATGACCCGACCACCCATGAATATAATACCGGGGACGGTCTGAAAAGGTGACATCCGGATGAGAAAAGGTCACCCCCGCCCCCAAACGCCCCACCACATCCCAATCCTTAACATAATGCCCCCGATTCAAAAAAAACATGTTGTACCCATCTGAGATACTAAAATCGACAATCCCTGCCGGCGGGTTCGCCAAATAAATCTTATGATGAATGGCTTCAAACTCCCATGAATCACCCGCTTGCCACCATTCCAACCGGGCGGTCCAATACGGGTAATTCTCAAACGATCGATTGCGGTACACCGCATCGATGACATATTGCTTGCCATCATTGCGATGAATCGACAACTGATTGGGAAGACTAATGGACTGCCCCAACGCCCCCATCAAGCGTAACCCATCTGTTAATGGGCCCGAAAAAACCACTGACGATGTTATACCTATCATCATGGCCACCTGCCAAAACCTGACTGCCATGTGTCACCTCTGAACTTCTCCAAAAAGATCAGCCAAAGATAGTGCGCCGCTTAACAAGGCCTTACCAACAATACATCCTTTAAGGGGTAATGTGCACAACTGATGAATATGCCCCATTGTCCCTATGCCACCGGATGCGATCACCGGATGGGTGGCATTTAATAGCAAGCGAGACAATGCCTCCATGTTGGGCCCCCTTAATGTCCCATCGGTTGCAATATCCGTGAATATTACCGAATCCAAAGGCCAGTTGGCAATGCTTTTTAACACGTCTTCACATTGCCGGCCTGAACCGGTCTGCCATCCCCCAATGGCGACCTCCCCTTGGTGGGCATCCAATCCCACAATCACCCGCCCGGGGTTGCGGCGGGTAATCGATTCAGCCAACACCGGATCTTGAATCACCAGAGAACCCAAAATGACATAGTGAACCCCCACTGACCACCACCGCTCCGCATCGGCCATGGTGCGAATGCCCCCCCCCAACTCCAAGGGTACTGATACGGCAGACGCAATGGCGGTCACAACCGCCGCATTGACTGAGTGCCCCGCTTTGGCCCCATCCAAGTCCACCACATGAATACGTGGGGCACCCGCTGCCTGAAAACGCAATGCAATGGTGACCGGATCATCAGAATAGGTGTCCACTTGGTTATAATCCCCTTGGGTGAGACGCACCACCTTCCCATGTAACAAATCGATGGCCGGAATAATTAACACTGCATGGCCTCATGGGCTTGTAAATACGCCACCACGTGATCGGTTGGCATGGTCACTTGCTCACGGGTGGCCATCCATTTAATGGCCACCGACCCCGTTTTTGATTCGGTCTCCCCTATCATCAGCACCGCCGTGGCACCCAATCGGTCAGCCGCTTTCAAATGGGGCTTGATATCATGACGGGTACAGTCCAACTCTGCACGAAACCCATGGCGACGAAGTGCATCGCACAACAACACACACTTGGCATGGTAATCCACCCCAATCGGGGCCACGTAGAGCAAGGGCAACTGACGAGGCAAGACATCCGAAAATTCTTTTAAAATCATCACGGCCCGCTCCACCCCAAAGGCAAAGCCAACGGCTGGGATGGGCGGCCCACCCATGGATTGGACCAGGCCATCATATCGGCCTCCCCCACACAATGCATTTTGGGCACCCAGCTGGTCCGACACAATTTCAAAAGTGGTACGGGTGTAATAATCCAACCCACGCACCAACGTAGGGTCGAGCTGAAACACAATCCCCATGTGGTCCAAATGATCACAAACCACCGCAAAATGATCGACGCATTCTTGACATAACGATTCACGGATATCAGGTGCCCCCATCAAATACGTACGACACGATTCATTTTTACAATCCAAGATACGCAAGGGATGGGTCTGAAACCGACGTTGGCAATCGCCACACAAATGGGGCACATTATGGCCCATAAACTGACGCAACCGTTCAATAATCACCGAACGACAGACGGGGCATCCCACCGAATTGATGGTCACGGATAAACCACTCATGCCAATGTCATCAAATAAATTAACCCCCAACGAAATCACTTCTGCATCCACTGATGGATGGGGAGACCCCAAACATTCCAATCCAATTTGATGAAACTGACGGTAACGACCCGACTGGGGGCGCTCATACCGAAACATGGGCCCACAATAATACAATTTCATCAACCCTGATTGGTTGTATAAATGATGCTGGATATAAGAGCGAACGATGGGTGCCGTCCCTTCTGGACGAAGGGTTAACCGACGGTCTCCTTTATCCACAAAGGTATACATTTCTTTTTCAACAATATCGGTCCCATCCCCAATGCCGCGTTCAAAAACATCGGTTAATTCAAACACCGGGGTGCGAATTTCTTTGCAGTTATACCGAGAAAAAATAGCCCGAGAAGCCGATTCAATCAAATGCCAATACGGCATTTCGTCTGGCAGTATGTCTTTGGTGCCACGTGGCAAGGTGTATGTCATGTTGTCATTGTTCCAAAGAGGTCATCGTTTGGCAACCACCTGCCCCGATTCACTTGACATTTCATTGTTTTTATTGAAACATTATTTCAATAATATCAAGGTCAATCAAAAAAGGGGCAGGGTGATCAACACCCGAAAGGAATCTCAATGGCACACCCATTATCTATCGACGCTTCCCTCACATTGTATGAAGCCATTACGACACCCAGCACAACGGGCCCTATGAACGTGATCCATACCATTGGAACGGGGCTAAGTCACATAGAAATAGGGAACAGTACGACGACCGATCACGAGGGTCACCGACCCACGGTTAGGGCCACAACAAGACGCCCCCATTCCAGGAGGATAATAGAAACGACGATAGGAGAAAACCCTCCCGATCATGGCCCAAATAGGCCCAACCCAAGTACGATCCACCCCCCATTACAACCCCGAGAAGCAGCAAGGGGGATTGGGGATGGGGCGGGGGGCCGAATCAGACAATCCGACCCCATTCCACTCGATGAAACATGCGCGTGTTGTACCCAAAGTGTAGATGCCGACGAAGCCGTTGGGTTGCTTAAAACCGCGGAGCTACCCGAGTCGGCTGGTCATTCGTCCCCCCACCTATCAGGGGAAGTGTTGGGACTGGGTGGTTTTTTTGCCCTCTTAACTCTCACGGGGGCCTATCGGGTGGCCGCACAATCCCGTACGTTAATCCCAGCATTACGCACCAGCATTCAGACATACACCCCGCCAATGGATCTGGAAACAGCCGAAAATATCGCCACAAGCAACCGTCTAAAGCAATTAAAGCGGTCATTACATAATGCCCAGATCAATCTCGGCACCACCCTCGCCAATGTGGCCACCACAGCCGGCATGTTGGCCTCTTTGGCTATCGCCACCCCCGTAGGATGGGGGCTACTAGCCGGTTACGCCGCCAGCCAAACCATGCGGAATCTACAATTGGCATGGCGAACCAGACAAGACCTCAACACCCATCAGAACGCTCATCCGATTGCCATCACCCACTATCAACAGCGTCAAACGGCATACCTCCGTATCAGTGCCAGCTTTGCCATACAAGGCATGGGGGCCGCCCTGATCATTGGGGGCATGGCATCCGGCGTGGGGGCCCCCTTGGCCCTGGTGGGATTGGCGTTGGTATTAACGGGAAGTGGGGGGAGCCTATGGCTCAACAACCAATACACAAGGGCCTATGCACCCCGAAACAATAGCCATTGGGGTATTGATCGGGACACCTTACCCGTCGAAAAGCGACATGAATTAATGATGGCCCTAAAAGAGGCAAAAGAGGCACGACGGACCGCCTATCGGCTCACGCCTTCGTACCAAAAAAACAAATGGATCAAAAAAGGATTACGGGTGATGGGGGCCTTACCCATGCTCACAAGTTGGCAAAACCAACTAAATACCCTTCGAAAGCAACTCAACCAGCAACGTGACAAAGAAGTCGAACAGCTTGCCGCAACACCACGATGGAAAAATGCCGAAACGGCGTGTCGCGAGGTCATTGCCACCATTGTAACGCCCACCCCACTCGTTCCATCCCGAGCCTTTCGGGTTGGCAACATGAAATGCAGCAATCAAAACTGTCAAGATAGCAAGTGCAACCCGGACACCACCGCGACCCTTCAATTAGAATGGGGTGCGATTCGATACATGTTACGGGCATTGTGTGATGATGAGATGACAAAAGAAAATGAAGTGACAGGGTGTAGCCCCTATTCAAGCAGGTGAGTGACCCACCCAGTGTTTCAGATGAGCGTCTAAAGGGGGCTCATCCCTGAAGTGATGATTGGGCAGCCGGGACCCTGTATCGGGGGGTTCACAATACCCGGCCCCTGTATCGAGGAATCCAAAAGGGCTTTGCCCTTTGGCAGGGAATTGTAAAAGCCTGCCCCTGTATCGGGGGGTTCCAAAGGGGCTTCGTCCCTTTGGCAGGGGCTTGGGGACCGCAGGTCCCCAAGTGATATCTTTACTCCCCTCCCCTTTGGGGAGGGGCTGGGGGAGGGGATGAAGATGGGGGTGAAGGTG
>Ga0209358_10002098_pt1 | contig 15418 bp, 14 predicted proteins | sample LauGreFa1BDMLBSN_2_FD_187574 | JGI IMG/M metagenome (GOLD analysis project Ga0209358, IMG submission 187574) | Freshwater lake microbial communities from Lake Michigan, USA - Fa13.BD.MLB.SN (SPAdes) (version 2) | ecosystem: Environmental > Aquatic > Freshwater > Lake | place: Lake Michigan, USA... | reverse complement strand
TATGTGCTGCAAATTTTCTGGGCCACCTTGGAAGACCACACCGTGGGCTTTCGCCAGTCGCCCGCATTCACCGAATGGCGATCTATCGTGGGGCCGTTTTTCGCCGCACCGCCGCTGGTCGAGCATTTTGAACTGGTCGCCCAATCCGACTAAACCTGGAGCCGCATCATGATTTACAGCTTCACACCCCCTGCCGTGGTGGGCATCCCGGTAGTGGACTCACCGGCCCTGTTTCCGGTGCATCGCATTTACTGCGTGGGCCGCAACTACGAAGAACACGCCAAAGAAATGGGCGGTACTGGCCGCGAAGCGCCCTTCTTCTTTATGAAGCCGGCCGATGCCGTGCTCTATTGCGCACCCGACGCCACCGCACAAATGCCCTACCCCACGCTCACCACCAATTTGCACCACGAGATTGAGCTCGTCGTCGCCATTGGCGTGGGCGGCCACCACATCCAAGCCGCTGATGCGCACCGCCATATTTTTGGCTACGCCGTGGGCTTGGACATGACGCGCCGCGACCTGCAAAACGACATGAAAAAGCAAAGCCGCCCCTGGTGTATTGGCAAAGGCTTTGAACACTCCGCGCCGATTGGCGCGATTACCCCGGCAGCCCATGTGCCCGGTATTGCGCAGGCGCGCATTGCCTTGGAAGTAAACGGGCAGATGCGCCAAAACAGTGTGATCAGCAAAATGATCTGGAATATTGCCGAGACGATTGAGCAACTCTCTATCGGCTGGACACTGCAAGCGGGCGACCTGATTTACAGCGGCACGCCCGAAGGCGTAGGCGCGGTGCAAGCCGGTGATGTGCTGGTGGGCAGCGTCGATGGTTTGTCCGATCTGCGCATGGTCATCACCGCGCCTGCGGCGGGTTAGAGCGCACATATGCACGGCTCTCCGATCAATCATTGCAGGCAATGCGGCAGCGCAGTAGACAACCGCATTCCCGACGACGGCGATACCAAGCTGCGCGCGGTTTGCTCCGCCTGCCACACCATCCACTACATCAACCCGCTCAATGTGGTGGGCACCATCCCGGTGTGGGAAGACAAAGTGCTGCTGTGCAAACGCAATATCGAGCCACGCAAAGGCAAGTGGACGCTGCCTGCGGGCTTTATGGAACTAGGCGAAACCACCGCCGAGGGCGCGGCCCGCGAGACCGTCGAGGAAGCGGGCGCACAGTTTGAAATGCAGGCGCTGTTTTCTTTGATTAACGTGGCGCGTGTGGGCCAGGTGCACTTGTTTTACCGCGCCGCCTTGCTCAGCCCCGAATTTGCGCCAGGCACAGAAACCCAAGAGGCCATGTTGTTTGACGAGGCCGATATTCCCTGGGACGAAATCGCGTTTCGCACGGTTAAAGAAACGCTGGAGCATTTCTTTGCAGACCGGCGCGCGGGGCAGTTCGGCTTTCACGTCCTGGATATTTAATGCAGGCCCGTGCGCAGCCCCCGCTGCTGCTTGCACTGCGCCAATTCCAATACGCGCCCTGGCCCGAGCGGCGCGAACTGCTGCATGCATGGGTGTATCGCTTTGGCATTTACGCCGCGCTCAACTTCATTGACGAACCGGCCTGGCTAGCGCTGATATTTTGCTGAAAGCAGCCCACGGCATGTTGCCCTGTTTTGTCGTCATCGACCTGGAAACCACCGGCGGAAATGCGCAGCAAGACCGCATAACCGAAATCGCTGCCGTGCGCGTAGAACACGGCGTGGAAGTGGCGCGCTGGAGCAGCTTGGTTAACCCCGGTGTGCGCATACCGCCCTATATCCAAAGCCTAACCGGCATCAGCGACCCCATGGTGCAAGACGCCCCATATTTTGAGGACGTGGCCAGCCGCTTGCTGGAACTTCTGGACGGCGCGGTATTCGTCGCGCACAACGTGCGCTTTGACCATGGCTTTGTGCTGCATGCTTTGGAGCGCATGGATAAGCCCTTTAAAGTCAAAACCCTGTGCACGGTGCGCTTGTCGCGCAAGCTCTACCCGGCCCACAAAGGCCATGGGCTCGATGCGATTTCGCAGCGCCACGGGCTGCATACGCTGGCGCGCCACCGGGCTATGGGCGATGTGGAATTGGTGCTGGGCTTTTTACAGGTAGCGCGTGCCGAGTTGGGCGCCGAAGTGCTGGAGCGCGAAGCCGCCGCTTTGCTGCAAGGCAGCGCCAGCGTACCGCCGCAATTAGAGACCCCGATAGCCGATGTGCCGGACCGACCAGGCGTCTATGTGTTTTACGGCGTAGGTGCGATACCGCTGTACATCGGCAAAAGCGTGAACATGCGTACCCGCGTGCTCTCGCACTTTCAGGCGTCTACGCGCCAGGCGCGCGAGATGCGCATATTGCAAGAGATACGCCGCATCGAATGGCAGGAAACTGCCGGCGAACTGGGCGCGCTCTTGCTGGAGTCGCGCTGGGTGAAAGAGCGCCAACCGATACACAACCGGCAACTGCGCCGCACCCGCGGCTTGCAAGCCTGGCAACTGGCTGAGTCGCCAGAGGCCAAGCCCTTGCTCACGCTGGTAGGCCTGGACGAAATGGACGCCGCCGCCTTTGGCACTTTGTACGGCGCCTACCGCTCCAAACGCCAGGCGCTCGATACGCTGCGCACGCTGTGCGAAACCAATGATTTGTGTCCGCAACGACTGGGTTTGGAATCGGGCAAGGGCCATTGCTTTGCCAGCCAAATCGGCAAATGCAAAGGCGTATGCGCGGGCCGCGAAAACCCCGCCGTGCACCGTCTGCGTTTGCAACTGGCCTTGCACGGCGAGCAACTACAGGCTTGGCCTTTTGCCGGCCCCATAGGCATCCGCGAATTTGATACGCGCAGCGGCCGCACCGATATCCATGTGTTCGAGCAATGGTGCCACCTGGCCACCGCGCACGACGACGAAGAACTCCAAGCCGCCTTGCAAACCCGGCAGGCACTGGCTTTTGATGTGGATACTTACCGGCTGCTGCTCAAGCGCTTGTCCGGCAAGGGCGAGCGCAATCTTTTGATACTGAAGAGGACTGTGGAGCTTTGACTAGGCTGCGGCAGGCAACAAAACCGTTCGCAGCACCATATCCACAATCAAGCCCTGCGCCGCCGCAAAGTCGGCTTCATCGAGTTCTGTCTTACCCAACACCAAGCTAATCTGGCTGCTCCAGTCGGCATAGACCTGGGTGGAGGCCCACAGCAGCACCATCAGGTGGCGGCCATCGACCTGGCGGCACAGGCCGCGTTCGGCCCAGCGGTTGAAGATGGCCACATCGGCTTGCACCGCAGGGATCACCCGCTCGGCAATTTCGGCGGCAAACAGCGGCGCGCCGGATATCACCTCGTTGGCATAGACCCGCGAATCGTCCGGGTGCTCGCGCGAAAAGCGCAGCTTGCCGGCGATGTATTCGCGCAGCGCCTGCTCCGGGTCGTCGGGGCGCTGGCTCAGCGCGTCCATGTAGGACAGCCATACATCCAGCACCCCGTGCAGCACGCGCCGGTACAGTGCCTCTTTGCTAGGGAAGTAATACAGCAGGTTTTGCTTGGAAGCGCCCACCGCCTTGGCAATATGGTCCAAAGACACGCCCCCGTAGCCGCGCTGGGCGAACAGGCGCTTGGCCACGGCCAGGATGTCTAGCTCCAGCTTTTCCCGCGCAATGCTGACCTTGACTGGTTTCATGCCTGCATTGTTTCACCATTGGTACGGCTCTTGCTCAACAAATCGCTAGGGTTTTTACCAATTGGTAAAACAAATTTTCCACATTTAAATACATGCGGTCGCACAAAGCTCTGGGTTCAACAGCCCGGTGGCGCGGCATCGGATGGAAAACCAGTAACCGGAATCGCCACTATGCACACAGACAGCTCCACCCCCGGCATCGCCGCCGGACGCCTTAGCGGCGCGGACTTGGCGCGCAATTTTTGCGATGCCCACCCGCCCATGAACCTGGCCCAAGCCCGCGTCGAGGCGGACCGTTGTTATTACTGCTACGACGCGCCTTGCCAGACCGCCTGTCCCACCGGCATTGACGTGCCCAGCTTTATCCAGCGCATTGCCGACGGCAATCTGCGCGGCGCGGCCCACACCATTTTGGAATCCAACCCGCTGGGCGGCATGTGCGCCCGCGTGTGCCCCACCGAAGTGCTGTGCGAGCAAGCCTGCGTGCGCAATACCCAAGAGGACAAGCCGGTAGAAATTGGCCAACTCCAGCGCTACGCCACCGACCACCTGATGGCCCACCCCGGCAAGCCCTTGTTCACCCGCGCCGCACCCACCGGCAAGCGCGTGGCCGTAGTCGGCGCGGGCCCCGCCGGCCTGGCCTGCGCCCACGGCTTGGCGCGCTTGGGCCACGAGGTGGTGCTGATGGATGCGCAGCCTAAATTGGGCGGCCTCAATGAATACGGCCTGGCGACTTACAAGACGGTGGACGACTTTGCGCAAAAAGAAGTGCAATGGCTACTCTCGATTGGCGGCATAACGGTGCGCCATGGCACCGCCTTGGGGCGCGAGGTGCACCTTGATGGACTTTGCGCCGACTTTGACGCGGTGTTTTTAGGCCTGGGCCTGGGCGGGGTTAACAGCATTGGCATATCCGAACCCCAGGCCAGCGGCCTGCGCAATGCGGTGGACTTTATTGCCGAACTGCGCCAGGCGCAGGACTGGGCCCAGGTGCCGGTAGGTCGGCGCGTAGTCGTCATCGGTGGCGGCATGACCGCCGTGGATGCGGCCGTGCAGTCGCGCAAACTGGGCGCGCAAAGCGTCACCATGGTTTATCGCCGGGGCAGCGCCGACATGGGTGCCTCTGGCCACGAGCAAGCCTGGGCGCTAGAAAACGGCGTCCACATCCAGCACTGGGCCAGCCCGGTGCAAGTGCTGAGCGAAAACGGCCAGGTCAGCGGCGTGGAGTTTGAGCGCACGCAGATGGTGGGCGGCAAGTTGCAAGCAGGCGGCGAGCGCTTTGTGGTGGCGGCGGACGTGGTGCTCAAAGCCATAGGCCAGACCATGGTGGCCCAGCCCCTGGGCAGCGCGTTGGAATTGCATTCGGGGCGCATACGCACCGACGCCCAGGGCCAAACCTCGCACCCCAAAGTCTGGGCCGGTGGCGACTGCCGCGCCGGTGGGCGCGACCTGACGGTCGAAGCCGTAGAGCACGGCAAAGTCGCCGCGCGCGCCATCCATGCCACCCTGGTCACCGCCTAAAGCGCGCCAGCCACCTCATTCGGAGAACCCACACCATGGCCGACCTCAGCACCGTATTTGCAGGCATCCGCAGCCCCAACCCGTTTTGGCTGGCCTCTGCGCCGCCCACCGACAAAGCCTATAACGTCAACCGCGCTTTCGAAGCCGGCTGGGGCGGCGTAGTCTGGAAAACCTTGGGCGAAGAAGGCCCGCCTATCGTCAATGTCAGCGGCCCGCGCTACGGGGCGCTGCATACGCCTGATAGGCGCCTGATCGGTTTCAACAACATCGAGCTCATCACCGACCGCGACCTGCACCTCAATCTGCGCGAAATCAAAGAGGTCAAGCGCAACTGGCCGGACCGCGCCATGGTGGTGTCCCTCATGGTGCCCTGCGAAGAGCAGGCCTGGAAATCCATCTTGCCGCTGGTAGAAGACACGGGCGCGGACGGCGTGGAGCTGAACTTCGGCTGCCCGCACGGTATGAGCGAGCGCGGGATGGGCGCAGCGGTGGGCCAGGTGCCCGAGTACATCGAAATGGTCACCGCATGGTGCAAGCAATACAGCAAGCTGCCAGTTATCGTGAAGCTCACACCCAATATCACCGACATCCGCAACCCGGCGCGCGCCGCCAAAAAAGGCGGGGCCGATGCGGTATCGCTCATCAACACCATCAACTCCATCATGGGCGTGGACCCGGACACCTTGGCCATGAGCCCGTCCACCGGCCGCATGGGCTCGCACGGCGGCTACTGCGGCCCGGCGGTCAAACCCATCGCCTTGAACATGGTGGCCGAAATCGCCCGCGACAAGGAAACTGCCGGCCTGCCCATCAGCGGCATCGGCGGCGTAGGCACCTGGCGCGACGCGCTGGACTACCTGGCCCTGGGCGCAGGCAATGTGCAGGTGTGTACCGCCGCCATGGTCTATGGCTTCAAGATCGTGCAGGAAATGCACAGCGGCTTGTCCAATTACATGGACGACAAAGGCTTTAGCAGCGTCTCCGAAATCGTCGGCAAAGCGCTACCTACTGTCTCGGCTTGGCAGTTCCTGAACCTGCAACACATCACCAAAGCCGTCATCAACCAAGACAGCTGCATCCAGTGCGGGCGCTGCCACATCGCGTGCGAGGACACCTCGCACCAAGCCATTACCGCCAGTAAAGACGGCAAGCGCTACTTTGAAGTGCAAGAAGACGAATGCGTGGGCTGCAACCTGTGCGTGGTCGCCTGCCCGGTGCCCGAGTGCATCACTCTGCGCGACCTGGCGCCCGGCGAAACCGACCTGCGCACCGGCACCGTGGTCACCGGCGGCCATGGCGACTGGACCACCCACCCCAATAACCCCATGCGCGCTGCGGCTTAGTCCACAATGGGCCACAGCATGCCTTACAACCCCTCACCACTACCCACGTTGAAGGACTTTTACCCATGAGCTCACTGCATATCCGAGGCGGCACCGTTGTCAATGCCGACCGCCAATTCCGCGCCGATGTCATCACCCAAGACGGCAAAATTGTGGCCGTCGGCGAAGGCCTAGCCACCCCAGCAGGCGCCACTGTGGTGGATGCAGGCGGCCAATACGTCATGCCCGGCGGCATCGACCCGCATACCCATATGCAACTGCCGTTTATGGGCACGGTCACCATGGACGACTTCTTCACCGGCACCGCCGCAGGCATGGCCGGGGGCACCACCACCATCATCGATTTCGTCATCCCCGACCCGCAGGAAAACATCCTGGAAGCCTACAAAAAATGGCGCGGCTGGGCCGAAAAAGCCGCTGGCGACTACAGCTTTCACGTCGCCATCACCTGGTGGAGCGAGCAAGTGCGCAAAGACATGGGCACCTTGGTCAACGAAGAAGGCATCAACAGCTTCAAGCACTTCATGGCCTACAAAAACGCCATCATGTGCGACGACGAAACCTTGGTCAACAGCTTCAAACGCAGTCTGGAACTAGGTGCCATGCCCACGGTGCATGCCGAGAACGGCGAGTTGGTTTACCTGCTGCAACAAACCGTGGCCGACATGGGCATCATGGGCCCCGAAGGCCACCCGCTGTCGCGCCCGCCGATGGTCGAGGGCGAAGCGGCCAACCGCGCGATTGCCATTGCCGATGTGCTCAATGTGCCCATCTATGTAGTGCACGTCTCATGCATCGAATCAGCAGAAGCCATCGCCCGCGCACGCGCACGCGGCCAGCGCGTGTATGGCGAAGTGCTGGCCGGGCATTTGGTGATTGACGACAGCGTCTACCGCGACCCGGACTTTGCCACCGCCGCCGGTTACGTCATGAGCCCGCCCTTCCGCCCCAAAATCAACCAAGAGTTTTTATGGCGCGGCCTGCAATCGGGCAATCTGCACACCACCGCCACCGACCACTGCACCTTCTGCGCCGCGCAAAAAGCCGCAGGCAAAGACAACTTCGCCAAAATTCCCAACGGCTGCGGCGGCGTAGAAGAACGCCTGGCCGTCATCTGGGACGCCGGTGTGAATACGGGTCGTCTCACGCCATCCGAATTTGTGGCCATCACCTCGGCCAATACCGCAAAGCTCTTCAATATCTACCCGCAAAAAGGCAGCGTCTCGGTCGGCGCGGATGCCGACTTGGTGGTTTGGGACCCAGAAGGCAGCAAAACCTTGTCGGTCAAAACCCAGTTCAGCAAAGGCGACTTCAACATCTTCGAAGGCCGCACGGTGCGGGGCATTCCCAGTCATACCGTGAGCCAGGGCAAGTTGGTGTTTGTGCAAGGCGATTTGCGGGCAGAGCGGGGAGTGGGGCGGTATATCAAACGGCCTGCTTTTAACGCCAACTTTGCGCCTATGGCTTTGCGGGCTGAGGCTTTGAAGCCTACAGCGGTAGAGCGGTAAAGGTTTTTTTACCTGCGGCGCATGTTTACTTTTTTTGGCCCTGGCGGGACTTCTTTTTTCCCCCGCTTCCCCCCCGCCCCTTCACCCCCTCGGGGGGTGAAGGGGAGCTTGAATACCCAATTTGGTTTCTTTGGGCCGGATAGGGGTGTTAGTGCGGGAGGTTACGGTGCAAGTTTGTTTGCCAGGATGGGTAAACGATGCGGTCGTAGTCAACGGATTGATGATTGGCGCGGCTGCGCCAGCAGCGCGCGCACCGCGCGCAGCATGACTGCAAGCGTGTGCAATGTGAGCGCAGCGAACGAGCACACGCGGACTCCCCAGGCCATTGGCCGTGCTGAGCAACGCAGCGGCGACCGGATCAGGGCGGGCGCTTGTTTGAGCGTAGCGAGTTTGCGCACGACCCCGGGCGGCGCGAGTAGCGCAAGGTACCCCAAAGGGGCACGGCCTTTGGCTCGCCTTTTCTTTGGTTACTTTCTTTTGGCGAAGCAAAAGAAAGTAACTCGGCCTTCAAGGCCGAAACCTGCATTAAAAACGTCACCAGGAGCAACACCATGAGCAGCACAACATTAGACATTTCCCAAGTCCGCATCAACGGCGACCGCCTATGGGCCTCCCTCATGGAGCTAGCCCAAATCGGTGCCACCCCCAAAGGCGGTGTCTGCCGCCTGACCCTCACCGACCTGGACAAACAAGGCCGCGACCTCGTGACCCGTTGGGCACGCGAAGCCGGTATGAGCGTGACCATCGACAAAATAGGCAACGGTTTCATGCGCCGCCCGGGCCGCAACAACAGCTTGCCACCCATCATGACCGGCAGCCATATCGACACCCAGCCCACCGGTGGCAAATTCGATGGCAACTACGGTGTGCTGGCCGGGTTGGAAGTGGTGCGTACGCTAAACGATCTGGGCATCGAAACCGAAGCGCCCATCGAAGTGGCTTTCTGGACTAACGAAGAAGGCTCGCGCTTTGTGCCGGTGATGATGGGCTCAGGCGTGTTCGCCAAAGCCTTCACCTTAGAGCATGCCTATGCGGCCACCGACACCACGGGCGTGTCGGTCAAAGAAGAGCTGACGCGCATCGGCTACATCGGCGACCAGGAGCCGGGCGATCACCCGATTGGCGCTTACTTTGAAACCCATATCGAACAAGGCCCGGTGCTCGAAGACAACGACGTCACTATCGGCGTGGTGCAAGGCGTGCTGGGCATTCGCTGGTTTGACTGCACCGTGACCGGCATGGAAGCGCACGCCGGCCCCACGCCGATGGCGCTACGCCGTGACGCCATGCAAGTGTCTACGCACATCATGCAAGAAGTCGTGGCTTCGGCACTGCGCCACGCGCCGCACGGACGCGGCACCGTGGGCATGGTGCAAGTCTTTCCCAATAGCCGCAATGTGATTCCGGGCCGTGTGAAGTTCAGCATCGACTTGCGCAACTCCACCGACGCCCTGGTGGACCAAATGGTCGAAGAAGTCAAAGCCTTTGCCGCGCGCAAAGCCACCGAAACCGGCTTGGATGTGAAGATCGAAATGGTCTCGAGCTACTCTGCGATTGGCTTTCATGCCGACTGCATCGACGCCGTAGCGCGCGCCGCTAAAAAACTGGGTTACTCCAATATGCCGGTCGTCTCTGGCGCCGGACACGATGCGGTTTATATGGCCAAGCTGGCCTCCAGCGGCATGATCTTCATACCCTGCAAAGACGGCATCAGCCACAACGAAGTGGAAGACGCCAAGCCCGAACACATCACCGCCGGTTGCAATGTGCTGTTGCACGCCATGCTGGAGCGCGCGGGCACCTGATCGACCCGCATTGATAAAAATCAACGGGCATACCGCCCTTGTAAGTAGCGTTGGAAAAGCGCTTGTTTTGCTAGTGTTTAACTATGGAGTAACTATGTCACTGAAAACTTCTCGACGTCACACCCTGGCCCTGGCTGCGATCGCCAGCGTGCTCATTGCAGCGCCAAGCTTTGCATTGGCACAAGCCAAACTCAAGGTCGCCGGTATTTATACCGTGCCTTTTGAGCAGCAATGGGCTGGGCGCCTGCACAACGCGCTGAAAGCGGCCGAAGCGCGCGGCGATATCGAATACAAAGCCAGTGAAAACGTCTCCAATGCAGATTACGAGCGCGTGATGCGTGAGTACGCCACCGCCGGCAACAACCTGATCGTGGGTGAAGCCTTTGCCGTGGAAGCTGCCGCCCGCAAGGTCGCCAAGGACTTCCCCAAGGTGTCATTCCTCATGGGTTCATCGGGTAAGCCACAAGCGCCCAACTTCAGCGTGTTTGACAACTACATTCAAGAGCCTGCCTACCTGTCGGGCATGATCGCTGGCGGCATGACCAAGAGCAACAAGATCGGCATGGTCGGCGGCTTCCCGATCCCGGAAGTAAACCGCTTGATGAACGCCTTCATGGCCGGTGCGCTGGAAGTCAATCCCAAGATCGAATTTAGCGTGAGCTTTATCAACAGCTGGTTTGATCCACCCAAGGCCAAAGAAGCCGCTTTTGCGATGATCGACAAAGGCGCTGACGTGATGTACGCCGAGCGCTTTGGGGTGTCTGACGCCGCCAAAGAAAAAGGCAAGCTAGCCATTGGCAATGTGATCAACACCCAAGCCCAATACCCGGACACGGTGGTGGCCTCCGCCATATGGCATTTTGAGCCCTCGGCTGACCGCGCGATCAAACTGGCAAAAGACGGCAAATTCACCGCCGAAGACTACGGCCAGTATTCGATGATGAAGCACAAAGGTTCATCCCTGGCGCCGCTGGGAACGTTTGAGAAAAAAGTACCCGCTGAAATCGTGGCCAAAGTAGCCGCCAAAGAAAAAGCGATTATGGAAGGCAAGTTCACCGTGAAGGTGGATGACAAGCAACCCAAATCGACCGCCAAGTAAGCGAAGCACCCGCTTGAGGGCACTACCCGACACACTCCGCAGCCCGGAGTGTGTTTTTTTATGACCGACCGCGTTCTTTCCTTATCCAACATCAGCAAACGTTTTGGCAATTTGGTCGCCAATGACGCGATCACGCTTGATCTCCAAGCGGGCGAGATTTTGGCGCTGTTAGGCGAAAACGGCGCGGGTAAGTCCACCTTGGTGTCGATATTGTTTGGCCACTACACCGCCGACGCTGGCAGCATTACCGTGTTTGGCAAACCCCTGGCTGCGGGCGACCCCAAAGCGGCACTGGCTGCCGGCATTGGCATGGTGCACCAGCACTTCACGCTGGCGGACAACCTCAGCGTGCTGGACAACGTGATGATGGGCTCCGAATCGCTATGGCAAGTGCATACGCGGCGTGCAGCGGCACGCGACAAGCTGGCCCAAGTAGCCCAGCGTTTTGGCCTGACGGTGGACGCTGACGCCCTGGTTGCCAAACTGTCGGTGGGCGAGCGACAGCGCGTGGAAATACTCAAAGCCCTGTACCGGGGTGTACGCATTCTTATTTTGGATGAACCCACCGCTGTGCTCACGCCGCAAGAAAGCGAGTCGCTGTTTGCGGTGCTGGCGCACATGGTGGCCCAAGGTCTATCGATTATTTTTATCAGCCACAAGTTGGCCGAAGTGCTGCGCGTCTCTGACCGGGTGGCGGTGCTGCGCGCCGGCAAGCTGGTCGCGCAGGCCGACGCCCGCAACACCACCCAAGCACAGTTGGCGCAATGGATGGTGGGCCATGAAGTCAGCCCGCCGCAGCGCCGACCGTCGCAGCGCACCGGGCAGGCCGTATGCGTGCTGCACCAAGTCAGCACGGCGCCAGCGCGCGAGCGCCTCAATGGCGTATCGCTGACGCTGCACAGCGGCGAGATCGTGGCCATTGCCGGCATATCGGGCAATGGGCAAGCAGCGCTAGCCGAGGTTCTGTGCGGCACGCGCCGCATCGCGGCTGGGCGCGTTGAATTGATGGGCCAGCCGCTGCCACATGCGCCCTCGCAATTGGTGGCTTTGGGTGTGGCGCGCATTCCCGAAGACCGCCACGATGTGGGCTTGGTCGGCGATTTACCTGTCTGGGAAAACGCGGTCTCTGAGCGCCTGCGCAGCCCCGTTTTTTCGCGCGCGTTTTGGGTCAAGCGCCGCGCGGCGCAAGCCTATGCCAAGGCCGTGATCGCGCGCTTTGACGTGCGTGGCGGCGGGCCTGCTACACCCGCACGTTCGCTCTCCGGTGGCAATATGCAAAAGCTGGTGCTGGGGCGCGCCTTGATGCACCCCGCCAGCCTGGTCGATACAGAGACGCACGCCTTCACGCCTAAGCTCATCGTCGCGCACCAGCCTACTTGGGGCTTAGATATTGGGGCCGTGGCCTATGTGCAAGCGCAACTGATTGCTGCGCGCGATGCAGGCGCAGCCGTGCTACTGATTTCGGACGACCTGGATGAAGTACTCACGCTGGGTGACCGCGTGGCCGTGATGCACGGCGGCCATCTGGGCCAAGCCAAGCCGGCGCTGGACTGGAGTCGTGAATCCATAGGGCTGGCCATGGCCGGGGCACAGGACGTGGCACATGCGACTTGAAAAGCGCCAACACAGTTCGCCGTGGGCCTTGGTGCTGGCGCCGATTGGCGCGGTCGCATTTACTTTGCTGGTCAGCGCGCTGCTGGTACGCTGGGCCGGGGCACCGGTAGGCCAGACCTATGCGCTGCTGCTGCAAGGCGCTTATGGCTCGGTGTTCGCACTGAGCGAAACACTCACCCGCGCCATCCCGCTGATGCTCACCGGACTGGCGGCCACGGTGGCCTTCAAGGCCAGGTTGTTCAATATCGGTGCCGAGGGCCAGCTTTATGTCGGCGCACTGGCGGCGGTGGCGGTGGGCGGCATGCACGATGGCACCGGCCTGCCACTGCCGCCCATGCTCTTGTTTGTTTTGATGATGCTGTCCGCCGCGCTGGCCGGTGCTTTGCTGCTGCTGGGGCCTGCGCTTATGAAAGCGCGGCTGGGTGTGGACGAGGTGGTGACCACGCTGCTCTTGAACTTCATTGTGCTGCTACTGGTATCGCTGATGCTGGACGGCCCCATGAAAGACCCGACCGCCATGGGCTGGCCGCAAAGCGTGGCGCTGATGGGGGAACTGGAACTAACCAAACTCATTCCCCAAACACGGGTACATACCGGGCTGCTGTTGGCCCTATCGCTGGCCGTGGCGCTGTGGGCCTTGATGAAATTCACGGTGCTGGGTTTTGATATCCGTGCCTTGGGCGCCAACCCGCGCGCCGCCGCGTTTTCCGGGGTGCCGGTCACGCGCACCATGGTGGCGGTGGCGCTGCTATCGGGCGCACTGGCCGGACTGGCTGGCGCGATCGAGGTCGCCGGGCGCACCAGCTATCTGACGCTAGACATGTCGCCGGGCTATGGCTACAGCGGCATTGTCATTGCCATGTTGGCGGCGCTGCATCCGCTGGCGGTGGTGGTAGCGAGCGTGTTTGTTGCGGGCATGCTGGTAGGCGCAGACAGCATGAGCCGGGCCGTGGGGGTACCCACTTTTATTGCCGACGTGATCGTCGCCGCGTCCCTGATCTCGGTGTTGGTGGCCACCTTGCTTACACAGTACCGGGTGCGCTGGAAATGAGCGAGTTTGTAGACATCCTCAGCAACCCGGCGTTTTGGGTGGCGGTCCTGCGCATTGCCACGCCGCTGATTTTGGGCACGCTGGGCGTGCTGCTGTGCGAGCGTGCGGGGGTTTTGAATTTGGGCATCGAGGGCATCATGGTCGCCGGGGCCTTTACCGGTTGGCTGGCGGTCTATGCCGGTGCCGGGCTGTGGGGCGGTGTGTTGGTGGCGGCGCTCACGGGCGCGGTGCTGGGCTTGTTGCACGCTTTCCTGACTGTGGTGCTGGCGCTATCGCAACATGTATCGGGCCTGGGAATTACTTTGCTGGCCACGGCGCTTAGTTATTTTGGCTACCGCGTCAGTTTTCCCAAGGTGTCTACACCGCCGACCATCACGCCCTTCCAGGAAATGGATTGGCTTGTGCTACCCATACTTGCAGAGCAAACACCCCTGACCCTGCTGGCCTTGGCATCGGTGCCGGTAGTGGCTTATATCTTGTACCGCACACCGGTCGGTCTGGCGGTGCGCATGGTGGGCGAGAACCCGCATGCCGCCGAAGGCCAGGGCGTGTCGGTCGTGGGCGTGCGCACCGGCGCGATTGTGCTGGGCTCGGCCTTCATGGGCGTGGCCGGTTGCTTTCTCACGCTGTCCGCGTTTAACGCTTTTTTCTTCAATATGGTCAACGGGCGCGGTTGGATTTGCGTGGCGCTGGTGGTGTTTGCCTCCTGGCGTCCGGGCAAAGCTTTGTTGGGCGCCTTGCTGTTCGCGTTTTTTGATGCGCTGCAACTGCGCCTGCAGCAATCCGGAGCGGCGGTGCTACCCTACCAGATGTACCTGATGCTGCCCTATGTGCTGTCCATCCTGGCACTGGTGCTGGTGGCACGCAAGGCGAGCTATCCGCAAGCCTTGATGAAACCCTACCGCAAAGGTGAACGCTAAATGCTCGATCTACTGATCCACAACGCCTCCCTGCCCGATGGCCGCAGCAGCATGTCGGTCGCGGTGCAAGACGGCCGCATTGTGGAAGTGGCACCCGGACTGCAAGCCCCGGCGCATGAAACCGTGAATGCGGCAGGTCAGTTGCTCAGCCCGCCGTTTATCGACGCGCACTTTCATATGGACGCCACCCTGAGCTACGGCCTGCCGCGGGTCAATGCCTCGGGCACGCTGCTCGAAGGCATTGCGCTGTGGGGCGAGCTCAAACCGCACCTGACGCACGAGGCCTTGGTGGGCCGCGCTATGGCCTATTGCGACTGGGCCGTAGGCAAAGGCCTGCTGGCTATCCGCACGCATGTGGATGTATGTGACCCGCGCCTATTGGCCGTCGATGCGCTGCTGGAAGTCAAGCGCCGCGTCGCGCCGTATATCGACATGCAGCTGGTGGCCTTTCCGCAAGACGGCGTGTTGCGCGGCAAGCGCGGCGCGCAGGAGCACATGGACACCTTAAAGCGTGCGCTGGACAAAGGCGTGGACGTAGTCGGCGGTATTCCGCACTTTGAGCGCACCATGGCCGACGGGGCACTCAGCGTCAAGCTCTTGTGCGAACTGGCCGCAGAGCGCGGCCTGCGCGTGGACATGCATTGCGACGAGTCGGACGACCCGCTTTCGCGCCACATCGAAACCCTGGCTTTTGAGACGCAACGCCTGGGCCTGCAGGGCCGGGTCACCGGCTCGCACCTCACGTCCATGCACAGCATGGACAACTACTACGTCAGCAAACTGATTCCGCTCATCGCCGAAGCCAGGGTGCATGTGGTGGCCAACCCGCTGATCAACATCACCTTGCAAGGCCGGCACGACAGCTACCCTAAGCGGCGCGGCATGACGCGCGTGCCCGAGCT
>Ga0209358_10002097_pt1 | contig 15419 bp, 14 predicted proteins | sample LauGreFa1BDMLBSN_2_FD_187574 | JGI IMG/M metagenome (GOLD analysis project Ga0209358, IMG submission 187574) | Freshwater lake microbial communities from Lake Michigan, USA - Fa13.BD.MLB.SN (SPAdes) (version 2) | ecosystem: Environmental > Aquatic > Freshwater > Lake | place: Lake Michigan, USA... | reverse complement strand
TCTTCCCGTGTACGAGGGAGAGGAGTAGGTAAAAACCACTTAACATAATAACAAAGAAAACGGGGGATAACAAAACAAAAGACAACTTTTTCAGTTACAGGCTGGTGCCGAAGTTAAGTACACCCCTTCGGTGTACTTAACTTCGGCACATCACGATACTGCGTTTTTTTTATCTGCCAGTCCGATACGGTAGCGTATATAAAAACACCATAATTATTCTCCGGCTCTGATATAACGCTCCATAGCAAATGGGTGACAGTATCGTTTTACCGCTTAAACAGACATCTAATATTATAGATGTAGGAGTAGGTGAAGCAAGCAAGGGGGAATCTATGTATAAAAAAGACCCATGTGACGCCATCAAGGAAAATGATGGGGGCAATAAAGAAAACGAATCCGATGATATCGTTTATATTTGTGCCGAACGTTTACGAAAACTCGAACTACTGGAGTCTAAGCTTCCAAATATGATTGAAGACGCAATTACAGAACATAAACGAAATAAATTGCGTATGCTTCACGAAAAAGATAAACAAAACCCAGAAGCAGTTAATATTCGCGTAAAGCGATATAATCAAAAACACAAGGCAGAGTTAAACGCTAAACGACGTGAAAAACGACGGGTTGAAAAGGAGAAAAAACTAAAAAAAGAGCCTGAACCACAATCGGTTGTAGAATCTTTTATAAACACACCTGCCATATTATTTATACAGAATAAAATAAACAACGAAAAAAAGGAGCGAAGTGGAAAATCACCGGTGCCACTACCGACAATAGAGGAGGTTTTAACGGTGCGTTTCTGATAAACACCCGTTATGTTTTTCACATGACTACATAACAACATGTCCGGCGAATCGCAAAAAAAGGACACCGATTCGCCAAATAGCGTATTGCTTGGTATAGAGGTAAAAATGACAACTATGTGTGAAAGTTACGATGAAAAGCCACATACTCATAGTGATATTAATATAGTTGCTGATGATAGCGAATCATGTAAAATAACCCAGGCACTTATTCAAGTGGAAAACTCGCAAAATGCTTCTGGTAAGTTTGGTTCTCATGTATGTGGTTCGGCAAAACATCGTTTAAAATCCTTATGTGATAAACATTACGGAGTTAGTAAGGCACACGTGTCTAAACTTGAGCAAACACCGCCATATTGTTTAGCCCCAGGTATTTACAATATGTATATATTAAATGGCATTGCGTATTTCGGAACACCGCCTTAGGATTAATACATTAAATTATAGTTTATTTAATTTTTTGTTTTTTTTAAAAAAAAACAAAAAAGGGATAAAATATTTATTTTAGATATAAATAAGTATCTTATCAACTGCTGACTAGTACCGGCCAGTGCCGAAATTAATTAGCCCTTTGGGGGAAACAACTTCACACTGCCGCCGTAGCCGTGAAAGTGCCATAAAGTTAAGTACTCCTCTCCAAAGGGGAGTACTTAACTTTGGCACTTCACTGTACGCACAAAAAAATCATAAATCAACAAGGATCATAATCTTCGGCATCCGAAATCCAGTTTACCAAACCATCAAAATCAATATCAAAATTATCAAGCTGTGCCTGTATAAATATTTCCACGCCCTCAATTAGCTTAGTAAAATCTGCCTTTAGTGTCGTGTATGTTTTAATAAAATAAATAATATTTCTACCATTTATTGCCAATGAATCTTCGGCATATTCCGGAATATTACCAAAGTAGCGACGGCTGAAACAATCAATATATATACGCACAACCTCTATTTCAGCCTCCATCAATAACCAATTATTAAATTCATCATCATGGTTTTCAACTATAAGCTCCTTAACTGATTTTATAAGTTCGTTAGAAAATAAAATAAAATTAGTTTCCGTTATTGGCATTTCTATAAAATTCAAACCTTTTTAAAATTTATCCTAATACGCACGGACTGGGAGCCTGAGCCTCAGGATAATTCCGCAATAATTGCCTCTTGACCATGAGCCTTAGCAATATCAAGGGCTGTTTTTCCATCTATATCTTTAAGTGTCTTATCAACGCCGGCAATAACAAGAGCCTTCACTACACCAGGTTCACCGTCTTTCATTGACGCAACCAACAGGGCGGTTTCACCAAACTTATTTTGTACGTTTAATTCAGCCCCAGATAAAATCAGTGTCATAACCTGCCTAAGCATACCTTTATGGGCTGCCTCCATTAACGCTGTATTTCCGCCAGCCGACTTCAAATTAATATTTGCCTTTGCTTCAATAAGCATCGTTACAATAGATTGCGTATGCTCAGAGTTAGGATTCATTGCATACATTAACGGGGTCATACCACTATCTGATTGAGCATTTATATCTGCCCCGTTTGTAATTAAAAAAGCCACCATCTCTTTGCGGCTATGATTGGCTGCCACCATTAATGGTGTTAAAGCGTCATTATTAGACCGCATATCAATGTCACACGTCTTTAAAGCCTCTTTAGCCAATTCTAAATCGTTGGAAAGCACGGCCGTCCAGATTAGCGGAATCTCCATGATATACTAATTAACGCCACTTTTCTTTATACGCTGTCTTTTACAGAACAGTGCCAAAGCGGCAGCAGTCGGCTCATTGATAATACGGAGCACATTGAGTCCCGCGATCAGACCTGCATCCTTGGTGGCCTGTCTCTGAGAGTCATTGAAATACGCGGGAACCGTGATCACAGCATCAGTCACCTTGGTTCCCAGATAGGCCTCGGCAGTAGCCTTCATCTTCTGGAGAACCATAGCTGAGATCTCCTCAGGTGCGAAGGTCTTTGTCTCACCATTCATGGTCACCTCAATCAGAGGCTTATCGGCAGTCCCGGCCTTGACTACAAAGGGCCAGTGGGCCATGTCGGACTTCACAGAGGCATCACCGAACTTGCGACCGATCAGACGCTTGGCATCGAACACGGTATTCGTAGGATTCGCGGCGGCCTGCGACTTTGCGGCATCGCCGATCAGACGCTCATCCGCTGTGAATGCCACATAAGATGGTGTTGTGCGATTTCCCTGGTCGTTTGCGATGATTTCTACACGGCCATTCTGCCAAACTCCGACACACGAATACGTGGTTCCAAGATCAATACCAACTGCTACAGGAGGCATTTATATGGAAAACTCATAAAAGACAAGACACGGTCGAATCCGTGAAAGTGTTATAAAGTTAAGTAATCCTCTTCAAAAGGGGAGTACTTAACTTCGGCACTGGTCGCTATGCAGCGAATAGTTCAAACGCAACACGATTGATAAAATATTATCAGGGCAAGCATAGTTGTTTGATTTAATACCATTTATTCAACTTATATTTTGCAGTTTTTATATAATATAAATTATAAAATACCTCAAATTTTTCAGATCAAACAACCCTGCTTGCCCTTGTAGTTTCAAATACACTTTTCCCTGAAAAAAAATATTTCATTCCATTTATAGCCGAAGGCTGAGATGTATAGCAAGCTATCAAAGATTCATATTTTTTATTTAATTCAGGATCGGTATAAAATGTATTGTCGAATCTTGAGCGAAAATCATAAAAAGGCAGATTCATAAGAGAAGCAATATGTTTCGCTACATGGTGAATCTTAATGTGATGATGATGCTGAGATTCACCGTCTTCACCGTGTGATACAACAATATCAAACTTATAATTAAAATCAATAACGTTTAAAATTGATTTAACAAAATGTTCCGTGTCGAAAATTCCCCAGTAGTAATATTTATCATTTTTAATATCAGGATAATTTAACATATATCCTTTTGAATTAGTTATTTCCATTGATTTAAAAAATTCAGTCCTTCTTATATGATTTTCTAAATTAGTAAGACATAAAACAGTACAATTATTATTATTTAGTAAATCACTAAATCCGAAAAGTGCCTCGTCGTCAGGATGAGCAACTAGCATAAGAACATTAGTTTTATTTTCATCACTTGGTTCAATAATCTTACAATAATTGGTTTTAAGAAATTTTTTTTCACATAATGACCCGTGTCCTAATCCATCAAATTGTTTACATATTTTACAACAGTATAATCCTTTATCGATTTTAATACTTGAATTGGCTAAATAATCACATGGCTTTGATAAACATTTCATTTCTATATTACACTTTTATTTATTATTTTCATTTTTTTTCGCAAAATATATGAGATTATTACAAAGTTGTAAATAAGTAAAAAGACACTCTATTGAAGTATTACCCGGTTTTCCAGGTTCTACCAAATAGAAAAGGACTTAATAACACATTTATGTACAGAATGCGTAACATCGGGAGTTTTATATACCGTAAAGCAAAGTGCCTCTAAGAATATATATATACCGTGAAGTGCCGAAGTGAAGTGCCGAAGTTAAGTACACCCCCTTTCAGAGGATTGTACTTAACTTTACGATACTTTACAACTACAGCCTTACGAAGTTGTACACCCTTTGGGTGTACTTAACTTCGGCACTGGCCGGTATTTATCCGGGCGAACCGGGTTGTTTGATTTAATACCATTTATTCAACTTATATTTTGTAGTTTTTACATAATATAAATTTAAAAATACCTTAAATTTTTCAGTTAAAACAACCCAGCTCGCCCTTGTTGAAATTATTACCGAAAAAAATAAAGCATCTGAATGCTCAAAAGAACAAGCAATACAAACAAGAAGTATATTATAAGTGCCGGTTTGAAACGCACATAGATCTAAAGTCCATCTATGTGGCTGTAGTTTTCTTTTATATATAGCTTATTTCGAATATATTCCTCTACACACCCTTTAGCAATATAATCGGGTAAACCAAACTGCGTAATAAGCCATTTTTCAGGTGCTATAGCGAAAAGAATTCCAGAACAATCCAACTCGTATAAGATTTTTGTATACGCTTCATAATCTCCTAAATATGCCGACCGTTCAACAATAGGCTGGCTATTTGCCTTTTTTTTCGCAAAGATAGTAGCACGTCGTTTTGTGGCCATAATGGCTCGCTTCTCCTCTGAAAGCGGTTCCCTTTTTTTACGAGGCTTTTTCTCCTCAATAAATGATGAACCCATCTCCTTAACTTTTGGCATTTTTGAAACACGGTCACGTTAATCCGCGTCTCAATTTTTCAATCGCTAACGACGCGTTACATATATATCATATGATAATTTTATCCCCGATTAAGTTATAACAAAATGCCAGAGGGTGGGGACAGTCCGACAAACAGTGGCAACAGCGACAACAGTGACAACAGTGGTAGCCAAACCCAAGCAAACCCTGTTATAGTGACTTACACTCTGAATGAAACAATCGATATATCGGGTGCTCAAATAAAAAATCAACAAGGAATTGACGCTAGTGGTAACATAATTACAAATACAACCTTTAAGACTACAGATATGTCTGGCGTTGATGTAACAATCAATGAAAACCTTGTCGGCTCAGTTGAAAAATATTACGACGACGAAGCCAATGCCTTAAGCCCGACTAATTTAGTATTAAATCAAATTAAGGATTATGCTCAAAAAATCCAATGTAGCGACTTTCAAGGCAAGGGCACAGTTGAAGATTATACAGCCCTATTTCAATCGGCGGCAAAAATAGCCAATGATACAAAGCAGATAAAATTCGATGTTGACATGGCGGGGTTTAACGAGTTTGGAGCTGCTGCCGACGAGCTAAGTAAACTATTCAATAGCTTCATTATTAAACTAGAAAATGTAAGTATAATAGATGATTTAGCATTTTTACAAACCATAGCATCTGCTTTATCAAAAATATGGAATCTATCGGAGGTTTTTGGTCGTTTCAAACAAACAATATTAGCAACAGCTACAGTTAAAATTCCAAAATCATCTCATGATGCAGCTACATTAGTACAAAGTGTAATGAATGAGGTAAACTGTGCAATGGGTTTTATAAATCACTTTGTAGATTCTTCCATACCGGCACCACCGTCTGCTAGTCTTTCTGATGTCGAAAAGGCGATTATTTCGAAGGCTGTTTCTACAATAGATAGTTGGAGTGTACTTTGCGACCAGGGTGTTTCAATTGCCATGCAAAATAATCAAGATGTGATAAATATAAAGGCAGTAGGTAATACATTAAAGACTCATACTGGTGTACTTACTAGTAAAACAAACTTACTCAAATCAAAATTAGCAGCGTTTAATATCTTCCCTAACTAATAATAAAAATAACATAAGATATTACCGTCCAGTACCGAAGTCAAGTACACCCAAAGGGTATACAACTTCGCACGGCCGTAGCTGTGAAGTACTGTAAAGTTAAGTACACCCGTCTAAAAGGGGTGTACTTACCTTCGGTACTTCACGGTAGACCCGTGCTACTAACTCATGAAATTCACCGAAGGAGCTAATCACATTTATAAAATAAAATAAATAAAAAAATAACGGTGCCGTATTTATAAAACCAAATATATTCCCGTAACACTAATATAAGGATGTATAGAAGAAACCGCCTTATAGCGGGCTTACCGGGTCTCCCAGGTCTACCTGGTTTGCCTGGTCTTCCTGGCCCTATTGGCCCAACAGGCCCACCGTGTCCAAATTCCAAGCCATATTACGATTCCATATTCTCATTTTCCGATGATCAAAACAAGGGTGGAAAATTATTTGGCAATAATAATGAACTACTAAATATAATCCACAAAAAACATACTCCAATAACATACATCAGTTTAATATGGTCTTGTGACGATAGTTTATCTTTTACATTAAACATAATGGACAATTGTAATAACGTGCTATTAAAAAGCGATTTGGGTCCAAGTACAAAGCCCGGTCAAAAAAATGTATATGAAATTTACCCGAGGTTAACTACAGATAAATCAAGTTTGCTAAAATTTGTGTTAAATATTAACGGACAAACAAAGATAAGGGTATTTTCCATGTGTATTGGATATAATTGAAATAAAAAGTATTTAAAAAAAAATATATATATTATATTCAGATACTTGAAAAATGTTTAAAGATTCTGTATCTAGCGAGCATAAGAACAAATCAGTGCTCAATAAACATACCGTTCCAAATAGAAAGTCGATAGAAACATCATGTTTATGTCAAAAACACAATATGGTTCCGATTTCAATGAGACGATTAAAATATCTTGATGATCTTGAAAAAAGCTATCAGGAAATTATTGACAAAGCGGTGTTATTAAACGCGGAGCGGAAATAGGTTGTTATAATGACCTAACATACCATTTACGGCCCACTAGGGGCAATCGTAATGTGGCCCACTAGGGGCAATCGTAATGTGGCCCACTAGGGGCAATCGTAATGTGGCTCACTAGGAATTTTTCAGATTAAACAAGCCTACTCACCCTTGTAATAAGCAGGGAACAGACTTGCCAGCTTTAGTTCGTTTTCAGACACCTACTGCTCCTCTTTAAATAAGAGCTTAACCCATTCCACACAGCTTTTCACGTGTTTAAGCCGGTGGCTCTCATCAATACCTTGATTGTAAATGCCGTGTTGAACAAACTCCCAAGGAGCGTTCATTGTAAAATACTATCCGGGCGAGTAGGATTGTTTGATTTAATACCATTTATTCAACTTATACTTTGTAGTTTTTACATAATAAAAATTATAAAATACCTTAATTTTTCAGATCAAGCAACCCTGCTCACCCTTGTAGGATCAAACTATCCGGGCGAGCAGAGTTGTTTGATTTAATACCATTTTTGATAAGTTTTTAATTATATAAACGTATCTCAATTTTTAAGACCAATAGGGATTTAATATGGCTAGTTTTAGATTTCACAATTTCCTAAATATGATGAATTCTACTTTAACATCTAAAATTCTAAAAACGCTCAATTAAAATCAGCAGGAGTCTAAACCATATAAATTTTTGTAATCTTGATTTAAGCATACTAAAGTAATTCTCTATGGAATTTGTAAAATGTTGATATGAAATACCACATACTATTTATTTGCTTATAGTAAAATTTGATTTTAAATACCATTTATTTGCTTAGAGTAAGCATTAAATGTGGCTCAATAGGGGCATTAGATCGCCGAACATTTCAACCGGCACTCCAGCAAAAGAATTCGGGAGCAAAAATTTTTAGACCAGTGCTTATTTTAAATTGCCGTTTTTGACAATAATTCGCAAGAATTATTGTCAAATTTTGGCTATTTTGAATGAAGTACTGGCTACTAATCCGTGAATTTAAAAATGAGGACGAGTATAAAAGCCGTCACAAACGTTCATTGGTCTAAATGTGGCCTAATGGGCATAAATTAATACAATAAGAAAAAAGCATCTTATTATTTCTATTCTCACACTCATGAAGTAACGTCCGCCCCAATTTTACAGCGCCCTTCAAATTGTGCCTGTTGTGATACACTCATCTTTCGCATTTTAACACTTGTGCTTTTATACCTCCGCTCTAGCTTACGTTTATCCATAACTAGTTTTTCAGCCTTTTTAGTAGCCTCCTTTAAATTCTTATTCTCAAGTTTCAACCCAGCCTTATATGTTTTATCGACACGTTTAATACATTCTTTCACCTCTTTCGGATTCGAGTGCGTTCCATCACATTCACGCATGCGTGATTCTAAAGACGGTTCAATCAACGCAATTTGTTCTTTTAAATACGGTATAACATTGTTGTCTAAATCAACATATTCAGAATCGATTTCTTTAATGTCCTCCAATATAGCTGTAAGGATTTCATTACTATTAGAATTATCCATATCATATGTTGAAATCGGAACCACAATTTCCGAAAACACAGGTTGAGCGAACTGCGACGGGTCTGCCTCTCTATTCAAATAGGAAATCTGTCCAGCAACATCATCCATATAATTATGTAGACCAGGCTTTGTAAAGTTACCGTTTTCGTCCATATATTTTTCCAAAAACTCAGGTATAGTTTCAGGCAACCATTTTTCACTAGGCCGGCACAAATTGAGCAACTTCATCATTTCAATCGGCGACTCATTATACGGTGTAGCCGTCATTAATAACACACGTGCCGAGTTTTCACCAGATACCTTATACGACTTTTGTAAGGCATTCATAAACGCACCCACATCGGGTTTTTCGGCACCTTTAAAATCCGACGAATACAGCTTATGAGCCTCGTCAATTACAATAAGCGTTTTTCTTAATGGATCCTCTTTACCATTGCGTTCCACAAGAACCTTATACAAAGGATTTCTAGCCGTGACTAAATTACTAAACTGCCGGTAAGACATTGGTTGTACCCAGTTATCAAACATCTGTCTTTGGCGGTTTTCAACATCTTGTGGCCGTAGCTTTCCCTTTTTGACCTCATCCGCAATAGTTGCATGACAAACCTGTTCAAATATGTTTTTCCATATATCGGCCTTTAGCGTATGCCGAGTCACCCATAAAATTGTGTATCCAGCTGGTTCAAATTGGCGTGAAGCTAACGCAATTGCTGTACATGTTTTGCCGGTGCCAACACTGTGCCACAGTAGCATTCCTTTAATGGGCGATTTAATAGTAAAATACGAACTTATAAAGTTTTGCGTAGGCGTGTATTCAATTAGTTTTAAAGCAGGCAACTTAGCACGTTTACTGGGAATATGTATACCAGTTGATTTCACAGATTTTAGTGTCTTTGCCTTCTTATTTACTTTTGGCTTTGCCTTTACTGTGACCGGTTTTGCAACACCAACTTTAGGCTTTGCCTTTACTGTGACCGGTTTTGCAACACCAACTTTAGGCTTAGCTTTTAATGTACCTAAAACTTTTGTTCCACGCACAACACCTTTTACTGTGTCAATATGTGGTGTCCCTTTTTTTGCCCCACCTGACGCGGCACATTTATTGACTACATTAAGTTTACCCCAAGACATTTCGTCCGCAAATTTTTCAACAACATACCGACGCAGTTCAAACCACGTGGTTGGCATACCTTTTGACGGCTTAGGTGGCTCCAATGGCTGATATAAAATCAGCATATTATTTTCAGAAACAATGGTCGGTAACACGGTTCTCTGAGAAAGTCGCGACGGGGCAAACGGAACCACAGATAATTTGTTGCAGCGTGTAGGGTCTACCGGGGCACACGGATCGTCTTTATCCTCATCTAAATCAGCAACAGATTCTGCTTTACGCGACACAACTTCGTCTTTTGCTTCACTATCCAGAAAATCAGGCCGTGTATAGGCAACATCTGACATTTCAGACTTTTCCTCAGTGCGAACTAACTCCATACTTTCACCCCGTGTCGCACGCTCGGATTTTATTTGAATATGTGGCAACAACCCAGACTTATGAATTTCCTCAGTAAGTGGCTGATCCACCGCCGCTAAAATAGACATATCGTGTATAGATTTAGTAATTCTATGTAGACGTGTATCAAGCCCCTTCAGCTGTAACATAATTTCAAACATATTTTTCGCCTTGAAATTTGCTTGTAAAAGCTCCGGAATAGACTGACTATATTTAAATATGTATAGTGGCCACCCAACGTTCGGCACAAAGTCAAGCCCCTTTTGTCCACAAAGACGCGTCGCCCGCCCCATTGCCTGCGTTTGGTCAGCAGCCGTCATCAGTGGTTCAAATAGATGTACATAACGCACGTCAAATAAGTCAATGCCCTCTTTAAAACCACTATCCAACACAATTAAACGACATTCCTCACCATATATATTGTCAGGTCGACTATTATAAAGTCGCAACACGTCCTTTTTCAATGCGTGACTAAATGGCGATTCCCACATAGGCGTAGAAGAAAGCACCGCAAAATTACGTCCGTCGGTGCCTTTAGGAACATCAATCGCAATATATGGTTTAGGATTCCCTCTTTTTGTTTTGCGTATTTGGACCTTGAGTATATTTTTCCAGCCACGTGCAATCATTGCTGCAGCAATAATTTTTGAACCATAACCCATTAATTTAATATCACTAAAAATAAAGTGTTTGAATTTCTTCCCGTGAACAAGCATATCATTTTTATCGAGAGCCTCAATATTTTGTAACATTGCCTCAAGTTTAGGGCTAGCAATAGGAATCAATTTATCGGTCTGTTCAATACTAAACCGCCGTTTATCAAAACGATTTGACGGCCCGATTTTACTCCAGTTGCTAACTTGGCGCACACACTCAAGCTGTTTCGCATTTTGTTTATAATGTGGTTCAGCAACAGTTTTAACAGTTTTAGTAGGAGACTTAAATTGAGCCCGTTTAAAAACACTATTTAAGCTACGATTCACACTATTTTGGACTTTCCGGGTATTTGTTTTTCCAGCTAGTCTGTTGGATTTTAGTGACTTTTTCACGCAAAAAATCTTTTTGGACATACAATCGGTCATATCTGAAATGCTTATATCAGTATTTTCTCCACCCTTATCCGGGTGATGTTTAAGCAACCAGTGTGCAGCCTCTTTTTTGGAGGTAACATTTGCGTCACACATAATTTTTTCACACGCACCAGAAGTTATAGACGGGGCAAATATTAGCGACGGCGACCGAGCATTTGATTTGGGTGTTTTTCCCGAAGGCTCAGGGGCATTTCTGATTGTATTTTGAGACGGTGATTTTCCCAAAGCCCCAGAGGCGTTTTTGATTGTCTTTTGTAAGGGGACACTAAATTCGGGCGAAGATTGTATTTTTGTAGAGTCATATGTATTTTTATAAGGGAACTTTGTTGGCTTTAACATAGAAGCTGGTCGATTCGGTGTAATCTTAAAACTTTTAGTAGGCAATTCAAAGTCTTTTTCTTCTGTACTATTTTTATTTAATACAATCTGAATATCTGACGTTTCATCCGAAGAATTATCTTCAAGCAAAGGTAGTTTATTCATTCTATGTAATCCTAAGTTTTTTTATTATTAGTTTTTTCTATTCAATCAGCAAGGATGAAATCGAATAGAAAAACATTAGATCTTGATTCAGTTTTAATAAGACAGCTAAATATTAAAAACTTTGATAATACCCCGCCTCCAGCAAACTATTCTATATTAACGGACGGCAAAGGAGGCACATATTTGAGTAGTATATTTAATACAGCAACTCCAACGGGTTTTAATGAAGTTTATTTACCGGATATTAACGAATCAAATGTAGCAGACTTATCGTACAATGTATTAGGGTTAAAAGCTGGTGTAGGCACTACTCTTTTTTTTGATAGTGAGAAAAACGTGGTTATTAATACACTACAGGTTTTGCGCTCAACCTTTAGTTTTATAAGTACACCCACAGGCAAAATATCAGCAAATAAATCAGGAGCAGGTTTTAATATTTCAACTAATTACGGAGTTAACTTAATCACAGACTCGGATAATAATCTATTAATTTTTAGTGGAAACCCTTCATATAATACAATAAATATTTCAACCCTAAATACATTTACGCAATTGAAGGCCAGTTCAACACAATCCACTATAACATTAACGTCCGGTTTCGGTATTAATTTAAATGTAAATCCAACTTCGCAAAGTATAGAAATCGCAACATCACAAAATGGCTACTCGTTAAATGAAATAAAATTAGATAACCTATCCACATTTAATTTTGGAAACACATACAATAATTTAGAAATGTCTTCTAAGGGAAATATATCATTGACTCAAAAAAACACAAACACCTTACAATTTGAGACGCATGGTTTTTCCAGAATAGTCACAGATACAAATCAAATATTGGAGGCTTCGACAAGTGGTGAAGCCCTAAAACTGCTTCGTGGCCGTGGCATTGATTATCAAGTTACAAATAATTCATTAACTATAATGCTTGCTTCAACAGGAACTGTTATTAAAACAGAAACAGTTTCTACAACAGCAAATAGCAATAACATTCTTAATTTAAGAGCAGGTAGTAGCATAACCTATTCCAACACTGATGACGGCTCATTATTAATTGATACCACCGACTTCAACAGAATAACATGTACCGGCAATAACACAACCATATCTTCATCAACAGTAGGTACATCTAGAAAATCGCTAACGTTAGCAGGTGGAAACGGACTTTCTGTAAACGGAAACCCTACAACAAATACGGTTACTATTGAATTTGTAAATGATGACGGCAATGAAGAGAAATTCTCATTTTCCAACGTGAATGTTTATAGCAACCTGGGAAATTCAGGACCGATAAATACATATCCGGCACCATCAACAATAACGGCCTTTCCAAATACATCTGCCACACTCAGCATTGGTGGTATAACCCCTATTTTTTTAGAAACGAGCCCCGCAGAAAAAATTATGTATATACGTTTAAATTCAGACTTATTATTATCTACAGTATCATCAAATATAGGAGTTTTACATAATACAATATTGTCATATAACACAAATTTCAACACCAGTTCGTTAAATGCTTCAACTATATCAATATTAAATAATCAAGTCCTAACAAATACTACGACCTTCGGTTCGAATTTAGACGTGAATAATATTATTGTTTCAACTGTTGCTATAAGCCCCACAAGCACACTAATGTCCTTTAATTTCTCAACTATGTGCGTAGGCATAAATAAACCCCAGGCATCCTTAATAAATGGTGTATCGTTAGACGTAAAGGGTACAATTCTTGCTCATAAATATGCAACATATTCTGACCCTATACTAAAGGATTTTATTAAACCATATAAATTTAGTTTATCTCAAATAGACTCATTTCAACCTAGCCATTTCCGCTGGTTATCAAATAATGAAGATGATATAGGGTTTTCGGCAACAGACGTTGAAAAAATATTGCCCACAGCAGTCACGGCTCCCAATGGAATCAAAATGGTAGATTATAGTAAAATAAGCATTATTAGTATAGCAGCACTGAAAGACGCAAATATGCGTATAAAGGCACTTGAATCAACAGTACAGGCTCTTCAAGCAAAACTTTTATAAACTATATTATAATTTACACCCGTGCTCAACACCTTCGGTGAAATTCGCGGGTTAGTAACCTGTGCTTGATTAAAAAACAGCCACAATTTTGACAATAATTATTAGAAATTATTGTCAAAAACGGCAATTTAAAATTAGCACAGGTCTAAATAAAAAAAATTACAATAATATAACATATAAAATTGAATTTTACATTTATTGAATATTAAATGTAAAATGGAATCACAGAGTCAAGAGATGTTGATACGGGAATTTTACGCCCAAATGACACCCACCCAAAAAATAGGTAGCGAACTTGCAGCAAAAATGTTGGGAACCTCATATATTGTTGAAAAGACAAAGGGATATTTACATTGGTTAAAAAAGTATAAACATGAGCTAGCCACGCAACAACAGGATCAACAGCAAAATAAATAAACAGGCTTTCAAATCACAGCGGAAGGGGCTGAACTTACTCCTGACATCGCCCCCAGTTTAGGACTGGTTTTAGTACTACGCATTTTTTTGACCCAACACCGTAAATCAGAGTTCATTACAGCCTCATTTGATATAATCGTATCAAAATCCCACCACCGAACGTCGCTAATTTCACGGGTTGGCATGGTAGCCTTATCAAAAGACTCTCTGGTGCAGATCCCGTAAAAGTACAGACGTTTGCCAATACGCTTAGCAATACTAATATCAATTACGTAGTCAATCAACGGCTTCATCCCTGTCTCCTCTTCGCATTCGCGTATAGCCGTGTTTACCGGGTTCTTGTTATCCTTTATCTCCGGATGTCCTTTTGGGAACCCCCATCGCCCCGAACGGGCATCGCGTACAAGAACATACTGCTGTTTAGGATTGGTTAGAATAACACCGGCACCGATATACATTTGGATGGATGAATCCTATTGTTGTTTAGGAATTAAATGAAGATTTGACAACGCAGTGCCCGTCAATTTTTTTTTAAGAAATACAAGGGTGAGCAGGGTTGTTTGATCTGAAAATTTAAGGTATTTTATAATTGATATTATGTAAAAACTACAAAATATAAGTTGAATAAATGGTATTAAAACAACTGTGCTCGCCCGGATAGTACATTATCGGCCTGTACCTACAAGGATGAGCAGGGTTGTTTGATCTTAAAAATTTAAGGTATTTTATAGTTTATATTATTTGAAAACTACAAAATATAAGTTGAATAAATGGTATTAAATCAAACAACTGTTCTCGCCCGGATAAGTTAAGTACCCGCAAAGGGGTACCACTTCTTGCTGTGAATTACTGTAAAGTTAAGTACACTTCCTTTAAAAGTGTGTGTTTAAATTTGGTAATTCGCATTATAGTATTATTTTACAGCAGTACCGTGAAGTGCCAAAGTCAAGTACACCCCTTTCAGAGGGATGTGTTTAACTTCGCTACTGACCGATACTTATCCGGGCGAGCACATTTGTTTGATTTAATACCATTTATTCAAGTTATATTTTGCAGTTTTTACATAATATAAATTATAAAATACCTCAAATTTTCAGATCAAACAACCCTGCTCACCCTTGTAAGTTTACGGTACTTCACAGCTACGACCGTACGAAGTTGTACACCCAAAGGGTGTACAACTTTT
>Ga0209358_10002096_pt1 | contig 15421 bp, 14 predicted proteins | sample LauGreFa1BDMLBSN_2_FD_187574 | JGI IMG/M metagenome (GOLD analysis project Ga0209358, IMG submission 187574) | Freshwater lake microbial communities from Lake Michigan, USA - Fa13.BD.MLB.SN (SPAdes) (version 2) | ecosystem: Environmental > Aquatic > Freshwater > Lake | place: Lake Michigan, USA... | reverse complement strand
TCCAACAAGTGTTTGGAAATGGTCCGCGTAGTCAGCAAATAGACTTGAAACCACCCGCCATGGCGAGGCCGTAGGCCGTGGCAATTTATGGCTTTGTGCCTGCATGGATCGCCACATCGCTACGCTACTCGCGATGACGGCCTTGCGCAGGCCTTCCATCAGCCTCAGGCAGGGCGCACACTGACCTCAGCGCTGCTGATTTTTTGCAGACCCTGCGCCGTCTCCAGCAGCAAAGCGCCTTGCGCGTCTATGCCTCGCGCGATGCCGCTCAAACTATCGCTACACACCACCCCGCGTCCATTGAGCGCATCGCGCGCCTGGTAGGCGGCGCGCAAAGGCTCCATGCCCTGGTTTGCAAAATCCAACACGGCATGGACCACCGCAGGCGCAACCAGGCCAAAAGCCTGGGCTGCGTCGCTATCGGGCATTAGCTCTTGCAGCCAAGCCGGTGGCGTGCGCAAACCCTCGGCCGCACGCGGGCCGATATTGATACCGATGCCGATCACCGCATAACGCATCGCGCCCATGCTGGCGGTTTCTATCAAGATTCCACCGAGCTTGCGCCCGTGCAGCCACACATCATTAGGCCACTTCAGTTGTATATCCGCGTGCAGGCTCTGCGCCACTGCCAAACCCACTGCCAGCGACAGGCCCGACCAGTCCCGAGGAGCCAGTGGCAGGCCGATAGAAAAGGTCAAAGGCGCTGGGCCCTCATCAGGCGCCTCACTGAGCCACTGCCGCCCCATGCGGCCCCGCCCCGCGCTTTGGCGCTCTGCCACCAGGGCAATAGGTTCTGCGCGCCCTGCGCGGGCACGCTCCATGAGCGCGGTATTGGTAGAAGGCAGGGTGGGCAGGATTTCGACGCTAAAGCCCGCAAGCCGCGGGGCTAAGGCCTCCCAGACCGCTTCGGCGGGCCAGCGCAAGACCTTCGTCGCGGGTGCGCCGCCTGCCATGGCCGTTCAGCGCTTGCGCCAAGCAGCGCGTTTGGGGGCCAGCATGGTGCCCCGGCAATGCTTGCTGCCGCACCAGCAGGGGTATTCGGCCTTGAGCTTGCGCGTGAGCGGCTCGTCGGTGACTAGGCCGTAGTCGTAGGTCAGCTCTTCGCCTGCTTGAATGTTGCGCAACGCTTTGATAAAGATACGGCCCCGCACTTCGTCGGCTTCACAATTGCCATCGCAAGAATGGTTAATCCACTTGGCCGCATTGCCGTGGTGCAAGCCATCGATCACACGCGTGTCATCGATATGAAAGAAAAACGTGTGATTCGGATTGGCCGGATCGTGCGGGTGGCGCACTTGCGCTTCATCCCAGCTGATGACTTCACCCAGGTACTCAATGAGTGTTTCGCCTTCTGCGAAATCGCGCAAAGCGAAAACGCCTTTGCCATGGATGCCCGAAGTGCGCACCGCAAGTCGGCGCTTAGGGGGCGAGGCGGCAGATTTTGAAAGCACGGAAAAATTTGGTATGGTGGATCGTATGGGCGCGCATGTGTGCGCCTGTGTGGGTGCGCGCCCGTGCGTGCGCGAGGAAATGGATTGTAGTCACATGAAAAACGATATTGCAGGCAAGACTTTGGTCATTGCAGAAAAGCCTTCGGTTGCGCAGGACATCGTGCGCGCGCTCACCAGTAGCGCGGGCAAATTTGAAAAGCACGACGAGTATTTTGAAAACGATACCTACGTCGTTTCCAGCGCCGTCGGCCATTTGGTGGAGATTCAAGCCCCCGAGGCCTATGACGTCAAACGCGGCAAATGGAGTTTTGCGCATTTGCCGGTCATCCCCCCGCACTTTGATTTAAAGCCGGTAGACAAAACCAAGACGCGGCTCAACGCCGTGGTCAAACTGGCCAAGCGCAAAGACGTTGGTCGACTGATTAACGCCTGCGACGCAGGGCGTGAGGGCGAACTCATCTTCCGCCTGATTGAACAGTACGCCGGTGGCGCCAAGCCTTTGGGTAAGCCCGTCAGCCGCTTGTGGCTGCAGTCCATGACGCCACAAGCCATACGCGACGGCTTTGCGCACTTGCGCACCAACGCGCAAATGCAACCCCTGGCCGACGCAGCACGCTGCCGCTCCGAGGCCGACTGGCTGGTGGGCATCAACGGCACGCGCGCCATGACGGCTTTCAATTCGCGCGACGGCGGTTTTTTCCTGACCACCGTGGGCCGGGTGCAAACGCCAACCCTGTCGGTGGTAGTGGAGCGCGAAGAGCAAATCCGCAAATTCATCAGCCGCGACTATTTTGAAATCCATGCCGAGTTCGCCGCGCAAGCGGGCACTTACTCGGCCAAATGGTTTGACCCAGCGCATAAAAAGGACGCGGACGACGCTGAGAAAAAAGAAGACCGCCTCTGGTCCCAAGCGCAAGCGCAGGCGATTGCCGATGCGGTACGCGGCCAACCCGCCAGCGTGCAGGAAGAAAGCAAGCCTAGCAATAAAAGCAGCCCCGGCCTGTTTGACCTGACCACTTTGCAGCGCGAGGCCAATGGGCGCTTTGGCTTTTCCGCCAAAACCACGCTGGCGCTGGCGCAAAGCCTGTACGAGCGGCACAAAGCCCTCACCTACCCGCGCACCGACTCGCGCCACCTGCCCGAAGACTACCTGCCCACGGTGAACGAGACCATGGCCATGATCGCCAAGAGCAGCATGGGCCACCTGGCCCCGTTTGCACGCACCGCGATCGCCAAGCACTACATCAAGCCCAGCAAAAAAGTGTTTGACAACAGCAAGGTGAGCGACCACTTTGCCATCATCCCGACGCTGGAGGCGCCCAGCGGCTTGTCGGACGCCGAGCAAAAGCTCTACGACTTTGTGGTGCGCCGCTTTATCGCTGTGTTTTTCCCGGCGGCTGAATACCAGGTCACCACGCGCATCAGTACCGTGGCGCTGGCGGCCCAAAGCCACCAGTTCAAAACTACGGGCAAGGTGTTGGTGGAGCCGGGTTGGTTGGCAATTTACGGCAAAGAAGCCGCCGCCGAAATCGATGACGCCAAAGACGGCGACAAAGGCCAAAACCTGGTGCCGGTGCAGCCCGGCGAAAAAGTGCGCACCGACAGCGCCGAAGCCAAGGGCCTGAAAACCCGGCCACCAGCGCGTTACACCGAAGCGACTTTGCTAGGCGCCATGGAAGGCGCGGGCAAGACGGTAGAAGACGAAGAGTTCAGCGAAGCCATGCGCGAAAAAGGCTTGGGCACACCGGCCACGCGCTCGTCGATTATTGAAGGCTTGCTCAACGAAAAATACATGCTGCGCGAAGGGCGCGAACTTATCCCCACGGCCAAGGCCTTCCAGCTCATGACACTCTTGCGCGGCCTGGGCGTGGAAGAGTTGTCCAAGGCCGAGCTGACGGGCGAATGGGAATACAAATTAGCACTGATGGAGCAGGGCAAGATGGGGCGCGAAGCTTTTATGGCCGAAATCGCCGCCATGACCGAGCGCATGGTGAAAAAAGCCAAAGAGTACGACCGCGACACCATCCCCGGCGACTACGCCACCTTGCAAAGCGCCTGCCCCAACTGCGGCGGCATCGTCAAAGAAAACTACCGCCGCTACGCCTGTACCGGTAAAACCGGTAGCGAAGAGGGCTGCGGTTTTTCTTTTGGCAAAACACCGGCAGGCCGTACTTTTGAGCTGGCCGAGGTAGAGCAGTTTTTGCGCGAGAAAAAAATCGGCCCGCTGGACGGCTTTCGCTCCAAAGCCGGCTGGCCCTTTACGTCGGAGATCGTGCTCAAGTTTGACGAGGACAACAAAAACTTCAAGCTGGAGTTTGACTTCGGCGACGACAAAGCGGGGCAAGAGTCCGGCGAGTTGGCCGACTTCAGCGCCCAAGAGCCACTAGGCGGCTGCCCCAAGTGCGGCGCCCAAACCGGTGGCCTAGTTTTTGAGCACGGCAAAAACTATGTGTGTGACCATGCGGTAGCCAGCCTGGTGCAAACCGTGCCCAGTTGCGACTTCAAAAGCGGACAGATCATCTTGCAGCAGCCGATTGCACGCGAGCAAATGAGCAAGCTGCTGACCACTGGCAAAACCGATTTGCTGGACAAATTTGTCAGCATGCGCACCCGCCGCGCCTTCAAAGCCATGCTGGCATGGGACGCCGAGGTAGGCAAAGTGAATTTTGAATTTGCACCCAGCAAATACCCACCGCGCCCCGGCGCAGTGGCCAAGGCTGCAGCCGCACGCAGTCGTGCAGTCGCTGCATCGCCTGCTGCTAAGGCGGCGGCAAAGAAGGCCGCAGCTTCCGCCAAGAAAAGCCCTGCAAGCAAGAAAATCGCAGTAGCCAAAACGGTCAAACCCAAGGCACCGCGCAAAACCAGCACTGCCGCAGGCAAAGCGCCCAGCGCGGCGCTGGCAGCCGTCATCGGCAGTGAGGCGGTGTCGCGGCCCGAGGTGGTGAAAAAACTATGGGACTACATCAAAGCCCAGGGCCTGCAAGACCCCAAGGACAAACGCACCATCCTGGCCGACGCCAAACTGCAAGCCGTGTTTGGCAAACCCAGCATCAATATGTTTGAACTGGCGGGCATTGTCGGCAAGCACCTGGGTTGAAAGCCGCCCGTCAAGCAACGCTGCTAAGCTCTGAGAACAGCAGCAGGTTGGAAACCCGCAGCAGCGGCCCCTCAATGGCCCGTGCTGCGGCGCTTGCGAAGCCACTATGAACTTCTCCGAAATAGACGACGACTCCGAGCACAGCACCCACACACCAGCCCAGCGCGCGGCTGCGGCTGCGCGCAGCACGTGGGTCAGCGTGGTGGTCAACGTCGTGCTGTCCAGCATACAAATCGTGGTCGGCATCGGGGCCAAGTCGCAAGGTTTGGTGGCGGACGGCATCCATTCGCTCTCCGACCTGGTGTCAGACTTTGTCGTGCTCCTAGCGGGCAAACACAGCCAGAAAGACGCCGACGAAGACCATCCCTATGGGCACCAGCGTTTTGAAAACGCAGCCTCGCTGGCGCTGGGCCTCTTGCTCATGGGCGTAGGCGTGGGTATGGTCTGGTCGGCGGTGGGCAAGTTGCAAACGCCTGAATCGATACCTACGGCCCATGTGGCGGCTTTGTGGGTGGCGCTGGCGGCGCTGGTGGCTAAAGAGCTTTTGTTTCGCTATATGCTGGGCGTGGCTAAGCGCGTCAAGTCCGGCATGCTGGTGGCTAATGCCTGGCATGCGCGCTCGGACGCGGCCTCCAGCCTGGTGGTGGCGCTGGGCCTGATCGGTAACCTGATGGGTTACCCGCTGCTCGATCCGATTGCGGCGCTGATCGTGGGCCTGATGGTCGCCAAAATGGGTTGGGGCTTTGGCTGGGACGCTTTGCACGACCTGATGGACCGCGCGGTGGACGAGAGCGAGGTCGAGGCCATCCGCCAAACCCTCTTAAATACACCCGGCGTGGCCGGTGTGCATGACGTGCGCACACGCAAAATGGGCGACATGGTGGTGGCCGATGCGCATATCGAAGTCGATGCCCTGCTTACCGTAGAAGAAGGCCACAACATCGCCGTGGCCGCGCGCCAAGCGGTGATGCAGCGCCACCGCGTACTCAATCTCATGACCCATGTGGACCCCGCCCACCGCCACGACGGTGACCACGAGGTCGCAACGCCCCCTTAGCCCGCAGAACATAAGGACAAGCTACCGATGCATCGCACAATTTTTGATACACCGGTGGTGAACACCGTATTACGTGTCATTTCGATAAGTTTTTTGAAAGCCACGGGCTGGAAATTGGTGGGCGAACTACCGCCTGAGGGACGCAAAAGTGTATTGATCGCCGCGCCCCACACCAGCAACTGGGATTTGCCCTATATGTTGATGGTGGGCTTTGCCATGGGCCTGAATATTTACTGGATGGGCAAGGTACAAATTTTCCGCTTCCCTTTTGGCGGCCTGATGCGCTGGCTAGGCGGCATTCCCGTACAGCGTGAAAATGCAAACAACCTGGTTGCTGCGTCCGCAGAGGCCCTGAAATCGGCAACCGGCCCGGTGCAACTGGTGGTGCCGCCCGAGGGCACGCGCAGCAAAGTGCGTTATTGGAAAACTGGTTTTTATTACATCGCCATGGGGGCGCAAGTGCCCATCGTGATGTCGTTTTTAGACTACGGCAACAAGGTCAGTGGCCTGGGCCCGATGTTTGAGCCCACCGGCGACATCGAGGCCGATATGGTTCGTATCAAAGCTTTTTACGCGCCCTTTAGGGGCAAAAATCCGGACCAGTTTTAATCTGGCGCGCGTTGCTGGACTGCGCAGAGAATCCGCGCACCCGCCAGGCTGCGAACTGCCAGCCATTGCTTTTGCGCGCTTAATGCGAAGCGTTGTGCGTGGTGTTCAAAATTTTGTCGGTATAGGCAATCGCCAACGCGCTGAGCAAAAAGGCCATATGGATAATGGTTTGCCACATCAGCACTTTGGTGTCGTAGTTGGCGGCATTGATAAAGGTCTTGAGCAAATGGATAGAGCTGATGCCAATAATGGCCGTACCCAGTTTGACCTTGAGCACCGAGGCGTTGACGTGGTCTAACCATTCGGGCTGGTCCGGGTGGCCTTCCAGGTGCATGCGGCTGACAAAAGTTTCGTAGCCGCCCACGATCACCATGATCAGCAGGTTAGAGATCATCACCACGTCAATCAGCGCCAACACCACCAGCATGATGAGGGTTTCATTGAGCGCGGTCAGCGGCGCCTCGGATTGGTAGCCCATGCTGGTGACCAGGGCCTGCAAGGCCGTTTGGTTGCCAAAAGCGGCTTCCAACAGGTGCAGCAACTCCACCCAAAAATGGAACACATACACGCCCTGCGCGGCGATCAGGCCCAGGTAGAGCGGCAATTGCAGCCAGCGGCTGGCAAATATCAGGCCGGGCAATGGCTTTAGCTTACGGCTTGGTTTAGTGGTGTCTTGCTTCATTTTTTACTCCCAGAAACGCATACGATTATCCACATGAATCATGTCAATGCAGCGTCCAATCGCACTGTAAAACACGCACCCGGTGGCGCGTGTCCAGGGCGGCTGTCGCTCAAGGTGACGCTGGCGCGGTGTTGCTTGGCGATCTCTAGCACGATGGGCAGACCCAGGCCCGAGCCATCGGCTTCATTGCCCAGCGCGCGGTAAAAGGGCTGGAACACCAAGTCGCGCTCGGCAGGCGCAATGCCGGGGCCGCTGTCTTCCACTTGCAGCGTCAGCGTCTTGGCCAGTACATCGGCCAACAAGCGCACGGTAATCACCGCCTGGGCACCCGGCGGGGGTTGGCTGTAGTTGATGGCGTTGTCCACCAGGTTACGCACCATTTCTTGCAAGAGCGTGGCATTGCCGTTGATCTTCACGCCCACGCTACCGGGCTGTGCACCTTCGTAGCCGATGTCGATCTGGTTTTCCACCGCGCGTGGCGCACAGTCACGCACCACATCCATGGTCAAACGCGCCATGTCGCAGGCCTGATGCGCCAGTACCGCCGCGCTGCTTTCAGCCCGCGCCAAGGCCAGCAATTGGTTCACCGTATGCGTGGCGCGGATGCTGGAGCGGCCAATCTGGCGCAGCGATAGTTTCAGTTCCTGGGCACTGGCGTCCTGGCGTTGCGCCAAATCGGCTTGCATACGCAAGCCCGCCAGTGGGGTTTTGAGCTGGTGCGCTGCATCGGCGAGAAAGCGTTTTTGCGTGGCGATGGAGTCTTTCAAACGCAAGAGCAAATCGTTCACCGAGGCCACCAAGGGCACCACTTCCATGGGCACGGCTTGCGCGTCCAAGGGGCTCAGGTCATCGGGTTTGCGCGCGCGTATGGTTTCTTCCAAGCGGTTCAGGGGTTTGATGGCTTGCGCCAGCGCCAGCCACACCAAAAGCACCGCCACCGGCAAGACCACGAACTGCGGCAGCATCACGCCCTTGACGATCTCGGTGGCCAGCACGGCGCGTTTGTCCATGGTTTCGGCCACCTGCACCAGCGCCAGCTGATTGCCCGGCATATCCAGGCGCACCCACATCGAAGCGACTTTCAAATCCACACCGTCTAGGGTCACATCGCGCAAGCGCACTTCGCCCAAAGGGTTGCGCTCGTCCTGCAAGGGCGCGGGCAATTGCGCATCGCCACCGAGGACCTGTCCCTGGGGCCCCAGGACTTGGTAATAAACGGTGTCGCTGTCTTCGGCGCGCAACAACTCGCGCGCGGGTTGGGGCAGCGAAAAATGCACCTGCTCGTGCTGCACCGTAACGTATTGGGCGAGCACACCCGCGTTGTATTCCAGCGCCCGGTCAAACGGTTTACCCGCAATGCCCTGCGCCACCAACCAAGTCAGCACCAGGCTGATCGGCCACAGCAGCAAAATAGGCGTGAGCATCCAATCAAGGATTTCGCCGAACAGCGAACGCTGCTCGCTTTGGAAGACTTTCAATTCGGGATTTTTTCCAGGCAATAGCCCAAGCCCCGCACGGTGGCGATGCGGATCGGGCCTTTTTCAATCTTTTTGCGCAAGCGATGGATGTACACCTCGATGGCGTTGTTACTCACCTCTTCCCCCCATTCGCACAAGCGTTCGACCAGCTGGTCTTTACTCACCAAACGGCCGGTACGCTGCAGCAGTACTTCCAACAAGCCCAACTCGCGCGCCGAGAGTTCCACCATCTTGCCGTCGATACTGGCTACGCGGCCCGTTTGGTCGTACACCAAGGGGCCGTGCTTGATATTGCTGCTGGCCGCGCCCATACCGCGGCGCACCAGGGCGCGCGCGCGCGCCTCGAGTTCCTGCAGGCTAAAGGGTTTAGCCATGTAATCGTCAGCGCCGTAGTCCAGACCCTTGACGCGCTCATCCACACCGTCTGCGGCTGTAAGGATGAGCACCGGAAGCGAGGCGCCGCGCGCGCGCAGTCTTTTAAGCACTTCCAAGCCATGCATCTTGGGTAAACCCAGGTCCAAAATGAGCAAATCGAACTCGGTGTTGGTCATCAGCGCCGCGTCGGCTTCGCTGCCGCTGGCCACATGGTCCACCGCCGCACCGGCGCCGCGTAGCGCCCGCAACAAGCCGTCGGCGAGTACCTGATCATCTTCGGCGATCAATATACGCATGCGTGTCTCCTTGCGCTTTTCGCGCTATGTATGGTCCGTGCGTCGGCCAGACCATTCTAGGCCTGCGCTGCGTAGGCCTCCAGCCCCAGCGCCACCACGGTGGCCACCTCGTCGCCGACTGCCGCGCGCAGCTCTTTTTCCGCTTGCGCCACGCTCTCTTGGTAAGCGGCCAGCCAGGCCAAGCCGGTGGGCGTGAAGCACACGCGGCGCGCCCGCGCATCGAGGGCATCGTCCTCGCGCTGCACCATGCCCCAGGCCTCGCACTGTTTCACCAGCGTGGCCATGGCCTGCTTGCGCATGCCCGCGCGCTGCGCCAGCTCGGTCAGGCGCGCGCCCTCGGGCGGCAAATGGCGGCTGATATGCCAATGCGCCGCCGTCAACTGCCCGCGCTGCGCCAGATTGGACAAGCCCAAAGACACACCAGGGTGGCGCGCCATCAGCGCCATCACCCGCGCATCAAAGCGCGCCAAAGCCAGGCGTAACCAATGGCCGATATGGTTGTAACGCCAGGTATCCGGGGGCAAAGGCGGGCTTGCTTGCATCTCGTATATAGTAATACAAACTGACTAAATATTCGCTTTACAGCGCCGAATAATCGCCTAAACTACTGTTCAAGCATCCAGCCTGTAGTTAATCCCAGAGGCTAGTTTGCTCCAGCAACCCCCACTTTTTACGCACAGGAGATCACCATGGACGCACCCGTTAAAAATTTCGCCGCCAACGCTGAAAAAGCCAAAGCCCTGCAAGTGGCGCTGGCCCAGATCGAGAAGCAATTTGGCAAAGGCACCATCATGCGCTTGGGCGAGGGCGAGGTGATTGAAGACATCCAGGTTGTCTCCACCGGCTCCTTGGGCCTAGACATCGCGCTGGGCGTTGGCGGTCTGCCGCGTGGCCGGGTGGTCGAAATCTACGGCCCGGAGTCTTCTGGCAAAACCACGCTCACCCTGCAAGTCATTGCTGAAATGCAAAAACTCGGCGGCCAATGCGCTTTTGTCGACGCCGAGCACGCGCTAGACATCCAGTACGCGCAAAAACTGGGCGTCAACTTGCAAGACCTGCTGATCAGCCAGCCCGACACCGGCGAGCAAGCGCTAGAGATTGTGGACAGTCTGGTGCGCTCGGGCGCGGTGGACTTGATCGTGGTGGACTCGGTGGCCGCGCTCACACCCAAGGCTGAGTTAGAGGGCGAAATGGGCGACTCCCTGCCCGGCCTGCAAGCGCGGCTGATGAGCCAGGCGCTGCGCAAACTGACGGCGCACATCAAAAAGACCAATTGCATGGTCATCTTCATCAACCAAATTCGCATGAAGATCGGCGTCATGTTCGGCAGCCCCGAAACCACCACCGGCGGTAACGCACTCAAGTTCTACGCCTCGGTACGCCTAGACATTCGGCGCACCGGCACCATCAAAAAAGGCGACGAGGCCATCGGCAACGAGACCAAAGTCAAGGTGGTGAAAAACAAAGTCGCCTCGCCCTTCAAAACGGCTGAGTTCGACATCCTGTTTGGCGAAGGCATCAGCCGCCACGGCGAGATCATCGACATGGGGGTGAACGCCCACATCATCGAAAAATCCGGCGCCTGGTACGCCTACCAAGGCGAAAAAATCGGCCAGGGCCGCGACAACGCGCGCGAGTTTTTGCGTGAGAACTCCGCCCTGTCCACCGAAATTGAGAACAAAGTACGCGAGTCCCTGGGCATCCCGCTGATAGCGGGCGCACCCGAAGTGCCCGAAGCCAAAGCCAAAGGTGGGAAAAAGGCCGAAGCCGCTGCCTAAAGCCAGGTCAGCGCCCGGCGCCTGCAAGTTGCGGGTGCCGGGCGCTGCGTCTTCATAGCAAGCACAAGTCGCCAAGCTTTCCTATCAACACGCACCATGGCCACCGGCCCCAAACTCTCCCTTACCGGCCGCGCGCTGCGCCTGCTTAGCAGCCGCGAGCATTCGCGCGCCGAGTTGCAGCGCAAGCTCGCCCCGTTTGAAGATACGCCGGGCGAACTGGCCGCCGTGCTGGACAAACTGGCCGCCAAAGACCTGCAAAGCGAACAGCGCGCCGTCGACTCCCTTATCCACCGGCGCAGCGCCAAACTGGGCAGCGCCCGCATCCGCCAAGAGATGCAATCCAAAGGCATGGAGCCCGAAGCCATGGCCCAGGCCCTGGATCAGCTACGCGCCAGCGAACAAGCGCGCGCTTTTGAAGTCTGGCGCAAAAAATTCGGCCAAGCCGCCGCGACTCCCGCCGAGCGCGCCAAACAAATACGCTTTTTAGCCAGCCGCGGCTTTGGTGGCGAAGCCATCGCCCGCGTCGTGTCCGGGGCGTTTGATGCGGATGAGGGTTGAGCGCCTCACAGTCCCAGCATCAACGCTAGGTTTTGCACCGCCGCGCCGCTAGCGCCTTTGCCCAGGTTGTCCAAACGGGCGACCAGCAGGGCATGGCCGGCGCCTTGGTTGGCGAAAACACGCAGCTCCATCTGATTACTGCCAGCCAGGGCCACGGCGTCGAGCTTCGCGTCGGCGGTGGGAGGCTCTACGGTCACTACCGCGCTACCCGCATAGTGCGCAGCCAGGGCCTCGTGCAGGGCTTGGGCGCTGGGTTGGCCCGGCAAGCTGTCCAGGTGCAGCGGCAATTGCACCAGCATGCCTTGCGCGAAATTGCCCACCGAGGGGACGAACAGCGGGCGGCGCTTCAAGCCGCTGCAGTGCATGATTTCGGGGATGTGCTTGTGCTGCAAGCCCAGCGCATATAGCTCAAAAGGCGCAGCGCTGCCGGCCTCGTAGGCTTCGATCATGCTGCGCCCGCCGCCGCTGTAGCCGCTGACCGATGGCAGGCAGACGGGAAAGTCGGGGGGCAACAGGCCCGCATCGATCAAGGGGCGCAAAAGCGCAATCGCGCCGGTGGCGTAGCAGCCGGGGTTAGCCACGCGGTCGGCGGCGGCAATCGCCGCGCTTTGCCCGGCGCACAGTTCGGCAAAGCCATAGACCCAGCCCGGCGCAGTGCGGTGCGCGGTCGAGGCGTCGATGATGCGCGGCGCTTGGCCGGTGTCGCGGCGCAGCGCATCGACCATGGCGACCGAGGCGATGGCAGCATCGTCGTGCAAACACAAAATCACCACATCGGCCTGCGCCATCAAAGCGCGCTTGGCAGCATCGTCTTTGCGCAGCGCTGGGTCGATGCGCAGCGTCTCGATCTGCGCCATGGTTTGCAGGCGCTCGCGGATTTGCAGGCCGGTGGTACCGGCTTCGCCGTCGATAAATACTTTTTTCATGGGCTCAAAAGGCATGGAATGCTGACAAATCGGGGGCTACAGCGGCCCTTGCGCAGCGTAAGCGCGCGGCAAGTTTGTCGCGCCGCACCATGATACAGTTCCGCGTCTTTGTGTTCCCCGCTGTTATCCCCCGGTTTGCGCGCCCCCATGCCCTCTGCTGCGCGCACCGTCCCGAAAGAGAAAAGCCATGAAAATCCACGAATACCAAGGCAAGGAAATCTTGCGCAATGCCGGCGTGCCCGTGCCGCGCGGCATCCCCGCTTTCACGGTGCAAGAGGCGGTGGAAGCCGCACAAAAACTCGGCGGCCCGGTGTGGGTGGTCAAGGCGCAAATCCATGCCGGAGGTCGCGGCAAAGGCGGCGGCGTCAAGCTGGCCCGCTCGATTGACGAAGTCAAACAACTGGCGACCGAAATTTTGGGCATGCAGCTGATCACGCACCAAACCGGCCCGATGGGTCAAAAAGTGCGCCGCTTGCTGATCGAAGACGGCGCGGACATCAAAAAAGAGTATTACGTATCCGCCGTCACCGACCGCGCCAGCCAGCGCGTGGCCATGATTGCATCGAGTGAAGGCGGCATGGACATCGAAGGCGTAGCCCATGACACGCCGGAAAAAATCATTACCGAAATCGTCGATCCCGCTTTGGGCCTGACCGACGCGCAAGCCAAAAAATTGGCCGATGCGATTGGCGTGCCCGCGGGCTCCACCGCCAAGGCGGTCGATGTGCTGCAAAAAATCTACCAGGTCTATATGGACACCGACGCCAGCTTGGTAGAAGTGAACCCGCTGATTTTGGAAGGCAATGGCAACATCAAAGCGCTGGACGCCAAGTTCAACTTTGACGCCAATGCGCTCTACCGCCACCCCGACATCGTCGCCTACCGCGATCTGGACGAGGAAGACGCCGCCGAGATCGAAGCCTCCAAATTTGACCTGGCCTACATCAGCCTAGATGGCAACATCGGCTGCCTGGTCAACGGCGCCGGTTTGGCTATGGCGACCATGGACACCATCAAGCTGTTTGGCGCCGAGCCGGCCAACTTTTTGGACGTAGGCGGCGGCGCCACCCCCGAGAAGGTGACCGAGGCCTTCAAAATCATGCTCAAAAACCCCAAGGTCAAGGCCATCTTGGTCAACATCTTTGGCGGCATCATGAAGTGCGACACGATTGCCCACGGCGTTATCGCCGCCTGCAAAGCGGTCAATCTGCAAGTGCCGCTGGTGGTGCGCATGAAGGGCACCAACGAGGACATCGGCAAAAAGATGCTGGCCGACTCGGGCCTGCCCATCATCAGCGCCAACACCATGGCCGAAGCGGCGCAAAAAGTCGTCGCCGCTGTCCAAGCCCACGCCTAAAGCCCACGCCACCGTCAGAAAGAAACCGCCATGTCGATCTTCATCAACCAAGACACCCGCGTTGTCACCCAGGGCATTACCGGCAAAACCGGCGCATTCCACACCGAAAAATGCCAGGAATACGCCAACGGCAAGGCCTGCTTTGTGGCCGGCGTCAACCCCAAAAAAGCCGGTGAGTCGGTGCTGGGCATCCCGATTTACGCCTCCGTCAAAGAAGCCGCGCACGAAACCGGCGCCACCGTGTCCGTCATTTACGTGCCGCCCCCCGGCGCGGCCGCGGCCATTTGGGAAGCCGTCGAGGCCGACCTGGACTTGGCGATCTGTATTACCGAAGGCATCCCGGTGCGCGACATGCTGGAATTGCGCAACAAAATGCGCGCCAAAGAAACCGCTGGTGGCAAGAAAACCCTGCTGCTTGGGCCCAACTGCCCTGGCCTGATCACCCCCGAAGAAATCAAGATCGGCATCATGCCCGGCCATATCCACCGCAAGGGCCGCATCGGCGTGGTCAGCCGCTCGGGCACGCTTACCTATGAAGCGGTAGCGCAGCTCACCGAAATCGGCCTGGGCCAGTCAAGCGCGGTGGGCATTGGCGGCGACCCGATCAACGGGCTCAAGCACATCGACATCATGCGCGCCTTCAACGACGACCCGGACACCGACGCCGTCATCATGATCGGCGAGATCGGCGGCCCCGATGAAGCCGAAGCAGCCCGCTGGTGCAAGCTGAATATGAAAAAACCCATCGTCGGCTTTATCGCCGGCGTTACCGCGCCCGCAGGCAAGCGCATGGGCCACGCCGGCGCGCTGATCAGCGGCGGCGCCGACACGGCGGACGCCAAACTGGCGGTGATGGAAGAGTGCGGCTTCAAAGTCACGCGCAATCCGTCAGAAATGGCCAAGCTGCTCAAGGCCTTGCTCTAAGCGCGGCTTGCCTAGGCAACCGCTTCACGACCCCCGCTGGTGCGCCAGCACCCGCGGACAGGGTCACTCCGCTAGCCTAAGGAAGACACGATGGAAATGCTGCAAACCCCCGAGTTCTGGCTCGGGCTGATGAAAATAATATGGATCAACATCATCCTCTCGGGTGATAACGCCGTCGTCATCGCCCTGGCGGCGCGCAGTCTGCCGCCGGAGCAGCAAAAACAAGCCGTCTTGTTTGGGTCCGGCGCAGCCGTGGTCTTGCGTATCGTGCTGACGGTGGTGGCGGTGCAACTCCTGGCCCTGCCTTATTTACAAATCGTGGGCGGCGCGCTGCTCTTGTGGATAGGCGTGCAACTGCTGTCCGAACACGGCGACGATGAGGGCGAGGAAAAACAATACGGCTCCATGATGGCGGCCATACGCACCATCCTGATCGCTGACCTGGTCATGAGCCTGGACAACGTCATTGCCGTAGCCGCTGCCGCCAATGGAAACATGGTGCTGCTGGTGCTGGGCCTGGCGATCAGCATTCCGATGGTCATCTTTGGCAGCACCATGATGATCCGCCTGATGGAGCGCTTCCCCGTTGTGGTGACCTTTGGCGCTGGATTGATCGGCTGGGTGGGCGGCGAGACCTTGGTCAGCGACAAAGTGCTGGCACCGCTAGTGGAAAACATGCACTGGCTGCACCAAGCGGGTCCAGCCCTAGGCGCGGCGCTGGTGCTGCTGCTAGGGCGCTGGCTGCAAAAGCGCCATGAGAAAGACGAAGCATCGGGCCAGGACAGCGGCGCTTAAAGGCGGAGGCCCGCGCCGCTGCGCGCCTAGCCAACATC
>Ga0209358_10002095_pt1 | contig 15437 bp, 21 predicted proteins | sample LauGreFa1BDMLBSN_2_FD_187574 | JGI IMG/M metagenome (GOLD analysis project Ga0209358, IMG submission 187574) | Freshwater lake microbial communities from Lake Michigan, USA - Fa13.BD.MLB.SN (SPAdes) (version 2) | ecosystem: Environmental > Aquatic > Freshwater > Lake | place: Lake Michigan, USA... | reverse complement strand
GGCTGACGGCAGGTCGCACCGGCTACGGGTTTCAAAGTCAAGCCAGAGGATCATTGTCCACCGCAGCAATCCGCTCCCCGATCCAGCGCATCACCGGCACCGCCATGCTGTTGCCAAGCGCCTTGTAGCGCGGCCCGTCTGGCGCTTCGGGTTTCTTGCGCCACGGGATGTTCGTGTAGCCGTCAGGGAAGCCTTGCAGCCGCTCGCACTCCACGGGCGTGAGGCGGCGGACTTGCATGGCGATGCGCGCAAACTGGTAGTTGTATTCGGCGTTGCTCCTCAAGGCTTGCGCGGTGTCGTTCTCAAGCTGACCTCCCCCGCTTGCCCATTGAACTTGCTTTATGTCGGTTGCCACCGGCTGCGCTACCACATCGACGGCGCGGATATCGCCCACGTCAAAGCAGTTCAGCGTGTTGCTCACGCCATCCTCAACCCACGTCTCATGGTCGTCAACAGACTGCGCGCGGCGAGACTTGCGGAAGGGGATCGGCTGCGCCACCGCCATCGGATTCTTGGCGTTAAGAGTCTGCATCAAATCAACGTCGGTCTGCGGCTCCGACATTTGTGCGCCGAAGCCGATCGGCTGCGCGACCATGTTGAACCCATCCGCGCGGCTGTAATCGTTCGCGGTAGTTTCAAGCGTGGCGGCTACGTCTGATTGGCGACTGCCTGCAAAGCATCGCGTAGTGCCGGCGGTAGCGCCTTCCCGCGTCTCTCTGCTCGGCGGAGTATCCCGGCGCACGCTTTCGGACTCAAAAAGAACCTGGGCGGGACGTTGCCAATCTCCAAAGTATCCGACAACGAACACACGGCGGCGTCTTTGGGCCACTCCGAACCATTGAGCGTCGAGAACTCTGTAGGCGAACCCATACCCCAACTCGCCCAACGCCCCGAGGAAGGTGCCAAAATCCCGTCCTCCGTTAGATGACAGGACACCGGGTACGTTTTCCCAGACAATCCATCGAGGCCGGTGACGTTGAGCGATTGCAAGAAACGTAAGCATGAGGTTGCCTCTGGGGTCGGCAAGCCCTTTGCGGAGCCCCGCAACGCTGAAGGATTGGCAGGGGGTTCCTCCCACAAGAAGGTCGATTGGTTCAAGATTCCACTCCTCAAATTTGGTCATGTCACCAAGATTCGGCACATGAGGGTAATGATGCGCTAGCACCGCTGACGGAAATGGCTCAATGTCGCTAAATGCGATCGGATTCCAGCCTAACGAATGCCACGCCACGGTGGCGGCTTCAATGCCGGAGCAGACGGATAGATATTTCATGGAAAGATTGGGGGCTGTTGCCAGCCCCCGCTCCTTTACGCAGCGCGACGCCGACGAGCCGCAGCGGCCGGTGGGGGCTCATCGCCCTCCGGTGCTGACGGACCTTCGCCATCCATGGACACCCAATCGACGATCTCAAAGACCGGCGTGTAGATGCGGCCATAGGACTTGTGCTGGTAGTGCTCCTTCTTCAGAACCACGACCGGCACCGGCTTGCTCTGGTCACGCTCGACCTGGGCTGCGATGGCCGCCGCCAAGGCCTGCACGGCACGCTTGCCGCCCACCGACGTAGTGCTGTAACGAGCCTCAAGGCCCGCGTCCTCACCCGTGATGCACTTCAAGCTCATGCCGACTTGCGTTTCCCAACCCTTCTTGCTCTGCGGGGGAGCCGGTTCAAGTTCCGGCAACGGCTGTGACACCGACACCATCTTCTCGCCAAGCACCTCGCCGTCGCCCCAAGCAATGAAGCCGTGGACGAACGAGAAAGGATTGACTGCCCACTTGCTGTTTTCCTCAGCCTCGGTTTGATCCGCGCCAAAGACCCAGTGACCCGTCTTATCCATCTTGAGGATCGCCGACCCGACAGGGCCGACCTCCACTTCGATGTTACGCAGGGCGGTGGACAGGGATGACACAGCGGGAAGACCCGCCTTACTGAACGCAGTGATATTAGACATTACTCTACTCCTTACACTAGTTTAGAAAGGGCCGCAGTTAACTGCTGCCCGATTTGCAACACGGCGGGCCGGGGATCGCTCTCCGGCGCCAACGTGGTGCCCGATGAGACGGAGATAATCTGATCGTCCGGCATGGGGAGCTTCAGCTTCTTCAACTTCTTCTCCGCCTGTGCTGGCGAAATCAAATACGTCTCCATCACGTCAGTCATTGACAGGTGCTGCAAGAGCGCCTGTTTCGCTGATTCTTCATCTTTCCATTGACGCGTCGCGCGTTTCTGGACGAGCTTGTAGCCCGGTACAGGATTGCCTGACTCTAACACTTGCAGGGCAAGCGCACGCAAGTCGCTGATCCAATCTTCGAGCACGTCCGCACGCTGGAGCATGTCGCCGAGTTGCGTGACGTTCAAATCCTTGATCTGCGTCTGCGTCGCGCGATCGACCGCGCCCGTCATCAGCGGGCAAATGGGCTTGGCTGCACACCAGCGGCAGTGATCGCCGATCTTAAGCGGTGCGTCAGGCTTGGCTGACTGTTTAACGGCATACGTTAACTCGCGCTCAAACTGCCGCACGCGATCGAACGATGTCACCCATCGCTTGACCTTCGGCGGCTGAACGATGATGCACTCGATTTCTTTGGCGTCCTTGAAGACCCATTCCAGTGCCGGCGTACGGATCGCCGCAGCCGTATAGAATAGTAACTGAGAGTTTTCCTCAGCTTCGACGGCCACCCCGTCACCAAACTTCCAATCAAGTACAATAGCGCGATCCCCAATGCGGCCAATAAGATCGCAAGAACCAAAGACACCCGGAATAAGATCACCGAAGCCGACGGTTTGTTCGACTGCGAATTCAAGCTGTGCGTCTGGGTCGATTTCATTGATAGCGTCCAGTGCGGGGCGAACCTTCTCGTCGATCAGTTCACCGGTAAGTTTGATGCCGTTGTACTCCATGTCGAGCACATGGCGCAGTTCTTTGTCGCTGCCAAGCATCTCGGCCATGACGTTATGCAGCAACGTACCTTCGTCGGCATACTTGCTGCTTGGGCGTGGCGGGACTTTCTGGCAGAGCGCGACGCTGCCGGGGCAGTTGATCACGCGTTTGGCGGTGGACCCGCCGACTATGTTGCTATGACTCATCGAGGACTCTCCTTTAGTGTGTTTGCGCTAGCCTAGAGCCGGCTGATTTACTTGTCAAGCATTGTTTTATCGCATAGGATTCTCAACATGAGAGAGAAGACGATTGAGGAGTATCTGACTTGGGCGGTCGAGCGCGCCGGTGGCGTGACGTTTAAGTTCCGTTCGCCCTCGCAGCGCGGTGTGGCGGATCGGATCGTGTGTTTGCCGAACGGCGAGACGTGGTTCGTGGAACTGAAGGCCGAGCGCGGGCGACTGTCGCCCTTGCAAAAGGTGTTTGCGTCCGTAATGGCGCAGACGAATCAGAAATACAAAGTGCTGTATCGCATAGAGGAAGTCGATGCTTTCGTTGCGTCCGTATCAAGAGAGCGCGGCTGACTTCTTGTACGAGCACGACCGCGCGATGGTGCTGGCGCCTGTAGGCGCTGGCAAGACGGCGCTCACCCTCACGGCCATGCAGGACGCCTTGCAAGACGGCGTGGTGTCGCGCTGGCTGGTCGTGGCGCCGCTACGGGTAGCCCAGCACGTTTGGCCGGTCGAGGCGGCCAAGTGGGCACCCGGCCTCAAGCTCGCGGTAGCGATCGGTGCGGCCACCTGGCGGACTAAGGCGCTTGAGTCCGATGCCCGCGTGGTGGTCACGAACTACGATAATTTGCAGTGGCTCGCCAAGCAGAAGCTCGATTTCGACGGCGTGGTGTTCGACGAGCTTACGCGCCTCAAGAACCCCTCGGGCGTGCGGTTTAAAGCGATTCTGAAGGCGCTGGAGCCGGTCAAGATTCGATGGGGGCTGACGGGCAGCTTTACCTCAAACGGCCTAGAGGACGTGTTTGGGCAATGCAAGATCATCGACCAAAGCCTACTCGGCCGCAGCAAGGGCGCCTTTTTGCAGCAGTATTTTATCTGCCTCAACCGGGAGTATGGCGAGTGGATACCCGCTACCGGCGCGTTAGCACAGGTAATGGCGCGGATCAAGCCCGCGACGTTTGTGCTAGAGCCTGGCGAATACAGCGACAAGTTGCCGCCCTTGCATACGGTGCAGATGCGCTGCGACCTGATTGACCGCGAGCCTTACGAGAAGATGCGCAAGGACTTCATGGTCGAGTTCCCTGACGCCAAGGCCATCGCCGCCAACGCTGCGGCGGTTACGTCCAAGCTACAGCAGATGGCCTCGGGGTTTGTCTACGAGACAACCCGCACGGCGTCCGATCGACCGGGCAAGTTCGACGTGACGCAGAAGACAGTGTGGTTTTCTGACCACAAGCTAGAACTGCTAGATGAGTTGCTAGAAGAAAACCAACGGGCCAATACGATAATCGTTTACAATTATCAGGCCGAGCTCGCTGAGTTGCAGCGGCGATACCCCAAGGCGGCGACGATCGACCAGCCGGGTGTGATCGACGCATGGAACCGAGGCGAGATCGAGTTGTTGTTGATTCACCCCAAGTCCGCAGGGCATGGGCTGAACTTGCAGCACGGCGGGTGCCGGATGGTGTTTCTGTCGTTGCCCTGGTCGTTGGAAGAATACGAGCAAGTCATCGGTCGATTACACCGCAGCGGCCAGCGGCACGACGTGTGGGTGTACGTGCTGCTGACGGACAAGACGATTGACGAGAAGATTTGGACGGCACTGCGCGACAAGCGCGCGATGTCGGATGTAGCAATGTGGGAGCTAAAATGAACTGGCGAGAACTGAACGCGAAGCTAAACGCAATGAACGAAACAGAGGTCAAGGCGCTGTTAGACGCCGAGTTGGTCGGCGCCCAGCGCGTCACCTTCGTCGAGCGACTGCATCAGCGGTATTGTGCTCTGCGTGCCGTCCGTGAGCGCGCAGAGATTATGGCCTCACTTGCTCCGCGAGCGCAGGTAGCGTAAGTAGTCCGCCCCTTCCTCGGGCTCCCACCAGACCTTGATCAAGTCTGGGTGCGACTCCGGCAACGCCGGGTTAATCGTCGTCAACGCACACGGCGACAGCGAGTTGTCTCTGAAGCCTCGGTCTTTAGCGTAGCGATCGTAAATCTTATAGGACGCTACCTTACAGGCGTGCATGGTTATGCCAGATATTGCATCTTTAAGCACGCTATACGCCGACTCATGCTTGTGACCGGCGACGTACAAGTGATCACGCGTGCCCATCAGCGCCGCCTTCATCGGCCCGTGCGCCGGGTTCCAGATCGACGAGCCGCTATGGTCATGCCGCGCGTTAACACGCACCTCGGTGCCGTTTAAAAACTTCAGCGCGATGCGCGCCTCGCTCGCCTTGTAGAGCGCGTTCTGCTGCTTGGCAATCCACTTGAGCGGATCGCCTGAGCCTGACCACAGATCGTGGTTGCCGCCGATCATGTAGAGCCAGTTGCAGCGGTTGACGAACCATTCCGCCAAGCGCCAGGCCTGTGCAGCGGATGTGGTTTGGTCGGCGTAGAGGCGGGCCAAGCGGCCACACCAGTTGTTCGTCGTGTCGCCTACGTTGGCTGCGAACAGGCCTTTGGTCTTGTTGACAAGGGCCGTGTGCCGCTCGATGGCCTCGATGTCGCAACCGTCGTCGTCAACGTGCGGGTCGCCGAAGTGCAGGATGCCGATAGGGCCGTCAAGCTTAACGCGCACTGGTATAAGTTTGCTCGCCTCCTCATGCTCGCGCTTGTGGGCGAACTTGCGCTTGCGCTGCGCGATGAGTTCCTCGATAGGTACGTCATCGTCAGGGATCGGCGTGAACTCGTAATCACCTTTGTTTACGACTTCATGGCCGGGCTGATACGTCGATTCAGGGATGGAATGTCCTTTAGCTTTAATGCGTTTTAGCCGCGCTAAAAGGCTTCGCTCATGTAAACCTAATTCATTAGCGGCTTTGACGCGAACACCTTTGGCTTTATGAATTGCAGCGATTATTTGATCGTCAGTTACTTTTGCCGGCACAACCCCTACTCCATTGTCGTTAGCATCTGCTGCAACAAGTGCCCGAGGCGGTCAACGAGTGCTTCATCGCTGGATAAGTCGTCGTGACCGGCCACCGAGAGCAACGCATGGACAGCTTCGTGAGCCCACACCTGTTGCCTATTCGTTCCTTTACAAGTGCTTATGATGTGAATCTCATACTTGTCTGGAAGAAACATTCCAACACAATTTTTGCCATGACGCCACTTTGATGGCGGGATGACTTTTACTTTGATTGTGTGACCGGCGAGTTGAAAGTGCGCCGGGATACCATCGCTACGTGTTACGGGATGGTAGTCGCCCACCGTTGCAACGCTCGCAGCCTGGCGTTTTGCACGTCGCATTGCGCGACTAGCTCGCGGAGTTCGGGGCCGATGTCTGGCCCTTGTTCAAAATTTGTTCCAGCCGATCCTGCATCGCTCCCGGCGGCGGAGGAGGCTCCAACAGTTCCTTCGGCGGCATTGCCGGCTGGCACTGCGGCGGGCTCGCGGCACAACCGGACAGGAACAGTGCGAGTAGGACGGCGAGCAAGAGCAGCCAGTTCGGATGCGTACGCATTTGAAGCCACTTCAGCACGTATGCGATTAGCACGCTCGGCCCGTAGTTCAGCTTCCAAACGCTCCACTTGAGGGCGTATTTCTTCACGACCTTGCTCCCGAAAAGTGTGTACCGCATAGACTGCCAGAAGGCCGAGGCCTGCCGTCAAGATCAAATGTGGTGCGTATTTCAGTAACCAGTAAGGCACTACTTTACACCATTGTGTTCAAAACTGAAATGATTGCCGTCATCAAAACGACCGCCCCATCTGGCTAACGGATGCTGCGTTTCCCACCACTCACCCAACGCCTTGTAATCTTCACTCTGTTCAAGATATTCGCCGTCTTTGAACAGGTTAAGGTCAATGGCCAGCCGAATCTTATGAGCGCTGTTTGGATGGCTGTAAGATTTACGGACGCCCATAGCGCCGTGTACGCGAGGGTCACGGAAGGCGTCGCCTAACGACACCTCAAACCCTAACTCATACGCTTTGTCGATCAGTCTGGCCACTAGGCGCGCAAACTGCCGCTGCTTTTGGCCTAACGTCACGGCTTGTCGGCCTTGTCGTCCAGCTTGTCGCTTATTCGCATCAGCATCGTTTTGATCTCGTCGATGTCGGCGCGGTAGTCGGCACGGGTCACGTACGTCAACGGCATGTTGCGCACGTCTTTGTCGAGGCGTTCAATGCTGCGGCTGATATTGTTGAGAATCCATCCACCAAACACGCCGGCGATGCCGACGATAATGTTGAATAAAATTTGCCCTTCGTCCATCACATGCTCCGTAGCACTAGGGTTACAAGCCAACTGATCAGTGCTCCGGCGGACAGCCATAGCAACTTCTCAACCCAATCAACACGGCGCTCAAGCGAGCGCAACTTCGTCTCAACTGCTCGGACGCGATGGGTGTAATCGGTCTTGAGCAGCCGTAGGTCTTTGGTTTCGACCGTCATTTCGCCGCGAGCGGTTGCGTCGTCACGGCGCGTAGCGCCAGATTAGCGATCGCGCCCGACAGCATGATCGCGGCGGCAACCTGCGAACCGAACAGCGTCGTCAGATGCGCGCCCATCAGTTCCAGACCGCCGAGGATGGCGATCAATACGTTGAACCATACCGTTTTGGATTTAAGTGCGCCTTTGAGCATGATCGTCTCCTTACGGGGCCATTTGATTGCGTCGCGCCTCAGCCCCAGCGAGCGCGTTTGTTACCACCACGGCCGGTGCGGCCGCACGTTGCGCGGCAGCGCCACCAGCACGGGCAATGCCCGTAACGCCTTGTACCGCGCCAGCGCGACGCTGCGCGGCCTCAAGGGCTAGCGCCGCTGATTCCGGCTGCAACATGTCAGTAGCGATCTCGATGGCGAGCTTGCGGTCGATTTTGCCTGCGAGTCGCTTGAGGATGGCGTTGGCTACAGTCGTCACGCGGTTGAGCAACGTCGGCAACTGCGCGCCACCGGCCGCTTCAACCAAGAGCTCCGTACCGGCGCGCTCGGCGCTCGGGCCAGCGGGGCGGGCTGCGCGGGCTTGCTCGCGGTACTTAGCCTGACGAGCCAAGTCGCTGCGGATGTCCTCAACGATCTTGACTTGATCCGGCGTCAGCACGTCAGAGAGCTTCTCATAGCGCGGCGCGCCAACGGTCGCCCGTTGGATCGTCTGCGGCGCGGCCTCGACAGCACCAGCAAACGCGGCGGGACGCAGCTTCTGCTCGCCTTGCAGCGCGGAGGTCAACTTGCTTTCAAGAAACTGACCGACTTCCATCTGATTGATGGGCTTGCTGCGCGCTTGGAACGTGCTGCGAGCCGTGCCGTACTCCGGCACTTGACCTTCCAGCCAGTTGATGAAGTCTTTGCGAGTGCTTGCGATTTTGCTGGCTTCGACTTTGCCGATACCGTACGTGGCGGGGTTCTGGATAAGGTCATCCAGCGCCAACTTGACGTAGTGCATGTCGGCAGCGGTGTAGTTGCCGCCCGAACCAAACGATGCACCTTCTTCAGCGGCCAAAGTTTTAGCGCGTTCAAACGCTTGTTTCACTGACGGCCGCGCCTGCAAACTTTGCAGGGTGGCGTCCTCTACCACGGCCTTTGCGCCAGCTTGTCCGTACAACAGCCGCGCTTCGGCCGCGCGAGCGTTTCGAGCCGCAGTAAGCTGCGCCTCAGTGCCACCCACCTGACGCAGCGACGCCGCGCGAGCGGCATCTTGCGCCTGACGGCGAGCCATGTACTCAGACGGCAGAATCTTCTCAGCCGACTCTTGCAGCGCAGCGAAGCGCGTCGCGCCTACAGGCGCCGCAGCCTCACCGGCGGTCGGCACCGCACCCGGCACGATCTCCGGCTGCTGACGCAGCGCGTTGATGATCTCCGGTGCGCGACCTTCAGCGGCCTCTAGCAGCACGTTGGCTTTACCGCCAATAGCGGTGCGCTCCAACGCATTGAGGCCAGCGCGACCGGCGATAGCAACAGGAGTCGTGACTACACGCGTCGGGTCCGTTACCCGCGAGACGGTGCCGAGCACTTGCCCGGTGCGACCTGGTGCCGTAGCAGCCGCCGCGCCCGTCAACGTCGATACGTCAGCGGCAAAGCCGACCGGATCGGTAGCAATCGTGTTCTTTAGCGCCTCGACGCTGCCATAACGGTCGCGGTACACGCCGCCTACCGCGTTGGCCTTTTGGATGAACTCCTCGGCCTTGTCAGGTCGAGCCATCCACTCGCGCGGGATAAACCGGGCGTAGGCGCCGGTCAACACTTCGCCGAGCTGCTCTAGCGTCTCACGCGGCCGGGTCACAGCCGTGTACAGGCCGCCCAGCATCTGCATGCCGCTTTCGGGAATGTTGCTGATGGCCTCGCGGCCAACCTGTGCCCAAGTGCGCCCGGCGGGCTCTGCGCCTACCGCGCCGCGCCCTTCGGTTGCCTCCCAAACAACTCTGTTGGGATCAATCGGCTCGTTCTTTTTGGGATTTGCAGGTTTAGCCGGCGTTTCCCACTGAACTTTGCTTGGATCAATCGCCATACTCGACGCTCCCGTCCGTGTATTCGACCACGGGGCGGCCATTCAATGTACCGCGACGTTTGACTTGGCGAGCGACGGTGATTTCGGGGTAATAATCCAGCACTTCAGGCTCTTTTTCCGCCAACCGCGTACGCTCAGTGTTGTAACGATTGATGACGTTACGTGCGGACTCGGCGTTGATGCGGATGATGCGACGGATACCTTCGGTGGTAAGCGTTTCTTCACCGGCCGCGATCTTCTTAGCAAACTCACGGTCAGCATCCGACAAGCCCGTACCGGCACCAAACGCCGTAATGCGCTCGGCAACCTGCTGGCCAACGCCAGCGAAGTACGCTTCGGTCGAAGCCACGTCGATGCCCGCAGCTTTAGCCACAGCCAAGCGTGCGTTAGCCAACGTGCCGGAAATAAACTTCGGATCATCAAGCAGCGGCAGAAGTTGCTGCGCGGACTGCAACGTGGTAGCTGCCGACTCCGCCTTGTCGCGGAACGTATCCAACCGCTTGCCAGCCGTTTCGCCCAGCGTTTCGCTGAACTTCTTACCGGCGGGCGGCAAGTTGACCGTAGTGCGCGAGGCACCCGCACCGGCGATACGCGCCTTCTGCGCCTCAACGTCTGCCGACATCGGCACAAACAGCTTGGCGCGTTCAGCAGCCGGAATCTGCGCTAAGAATTGCCCGCGCAATGCCGCTTGCAGTTCTTCAGGGTTATCGGGCAGCGCGTTGGCTGCATAGTCGCGGAACTGCGGCACAATCGTGCCCTGCGCAATCATAAAGTCTACTTGATCAAGCACCTGCGCCTTAGTGGGCGGCGCTTCGCCGTATGCAAAGTCGCCGAGCATTTTTTGAAACCGGCCATAGTTTTCGTCGGCCAGTTTGGCCTGGGCGCCTTTAATTTCTAATCCCGTTTTCTCCGCCGTCGCACGTTTGCTAGCGAAGTCAGCCATTGACGTAGCTAATTCAGCACCAGGTTTGCCAAAACGCATAAGTTGGTTTTGAGCCTCGGGTGTGCTGAGATCGGCGGTAGAGAGAAAATTACGAAACTCCATCTCACGCTGCGCGGCCGCTAGCTCTTGCGCTTCTTTAGCGCGCTGCGTACGGGCCTGACGCCCGGCTTCAAGACCTTGGACGTATGAGCCAAGGACGTTGACCGGCTCCAGTTGGGTTGCACCGATAACAGCCATGATTACGGTCCTCCTGGGCCAGCCGGCGGCGGGTTAAAGTAGCCACCCTTGTAGAGCCCGTAGCCCATTGCACCTTGGCCAAGGGCTTGGCTCAATGCGTTAGCTTGACCAAGATAGCCCGACGCGCGAGCCTGTCCGCTCTGCATCAGCAAGTTGCCGAGATTGGAGCCCAACTGACCAGCCTGACCAGCGACCTGTTGCGTCGCCGTCTGACCTGCGCCGTAGAGGCTGCCGAGTGCGCCAAGGCGGGTGCCCAACTGCGCCTGCGCGCGGTTAAAGGCGTTCATATATTCCTGTGAACCCATCTCTTGACCGTAGCGCGTACCGGCACGGATGGCTCCGCCGCCAAGGTACTGACCGCGTGCGGCCTGCATGCGCTCCAGCGCCTTCTCGCCTTCGGCAAGACGGAACGCGTAACCGGGGTCCATTTGCATCTGCTCGGGCGTAAAACCGCGAGTAAGCATGCCGTAGTCGGCTGCCGTGGCGTCGCCGCCGATACCAAGCAGTCGCATCAGTTCGTTCTGCGAGGTAATGCCGGCTTGGCGAAACGGCTCTTGTAGCTCTACCTGCCGCTCAAAGGTTTCACGCTGTAACTGCGCGGCCTGATCGGCGGCTTGTTGTTGCGCCTTGGCGGCCTTGCTGGCTCCTTTTGATGCGACGGCACCGCCAATGACGGCGCTACCTAGGATTGCTGCTGCGGTTCCAATGGCCATTACGCCACCTCTCTCATAAACGTGCGTTCCATAGGACGAAACCCTTTTCGCGCATATAGATTAGCCATCTTGCCTGCGCGCTCATCTTCAAGGGCAATCATAAAAATAGCTGTTGCATTTTTTGCGATTGCCCACGATTCGATCATATCGTACATGGCTTGGCCTGCCCCTTTACCCCGCGCTACGGGGGTCAGCCACCACCACAACTCCTGCACTACCATACTGGAAGGGCTGAAGTACATAGGGTAAAACAATGCGCCGGCGATTCCAATAATTTCACCGTCGTCTTCGGCCAGCCACACACCGATGTTAGGGTTCTGCACGGCCTGTAAGAAAAAGTCGGCATAGCCCTCATCGTCGAACGGAATAACGCCATGCACCGGGGACGCCGCGTGAAACGCCTGCGCCAGTGGCAGGTATCGCGGAAAGTCCTCGGCGATTGCGTTGCGTACGATCACGACACTTCGCGTCCCGAGCAGCGGATGTTGATGGCCGTGGCCGCTGACGCAATCGTTGAAATCGAGCCGCCCGGCGCAAGCACCTGCCCGACGATTTCGGGAAACGTGTACGTCTCCGAGGGCAGCAGGGTTTTGCTTTTAATGATTAGGTTCTGGTTGCCGGCGTTGTCGAACGCCGTAACGAGGTTAACCGAGATAGTAGCCGCTGCCGCGCTGTAGTTTGTCGCCGTGAACTTGTCGATGATAGCTGACACGTTAGTCGCGGAGTATTGGGTGGTCTGCGACGATTCGGCAATTTTTGCCGGGATCAGCACTTTTACGCTAACTGCCATGTGTCACCTTAGAATGTAAAGACCATGCGGACGCGGCCGTTCTGGCCAGGTTCACCGCCAAGATAACTGCCATCACCACCGCCACCCGCCGTCAAACTCCCGTCACCGGCAAGAGGAAGGGCGCCCGCCGAAGTATACGCCGCTCCGCCGTTGCCAGTCGTATTGGTCGTATTGCCGCCTGAAGCCGCGCCGCCCGCGCCCTGCGTTTGCAGCGGTCCGGCGTTGCCCGGTTGGCCGCCATTAGAGGTCATGGTTGTAAGCGTGTAGGTGCCGCTGTAGACATTGGAGAACCCGCCAGCGGTAGCTGCCCCGGCACCCGCGCCACCAACACCGACGGTGTACAGGATTGTCTTGCCGTCTTGCCCGCTAAAAGTCAGCACGGTCTTGGAGTAACCGCCACCACCGCCACCACCGCCGTCAATAATATCGAACTCGCCGGGGGCGATAAAATACTCAAAGCCCGTGGCCCCGCCGCCGCCAGCGCCCCACACTTGTATGGTGACGCCGGTAGCACCTACGGGGATGGCAACCGATCCAGAACCGGGTTCGGAGTAATCGTATACGCCAGCCCCCGCGCCGCCGGCGCTGCCGTTGAAAAAGGACGCGAGCGTAGCGCCGCCCATGTCAGGTCAACCCCGCCCCGCTGATAAGCCACGACGCCGCCGAAATCTTGATAAGCGTAGCGACACCATTACGCGCGAGCGTGCGGGTGCCGGTCGTGGTGCTGTTGGCCAAGGTCATCGTATCGGTCGTGATAGCGATAGACAGCGCCGTAGCGTTGAGGTTAACGATGATAACGACCGTGCCCAGTGGGAACGCCGTGGCGCTGTTGGCCGGAATAGTCAGGGTCAAACTAGAGCCATTCATCACGACGGCTTTGCCGCGATCAGCCAACACCAACTCGTAGCTAGCCGTCTTGGAGTTCGTCGGCGCGTCGCGGTACCCGACGGCATGGTCAACGCTGACCGTCGCGTTGTCGGGAATCAGCGGCGTGCCGGTAAAGGTCGGGCTCGCAATCGGGGCGTAAGTTGCAGCGGCCGAGGCCGTAGACAACGCGTCCGTAATGCCGTACCCCGAAAGGGTCGTCGGCGTGCCGAGGATGTCCGACCAGTTGATGCCTTCAATGCTAAAGTCATTGACGCCGGCAATATCGTCGTACGTGCCGATTACGACGTTTGCCGAGGTCATCAGCACAAACTTGTACGATACACTTTCGGTCAGCCAGATGGGCTGCGCCGTGCGACCGGCGGCGTTCAGCACAATTGGGTTCGTGTTCGGCGTTGCGCCAGACGAATCCGTGTAGGTCGCCTGCGGCGTGGTCGTGCCAGCCGTGTACGTCCAGAGCTTACCGCCCGAGAGAATGTTGCCGTTGTTGTCGAAGAACTGCGCCCCGACGCCGGCAAACGAAGAAAGAAACACGCTCATATATACACCTGCATAACGGTCAATATGATGGACGGAATAGCCGGTACGGGCGCTGCCGCCGCAAAGCTCTGCAACTGGACACTTAAATCACTAACGGAAAAGTATAGTTGAAAGTAGTCGCCATTTGACAGCGGCAAGAAAAAGTTTGCAGCAGAGAAGATTTCGGCGTTGTTGCCTTGGATTTGAACCAAGCTAGCGGAGTTAGCGACCGCCGTACCGTTAATAGCCGGCCAAATATAGAACTGGCCCGTACCACCAGAAGTCTTGTCAACTTGGATGGAAAATTGAATGTTGTAGACCGCCGGTCGAGTTACTTTAATCTTGGACGCGTCCGCCGGATCTTTGTAAATGCCGTACGCTTGATCCGCGTTGTTGTACGTGATCGCTTTAGCCGTATTGATGACCGCTGCCGCTTGAGTCTGGGTTGAGTAAAACGACCCGTAATTAATTGGGTTTGGTTCGGGCGCTTTGGGTGCCAACTGCAACGCCTTAATTTCAGACTGAAATCGAGCCAACTCGGCGTCAACTACGCCGTCCGTCGTTGTCAGTTCCAGATCGGCAAGCGAAACGGCGGTCGTGCCTGAGCCTGTCAGCGTGAATTGGTTGTTGAGAAAGCGGAACCACTCACGCGAAATAAGGCCCGTCCGCTCGTCAATGAACGGAACGCGAGGCGCCGGGATATTGGTCGTATTGCTCATTAAGCCGCCGTCGGCGAGAGCCGCAGTTCAGCGCCCATAATAGCCGTCACCATAGGATCGGCAGCTGTCAGCTCGTACACTCGGTCACGGGACTTCAGCGTTGCGCCCAAGCGACGCCAGATGACGCGCGTTTGAGTGGCGCCGATGGGCCCGAGCGACTCCCATCGCTCATGGCTCCACGTATGCCCGCCGTCGTCCGACCAGCGCAGCATGACCTGCGGATGCGGCACGCTGTTGTTGGGCTCGCCTTCGACGATAATGCCGCCGTTGTTTTGCTGCAACACCAACCCTGGTGCTTGCTGCGCCAAGAATGACGGATCGTCGTACAGACCGCCCACACCAGTCTGGCAGTCTAGCTGCAACTGATGGTGGATGGTGCGCGTCAAGTTATTGGCGCCGGTCGGCAGGGCGCGCCAGCGGCGCATCCAACGCTGCTCCTGTTCGTCGTCGCGGAAGTACCGCAGATCAAACTGGTAGAGATTGCCGTTCTGGAAGTCGCCGACAACCGGCTGACCCTTGAAGCGGGCATGGCAGTTGGAGCGATGCCGCCTGAACTTGCCTTTGGCAAACCCCGCACGCTCATGCCACGCGCCCGTCGCGGCATCGTACACCCACGTCGTCTCCGCGCTAGGGAAGATAAGGACGTAGAACGCATGGCCGTCCTGCTGGTACGTGTATGCCAGCGCATCGGACATGTCGGCGTAGCCTTGGATGGCGAACTCGACCGCATGGGTCGAGACGCGCACGCCTTGGTAGCCTTGAGCGCGATAGACGACACCCTGACCGCGCGCGTCGGCACCCAGCCAGAACACGCTGTTGTCGAGTTTGGCAACCGAGTACGGCGCGATGCAGCCGATTTCGTTATAGGCGCCTTGGATGCGCTCCAACGGGAAGTCGGGGTTGCCGGAGTTGTACCAAACCTCGACCGAGTTTGTGCCAAACAGCCACGCCTCGCGGTGGTCGATAATGATTGACACCAAGCCGTCCGGCGAACCTTCGGCGCTGGCAAAGTCAAGAGGGTCAACGGACAGGCCGTCAAGCAACGCCGTTACCCAAATGCGTTGGCTGTTCGGCTCGTT
>Ga0209358_10002093_pt1 | contig 15452 bp, 15 predicted proteins | sample LauGreFa1BDMLBSN_2_FD_187574 | JGI IMG/M metagenome (GOLD analysis project Ga0209358, IMG submission 187574) | Freshwater lake microbial communities from Lake Michigan, USA - Fa13.BD.MLB.SN (SPAdes) (version 2) | ecosystem: Environmental > Aquatic > Freshwater > Lake | place: Lake Michigan, USA... | reverse complement strand
ACTCGAAGCGCAGCGTGAAGCCGAAAAGGCAGCGGATGCCGCACTCGCGCAAGTACAGCAGAAGCAAGCCAGTGCTGAACCTGATGCCGATGCTCAGCAGCGATTGAAAGAAGCCAGTGCCCGGGCAAATGCTACCGAAGAGGCGCGCAAGGCTGTGGCTGACGAAGTTGCGCAAATCAAGATGATGATGAGCACCCCGCGCAAGGTCATCAAGGCTCCCGAACCGGCTGCCCCCGCCGCACGCGCCGAGGGTACTTTGCATCGCCCGGCCGATAAAAAGCCAGGCGAGAAAAAAGACGACAAGAAGCCGGGCGAGAAAAAATCCATCAAGTCCGCCAATGTTTCATCGACTTGGCAGGACGATGCCAAGAAACGCAGCCCTGGCGGTCTCAAGACGCGCGGCCCTAGCGGTGGCGGTGGTCGTGACGGTTGGCGCGCAGGTCCCCGTGGCCGTCGCAACACCAGCAATGAAGATCGCGAAACCAATTTCCAGCAACCGACTGAAGCTGTCGTTCGCGAAGTACACGTACCGGAAACCATTACCGTTGCAGAACTGGCGCACAAAATGGCTGTCAAGGCCTCCGAGGTCATCAAGCAACTGATGAAACTGGGACAGATGGTCACCATCAATCAGGTTCTCGATCAGGAAACCGCGATGATCGTCGTTGAAGAAATGGGTCACGTTGCTCACGCAGCCAAACTTGACGATCCCGAGGCACTGCTCGAAGTCGGTACAGAGAGCGTCGATGCCGAGCAACTGCCGCGCGCACCGGTCGTGACCGTCATGGGTCACGTCGATCACGGCAAGACTTCGCTGCTTGATTACATCCGACGTGCGAAGGTAGCGTCCGGCGAGGCCGGTGGTATTACCCAGCACATTGGCGCGTATCACGTTGAAACGCCACGCGGCATGATCACTTTCCTCGATACTCCGGGTCACGAGGCGTTCACTGCCATGCGTGCTCGTGGCGCCAAGGCCACTGATATTGTCATTCTGGTCGTCGCTGCTGATGACGGTGTGATGCCGCAGACCAAAGAAGCAATCGCACACGCAAAAGCGGCCGGCGTGCCGCTGGTGGTGGCTGTCAACAAGATTGACAAACCGGGCGCCAATCCCGACCGCGTCAAGCAAGAGCTCGTGGCCGAACAGGTCGTGCCTGAAGAGTACGGTGGCGAGTCACCCTTCATCTCGGTGTCTGCAAAAACCGGTGAGGGTATCGATACCTTGCTCGAAAACGTATTGTTGCAGGCTGAAGTTCTCGAACTCAAAGCCGCTGTCGATGCCCCTGCCAAAGGTCTGGTCATCGAAGCCAAACTCGATAAAGGTCGCGGTCCAGTCGCCACCATCATGGTGCAGTCCGGTACGCTCAAACGCGGTGATATCGTGCTCGCGGGTTCTTCTTATGGTCGCGTCCGCGCGATGCTCGATGAAAACGGCAAACCGATTTCCGAAGCTGGTCCCTCCATTCCGGTTGAAATTCAGGGCCTAACCGAAGTGCCGGCTGCGGGCGAAGAAGCCATGGTGCTGGGTGATGAGCGCAAGGCACGTGAAATCGCTTTGTTCAGACAAGGCAAGTACCGCGATGTGAAGCTCGCCAAACAGCAGGCAGCCAAACTCGAAAACATGTTCGAACAGATGGCCGAAGGCGAAGTCAAAAATCTCGCCCTGATCATCAAATCCGATGTGCAGGGTTCGCAGGAAGCGCTGGTTGGCTCCATGCAAAAACTCTCCACCAGCGAAGTGCGCGTGCAGGTGGTGCATGCAGCGGTGGGCGGAATCAGCGAATCGGATGTCAACCTCGCACTGGCATCGAAGGCCGTCATCATCGGCTTCAATGTTCGCGCAGATGCTTCGGCACGCAAGCTGGCTGAATCCAGCGGTATCGATATTCGTTACTACAACATCATTTACGATGCGATTGACGAGATCAAGGCAGCCATGGGCGGTATGCTGTCGCCGGAGAAGCGCGAAAATGCGCTGGGTCTGGTCGAGATCCGTCAGGTCTTCATGGTCAGCAAAGTCGGTGCAATCGCAGGCTGCTATGTGCTCGAGGGCATGGTAAAACGTGGCGCGCATGTTCGACTCCTGCGAGACAACGTCGTGCTCTGGACCGGCGAGCTTGATTCACTCAAACGCTTCAAGGATGACGTGAAGGAAGTGAAATCCGGCTTTGAATGTGGTTTGTCACTGAAGAACTATAACGACATCAAAGAAGGCGATCAGCTCGAAGTGTTCGAAGTCCAGGAAGTCGCGCGTACGCTCTGATGCACTAAAGATGAACTCACTGGACCGTAGCTTGCGCTAATCTAAGTCAGTTAAGCTGAAATTTTTTCGAATCATTCAAAATTCGAACGCCCCTGGATCCCGGCCTGCGCCGGGATGACGATTTTAAGGACAACAGTTTTTCAAACCTCATCCCGGCGCAAGCCGGGATCCAGCGTCTTTGAACTCCATCTTTGAACCTCATCCATGGCCAAGCACAGCAAATCCATCCCCGGCCGAGGTCAGCGCGTTGCGGACCAAATCCAGCGCGATCTCGCAGAACTGATCGCCATGGAGCTCAAAGATCCGCGTGTCGGCATGATCACCTTGACTGAGGTCCAACTCACCCCGGACTACGCGCACGCGAAAGTCTTCTTCACCACGCTCGTTGATGATCCGGCCGCTGTGCAAAACACACTCAAAGGCCTGCAAACCGCCTCCGGATTTTTGCGTAATCAGCTGGGTAAGCGATTGAGTATTCATACGCTGCCTGAACTGCATTTCGTGCACGACATCTCTACCTCGCGTGGCGCCGCCTTGTCAAAATTGATAGACGAAGCTAATGCCACCCGCGCTAAAGATGCAGACGAGCAGTAAATAGCACCTCTCCGCGTAATTCCCATTCATGAACCAGCCAGCCAAGCGCAAGCGCGTCCCTGCTCACGGGGTGCTTTTGCTCGACAAACCTGAAGGCATTTCCAGTACCCAGGCGCTGGCCAAGGCCAAGTGGTTGTTGAATGCTGAGAAGGCCGGCCATACAGGCACGCTTGATCCTTTTGCGACAGGCCTCTTGCCGTTGTGCTTTGGCGAGGCAACCAAATTTGCCAGCGATTTGCTGGATGCTGACAAGACCTATGAAGCCACGATTCGTCTGGGCGTGACAACGACGACCGGTGACCCTGAAGGGGAAGTACTCGAAACGCGCGAAGTAGATGTACAACGGGCTCAAATCGAATCGGTATTGGATAAGTTTCGTGGTCCTATTGATCAGGTGCCACCGATGTATTCCGCTTTGAAACGTGACGGCAAACCGCTATATGCGTATGCGCGTGAGGGCAAGACTTTGGAGCGCGAAGCCCGATCTGTCATCATTCATGAGCTTGAGCTCGTCGCATTTACTTCCCCCGATATTCAGATTCGTGTCCGTTGCAGCAAAGGGACTTATGTTCGGGTGCTCGGTGAGGATATTGGTCGGGCGTTGGGAACGGGGGCGCACCTGATATCGCTGCGACGTGTTGGTGTCGGAAATTTATTGATTGCCGATGCAATGACTATCGATGCACTCGCGAATTTGTCCGAGGTAGACAGGAAGAATAACCTTCTCCCTGCCGACAGCCTGCTATCCGAATTGATTCCCGTGGTACTGCCGACAGCGCTGGCCAGTCGATTCATGCAGGGGCAACGTCTCTCGTTAGGTAAGGAGGGTGTGGACTATCTCCCTACCGGTACTCAGCGAGTCAAGGTGCTGGATACTAAGCAAATATTACTCGGAGTGGCTAGTGTATCTGCTGAGGGATTGCTGCAGCCTGAGCGGCTAGTCTCTGTGAGAGAGCTCAGTTAGTAACAAAATTTTTTTGCCTGCCTCGTATAGTCTCTATCTTCTCCAGTTGCCGGGTAAGTATTTCTGATATCACGGAGAAAACACGCGTGCATTCGTCAGTGCCTAAGGTGTCTGACATCTTTTCGAGAATTAGTAGTGAATCCCCAAGTGCTCTTTTCTTAAAGATGTTTTCTGTTCGCTGTTTGATCACTTTCTCTATCAATTTATCCGAGATGATCGGGTTTAATCGCGGCATCGTGTCAGTCCTTTTTTGTTTGCCGTTTCGTACCATCAATTTGTCACCCACGATTTCGTGTGCGGATGAAACCTGATTTTCGATGGCTTTTACTTCTGATGAGGAAAATACCACCAAAAGAAACTTTTCTAAGTGAGTTTCTGTGAATTTCTCGATTGTTTCCTCCGACAGCGGTTTTTTTTGTTGAGACAGGGAAGTGAGTAAAGAATCGATAAAAAGATTCAATTGTGGTTCAAGGATCTTGGCTATTTTGTTGGTGATTTTTTGTTCGATTAACTCGGATTTTTTGGTCAGAGGGTATCCGGTACTGGTGACCTCCCCGTTGACAATGCCCCATAAATATTGCCCGAAGGGTTTGGCTAGTTCGGATTGGCAGTAGTCTTTCAGCTGTTCTTCCGTTGCCGCTTTCTCTTTCAGCGCTGCTTTTATGCCGCTCTCCAGAAGGTTGGTGTTTCCGAGTTTCCACCTGTCCGGCAGTGCCTTATTGATATCGTCCGTGATTTCAATGCCCTGTTGCTTTAGCGCTTCAATGATTTTATTTCTTGCAGCACATCGGGCGTTGCCGGACCAGAAATTCAGTCTGTCCGCCAACCTGCCAAGCAAGGTGCTCTCTGATTTTTCAACACGGCAATAGCTGACCGAATGGACGTCGTTTTCATCCGTTAATTTCCACTTCGTCCAGCGGGATTTTCCAGCGGGTGGGTCATTGCCATCAACGCCGTCTTGGGTGCCAGAAAATTTTTTGGTCCACTCGTTGAGTAATTGAGCAGCTGGCTGGTAGTCATGGGAGGTTTTCATGAGTTTCCTGTCAATATGTCTTCTGGGGATAAGCAAAATTTGGTTCTGACGGCACTTTCAAAATCTTTCGTGTCATTTTTGACAATCTTGTTCCGCCGCACATTTACCCGTATCCCATCTCCGATTTTATGCAACCCATTGAAAATGCAAGGAATTTCTCGAAATTGACATAATTCGGTGTTAAAATCTTGGGTTTTCCTGCTTCGGCCTATCTCCCCATGTCAAACACCGACCGCGCTCTACGCAACATTGCCATCATTGCCCACGTTGACCACGGTAAAACCACGCTCGTGGACCAGCTGCTGCGGCAGTCCGGTACCTTCCGTGAAAACCAGCAAGTCGATACCCGCGTGATGGATTCCAACGACCTTGAAAAAGAGCGTGGCATCACCATCCTTGCGAAGAACTGCGCGGTGGAGTACAGGGGCACGCATATCAACATCGTTGACACCCCCGGCCACGCCGACTTTGGTGGCGAGGTCGAGCGAGTGCTGTCGATGGTGGACTCCGTTCTGCTGCTGGTGGATGCGGTGGAAGGCCCGATGCCCCAGACCCGCTTCGTTACTCGCAAGGCGCTGGCACTGGGTCTCAAGCCCATCGTTGTCGTCAACAAGATCGATCGTCCCGGCGCACGGCCTGAGTGGGTGATCAATGCGACCTTTGAATTGTTCGACAAGCTCGGTGCTACCGAAGAGCAGCTGGATTTCCCAGTTGTCTTTGCTTCCGCACTGAATGGCTATGCCAGCCTTGATGCCGATGTGCGTGAAGGTGACATGACGCCGCTGTTTGATGCCGTGTTGCGCCACGTCCCCGTGCGTGATGATGATCCTGACGGTCCGCTCCAGCTGCAAATTTCCTCGCTTGATTATTCATCTTATGTCGGCAAGATCGGTATCGGCCGTATCAGCCGCGGTCGTGTCAAAGCGTTGCAGGATGTCGTGATCATGAACGGACCTGAAGGCACGCCGGTCAAGGCGCGCATCAATCAGGTGCTGAAGTTCAAAGGTCTTGAGCGGGAGATTGTGTCCGAAGCTTTGGCTGGCGACATCGTGCTGATTAATGGCATCGAAGAACTGGGCATAGGTACCACCGTGTGTGCTGCTGATACCCCCGATGCCTTGCCAATGCTCACCGTTGATGAACCGACCCTGACCATGAATTTCATGGTCAACACGTCGCCACTGGCTGGGCGTGAAGGCAAATTTGTCACCAGTCGCCAGTTGCGTGAGCGTCTCGATCGCGAGCTGAAATCCAACGTGGCTTTACGTGTGGCACCTACCGACGACGACACGATTTTCGAAGTATCGGGTCGGGGCGAGCTCCACCTGACTATTTTGCTGGAAAACATGCGGCGCGAAGGTTACGAGCTAGCCGTTTCACGTCCGCGCGTCGTGTTCAAGATGGTTGATGGCGAGCGACAGGAACCCTTTGAAAATCTGAGCGTGGATGTCGAAGAAGCGCATCAAGGCGGCGTGATGGAAGAGCTGGGTCGCCGTCGCGGTGATTTGCAGGATATGCAACCGGACGGCAAAGGACGTGTGCGACTGGAATATCGTATCCCTGCGCGGGGCCTGATCGGCTTCCAAGGCGAGTTCATGACCCTGACTCGTGGTACGGGCCTGATGAGTCATGTCTTCGATGCTTATGGTGCTGTTGATCCCAACAAAGGCGAACTCGCTGGGCGCCGCAACGGTGTGCTGATCTCGCAAGATGATGGTGCCGCTGTCGCCTATGCGCTGTGGAAGCTTCAGGACCGTGGGCGCATGTTTGTCAGCCACAATGATCCTGTGTATGAAGGCATGATCATCGGTATTCATTCACGCGAAAATGATCTGGTCGTCAATCCGATCAAGGGCAAGCAGCTGACCAATGTGCGTGCTTCGGGTACTGACGAGGCAGTGAGGTTGGTGCCCCCGATTGAACTCACGCTGGAATATGCGGTGGAATTTATCGACGATGATGAGTTGGTCGAGATTACGCCGAAAAGCATTCGCTTGCGGAAGCGCTTCCTGAAGGAGCATGAGCGCAAGAAGGCTTCAAGAGAAGCAGCTTGATCTCTTTTGTGTCTTGTTAAAAAAGCGCCTTCGGGCGCTTTTTTTTAATGCGTTGTTTTAAGGACGTCGCTGAGCGCTCCGAACAGTGCGCTGATCTGCGCCTCGTCGATGATCAATGGTGGTGACAGCGCAATGATGTCGCCGGTGGTTCTGATCAGGACATTTTTCTCCCAGAAGCAGCGCTCGAAAACTTCGTAAGCGCGTGCCGTTGGCTTACCGGGCCGAGGCTCGAGTTCGACGGCGCAGACCAATCCAATGTTACGAATGTCTTTTACATGCGGAAGACCGCGCAGTGCGTGCGCAGCATTTTCAAATGCGGGTGACATAGAAGCCGCACGCTCGAACAGAGCTTCCTCACGATAAACATCTAGTGCGGCGATTGCAGCGGCACTGGCCAGCGGATGACCGCTGTAGGTGTAGCCGTGATAGAACTCGATGCTGTTCTCTGGTGCACGCGACATGAATTCGTCGTAGATTGCTTGCTTCGCTATGACTGCACCCATCGGCACTGCTGCATTCGTCAAACCTTTGGCACAGCAGATGATGTCGGGGATGACATCAAAATAATTTGCCGCAAACGCCGTTCCTATTCGACCAAATCCAGTAATGACTTCATCAAAAATCAGCAGGATGCCGTACTTGTCACATACCGCACGCAGTTTGTTCAGATAGCCTTTTGGGGGAATGATCACGCCGGTCGAGCCCTGCACAGGCTCGACAATCAGTGCTGCTATCGTGGCAGGATCATGCAGCGCGAGCAGGCGCTGCTCGAACTCGTCGGCGATCTCGGCGCCGTGTTCTGGCACGCCCCGCGCAAAAGCATTGCGTGTGATGTCGAGTGGGTGACGCAGATGATCCACGCCGGACAGGGCGGGGCCGAAGTGCTTGCGGTTACCCGCAATGCCGCCCACGGCTATTCCGCCAAAACCTACGCCGTGATAGCCGCGTTCACGTCCAATCAGTTTGGTGCGCAGTCCGTCGCCGCGCATGCGGTGATATGCCAGCGCCATCTTCAACGCGGTGTCTACGGCCTCTGAGCCGCTATTACAGAAGAAAACACGATTCAGATCAGCCGGTGCCATGGCCGCCAAACTGCTCGCGGCCTCGAAGGCTTTCACATGTCCCATCTGGAATGGCGTACCGAAATCCATAGTCTGCGCCTGCTCGATGACGGCCTGCGTGATTTTTGGATGGGCATGGCCGGCATTTACACACCACAAGCCGGCTGTGCCATCGAGAATATGGCGACCATCTTCGGCGGTGTAGTACATGCCTGCGGCGGCCTTCAACAGGCGTGGGCGAGATTTGAACTGACGATTGGCCGTAAACGGCATCCAGTAGTGAGAAGTATCGAGGCTCATGGTCAGAATGATTTCAGATTGATACCAGGTGATTGTCGTAAAGTGTCCAGAGCCGATACTTTACTGTATGCCACGAAGGCGGCGTCAGAGCCGGTAAAATGCCGGCTTCGGAATCAAAGTCTGCCCCGCGTGAAAGCTCAAACTTCGCTACCTGCTCGACGTCTGTCGGTCGCACCGATGATGGACTGGACCGATCGCCATTGCCGCATGTTTCATCGGCAGATTACGCGTCATACTTGGCTTTACACAGAGATGGTCACGACCGGTGCGATCATTCACGGGGATAGAGCACGTCATCTTGATTTCAGTGATGAAGAGCATCCCGTGGCGCTGCAGCTGGGCGGCAGCGAGCCTGATGATCTTGCCCAATGCGCGAAACTCGGGGAGCAATGGGGGTATGACGAGATCAACCTCAATTGCGGCTGTCCGTCCGAGCGCGTACAGCGTGGCGCTTTCGGTGCTTGCCTGATGGCCGAGCCTGCACTGGTAGCCGATTGTGTGAAAGCGATGCGAGATGCCGTAAGTATTGACGTCACTGTCAAGCATCGTATCGGCATCAATGACGTAGAAAGTTATGGTTTCGTCAGCGATTTCGTTGGTCGTGTGGCAGATGCCGGATGCAAAACTTTTATCGTGCATGCACGTAATGCGATTCTTACCGGATTGTCGCCTAAAGAAAATCGTGAAATTCCGCCTTTGCGTTATGACTATGCTTATCAGCTGAAAAAAGATTTTCCGCAACTCGAAATCATTATCAATGGCGGTATTCGTACTCTCGCTGAGATTGACATTCATCTTGGCCAAGTGGATGGTGTGATGCTCGGTCGAGAGGCCTATCACAATCCCTATCTGATGGCCGAGTTCGATTCACGCTATTACGGCGATTCCGCGCAGGCGCGCACGCGTGCGCAGATCATCAATGCGATGCTGCCGTATATTCGTGCACAGCTTGCATCGGGTGGACCTCGACTCAACAGTATTACCCGACACATGTTGGGTTTGATGGCGGGTTTACCCGGCGCGCGTCGTTTTCGTCAAAATTTGTCTGACGCAAAGCGGCTGGCAAGCGGCGATGCAGATGTGTTACTGCGCGCAGCGGAAGCGGTCAGTACTCCTTGAGACGGTTATAAAGTGTTTTCAGACTGATACCCAAAGTCTCTGCCGTCATACGCTTGTTGCCCCGGTGGTGATGCAGTGTCGCCAAAGTGATTTCTTTCTGTGCATCCGCCAGTGCAGTGCCAATCGTGAAATCAAGCATGCCATCAACCACCATGGGTGTTTTTTTATCAGGCACTGGTGGAACCTCCATTGTCAGTATGTCTGCAGAGAGAATGAAAGCGCGGTGTACTAGATTCTTCAGTTCACGAACATTACCAGGCCAGCGATGATGGCCTAATTGCTTCAGAGTCTGTGTCGAGAATCGCTTGCTGGTACCGGCTTCCCGATTCAGTTCATGAAGAAAATGCTTTGCCAGGGATTCCATATCCTTGCCACGCATGCGTAGTGGTGGAACAAAAATCGGAAATACTGCGAGGCGATACATCAAATCTTGCCTAAGACTACCCGCTTGGAGTGCATCATTGAGTGGTCGGTTGGTCGCTGCGATTAATCGTATATCCACCTGAATAGGTTCGCTGCCACCTACGCGGTAGAAATTGCCGCACTCAAGTACACGCAGTAGTTTGACTTGCATGTCAGGGGGCATTTCCGTGATTTCATCAAGAAAGAGAGTGCCCCCAGATGCGTACTCAAAATAACCGATTTGCTGCCGCATGGCACCCGTGAAACTGCCTTTCTCATGACCAAACAATGCGGTTTCAATGAGATGAGTCGGTATCGCGCCGCAGTTGACCGCAACAAATTGCTTATCAGATCGCTGTCCGGACAGATAAATGGATTGGGCAACCAGCTCTTTGCCAGTGCCACTTTCACCCTCGAGCAGCACGGTCGCGTCTGTCATCGCAACTCGCTCGATTTGCCGATACAAAGACAGCATTGCTGGCGAGTCTCCGCAGAGCAGACCGAAATGCATGGTAGGCATTGATGGTTCCATTCCAGACGATAAGAACGAAAAATGATCAATCTGCACCACCATCTATAAAAAACACTGTCTTATATCAACGAAGGTATGCCCGTGCAGCGTTTTTCTATGGCGCAGTGTCTTGCTCTTGAGGCACGTGCTTTGCCGTCGCGCAGAAGGCCGTCCCGGGTGTTGAAACTTATGCACGATGCCGAAGTCAAGAAGACACTGGATGAATTTATCTTCTGTTGAAAGGATCGGTAATGACCCCGAAATTACATGCATCGAAAATTCTTTTGTTGCTGGGATTAATTGTCGCCAGCTTTACTGCTTGCAATCGTGGCGGCGGAGGCGGCGCTGGTACAGAGCAGGGGGGCACCGGCACCGCGCCACCACCGGCACAGACTAGTCCTGAAGTGGCACCCTCGACACCCTCGACCCCGCCGCCAGCAGAAAAGGAAAGCAAGCCCGGCACGGCAACACCTCCGCCTTCTGGTGGAAGCTCAGGCAGCAGCTCGGGTGGCGGTTCAGGTAATACATCCGTCCTACCCAGTGGATTGGGTGAAGGTGGTTCGTCAGGCGGTACAGGTTCTGCTGCTGGCACATCGGGTGCTACCTCATCGGACGGCATGAGCGGCGGCTCTACCGGTGGTTCACGTTGAATAGTCCGCGTGACGTGCGCAGATACTGCATATCCCTATGCCACACATATTGATTGTCGATGAGGACAGCGTCTCCAGTCACTTATTGCGTGAGGCGGCGCGCGCAGAAGGTCTGAGCAGCGTGATGGTGACGAGTATCAGGCAAGCCTCGATGCAAATTTGCTTGCAGCGACCCGACATCATATTCACGGCGCATCATTTGAGTGATGGAGCCGGCCTCAGCTTAATTGATGACAGCGATGAACCCCGAAGGATAAGCGTGATCACGATGATGGCCGAGCCCAGTGTCGATGCCGTCATGGATGCCTGGCGTCTCGGCGCCACGGATTGCCTGACCAAGCCGCTGGATCTGCATCGTGTCCGGCGATGGCTGCGCGAATTACCTGTGGCTACAGCAGATAACAGCGGGCAGACGGGTACGGCCAGCTTGCTGGGGATGTCCTCCGCCATGAAAACGCTGGCCGAGCATATCAATCGTGTTGCACCTACTGAGGCGACTGTACTTTTGCTTGGCGAAAGTGGTACTGGCAAGGAGCTCGTCGCGCAGAACATTCATGCGAAAAGCTCTCGTCATCGCATGCCTTTTATTCCCATCAATTGCGGTGCAATTTCGCCGCACCTCATCGAGAGTGAAATTTTCGGTTACGAGAAGGGCAGTTTCACTGGTGCAGATCGGCAGCATAAAGGTTACTTTGAGCGGGCTTCTGGCGGAACACTGTTTCTTGATGAAGTGATTGAAATGCCAGTGGATTTACAAGTCAAACTGCTCCGTGTGCTCGAAACTGGCGTCTTCATGCGTATTGGCAGTCATCAGTCGTTGAGTACCAATGTACGAATCATCGCAGCAAGCAACCGGGATCCCGAGAAGGCTATTGCCGAGGGTCGGCTAAGGCTTGATCTTTTTCATCGACTTAATATATTTCCGCTCAGAATTCCGCCTTTGCGTGATCGTGAGCAGGATGTCGAGCTGCTTGCGCGTCATTTTCTTGCCGAGCTTAATGCAATTCATGGCACTGCCAAGTCGCTCTCCCACTCCGCTGTGGGCGTAATGCGCACGCACCATTGGCCGGGCAATGTCCGCGAATTACGCAACTTCATTCATCGTGCATATATCTTGTCTGATCAAACGATCGATACCCAATTACTGGAACCCATACCAGCCTATTGCCGTGCGAGCGCACTGACCTTGTCCATACCCATTGGTACATCACTGGCGGATGTCGATCGCAAGCTGATCTTTGCAACCATGGAGCTTTGTGGAGGCGTCAAAAAACGCGCAGCTGATCTCTTGGGAATCAGTCTCAAGACACTTTATAACCGTCTTGAAGAATATGGCCGCCATGAGAACAACACGGCACCGTTGAAAATATCATCTCATGGAATGCCAACGTTGATAAAGCAAGGTGGTCACATGAGGATTGCCAATGGTATTTTTTCCCCAATGTGAAAAAAGTTTTACATGTGCTCGATAGATTTTTCTCACACCGACATCGCTTCGCTAACAAGGGCATTTTTCTTTGAATGCACACGAAGTCTTTTGCAGCCCAGTACCGTTAGATGTCAATTCAAGTACTTCAACTCAGCAAGGAGACCATCCCATGGCAACAATTCATCTTGAGAGTAGCTCGGGTTTTCCGAGCGGGACCGGGATTTCCCAGGAAAACGTCCCTCGTCGTTCCTTGTTTTCGGTGATTCGCTGGGGTGCAGTGCTGGCCGGTGTGGCGGTGGGTGTTTCGTTACAGCTGGTGCTGACTTTGCTGGGTATCGCTAGTGGACTGTCACTGAGCAGCATCTCCTCTGTCGAAGGTCCGGCGACAGGGGCTTTGGTTTGGGCTGGTTTGTCGATGCTGATAGCTGCTCTGATTGGTACCTATGTGGCCGGACGCATGTCTGGCCTGAAGCGAAAAACGGATGGCGTACTTCATGGTGTGGTTACTTGGGCTGTCACCACACTCCTGTTTATTTTTCTCGCGACGTCGGCAGGTGGTTCATTGCTGTCGGGTTTGTTCTCTAGTCTGAGTCCAGGTACTACCGGCGCGCAGGGTGGCAGCATCACCAACATGATCAATCGTCAGATGGGTACAAACATGAGTGCAGAATCACTGCGAACGCTGCAAGAGCATATCAGTGCGGGTCATCGTGATCAGGCTATCGATTACATGAGCAGCGAAATAGGTTTGCAGCGTGATCGTGCCGCTGCTATCGTGGATCAGGCACTGATCTTGTCAGGATCACCTGAACAGGCATCCCCCGCAGGGCGCGAAGCAGCGAACCGTGCAATCCAGAGTGCTGGTACCGCTGCCTGGATTGCCTTTGGTGCAGTGACGCTGGCATTCGCACTGAGTCTGCTGGGTGGTGCGCTTGGCGCAATGGGTGCGCGACGAATCACCTGGACCGAGACCACGGAAGGCACAACGATAAAGCGAACCGAGTCAGGGATATTGTGAACTCGTCACCACCCGTAACAGTCACACCCATATGCATTATGGCGCTGTCAGGAATGTGGGTATGGAGACGTGACTATGCTGATGACATCGAATGATACTAAGCAGTTCAACGGATGTGGTGCGAGAAAGCGCTTCACTTGCATGGCGGCCGCTCAATCTTCAGCTACCGAGTTGCTGCGCTCCTGTCCGGTGGTGACCGCCACTGGACAGTCCATGGGACGTGTGCGTTCAGTCTTGGTAGATGCGCGGAGTCGTCAGCTCCGCTTTGTGACGCTGACGCCCAATAACAGCAAAGCGACTGTGACTATTCCTTGGCAGTCACTTTACTTTGACGCTGAGTTCGCGCGACTCGTCTATTACACCTTCAGTTGACTGAAGCCGCGGGCACTTCGTTTTTATCATTGACAGTATTTTCAGGTCTGAATTTGATACGCTTAAGATCAGAGCAGTGTAATGAGAGCCTTATCTGGATCAAATGACGAGGGTGGATCATGCTGCCGTTTGTAATGGTGATGACTGTACTCTTGTCATATTTAGGTATGCCTGACGGGCGAATACTTGTCGGTAGTAGTGAAGTAAAAAGCCGCTTGCAGCATGCCGTCCTGCGTTTCGATACCCGGATTATATTTTCCTGCGAAGAATTTGCGCGTGAAATGATCCGTCGACCCTCCTCAGTGAATTTGAGCATACGAGACGAAGGTCGATGGGAGCGCATCAAGACTGACTCTCTAGCACGTCGCTACTCGGGTCATGCGTCGCCAAAATGTCTGGTGCAGGCGGGGCTGCTGGTAGTTTAAAGTCGTAATTACTTTGCTTTTTCCTGTGTTGACTCCGGTTTGGGCTTGGCCGCATCCTGCACGCGTTCCCCACCGCGCTCGACATCTTTTCCAAATCCCCGCATCGTGTTGCAGCCATAAACACTCAAGCCAATCAGGACTGAAGCCGTCAGGCTCAATAATGTAATGAACTTATGCATGAGTTTTTCTCCGTTGATTGTGGGTTCGAGCAGTTGTCACGCGACTCAGCCAACGCCAGACGCTGCCGAACATACTGGCGGTCGTTTGAAGTTGCCGGGGATCTCTCAGCAAAATCATCATCATGCCGGCGATAGTTTTCAGGATGCCAGTGCCTTGGCCTGCCGCCGGTGCGTGCATTACAGTCCTTGATCGGGCTTGATTACGTTGGATGAGACGCGGCACCAGCCATAGCAGCAGCGCAACGCCGGTGGCCATCTGCAAGGGGTGATTCCGCACCCATTCCCCGACTCGATTGTGGTGCTGTGGTATGGGTCGACCGACGGCGTGCTTGTGAGTGTTCGGTGTTTGATAGTCTTCGCTCTCGCCACTCAGCATACGACGATAGAGAGCGCGTCTGGCTTCGATTTCCTCCAGCAGCGCACGACGTTCTTCTTCCAGCGATATCTTCATAGGCTCTCTCTCAGTAGTGCCGCGTCACGCTTTATTTCTTCACGCAAGGTCATCAGGCCAATACCGCGACCGGCATGCTTGCGTACCAGTGAGATACCTGCGCCCGCAGTGATTACGTAAAGAATTACTACGAACCAGGCAACGATACTGCGATAGCCACTATCCCAAAAGCTCACCATGATCGCAACGCCTGTGAAAAGCAGGACGAAGAAAATGCACATGATAGCCAGCAAATAGCCTGCGAGTTGAGCACTCATCTCGCGCCCCTGCAACTTCATCTCAATTTGTAAGAGCGCGAGATAGTCGCCCAGTCGCTCTACGGCAATCACAGACAGCTGCTTTGATTTTTGCAGTGCTTTGAGCATCGAATTTTCTCCAGCGTTCGGTTGACTGTCAGGTGCATCTCGACGTTCAATCGCGGCGTAGTAGAGCACCAATCAGCATCCCCATGCCAGCTGCTACGATCACGGACTGCAATGGGCGCTCACGCACATAGTCGGCTGTCACGTCGCGTCCGAGGCTCAGTTGTCGGCTGGCTTGCTCTGCGATACTTTGGGCGGCGTGACGCATCGAAGAAAATTTCGCCACGATGCGGTCGCGAGCCTCACGCAACTCGCTCTCGCT
>Ga0209358_10002092_pt1 | contig 15457 bp, 16 predicted proteins | sample LauGreFa1BDMLBSN_2_FD_187574 | JGI IMG/M metagenome (GOLD analysis project Ga0209358, IMG submission 187574) | Freshwater lake microbial communities from Lake Michigan, USA - Fa13.BD.MLB.SN (SPAdes) (version 2) | ecosystem: Environmental > Aquatic > Freshwater > Lake | place: Lake Michigan, USA... | reverse complement strand
ACCGCTTCCGTTGTCATAATTGACAATACCAGCTCCAATATCCATTTGAGTATTAGGATTGGTTGAATTATTTGCAATGGTGATTGGGTTATTGAGGTAAGAAACACCTTGGTTGGTGGTGGTGGCTTTTGTTAAATTAGTAGCATTAAAATAAGCTTTTTCAGGATTTAATACAATCCAAGCATCGTTGGCAGAATTTCTTTGAAAATGATAAATACCATTAATTAATAAATCACTAGTTTCAACTGCAATTTCAGTTTTAGTGGCACTTAGTTTTTTAATAACTGCTGTAGTTGTTGGATTGGCAATTCCACTTATTTGTAAATAAGGGGTTGTTGTGGTGTTGGTTGCACTTATTTTAGCGGTAAATTGTTGAGTTGTTGCATAAGCTGTTATTGATGGAGAGGGTGTTAATGTATAAGCATCAGCTGTGCCTCCAGTTGTTCCGAAATAGGTAAATTGACCATCTTGCACTTGACCTAAAGCAATTGAGTCAGTTCTTGTTGTTCCATTTCCTAAGCCAGTAAATTTATAATTTGCCATTGGTATATTGGCAGAAATTGTTGTTTGCCCGTCTTTTGTAATGCATTGAGATAAACCAGTTGCTATGCCATCAAACTCATTATCCATTCGACTTGCCATGATTTTAAAGCCGTTAGCCTTATCATTAACCCAGTTATAAATTCTATTAAATGTTCCTGATCCGTTAAATGCCATTGTTATTTTCCTCTTTTAATTGTTCTGTTGCTTGAGACCTACCTAATCCCGCTGATATAGGACTAGTAAAATTCCTGTTTGCTAAATTTTCAGCAAATTTTTGTATTAACATTTTTTCTTGCGGTGTTTGTGCTTTTTGATAAATGCGGTTTAACACTTCAACTGATTTTTGTGGATTAACAATAATAATAGCTAATTCTTTTGCTGTTTGTTCGTTTAATCCATAATATCTTTTTTTGATTGCATCAGCAGAAGCAAGGATTATATTTGAAATTCCAAATGTTTTGGCATTTACCGCACCTTTTGCAACCTTATCTAATAGCTCGGCTCCTTCTTGAATATTAAAATCGGTTCTTGAGCCACCAACAATTCTTTGTTTTGTATCAAAAACTTTTATTTCATCATCCATTCTACGAGCAAAATCTTCAAATTGTTTTGGGTTATTGAATACAGCTTTGATTTTTTCCCTCTCAAGCGGTTGTGAGAATATTTTTCTAGCAGATGAATTTGCATCGCCAGTTTTCATAACTTTATCCAGTAAATAATCCTTAACCCCTATTTTATAAGTTTCTTTTTCGCCGTCAGTAAGGGTGTTTAAATATCTTTTAACTTCTTCGCCATTTCTTAATTTACCAATGTTTAAACCTTCTTCTTGTGCATTTTTTAATGCAGACAAGCCAGCAAAGGTTTTATCAGCTTGTTTCATTGTTGGGGCAACATCATAAATTACATTATTTAATTGTTGTTTTAAATTAATGTAGCTTCTAGCTTTGTTATTTTCGCCAGCCCTCTTGGCGGTATTTATAATATCATCAACAACTTGCCTTGCTCCATGTAAACTTTCAATAGAAACATCAGGAATATCTTGATTAATTCCGTAATCTTGTCTTGCTTTTGCAATAACATTTTTTATTCTATCATCATTAACTAACTCTCTAATTTTACCGACCCTTGTATTATTCGGTAATGTTGAAGTCATAGCTTGATTTAAAGCAATGTTTCCCTCTTCATAACCTTTTTTAAATAGCGGTGAAGCAATTTCGCTTCTTGTTTTAATAATATTGTCAATACTATCAAAATAGTTTTCGCTACTAATGTTTTTGTTTATTAAATCACCAACTCTTTTTGATGATGTTATAGATTTTTTGTTTATGTAATCAGCAATAACTTTATTGCTACCTTGGGTTTTGCCAAGTAGTCTAGTTAAACCTAAAATATTTTCATCGCCCTGTTCAGGTAATGCGGTAATTCTTCCTTGTTCTATTTTAGTTGCTAATTTACTAGCTTGTTTACCCGCTTCTTCAGGGGTAATAACTTTGGATAAAACTTTTTCAGGGGTATTTGGTTTAAATCTTTGAATAACTTGTGGTAATGCCTGACTTGTTTTGTATACTGCTTTGCCCGCTTGCTGTCCCGCAACTCCACCGACTCCGCCCAATAATGCACCAGCTCCTAAGTCTGTTAATGATTGCGGTAAATTACTTATATCTCTAGTTTCTCCTAATGCAGTTGTTCCACCTAAAATTGAGCCACCAGCCAAAGCCTGTTTTGCTGTATTACCAGCTAAGCCTAAACCTTTTAATGCTACTCCACCAGTTGCAACATCACTTGCTAATTGACTTGCAAACGATTGTTTGGGATATTGCTCTCTTGCTTGTCTTAATTTTATTAATTCATTACTTAAAGCTTCATCGTAAAATTGAGATATTGGTTCGTCACCACCCATTGTTTTAGCAGTTAATGCACTTAATCCAGCTTTTATTCTTGGTGCAAATGGAATATTAGTTGCAGTAGTTAAAAAAGCTTCTTTTCGACTTAAAGGTTGTGGTTCTATGTTTTTTTCAACATATTGTGTGGGTTGAGTAGGTGTTCTTGGCTGGGTTTGTTGTGGTTGTTGTTCTCCAAATTGATTATTAGCAAATTGCATAACCTCATCAGGAGTCGTGCCATCTGGAACTTCAAACCTTGCTATTCTACCATCTTGTAATTGAACTTTAGCTATTGGCATTATTCAAACCCCAAAAATTTAATATTGCTAACTGGTTTTACTGCTTTTTGTCTTTGTTCGTTTCCCATTAATGTTGTTAAATCTAAACCCATTTGACTTGGATCTACATTTTGGTTGTTTATTTGAGTTGTATATCTGTAGCCTTGATTTGCTCTGTTTTGCATTCTTATTCTAGATTTTTCAAGGACATCTTTTAAAGTTTGTAAATTTTTAATTAATTCTTTTTCACTAATATTTTCATCAATTGAGGACAAAGCTTTTGTTGCCGCTTCGCCTTCTTTTTCGCTAATTTGTCCTCCACCTTTTAACCTTTCAAATGCCTGTAAAAATTGTTGACCTTTTAACTGGTTAAAAAGTGCTTTAGCTCCAGCCGCATTACTACCAGCAATTGGCTCTTTTTTGCCTACATAAGATAAAATTGCACCACCGCCCTTAGCACCAAATAAATCTGGTATCCCGGGGTGAGTTTTAAATGTATCTACAACATTTATTAGATTATTAAACTCGCCTTGGTATTTATCAAAACTTTCTTGAGCTTTTACATCTTCTTTAGCTTTAGTTTCTGTGTAAGATGATGCACCAGCTATTTGCGGTTTATAACTTAAATCACTGATATTTTTAGCGGTTTGCTCCATTCCTGTTTTTTGAGCACCAGCTTCGCCATAGCCACCTAATGTTTCAATGGCTCCAGTCGATCTAACTATACCACCCTCACCAGCAATATTTCTTTTAACACCTAAATATTGTGCTTGTTGTTCTGGCGGTAATGTTTTATAATATTCAAATTCTCTTATTGCAGATGGTATATTAGAATTTTGAGATTGTGGCAATATCATTGATAAATAATAAGCCTCTCTACTTTCGGGGCTTAATCTTGAGGCTATGCTCGCCAATTCAGGATTGCCTTTTTCAGTGGCAAATTGGGCAAAGGCTTCAGCATCTTCTGAATTTAATTGAGCTAATTTTTGTTGATTTCTATATTGAGCATATGCACCAATTCCCGCAGTTAATCCTTGAGCAATCGCACCAAATGCACCAGCTTGACCACCGCCAAAATTATTAGGATTCATTGCAAATTGACTAACACCTTGTGATTGAGCCAAAGCATTTTCCAGCAATTGTCTATTGACATTTTGCCCTTTACGAGCTAATGTTTCGACTCTTACATTTTGTCTCATTAATTAACCCTCCTAAATTCTATACCAATTTTAGAGTAATCAACCATTTTATAACCCTCTGGACTAATTCCGACGGCTTCGGGATTGGTTTTTTCAACATCTTGAGCCATAACTCCAATATATCTACCTTTTCCATGTTTACTATTTTTATACTCAAACGAATAAATAGGCAAGTGATTTATTACTTTATTTTCAAATTTAATGTTGGTTTTTAAATCAATGTCAGACAATGCTTGAGCGATTCCGCCTATTGCTGAACCCGCCGCTTGCCATTTTGCCGCTTGCAATTGAGCATTAGCTTGTCTTCTTGCTATTCCTTCTTGTGAAGCTCTATTTAAAGCCGCTTGTTCCGCTCCTATTAAATCTAACCCTTGGTAATTAGTTTGATATTGACCAAAATTAGTTCCAGCTCCAACTTGAGTTCTACCTAATAAAGATGATATTTCGTTAAATCTTGCGGCCCTTTGTGCTTCAGCGGTTTGAATACCAACCATTAAACTTTGCAAGGATAATTGATTTAATTGTTCGCCTTGTTGTCTTTCAAATCGGTTCATTTCACTATTATAGGCATCGCTACCGATAGGTATCCCTCTATTTGCTAATTCAGTTGCTAAAGCTTGTCTTTGGCTCCTTAATTCTGGCTCTAATTGTTTTTTACCTAATTCAAAAGTAGCTTGTCTTACAGCTTCATTATCGGTTGTCGGTAAATTACCACTTAAAGAACGACTTAGCTCGCTAGCCAGTCTTTCTTGGTCAAGTCTTTGAGTTCTTGTAAAATCAGATTCATTTAATCTAATAGTATTTGTGTAAGGGTCATAAGTTTGACTTCCTTCGGGTGTTATTATGTTTGGATTGTTAAACAGTAAATCTTTTTTTTCAGTAGAACTTAAGCTGTCAAAAAGGTTTCCAGTGTTTATTTCTTGTTCTGTATAAGGAGTTCCATCTGGTTTTCTAGACTTTGGTGTTAAATAATTTCCAGTCGCTACTCCAAGAGCCGCACCGAGTGGACCACCTGCAATTGCACCTACTCCTCCTAAAACCGCTCCTAATTTTTTTATTTTAAATGCCATATTATAAAATATTATTAATGTTAACACTATAATCGGTTCTATACCAACTAAGTTGCTGTCCTTTTAAATTAGCTTCTATCCTCATTGACAATTCAACACCTTGTCCTGACGAATAAACTAATTTGTTTTGTGTTTGATCCTCTATTGACCATTCTGCCTCGTCCCAAACAGCCTCGTCCCATAATGAACCTAAGGCTTCTAATGAGTTTGATTGTTTACTACTATTTTTGCCATAGTCAAAATTTACTATAGCATTAACAACGGCAGACCCATCAATTTTAAATGTATTGCGATAAGAATTTAAAGTTTTTTCTTGAGGTGATCCTAAATTATTATATGCAGTTTGAACCTTACAATTAATGTAATTATTGTTATCACTAAAGCCATTATCCATAAGATATACCGCTCCGTTTCCTCCAAAATATAAATTTTGATTATACAATCCCCAAGTTATAGCATTAACACCAGTAAATTTGAAAGCGGCTCCAGTAATGGTATTAAAACCATATTGATTATAAGTCTGATTAGTAGCAATCGGAACATTAAATACTAACCAAGCACCTCTAGGGTAATTAAAGACTTCCCAGCCTATATTATTACTATAATTCGTCACCAACTCTTGAATTATACCACTTAACTTTGTATTTTGTGTTGTTTGACCTTCGTTTTGCAGGGCTGTTGAAAATAAAACAAAGTCTTGGTTTGTAAGTATTGCGACATCACCAGCAACTTTAGTTGATGCCCTTATAGACATTGGAACACCTATTTTATATACACCAACCAAAGCCCATTGATTAGCTTTGCTAGGGTCATCGCCCTCATAAACAACCGCATAACCATTTGACATAATAAAAGCACAATAATCATCAACACCAGCTCCGCCATCTCTTGTTATGGTTTCCATTCTAATAACATTGCCACCATTTGGACAAACATAAGACAAATCAAATCTAGAAAATGTCCCAGATATTGCATTTACTGCTCCATGCCAAAAATAAGGTTTTGTTGTATCCCAAACAAAAACCATGTTTTTAAATATATTTATGCCGTTTAACGAGCTTGCTGTTCCGCTTGACGGACTAATAGCATTGCTAGTGATTGTTGAACCATCATATTTAATCGGTGAATCATATCCATTAACCAATAATGTATAACCATTAAAAGCAACATGTTCCCATTTATTACCTGAATAACCTGTGCCTAATTCTACAATAGAACTTGGATTAGTTATGTTGCTAATTTTTCCGTTGTGGCAAGCTAAAAATTTTCTATTAGCCTGCGAGTAATGTTCTATTAAAGTTTCAACATAACCAACTAAACCCGTGCAGTATTCGGTAAAACCTTTTCTACTTTTTACTCCTCCTTGCTCTGGTATAAAATTTTCTAGGACAATTGCATCTGTTGGTTGCATGTTGCTTTCAGAGTCTCTAGTATTCAAACCGCCATATGGAGCTGGTATGTTAGTTCTTTGAGCTATGCCGTTTCTTTGCTGAACAATTTGTTGCATTATGAAATTAAAATAGGTTTAAAAGCACTTATTTGTGCATTATAAATTTTTAATACTGGACTTGAATTTATTGTCCCCCTTGAGCCATTAGCTTTTATTCTTTCAGCAATCGCTTTTTCTGCAATATTCTTTTCGTCGGCATAGGCACGACCATTATTTTTTAACCATCTCCAAGTAATATCTAATCTTAAAATATATTCATCAATAACTGGAACATCAGTATCAGCTAAAAATTCAGTTTGTTCTACATTTGCTGAACTTTTAACTATATTTTTTGAAATGTATTCAAAAACATAATTTTCTACAACAGATGGGGTGCGATGAATAACAATTTGATTATTTTTAATTCTGTAATATTCTACCGTTTCAGCTTGTGTCAATAATGAATTTTTTAATATTCTCCAATTTTCTGGTGTTATTCCACCGATCATAGCCCAATTTTGACTAGCATTCCAAAATGTATTATCAATCATTCTGTCAAAATCAGATGGTAAATTGTATGTTGCTTGGTCTATTACACTAGAAAAACTATATTCTTTTTGAAGTTCCTGCCACTGATAATTTCTAGCAAGGTCGGTTATGCTAGTTTTAACCACCTGTAGAATTTGCTGTGCAACATCATCATTGTTCCCAATTATAACATTAGGAACTGATGATGATTTTGTTTCTTTAACTATATCTGTGCAAATTGTTAATAAACTCATTATTCTAAATTATTTTCAGTTATTGTTATTTCTTTTTTACTAGCATTTTTATTTTTCTCATCTTTTTTAATAGATTTTTGTAATTTTGCTAATTCTTGTTTTAAAAGATTTATTTCGTCGTCTTTGTTCATGTTAATATCTTGATCTTCTTTTCTTTTTTTATAAACCTTATATGCCCTTTCGTAAATTTGAGTATATTTAAATCTGTTTCTAATTCCATTTGCAAAAATAATTACATCGTTTTTTTCTACATTTTTGCAAACAACAGAAAATGGATCATCTTTATTAGAAATTTCAACATATAAATCATATATTGGCTTTTTGTTTTCATCTAAAACATCAATTGTTTCAAGGAAATCGTTAGTGATTTGTCTTTTTTTGTCAAAAAATTGGACTATAAGCTTATCCTTTTCTTCTACTCTATATTGATTAATTGGTTCTACGATATTCATAAATTATATATTGAAATTAAAAATTTTTTAGGGGCGATTATTACCGCCCCTAAATTAACTAACCATTGCCATTCATAGAAGGGCGGTTAATTTGCATTAAAGCAAATCCAGCAGATGGGGTGCCGTTTGCGGTAATAAATCGAGCATTTTCGATAGCATCACCAGAAACAACAGCATCATCTAAAGTGCCAGCAGTTGCAGTTGCATAAGGTTTAGCACCCGAAGCAACAGTTCCAGTTTTTGCAACAGCAGTTCCTGATATTTGATACCAGCCAAATTGACTAGCAACATTTGCAGACATAGCAATCGCAATATTTCCTCTTGAACCAGCTACTACTCTAGTTGAAGTTCCTGCATCTAAATCATAAATTACAGGCTCTCCAACGGCAGTAGAAGCTACACCTTTTAGATAGATAAATTCACCAGCACCATAGGCGGTAGTGTCTTTATCGTTGGCTCTAATAATTTTTCCAAGAGGAAAATTTTGAGTTGTTGAAGTTTCATCAAGTTTTTGATTGATGATTTCTTGTTCCATTGAAACAAAATTAGACATAATATTTTCTCCTTAAAATTAGTTTTTAGCAACACCATGAACTCTAGCAGAGCTAATAGTCAAATTACCATATAAATAAATTGGTGTTATATAGTATAGTTGATTTACTGGTCTTTGAGTCTCGCCTTTTGTAAATAATGGATTATTTAAATGTTGGAATTTAACATAATCAGTATTTATAAAATACATATGATTAGCAGGACAATTTGGATCATAAACAACAGCAGATGATTTATAAGCTAATTGCTCAAAACCTAATTTACCTTCTCCAGTAGTTGTAATTCTTTGGATTTGTTGCAATGAATTTTCAAAGAAAGAAAAGTAATTAGTGTCTGCAAGGATAAGATCAGGAAAAGCACCTTCTTGAACTTGGCAAGACAAGTAAAGACTATTCATACCAGCTTGAATGTTAGTTGCGGAAGCATTACCACCAGCTGAAGTCGAAAAGTCATAAACTTGGTTTCTCCAGAAAGTATTACCAGAAGAAGAGCGGTCAATACCGCCTACTGTTCCAGTTGTTGGGTCATCAGCAATTAACAATTGTAAACCACCAATGGTTTTACCACCTGAACCAGTTCCATCACCAAATAAAGCAGAGCCTAATTGATTTTTTAAACTATCAATCAATACTTGTCTTTTACCTTCTAGAAGATTAAAGATTCTTGATTCTCCAGCATTTTGCAAAAGTTCTTTTTCAGAAATTTGGTCAGTTCCTGAAATGAATTTTTGAGAAAATACCGCAGTGGTAAATTCATGTTGTGGAGTAGTGTCTAACAAGTCTGTTGGATCTTGCCATTGAACGGTTGAGTTTGATGAATAAGCGATATTTTCATCAAAATTTTTACCGCCATTTTCATGAACAATTCTACCTTTGTTTTGTAAAGCTTTAAGTAGTGCATTATTACCAATTACAGAAGAGGTAATTTTATTTTTCATAAACTTATCTAAAGTTGATGAAATAAGGTTAGTATAATTTGGATTTCCAGTCATATAATTAAATATTTAAGAATTTATAATGATTCTTATAAATATTTTCGGATTAAAGCTTTTTGTTGTTCTTCATAAGTCATTGGCTTAGCATTAGAAACGGGTTTAACAATTTTTTGTTGCCTTTTAGCTTCATCAAATTTGTTTTTCCTTTCGCTGTTAACTTCATTTAGAATTTTGTTCCTAATTTTTTCTTCATAATCAGGTTGCAATCTTTCTAATAAAATATAAGCTTTTTTCATAGCTTCTAAGCGAGTTTTCTTTGGATAATATTCTTGCTGTCCATTTTTTGTCAATTCTTTGTTATAAAAATTGACAAATTCATTTTGATTTTCAGCAATGAAATCCTCGTTGTGAAAAGGATCTTCCAAAAATTCCGCCAATAATTCTTTTGATTCTCTTTTATTAACTTCTTCCTGTAATAATCTATAAGATTTTTGTTCTATTTTTGCCGTTTCCTTTTTAACTATCTCTTCAGGAGTAAGATATAACTCATCTTGAACAGGATTTTGTAAGGCTAGTTGATTTAAATCAAAACCAACTCTATTGGCTAAAGCTTTAAAAGTTTCAGCGGGATTTGTTTCTATATTTTTTAACAAACCGCTTACATTTTCTAGCTCTTTTTTTGTGTTGCCTAATTGGAGATGTAGCCTGTCTTCTCTAGCACGCTGTTCCTTGGCAATTTTTATTGCTTTTTCCCTATCTTCAGGGTCTTTAAATGTTTTGACAGCTTCGATTAATTCCTTTGGCAATCCTGATAATTGTTTTTCAAGATTAACCTCTGGTTTTTGTTCTTCACTCTCTTTATTTTCGGTTTCTTCTTCTTGTGGTGTTTCTTCTATTTGATTTTCATCATTAGAAGATTCTTCTACAATTTCGTTTTGATTTTCAACAGCTTCTGGCTCTTGATTATCAGAATTTTGCTTGATTAACTCTAGCATTTCGTTTTTGTAGTTTTCTATATCCATAATAAAATAGTTGGTTAATAATAATTGTCAATAAGTTTTGTTAATAATCTTTAATATGATGTCCTGTTTGTTTTAAGGCATCTAAATAACTTCGTTTAGAAGTGTAATTTTTGCCGTCGGCATGGTTATAAATTGAACCATATTTATTAATATAACCATCAATAGTCAAATCTTCTTTTTGAGCAGTTGGCAACTTTCTTTTTATAACTGGGTTTATTTCAACCCATTTAGCTATTTTTTTGCCTTTTTTCTCAATATAAGTCAATCTTTTTGTTGTCATTTAACAATCCCATTTTTTTAAAGCTAATGCTTTTCTGGTCGGTTTACCATTTTTTGCCATAGGACCTTTAACTCCTGACATTCTAGCACAAAATGATTTTCTTCGATTTGCATCAGCAGGGCTTTTTTGAGCTTGTTTTGCACTCACTGGCGGTTTTAAATTGCTACCAGTAGCATTGTTATATTTTGCTCTACCTTTGGCGGTTAAACCTCCAGTTGGTGATTTTTCGCCTCTTCCTAAACTTAGACTAATAGATTTTTTTGGCATAGCTATTTCTTTTTAGATTTACCCGCTTTAGATAATGCAATTGCAATAGCTTGTTTTTGTGGTTTTCCCGCTTTTATTTCTTTTTTAATATTAGCAGAAATTACTTTCTTTGATGAACCTTTTTTTAATGGCATAAAATATAGTTTTTAATTTTGATTTATTTATAAATAAGTTGCTAATTACATCATCAACAACAGCTTTATTTGTAAGCTCTTGTTTAATTAATGTTTCAATAATTTCTTTTTTGTCGCATCTAAATATAAGTTCAATATATCTATCAATTAAATCTGAATTAGAAAATTGTTTTAAAAATTCATAATTCATTTCGTTTTTATCGTCAAAATAGATTGCGAGCATTTTTCCTTTGTTTGGGCAAGTAAAATAACTAGTTTCTATCATATTTGTGTTGGTTGGTTAGCATTTCGGATTTGTTCATTAACAATTTCCGTTCCAGCTTTTACTTTTAAATCAAGTCTTTTAGATTCTCTATCAGCTTGTCTATTAATATCCTCAAATTCTAGTTTTGTTTCAAATTCGTTTTGTTGATTTAATAATTTAGCTTTTTCAATGTCAACTTTTTGTTGATCAATTTGAAGTTTGCCCATGATTTCTTGTTGTTTTAACTGAAATTCCTGTTGTTTTAATTGCATTTCCATTTGAGCAACCATTTCACCAGCAGTTGACTGAGACTCTTCATCTGTTCTTAAAAAGTTTTCTAAGTTTCGACCCACTTTAAATGGTTTTGAGGCAAAAATAATAAACTCATTTAAAGCATCTTTTGAGACTACCCCGCTTTGAACTACTGGAGCCATTGCTTGAACCATATTTGATATTGTAGTTATATAAGCAATTCTGTCTTGTTTTTCTTGGTTTTGATCAATTTTTATAGTTGAGTCTGTTTCTATATCAATATTAACACATCTTAACTTATCAGATTTTAACATCTTATCAAGTTTGTTAAGGTTTTTGTATTCAATGGCAAATCCTTTTAAATCCTCTTTAATTTTATCCATTGTTTTTTTATAACCAGCTTGTGCTTGTTGTGAAAGCATCATGAGTTTTTCTTGATATTGTGGGTCTTCAGGTTTAAGTTGTGCCTTGGCTTTTTCAACCGTTATTTGTAAATTTTTTTGAGTGGCTTCTGCTATTGCCTCAACATCATGAATTTTTAATCCAGTTATTTCCATTAACTCTAACATTGACATTTTTTCAACCGCCAATTCTGCCAATAATCTTATGGTATCTCTGATGGTAAATTCAACTTCTTTTTGTAATGGTTGAATACGAGAAATTGCAAAATTACCCTTTAATTGTTGTGCCGTTGCTGTTTCGGAAGCTACAGAATAACCCCTAACAATATCGCTTAATCCTGTGATTTCTTGAATATCTGCTTTTAGAGATATTTTTTCCTGCCTTAAAGTTGTAATTGCATTTACGATTTCGGCAATGGGTTTAAATACAATCAATTTTCTTGCATCGTCAATATTTGAGGTGGTTTTAAGTGGTTTAAATTCGCCATCTTCACCATTCATTATTCCTTCAACATCACTTTGTTCGGCTAGTGAGTTATAAACACCAGTAAACTTAACTTGCTTAATTAAGCTAGCTATTCTTTCGTCAATTTCACTTAAGTTTTCAGCATGGGTCTTATATTGTTTATAAAGTGGTTGTGGTAATAATCTTTTTGAGTCATTTAAGCCCATCGGCATGGGTATTGGAAAGAAATTTTTTAGGTTGTAGCCATCTTTTTCTTTGTCTAATAAATATCCATCACCAGCAAATGTCATAAAATAACACATCCTATTTTCTCTATCCCATATTTCCCAAACTTCACAAAGTTTATATAGGTCGGTCTCTTCTTCATCTAAATATTCATATTTCTTATTATTTAAAGGAACTTTTTTTCCCTTATTTCCAAAATATTCAATTAGCTCTTTTCTTGAATAATATTTTCTAAAAGCAATCCAACGAACTTTTGACCATTCTTTTTCTGTTGATTTTAAAAAATCCTGATAATCAACAAATTCAATTTTAAATGATTTTTTTGACTCATCTACATCGTAAATTGATTCTTCTTCCGTGTCAGAATTTTCGCCTTCTGCCATATCTTCGGAAGCATCTTTAGTTGATGTTTCGTCTTCATTTTCAACCTCATTATAATCATCTTCAATTTCCGGCTTTTCTTTTTTCTTTTTAATTTTAGTTTCGATCGGCTCGGGCGGAATAAATACGATTCTCGGTATTCCAATACCTTCCACCAAATAACTATCTCTTATTTTTTCAAATTGATTTTCCGCATCTGATTCTTTTAATAAATAATTTAACAATCTCTCAATTAATTCGCTTGATATTCTTGCAATTTCATCATTATTGTAATTTGCTTGGGCTATGTTGATTTTGGGTAATTTGCTAAAAAGAAGCGGTTTTAAAACTTGTGTATTGCTCCAAAAAATTGGATAAGCACTTGAGCTATAATTTTTTTCGCTTTCTTGCTTTTCGTAAATTTCCTGAAATTCTTTTGCAGTTTCTTTTGATTTTTCGTGATATTTTTTTGCATTATCAATTTCTCTTCGCCAAATGTCGACCAAAGCTTTGTCGCCCTCGTATGATGTTAAATCTTCTTGTAGCTCGACTTGTTGAATTGTCATTTTCTTTTTTTGTTTAATAATTCATTTTCTTTTTTTATGTTATCTATTAATTTTTTAATTTCAAGCTCTTTTTTGATTGATTCTTCCAAAGTCATTGGTTTTTTTATTTCAGCTGGAACAATTGGCTTAGTCATGCACAAATAACGGAGAGTATCAACCGCATGATCTTCCATCTCTGTGTTTAAATCCTCGGGTTTGCTATTATCATATTGCATAAGCGGAAGGGTTCTAAGTAAATTCTTGCAATTTTTAGTTATGTATAAAAGCGGTTGCCCATCTTCATTGCCCGTCAATCTTGCTCTTATTTGTTGCCAGCCTGCAACCCTTTTGTTGTCAGCTGGTAGCCAACCAATGTTTTGAGCTTCAAACTGATTTGCTATTGATTGACCGCTTGACACATCGAATATCGCGGGGTCTGCTCTCATTTCGTCCATTTTTTCGCCAAGTTGTAGCTCTTTTATTGTTTTAGCAATTTCAGCAGTTCCCATTTTTAAGCCTTCATTTGCTTTGCCTGTGCAACCATAAAACTCACGATAAATAATAATTGCACCCCGCGGAAAGCTCCGTTTTATACCTCCGCAATCAACAAGTGAGCCATCACTAACAGCACCCCAAAGCACACAGAACGGCTTTGAATAACCCCAATCGAAAGCCCTTATTTTATACCAAGAGTGAGGCACATTAATATATTCTATAACATGTTTTGACTGATCGAAAGTATCGAAATAAGCTCCTTCGATTGCATCCCAATCGCCCTCAAGCATTGCCTTAGCTAATGCTCCACCAAGTCCAAGTAGTTTTTCAGCATAGAGCGGGTCATTTTCAGTCATTGTTGGATTGTCAGAAAGTTTGGCGGGTATGAACTGCCTAAGCATCCCGCCGTCTTCTTTGTTCATTTGATAAATTTTCATCGGCTCTTTATTTTCGATAAAATAAGATTTAACAAACTCATGACCGACACCGCCCGGATTACTAGAACTAATAATTTTTGGTAAAGATTGTTTTAAATTATTAGGAATTATTAAACCCCCTAATCTTACACGACTTCTTAAGAATTTATATATATATTCACTAAAATGTGTTAACTCATCTATTAGAAGCAAGTTAATCTCAACCCCCTGATATTTCAGCACATCTTTATCATATTGACAATGACACAAATTAATTTTTGAGCCGTTTTGAAACACAATTTGAGCAGTCGATAAATTTACACGACAAAAACCACTTTCAATATATTCTGAAAGCAAGCTAGTAAACCCGCTAGAGCCGTCAAGATGATTTTTTTTCAAGTCTTCGCTTAATCTTCTAAACAAATAAATTTGAATTTTGGGAACACTTAGAGCATAAAATATAGCAATTACTCGCATGCAATGAGACTTACCCCCACCAGCACTGCCCCCGTAGAGAATCTCCGTCGCTTTGCTTGTGAAAGCTTGCGACTGCTTAGCATGTAATTTTATCTGCATCGCATCTTCATAGAATAACAATCAATCTGATAATCTGTAGAGTTATCGCACATTCTTACAGCTTGCGAGTTCATGCACAAACATCGACATTCTGCATAAACATTAGAATTTATTAAGAATAAAGATAAACTAGTTATTATTAATATTTTTAGCATAATTTATTGATTGTTATTAAGAATTATTTCAAGTTTTGGCACAACTTGTTGATTATTATTAATGTCTGATTGCTCTTTATAATTCAAATCTAATTCTTTGCGATTTTTGACTTTAGCTAAATAGATTCTGTGTTGATAAAGATGAGTTTGTCTTGAAATTTTGGCTTTGCTCGCTTCATCATCGATTGCTAATAATTCTTTTTCTGCTGCATCGATCATATTATACGAGCCAATTTTTAATGCTAATTCTTTAGCTTCTTGATTTTCTTCAAGATTCAAGTAATGATGTAAGTTTGTTAGATGAATATTATAATTTTCTGCGATTTGTCTATAAGAAATGTTATTAGATATATCTTTAAATAATGCTTCTTTATTATTTGTTAATAATTCATTTGTTTCTTGTCGAGATAATTTTTTTTTAACAATTTCTTGCATATTTAATAAGTTGTTTCAAAATGATACTGCGCGCGATGTTCAATTTATGCAAGCAATCGCTT
>Ga0209358_10002089_pt1 | contig 15463 bp, 7 predicted proteins | sample LauGreFa1BDMLBSN_2_FD_187574 | JGI IMG/M metagenome (GOLD analysis project Ga0209358, IMG submission 187574) | Freshwater lake microbial communities from Lake Michigan, USA - Fa13.BD.MLB.SN (SPAdes) (version 2) | ecosystem: Environmental > Aquatic > Freshwater > Lake | place: Lake Michigan, USA... | reverse complement strand
AGAAATTTTGGATTTGTATGTGGGGCATGGTGGTGACGTTTTTGATAACGGTGATGGTGTGCCTCACCCTGTCAGGGTTTGACCGCCGCGACAAGTGGGACAAGGCAGTGAGCAACGGCGCTGACCCTATGGTGACTACCTGTGCTCTGTACCAAGCAGACACTCACGGCGAAACAGCAATCTGCACAATCTTGGCTCAAAATCGTAAATGAACAAAGGGGCTTCGGCCCCTTTCTAAACACCATGAACAACCGAGGATACTCACGTAAATTTGTCGATTCAAACAAGAAGGCTGACCCATCACACATTGGGGTGCAACTTGGAAAAATCTGCATAGATCGGGATATTCCCGTACAAGATGTAGCTGACTACATTGGCGTTTCACGTCAGGCTGTTTACCTGTGGTTTGTTGGCAAGGCATTGCCGCACCCTGGTATGCGTGAAACGATTTTGAGTGTCATCAAAGAACTCAAAGCAAAGAAATTCACAACCTAATCTGTAGCCTGTCGCCAGCAGGTTGCAGATTCAAAAAGAGCGAACAATGACCTCACGGATTCCCTTTCTCTCCTCCGTGCTTGCAAGTGAAGGCTTGTACTGCGTGGTAGGGTTGAAGAAAGGTGCGCCACGGCAAACATTTGTAGAGACAACAGAGGAAATCGACGGTGTAGTAGAAGGGTTGATGGCACAAGGGTACGATGCGTACTTCGGATGTGCCAAGTATCTGAACGCCTCAGAAGGGCGTACAGCACAGAACGCAAAATGGTTCAAAGCCTTTTGGCTTGATCTGGACTGCGGCGAAAACAAACCCTACGAAACACAGGCCGAGGCTCTCGACGCCTTGAAACAGTTTGTCAAAGACACCGGACTTCCAAGACCCACAATAGTGAACTCAGGCCGTGGTCTCCACGTGTACTGGGCACTCACACAACCAATCTTTTACAACGATTGGAAACCAACCGCAGAAGCATTTAAGAAATTCTGTGCGGCGTATAACTTGTATGCTGACCCAGCGGTGACTGCGGATGCCGCACGGATTCTGCGTATCCCAGAGACACTCAACTACAAGGACAGCCCACCCAAAAAAGTGGACATGATGGTTGTGTCACAACCCATTGAGTTTGGCAGGTTTCAAGCCATAGTGGGGGTAGGCCCAGAAGAAGATGATCTGGAACTGCCATTTGCCGCACCAGCACAACGCCGCCCAATAGATGCAACCACCCGCGCCTTGATGGGTAACAGCGTTTCTAGATTCAGCACGATCATGCGGCGTAGTGCTCAAGGTAAAGGGTGTGGACAACTCGTACACATTTATCGCAACCAGCAAGAAATTGAAGAGCCATTGTGGAGAGCAGGGTTGTCGATTGCCGCAAACTGCGAGGACGGGGAACTTGCTATCCACAAAATATCCCATGCCCATGAGGAATACGACCCCAAGGACACCAAGCTAAAGGCAGATGCGCTGGTAGGCAAGCCCTACAAGTGCGCGACATTTGGCGGCATCAATCCAGAAGGCTGTGCGGATTGCCCCAACAAGGGCAAGATTACGTCCCCCATACAGATTGGCGCTCAGATTGCAGAGGCCAAGGCAGAGGACAACATCGTGGTGATGCGTAACGCCACACTTGAGGAAGATATTACGGTAGAGATACCAGAGTATCCGTTCCCATACTTTCGCGGCAAGAACGGTGGGGTATACAGGCGCGGTATGCCATCGGACAAGCCAAAGAAAAAGGATGATGAAGACGATGACAGCGAACGCGATGTGCTTGTCTATGAGTACGACTTCTATGTGGTCAAACGGCTGACCGACCCAGATGCTGGCGAGTCCTTATGGATGCGCCTTCATATGCCCAAGGATGGCATACGGGAATTTTCATGCCCCCTATCAAGTGTGCTGTCTAAGGACAAATTTAGGGAAGTCATTGCCTTTCAAGGCGTGACTGCGTACAACAAAAAACTGGACAATCTTATGGCATATGTAACACGTTGGGTAGGTGAACTACAGCAGTTGTCGGAGGCAGAAAAGGCACGGCAACAATTTGGCTGGTGTGATGATGACACCAAGTTTGTCGTTGGCAATCGTGAGATTACGGCGGCAGGTGTGAACTACAGCCCATCATCTGCGGCAACCGCAGAACTGGCAACCCTCTACACCAAGAAGGGCACTGTCCATGAATGGGCGAGGGTCGCTAACAACTATGCACGTTCGGGTAATGAAGTCCGCGCATTTACGTTGTTTGCGGGGTTTGGATCGGCGTTGTTCAAATTCACCAAACTCAGCGGGTCGATCATCCACCTGACAAACAACGGCTCGGGTGTAGGCAAGTCCACCATTCAGTACATGGTCAACAGCATTTGGGGTCGCCCACTGGAGACCTTGATGAACCAGGAGGACAAGTACCTTGCCCGTATGCACCGCATATCGGTATTGGGGAACCTGCCCCCAACGATTGACGAGTTGACCAACATGGGTGACGAGGAAGTCAGCAACATGGCGTATGCGACTACGCACGGCAGGGGGCGCAATCGGATGCAGTCTCAGGTCAATGCGGAACGAAGCAACCTACTGCGATGGTCTTCCATTGCGGTCACGTCAGGCAACAAGAGTTTGTACGATCAGTTATTCAACCTCAAAGATTTTCCAGAGGGCGAGTTGATGCGGATACTGGAATTCAGCGTTGCCAAGATGGATAGCATGTCCAAGGCTGAGTCGGACGAGGCGTTCAACGGCATCTACGAGAACTACGGCGTGGCAGGTGAGGTGTTCATGCGGTACGTGATTGCCAACCTGCCAGAAGTTAAGAAGATGCTGGGCAAAATCCAGCGTAAGTTTGACAAGGCGGCGGGGCTTACGCAACGTGAACGGTTCTGGTCTGCGACAGCGGCATGTGCCCTCACTGCTGGGGTCATCTCAAAGAAGTTGGGCCTCCATAACATTGATGTGGCAGCGGTGTATGAGTGGGCTGTGGCAACAATTGGCAGGATGCGGGTTGAAGTGCGACCGGGCGTAGCTGGCCCATTGGCACACCTTGGGTTGTTCTTGAACGAGCACAATAACAATATGCTCATCGTCAACAGCACCGTGGACAAACGCTCTGGCTTGATGGAGGTTCCAGTACGAGAACCCAGAGGGGAACTTATAACGCGCTTTGAACCCGACACAAAGCAGTTGTTCATCACGATCAAGATATTGCGAGAGTGGTGTTCGGAGAATCAAATCTCCTACAAGGGATTGGTTGAAGACCTGCACCGGATGGGCGCTTGCCTTGGAACCTTGAAGAAAGCCATGTCGCGGGGGTCGGATATGTCCACACCAGCGGTGAGTGCATTGGTGGTTGATTGCACAAAAGCAACAGCTTTAGACCCCGAAGACACCACGCCCCTTCCTTCACCAAGTGATGACGATTTACAATAGTGGTGTGCCAGTTGTAATTGAATGGCACAAGTTTGTGATCGGAAGCTCTTTTTACATTCCAACGTTAACGCCTGACACGTTAACAGAGGAAATTAAGAGAGCGGCGCAGAAACGAGGGATGCGAGTCAAGTCTCGTTTTTGTTTAGAGTACGGTACGCAAGGGGTGAGGTTCTGGCGAGTAAATTGATCTTGTGCTAGAGTTCGCCTAGCAATTGATCTCCTCTCTCCTTTCGGTTGCTATCTCCCGATCATTCCCCCCGGCCTAAAAAACCGGGGGTTTTTTTCAGTCTTCCAATTCCTCAATCGACCGCTCAATTAAGGGCCGCAGTTTCTTGTTTACCTGCACCCCGTGGTACATCTCATTTGAGATACGGTCACGAGCCTTCACCGACTTGGTGATTGTGCTTTCGGATATCTTCAACTCAGGGTACTTGTCCCCCAACTCAAACAACTTGTCCCTGAGTTCATCAGCACGCTCATAATCCCCTTCACGCTGGGCAACGTAATATTTCTTGAGCAACGACTTCTCTTGCTTGGTGATAACGTCACCCATCTTCTTGGCATACGCATTGATCTCGTACTGGGCCAACAAGTCAGCAGGTGCAAAGCCCAACACCTGCATTGCGGCGTTGTAACCATTAACCTGCCCAACCTCATCACCACGTAAAGTGCGTGCATCCTCCAACATATACCGACCGCCCTTGAGGATGTTGCGTAGAGCGATAGGCAACATGGCCTCCACCCCGCGCTCAAACTGACCGTCAGCGATAAGTTCTTTGCCTCGGTACACGCTGTTGACAACAGCCCAAGGTGCGCCCAAGAGGTTCTCCAGTATCTGGCTCAGTGCGCTGGCATCTGCCTTGTCGCCCTTGTTCTCGCGGTAAATCAAATCAGTCCAACCCACACGATCTGCAACGCCAAGATTTGTGAAGTAATTTATTGGGCCTTTGAACGCAAGTTCCCCAAGATATTTACGCATGACGGTATCAAAGTCATCTTCGTCGTCATCGTTGAGTGCGTTGTATGCCATCTCTGCAACCCAGTACAGGGGCAGACCTTTTACCCCAGCAAAGAGTGCTGACATGCCGTAGACGCCTGCAAGTTGGCGACGAGCCACTTTGGCTTCCGCGATCTGGTCTGCATCTGCATTGGGAGGTAACCCCAACAATTTGCTACGGCGCATGGTGTCAAACAGCATGTAGTACATGGTGAAGGCAAACCGCTTGAACACGGTAAGAATTTTCCCCATGTCGCTGTGACCAATGCTGGGGCCAGACTCGGTATGCCCTGCACCGTGGGCAAACTCCACCAGACGGACAGCCTTCTCAATGGCCTTGGCTTGGGCTTCTTCGCCTTTAATACCCTTCTTAGCCAACCGCGCCATCTCCAAGTCATATGCCGCCATTGCCGTCACTTCACGGTTAAACCGCTCGGCTTGGTGGAACATGGCTGTGGACACACGGGCGGTCTTCTGGGCGATGCCTTGCAAACTCTCAGGGTCAAGTGCCTCATGCGCCATAGACTCCACCAGCAGACCCAGTTCATCCAAACGGGTAAACAGTCCTTTGTACTGTTTATGCTGCCCCTGCCCAATCAAGTTTTCCACGGACAAACCAACACGCACAGGGCCAGTCTGGGTAATCTCTACGCCATTGATATCCACAACCTTACGGGTGAAGCCACTGCTCTTGAAGATGTTGGCGGCTTTGAGCAAGGCACGGCCTGCATCAACGTACCCATATACCCCACCCAACTGAGGTAACACCACCATAGGAGTTTGCAGGGTGTTGACCACAGCCGACGAGACGTTACCCGCCAAGTTGAAATAGAACGAGCCAGTGCTGGCGTACCGTGCGATATCGGAAAACTGTGGGTTCACAGCAAACCTAAATCGGGCTTCCATTTCCTGCACCAATTCTTTTGCCCGGACGCTTTCGTCCCCACGCTTTAAGTTGGCTTGCTTACGCATGGAATCCAGCAACTGCTGAAGTTCTTCGCTGTACCGCATACGTGACAACTGCCGTGCTGTGCGGTCAGTTACACGGGAGAACGCTTTGGCTACATCTTGTTCGTAACCGGGGGTTCCCTTACGGGTTTGGAATGATTTGAGTAGGCTGGTCTCAGGCAACGCACTGACGATCAACTGCAAGAACTTGTCCACCGCCGCATCATCAGCCCCACCATCGCGCATGATCTTGACGATCTGAGCCGCCACCGTTCCACGTGGAACCGTTTTGGAGGTCATATTCTCAGTGCGGGAGTACTCTTCAATCCCCGTATGCCCATCAGCAACGACTTGGGTTTGCGCGAGGCGGCGCTCGGCTTGGGTGTTGAACAGACGTTGCACCAACTGTTTGGTGTTCTTATCCGTGTATTGCAACCAGTATTCACCCTCACGATACAGCGGTGAGTAGTGGTCGATGCCCATCTTGGTGATCTGGTCGATGATTTTGTTGTACGCAGACAGGGCTTTTTCCTTGTCCTTGTTGCCGTTCTCATCAACAAAGGTCTCATCCAAATCCTTGCGGATGGAATCTTTTATTTCCGTGAACAGAACTTTGAACGAGGCAAAGTGATCTTTGTACAACTGCTGTTCAGTGGGCGTCAGCTTGGCGTAACGTGCCCGTAAGTCTCTATAGGCTTTGAGGTTCTCTGCACTGCCAGCGTACTTCTTGCTGGCTTCCCCTGGTTCCAAAGATGGGTTCACATCTGCCAAGGTGGAGTCGTTGACCAAATCAGCCCAGTTGGCGTATCTGTCGGAACGGGAGAACTCTTGCAGACGCTCTTTCAGTGGTTGCAGTTTCTTGGACAGGTTGCCATAGTACGCTGCCATCTCGTTCACGGTATCAGCAAATTTGATGGAGTCTTGGCCTACGATCTTGGCCCCAATTTGACCCAGTGCGGACAGGTTCAAAAACTTTTGGGAGAACTCACGCAAGGACAGCCCGGATTTCTCAATTGCGCCCAGCACTTGAGCGGCGGTCTCAGGGGTAACCAGCTTTTGCTTGTGGATGATGTTGTCGGTGGCGCTGAAGATGCGTTGGGTCAGGTTTGGATGTTTTATCGACTGTGCGTACAACGTATCACCATCGCGCTGACCGGGGGGCACACTCACAATTTCGTTGAGCAACGTATCCACCATGTCCAAGGCATTGCCCTGCTTGGGCGGGAACCCAAACATCCTACGTACAACTTGTACTATCTTGTCCCAGAGTGAAGTGTTTGGCACATCAGCATACTTCTCTTTCAACTGGGTACGGAACGCATCGTTACTCCACACTTCCGCTACAAACTCTTGCAGGCTCTTCGCACCATACGCCCCATCGACATCGGCTTGAAGTTGCTTGAATATCTGCTCCAACTGCTTAGTCACAGGATGGGACGGATTGGCAATCACATGGGACAGCCCAGCGTGAGCCGCTTCGTGCAAGAACTCGTAGTCGGTGGCGTCTTTTCGCAGGTAAATCGTGTTGGTCTTGGGGTCGTACATCGACTCAGGCGCACCATACACCAGCTTCACATCGCCCAACAGCCGGGACAACACATCAGCAATCTGTGCAACACGTTCGGACGAGGCGGTATTACCAAAGGCCCGCATAGCTCCGATGAAACTGCCACGCTCCAACATCCCGATCACAGCCGGGTGGGCTGTGGTGTACAACTGAGCAACTTCCGGTGACGCAAGCAACGTATTCAAATCGTTGTCAGCGATGTAGTCCATATCCGCATCAGCACCCTCGTACTGCTCCAAGGCGGCACGTGCATACTCCCGCGCTTTCTTGCGGTTCTTGTTGGGCTTGATACCGAATTCTTTTACGTCCTCGGCCATGTCTTTCAGAGCATCCTTCTCGGATGCTTCGGCCTTGATGCCTTCTTCTTTGACTTGGATTTTGGTGGCCTTCTTTACCTTGCGCTGACGTTCTTGGCGTTCAGCCAAAGCCGTGGCCTTGATGTTTTCTTTGTCGTATTTGGCAGTCCACTCATCCAGATACTGGACGCTCTCAGGGGACAGATTGGCACGTGCCCATTCAGCGGCGTTTTGAGCGTGCTTGCCCCCCTGCCCTTTAAACAGATCGGCTTCGCCTTCCCAAGCAAAGAATGGCTCTGGCCCTGTGGGTAAACCTTCGGGGGCTTTGTAGTCCCCCTCAAACGCTTTCATCTTGGAGTTACGGTACGCCGTAGGTTGATGCACCAAGTCGTTGGCAATCCATTTCAACGCATCACGAACAGGTATCCTTCCAAAATAGGCAGTGGCGTCCTTCTCTTGTGGAGACATTTCCCCACGCTTGCGCTTGCCCAGCTTGGTGTCAACAGCCGCCTCATCAGGTGTGAACTTGGCCTTCTCTATATCCTCAAGAGACGCACCAAGAGTCGGTTCTTCCACCTCTTTGGCAGTGGGAGCCGCAGTAGTTTTGCCAGCACGTACCTTTCGTCCCGTAGCAGGCGCGGCAGGGGGTACAGCAGCAACATCAGCAACAGTAGGAGTAGCTTCAATTGGGGCTTCCGTTACTGAAGGGGTTGAAGGTTCTTCTCCAACAGTAGGCTGTGCAACATCCTGTCCAGTAGGAACCACTCCATCTCGTTGAGGTGGTTCAAGTCCCTCGGTGGGGGCTCCTGTAACGGGCTGTGTAGCCACGCCAACGCCTGCTCCACCTGCTGTGGTGTCAACTCCTGCAACATTAGGCACTCCTTTTAACTCGGCACGGGTAGCCTCCACCTGTTGGGGGTCAAAGGTAGAAACAAGATCGTTGTACGCCGTTTCGTTGATCTTGCCTTTGAAACTGGGGTTCTCTACCGTCTGAATCAACTGGCGTTGGCCTTCGGGTGTGGAAATATCTATGCCTTCCAAAGCCTGTGCTGCCTTGGAACGTTTGGACATACCAAGTTGTTCTGCAACGTTTGAAACAACAGGAGGGGCAGGAGGTTGTGCCCCCGGTAAAAACAAACCTTCTTCATTAGGTGTAGCAGTAGTGAACCCACTCAATGCGCTTTTCTCTGCATCAAGTTTCAACTGCTGTTCTTTTAATTTAGCGATTTCAGCATCAAGTTCCGCATATGCTTTAGAACCGGGACGAGCGGCATCCATCCGTGCTTGCAAAATTGCCAATTCATCGGGCATGTATTTAAACGCAGCCTCAAGATCAGCCTGTCGTTTAGCCCGTGATGCAGCAAGTTGATCTTCGTACTCGGCGGCTTTTTCTGGGGTCAGTGAACCAGCCGCACGCTCTTGGTCGTACTGTGCTTGCAATGCAACTTCAGCTTCTTTTGTGTTGCTGTAATCCGTGTATGCAGTACGGTAATTTGATATGCCTGTGGGTACGCCAAACATCCCACCGCCCACGGCTCCTTTAACAAACGCTTCCTTGTACCGTTGGACGTTCTCTGGAGACAACAATTCTTTTGCGCTTCCAGCAACTTGCTCTGCATACGCTCCAATAACCTCTTGTGTGCCTTCAGTCAAACCCTCTACAGCCGCCGCTTTGGGCACTTCTTTGAGCAGGTTCTTCCACACGCTGGGTTTTGCACCCGAATTCTTTGCCATCTCCGCAATGATCTTGGCCTTGCCGTAACCACCCAAAGTGCTCAATGTTTGGGCAGGGAGCACTGAGTCCAACACAGCACTCAACCCACCGTATAAAGCAGAAATGCTGGGCTCCAACTGACCCGTTTCACGATAGATGTTTTCAAAAATTTCAGGAGCGGTTTGGGCGTATGAACCCAAGAACACACCAGCCTGCATACCTCGTTTAGCGCCTTGTGCAGCGGCAGCTTTTACGATGGGGGCGGCAAGAGCCTCACGTCCAGCAACACCAGCAGTAGCGGCTCTCAATGCAGCGCCACCCACCACCCGCGACCCAACAGCGCCCAAACCCACGCCAGGAATAATTGCCGTTGCCGCAGTGGGCACAAGTTCGCCGCCCGTCTCAGCCACAAACTCCAAGGCGTCCCCCGGACCTTTAACCTCTTTGTACGAACGAAACCGTGTGGGGTATTTCTCTTCCAGTTGTTCACGGCTAGTTTGCGCCTCTGCCAACTGACGTTCTGCGTATTCATTTGCGCCTACCGCAGTGCCAATCATGGCGGGCAACGTGTCTCCAGCCGCAATACCCAATTCACCCAGCCCCCGCATTGCCCCGCGCTTAAAGATTGTGCCAAGGCTGGCCTCTGGTTTTGGCGCAGGAAAATCATATTTTTCCGCCAGTCGATACACCAACGAATTGAATTGCGCGGGTGACAAATCGTCGGGAAAACTAACGTCCCCTACTTTTGGAAAATTGATAATCATGGTCAATCCAGCAAGCTAAAGATATCTTTGGCACCAGAATTAGAACTTTGTGCAGCATCTGCTTGTGCGTCATTTGAAACTTGCAGTGCTTCTTTTACAAACTGCTGGCGCTCTTGTCTGAGCATTTGATTGGCAATCGTAGGAGCATACTGTTTTGTCAATTCTTGCATACGCCGTTGTGCGCGGGTCTCATCAAACACTTTGCCTGCGTTAACCCCCACCTGGGCAAGTCGCGCTTCGGCTCCTTTAAATTGTGCCAGTGACTGCAAACCCCGTACACCAGCAATTTGCTGCAACTGCCGATCTTTTTGTTCCAACCCTGCACGTTGCAATCCCAGTGAGCCTTGCTGATATGCGGCTGTTTGCCCCATCTCTTCGCGTTTGAGGGCAAGTTGCTTGTCCTGCATCTGCAAAGATTTGACGTTGCTGGCGTGTTGCATGGCTGCGGCGCTGTCGCCTTTCTTGAGTGCGACCTTGTATTTAAACATCTCCATGTTCAACTTGGCGTCGTTCTCATCAGCCTCTCGCATAAGCTTATTGCTTTCCTTGACGGATGCAGCAAGAGTCGGTGCAGCGGCAGCGGCGGAAGTAAGCAACCCGGAAATACCTTGACTACCGGATTGACCGGGACGCGATGCGGCAGCGGCCATAGCAAACCCATATTCAGCCAAGGCTTGACCCAGCATCTTGTCCTTAACCTCTTTGGATTTACCTGATTGTTTATCAATCAAGGCTTGTAGCCCTTTGATATCTGCTTCGCTTTCCTTGGACAGCAGTGTTCGCATCTTGCCGTAGGAGTCGATCAGGTCATCTTCAGAGAACCCTTTTTCAGCGGCAGCTTGTTTTACTGCGGCTGGCAACTGCGGCATTGAACTTTTGATGGGTTTATTCTTTACCCCTTTGGCTGCTTCACGCTGGGCCATGTAGTCTGCGGTAGCTCTATCAAACGAAGCAAAATCGTAGAATGGTTTAGGAGTGGAAGCAGCGTCTTCGGCTTTAAGTCTATTCGCCACCTCTGGCGCAGATATTTCTAAAAACCGCATTCTTGTTGCTTTTTCTGCTTGTTTTCTTGCGTCTTTTATCCCCTGTACTCGCAAGGCATCAAGCTCAAGTTCCCCTGCGCTAGTTGTTGTAGCCATTTCACCGCCATCAGCAAACGCAACGATGCCCCCGTTTGCGCCTCGTGCAACCTCATACATATTTTCTTGCGCGTTAGGGGGAAGCTGATTGAACGCAGCCGACATGCCGCTGCGATCTGAGGCACGCTGGGCCAATTCTTTTTCAATGGCCTCTACTGCGTTTACATCTCTACGGGCCTGCGCGTTCTGGTACGCAAGCTGCAACTGCTGGTCACTCAAACTATCAGCAATGTCCGCAATGTTTTCTTCACTGGTAACAGAGCCTTGGTCTCCCGCATAGGTGTTAACTTCACCACCATCCGCATAGTCATGCACCGTGCCGCCTTCAGCCTTCATCAACTGGCTGATACCGTAAGCGCCCATGCCCAGACCGCCCAATTGCCCCAGCATGCTGGGCGGGGATTGATACATGTTCATGGAAGATGACGAACCTGTAGGCGTGCCACGCAAAATGTCAGACATAAAGCCCAACTGTTTGTACGGATAGTTCTGCTGGTTTAAGAAGTCTTGATACGACTGGCTCAAGCCTTGTTGTTCCAACTGTTGTTGCTGTGCGCCATAGGTGTTTTGCAGCTTGTTGATATCCATGCCTTGCTGGAATCTCTGCCCACCCAATTGACCTAACTGACCAGCAGCTTGCAAACCAGTCTGCAACCCTTGCATCCCGTAGCCTGCACCAAACTGACGAGATTGTTCTCCAAGTTGTTGGGCCTGCATCCCCACGCCTTGATTGGCCAATTGAGCTTGCAAGTCCCGTTGTTGCTGGGTGTTGAACTGCTGCTGAGCGTTTTGAAACGCCGCATTCTGCCCTGCTGCTTGAATGTCGCCCTTTTGCATTGCCAAGTTACGAGCGGCTTCCGCCTCCATAATGCCCGCACGAGAACCACCAAAAGCGCCTGATTTAACGGCTTGACCAGCACGTTGGGTGCCCGCAATATCGGCTTGGCGTTGGGCTTCGCGCTGTTGAATGTCCACTACATTCTGCATGTAGGGATTCATGTACTGGCTTACGTTTGAACCTGTGTAGTCTTGAGTGCCAACCTGTGGGGCGTTAAATTGGCCGGGAGTGTACCCAATGCCCATAGCTTTGGAGCCAGCCAAACCAGCGATACCAGACGCAGTATCTAACTGCGGCGCGGTCGTCATATTTTGCGCACCCGTCATTGACTGTTGTTGCAGCGGCGAAAACCCAGCAATCCGATTTGCATCGTAGGTTTGATACGGGTTCTGGTTAACGTCCGTTAATGCTGCTGTTTTTGCCAGCGTGTCTTTGGCGTACCCCCGCGCCCACTCAGGCAACTCTTGGGTTTGAGTTTGAGTTGTATTTGCAGGGGTGTTGTTACCACCCATGCTGATAAAGTAAAGGCGGCGACCGTCACGGGAATACCCGCTGTGTTTATTTGGGATTAACATCTAGATGCTCCTTGCGGTAATCGTCAAACCGCTCAAAAAATATGTTCTTCCACATTTCGGGAAGGATTTCTTTAGCCTTTTCTGGGCCCACACAAACATGCACCGCATAGGCTAGTATGTTCCCCGAGGCATGTCGCAACCCGTGGGCAATCTCAATCCCATGAGCGTCTTTGATCTTTTCAAAATGGTTTGCCGTTTCATACGCGGAAACCACCACCAACCACATTGGCATTATTTGTTCTTGAATTGCCCGGTAAAACGGATTAGCAGGCAAGTACACCAGACACGTTAAGAAAGCTTGATTGATTTTATCTGCGGAGACGGGGTTGTCCTTATCAACAAGGTCATCCCAAATGTGGGCCAAGTCTACAAACGCACGATACATGTTCAGGGCATCCTGATTGCCCCCGAACCATTCAAGTTTCCCTTGTGGTGTCATGCCGGTAAAAAGCGTTCGGCCCGACTGTTCTTGGCCACTTTGTTTTTACCCACTGTTTTGCCCCGGGCCGATTGAATTCTGGCCATCATTGCGTATAGCTTACGAGCACCAGCTTCGGTTGAGCCGTTGCCCAACTCAGACACGATACGTGCAGGCACCACAAATTCACCGTCGGCCAACCGTGCAGGCTGCTTTTTACCAATCACAGCAGGGATAGAGTCGGATACACCGTCACCCGGCCCTCTTAACAATCTACCCCCATCGGAGTAATCACCAAGGTTATACCCACCAGCAGCATAAGCATGCGACAAACCACCGTCTGCATGTCCTTGGGGTTCTGGATTTTGGCCAGCCGTTTCAAACTGTTGTGTACTAGGGTCATATCTAAAATTTACATCACCACCTTCGGCATACCCGTAGAGGGATTTAGCTTGATCTGCGTTAATTTTGGTGTAGCTGGGCGTGAAGAAGCGTTGCTCTTTGCCAAAGCTTTGGAACTGTTCTGGAGACCCAGCCCGTGGTACGTCAGGTTGCGGGAGCGGTGTAGTTGGTGTTGCGTTGTAGGAATACCGCTGGCCCATATCCCTGTCGGGAGTTCCTACTGGTGGAGCTTCTGGTTCAGCCATCATCATGGGAGCCAACCCCGCCAACCCAGATTTTGCAAGGCCAGAAACTCCGCCCACCGAAGACATAAATCCTGCTCGGCCAGCTTCCGTACCTAACCCTGCAAGTCCCTGCCCAGTGGTAGCAAGTGGGTTAGCCAAAGCCGTTTTTGTAGCTTCCGCCGCCGCTTGATTTGCCAGCCCCTGTTGTGTAAGCTCAGACCCCACAACTGATGTAGGCGCTCCAGCAATGGCCGCGTTTTGTGCCGCGCCAACACCAGCGCCCATCAACCCACCAGCCAAACCTGCGCCGCCGTAGGCACCCAAACCTGCTTTGACGCCTTCCATCAGGTTGCCAGTACGCAGAGCTTGAACACCACCAACCCCCAAACCAATGGCGGCAGGGGCACTCATACCCATAATAGCGGGGGCCGCAGCCCCTCCAGTCGCTGCAATCAAGCCAGCGCCAATAATCATTGGCATCATGTCGTCAAGGAACCCAGCTTCGGGTAAACCCGTAGAAGGGTTGAGGGTCAAGGAGCCCCCAGCGGCCATTGCAATTTGTTGCAGCCCACGAACCTCGTTGGGGGTCATGTGGACCAAGGTCGTGTCTTTGCCTCGCCCTTGGGCGGCGAGATGTTGTGCGGCTTGTTGAAGGCTCATTTTTGCCTCGTAAATGGGGGGTTGAGGGATCGTATCATGTTGAGAGCGCCGAGACAAATGAAAGCGTTGCCACGACGGACTGGGTTGACGGGCGCACTGGGCCTGTTGAGGCCGGGTAGTGTTGGATGGTCACAGAGGCGTTTGTTGCTGACCAGTAAATCTCAATGTAGTCGCTTGCCTGCATTTCAACGTAGTAGTTCCAACCAATAATCTTGTGCGCCTCTTCACCAGCCGATGCGCTTTTCCGGGCAGGGATAGACACATATCCAGTTGAGCCAGGAATATTCACCCCGTTCTGCCGCAACCAAATGCTCATGTCCTGAATCTGATTGTCCGTGTTTTGAAACTGCGCACTGAACTGAAGGTTGTAAATCCCTGCATTTACCGCCGTGATCTTTGACGAACTGATGCTGACTTCGTTGGCAAAGTCCGTGGTATTGAGCGTCATCAGCGTAGCTGTATTCGCCGTGGTGGTCTGATCTTGGTCACTGGAAAACGCCCCGTAAGGGAACCGAATAAATCTGCCCCCAGACTCACCCAGCACAACGCCAGTCAAGTTATCAAGCTGGTTGAAGTACAACCGCAAGATGTTCATGAATTGCTCTTGGTACTGGGCGTTGTATTCCTGCGGAGCCGATGGCAGGCGCGGCGCAACGACAGGCCGATAACGATTGGTGATTACGTTAGTTGCCATTAACGTCTGCCGTCCGGGCGAATGTCAATGCGAGGAGCGCCCAGTTGCCACTGCACCCCCAGCCCGTCTGTGATGCTGCCTGTAGTACCAGAACTGACCTTGAACGCCATCTGACGCCCGCGTATCCGCACATAGACCTGCTGAGTGAACTGCTGTATGTTGTACGTGATCTGATTCTGATAGTTCTGGGCGCTGGTCACGCCAGGGGAGTTTGAAGGCCCATACGCCGCGCCGGGGAAAGTTCTTGGGATGGCAGTGAAATACGCAGTCGGCTGGTTCACGTTGGAGCCGTCAAACGTCAAGTCAGGAATCAAACGCCACACAAACCCAAAGTTGTTGCCGTCCCCAATGTCAAAGTCGGAGGACTGCACATTGGCCACAATTGGGACAGACGGATTGACCGTGCCATCATCAACGCCGTCCTCGTGGTAGACCAGTATTCCATTGTCGTTGCCACCAGCAGAGCCATAAGTTACTGCCATAGGGTATCGGCGCAGTGCGCTGTCAAGCCATGCTGTACGCCCTTGATATGCACCGTTATAGTTTGTCCAGTCGCCGTAGTACCAAACGTTATCCAAGTAGTTGTATATAACGTAACGGTCGATCACATTAGATGTGGCTGAGCAGTACTGCCACCAGACTTCGTTGTAGCCCTCATTGGTTCCCGCCACAAACTGAAAAGATTGCGCAATATTGATGTCAGTGAAAACGTACTCACGCAGCGTAGATGGCAACGTTTCCACCCGGCCTGAGTACATATAGAACTTATCCAACCCCATCCAGTACGTGATGTTGTTGGCTGTAGCCACCGC
>Ga0209358_10002087_pt1 | contig 15471 bp, 14 predicted proteins | sample LauGreFa1BDMLBSN_2_FD_187574 | JGI IMG/M metagenome (GOLD analysis project Ga0209358, IMG submission 187574) | Freshwater lake microbial communities from Lake Michigan, USA - Fa13.BD.MLB.SN (SPAdes) (version 2) | ecosystem: Environmental > Aquatic > Freshwater > Lake | place: Lake Michigan, USA... | reverse complement strand
TAGAATATAAAGATAATAAATCTTGCAAAATTAATCACTAAAATTAACACACAAATAACTAACAATCAACATATTGAATATTATTTAAGGGTTGACTAATTAAAAATTTAGAATAGATTTTAAAAATTATCATCTAGTGATAAAATTACCCGAAACTATATCTAATCCTGATTTTTAGAATCCACAATACCTAGATGCACCAAAGCGTCACCTTGACTAATTACAGGATTATTATTTAAGCCAATAACCACACCATCCTTTCGGGTTTTCATAACAATTTCCTCTTGTCCGAAAGCATCGCAAATATATCCAATCACTTGATTTTTTTTGATGTGATCACCTAATTGGATTTTTGATCGAAACAAACCAGATCTTTTAGCACGAATCCATGAACTTGTTGACAACAACAAGGATGATGGAGAAGATAATCCAAAATCGCGCATTTGTAGTAATTGCATCACTCTTTTTGCGCCATCAATACCAGTTTTAATTGATAACTCATCAAAACGGTGAGATTCTCCACCTTCAAAAACTAAAATTGGTTTTCCTAATAAAGTAGCCGATTTACGCAAAGATTGATCACGTAATTTAGAATTTAAAATAACAGGAGCACCAAAAGCTTTAGCTAAATCCAAGTTTTCCTTATATGAAGTTAAACAACGAATTTGAGGATAATTCGCCCTACTTTTACCTCCAGTATGAAAATCTAAACCATAATCTATATTTGGAAAAATTTCTTTCATAAACATGTGTGCCACCCTTCCTGCTAATGAACCTCTAGGACTGCCAGGAAAACTTCTGTTTACATCTTTTCCATCCGGCACCTCACGCGCGTAGTTTATAAAACCAAAAATATTTAAAATAGGAATACAAATTACCGAACCTTTTTTTGGTACAACCCACGAACTTTTAATCATACGGCGAATGGTTTCCACACCATTAATTTCATCGCCATGTAACCCCGCTAATAACAACAATCTTGGTCCGTCCTCCTCCCCACGATAAACATGAACTGGTATATTAATCATTGTTCCAGAAGGTAAGCGTGCAACCGGAATATCAATTATAGCCTTTTCGCCTTTTTTTACAACTTGTCCGTTTATTAAAATATCCTTACCTTTTGCCATCAGCACTAAATTAAACCTTAATTTTATCTTTAACTAAATTTTTAGCATTTGCTGTATTATTTTCGATATACTCCACAATTAATGCAGCAATATTTACCCCAGTAACTGTTTCAATCCCTTCCAAACCCGGCGACGAATTTACTTCTAAAACTAAAGTACCATTAACAGAGCGCATCATATCTACACCTGCTATTTGTAACCCCATTGCCTTAGCTGCCTTAATTGCTGTAACCCTTTCCTCTTTGGTTAATGAAATTTTTCGTCCCACACCACCCCGATGTAAATTAGATCTAAATTCACCCTCAGCACCTGTTCGCTCCATAGCACCAACCACTTTTCCATTAATCACAAAAGCTCTAATATCTGTTCCTTTAGATTCCTTTATAAACTCCTGAATTAAAATATTGGTTTGCAAGCCCGAAAAAGCTTCTACAATAGATTTTGCCGAATTTTCGGTTTCGGCTAAAATAACTCCAACTCCTTGTGTTCCTTCCAATAACTTAATTATTACAGGTGTTCCACCAACTTTGTTAATCAATCTTACCACCTCATCATCTTTAGGGAAATTGGCAAAAACAGTACGAGGAATACCTATTCCGGCACGAGATAAAATTTGTAAACTACGTAATTTATCACGCGAACGAATAATTGCCTGAGACTCAGCAGTTGTAAAAGTATGCATCATTTCAAATTGACGTACTATGGCTGTTCCATAAAAAGTTATAGTGCTACCAATACGAGGAATTACAGCATCAATATCGTGTAAAATTTCGCCATGATACAAAATACCAGGTTTACCTTTTTCCATCACAACCGAGCAAGCTACAGCATCTACAACCAAAGCTTCATGCCCTTTTTTTTCAATCTCTTCAACCAATCTGGCTGTGCTATATAACTCGATATTTCGAGATAAAATTATGATTCTCATTTTTTAAATAAATTTGTCAACGAAAGTAAAATAAATAAGCGAATGATTTAAAGGTAATAGCCATTTTTTTCGATAATTTCCCATGCCTGTAACGGAATTAAATGATTGTATTTTTTACCCATTTTTATTCCATCTCTAATCATGGATGAAGAAATTTCGATAATTGGAGCATTTAAACGTGTGATATTTTGATTTTTTATAGTATTTTCAACAAGTATATTTAATCTAGGATATACATAAATGGGATAATTTTTTTGAATAAAATCGGCATTTTTCCATTTATGCAAGGATTGTAAATTGTCCTCGCCCATAATAATAGAAAATTGATGTTGAGGAAATTTTTCGGCAAAAGCCAACAAAGTATGCGCAGTGTAAGAAGGTTTTGGCATATTAAACTCAATATTGCTCACGCCAAATCTCTCGTCGTTTTTAATTGTTTCGTAAACTAAATCGTATCGTAAATTCTCGTTTAATAAGGTTTTTTTATCCTTAAAAGGATTTTGAGGAGATACTACAAACCAAATTTGTTGTAAACCAGTATTTTCTACGATATAATTTGCTAAAGCCAAATGCCCTATATGAATTGGATTAAATGAACCAAAAAATAATCCGATTTGCATTTTAATCTAAAGCCGTTAATTGTAAAAGCATTTGTTCTCTGGTTAAAGTTTCAAACTCTAGTTTGATATCTGTAACACCAGTTGCAATAATCCCTTTTCTAAAAAATCTGAACTCTTTATTTTGATCCATAGCCATTGCAATTATGGTAACAGGACGATTAGCTGGTACACCTTGTATTTCCATAACACCACCTTTTAAAACCTGGCGTTCATTGTTTACAAATGCAAATAATTGTATATTTTCCAAACCTTTTCCTTGATAATTAAATTTAATTATTGTTCGAGGTGCTAAAGCCTGAAATCTAGCCGCTAAATTCCATCCTAAATTAGCTAAATTCATCTCATACACTTCGTTATTTATTCCTACCGATGAACCGTTAGCACTTGCCAACCAAGCACTCCAAGGTTTTATTTGATTTCCACCATAATAAACAGTAGGAACAAAAGGACGAACCTCTGTATTTAAATTTGCCAAAACTAATTTACCATCAATCAATTTTAAATATTGATCATCTTTTTTTGCCGAAACCCACAAACCAGCTACATAATCCAACCCACCACCAGTGTAATTGGAGTTCATTTTTTGTAAAATTAAATCTTTAACAGTGTACAACTCTATTAATTGAATCGTATATGGCAACTCTATAACCCCTCTACTTGTTGTATCTTCAAACAAACTTGAATGCACAAATAATTTTGTACCAAATTTCCCTATAATCGGCTGATTACCGTTTTCATTGGTTATTACAAACTCTTGAACTTCGGCTTGTTCTTCCTCAAAAAATTCATCCATAGATTGAAATTCATCAGTTGTAATCCTATCTTTACTGCAAGAAAACAAAAAAGTAATCGAAATCAAAAAAATACTCCACTTATTCATAAAAACCAATTTTTATATAATAACGATTAGATTACCACAAGGATGTGTATGCTGGACAAATTAATTTTTTGTAGCACTCGCCAATGTAAAAAATAGCACCTATTCGGATATTACTTTCCATCCAAACAGGATTTAATTTTAACTCGGCAAATGGTCGCATACAACCAGCATTTTTAACAACACCAAACCCTAAATCGGGCGCAAAACTATTTAATTTTGCAATTTCGTTTGTATAATCGGTATGATTATAAAAACGATTATAATATGCACCAACAGTTGGGTAAGCACCCCACTTTTCTTTTGGAGTTAAATTGTAATTTACACCCAAACCAGCATATAATTCAACAGTATTTGCAATACCAGGAAAATAAGATAATTGAGGAGACAGAAACCAATTTTCGTTAATTTTGGCATGTACACGTAAACCAAAACCTAAGCTTTGCACTGGCATATTGTAAATTACTTCGGCACCGTAACCAAATATTTGCTTAGATTCTTTTTGTGCCCCAAGGTACAAGGATACAAAACATAAAAATATTAATATAAATTTTGTTTTCACTCTACAATTTTTAATCTTGGCAATTTTTTGCCAAATATACTTTATAATTCTAATATGATAAACTCAACTCGTCTGTTTATTGCTCTTCCCTCCTCAGTTTCATTTCTTGCTTTTGGTTTATTTGCTCCAAAACCTTCGTATGCCAATCGTTTTGCATCAATACCTTGCGAAATTAAGTATTCCATTACTTCTTTGGCTCTGTTTTGAGATAAAACCACATTATCATTTGCATTACCAACGTTATCGGTATGTCCGTAAATAGCAATTTTCATTGTAGGTTTTGTTTGTAAATATGTTTTTAACTCGTCGATTATGGACATTGTAGTACTGTTTAACAAGAAACTATTGGTTGCAAAGTTAACATCGTTTAAACGAATAATTTGTCCTTTTTTAGCCGACTGTATATCAATAGTATTGTTTTTAATTTTAACAACACCATCAATTTGTTTAGGATTTACCTCTGTAACTTGGGTTGTAAAAGCCATATCTTTACCAGTAGCCGACAATACAAATTTTTGTTTGGTTTCCTGGGCTACAGCAACCGAAACAACCTCTTGTTTACCTCCAGCATCAACTACTTCGTAACCTTTTTTTACAATTGTACTGTCACCATTTACTTTAACAATTTTATCTCCTTTAGTTAAAACATGTTGTGTTCCTTTTAATTCAACAACTTTTGCACCAGGAGGAATTATGGTTGGTTTTCCATTTACAGGCTCTACTTTGCTTCCATATTCCGCCTCAACTTCCTCTCCATCTAACTCTAAAGTAATCATTGCTTTAGGTGGTTCTGGACGTTTAGGATTTTGTACACTCATAACAGCAACATACTCGCCTGTTTTTCCATCCACCATAGCTTCTTTTATTTCACCAGTAACCTCATCTTTAATTTGTATTTTTCCATCTGCAACTGGCTTACCATTTTCATCTTTCAAAACACCTTTCATAAATACCACATTATCTGGACGAACTGCTTCATGTAATGGAAAATGGATTAAATCTAAACCTTTTACGCCATCGCCTTCTTTACCAGCCGACATAAAAGCTTGTTTTCCATCTAAACTTACAATTAAACCATGATTATCAATTTCGGAATTAATTGGATATCCTAAATTTACAGGTTTACTCCAGTTGCCATTTTCATCCATTCGGGTAAAAAATAAATCGTAACCACCCATTCCCGGGTGACCGTCTGATGCAAAATATAAAGTTTTACTATCGGTGTGTAAAAATGGCGTTTTTTCGTTACGATTGGTATTAATAACTGGACCTAAACTTTTTGGAGCCGACCATTTACCATTATCTAATTTAGTTACATAAAATAAATCCATTGTGCTTATTGTAACACCATCAAACTCAATTGATGTACTTGACGGACGAGCAGAAGCAAAAATCATCATTTTTCCATCGGATGAAATTGTTGGCTGCCCCTCCCAAGTTGGTTCTTTATTTTCATCGTTAATATGATCACCTAAGGATTTAAAAGCAGACCAAGAACCATCTTTTAAAATGGAAGAATACAACTGGGTATTTCTATGTTTCGGTCCTTTTTCGGGATCATTAAAACTAATAGTTAAATACATTTCTTTGTTATCAGGAGTTAAACACGCACCACCTAATCCTAAAACTCTTTGAAAATCCACATATTCTTCAAATTCATTAAATGGAGCAGCTAAAGGAATACCAAATGAAAAGGAATCTACATCCATTTTTTTACTTCTTATAAAAAATTCCTTTTTTTCTTCCACATTTATTGCACCAGCCTTTTTAGGCGACCATTTCATCCTACGGGTAAAGTATAATTGCTCATTATCAGGTGATAACATCGGTAAAAACTCATCTTTATCCGAGTTAACTCCTTTAACTGCCTGAGGTTCATAAGGAACTGGATTTTTGATTAATTCGTATTTAAAATAATATCTATCTGCCAATTCTTTAGCTACTCTGTAATATTCCTTTGGAGGCTCTTTTTCGTTATCGATATATTTTTTAAAATAACTTGCCGCTTTTTCTTCTTGTTTATATTCTTTATGGTATAACACACCTAATTTATAGTATGCTAAATGTCCCGAAAATGAAGGACAAATACGTTCAACATTTTGATAAAATTCTAAAGATTGATCCATTAATTTTTTACGAATAGGTAAATGACCAGGCGTTTTAAATCCAACTTTTTCGTAATGATTACCTAAAAAATAATGCCCTTCTACAAAATTGGGAAATTTATCTAAAATTTCTTTTACTGTTTTTACTGCATCGGAATTGTTAGGATTATAGCCTTCCAAAGCTTTTTCGAATTGTTTTTTAGCTTTTTTTGGTTGTGTTCCTTCACAATTTCCATCTTCTGCATGAATTGAAAACGAAAAAACACAAAGAAAAACAATAAAAAGTTGATTAATTTTCGTCATAAGAATATATTTATTGTAAAAAAATTCAAATATAATACCAAAACACAGGTATCTAAAAGAGTAAAATTACCTATTAAAGCTTTTCAACTATTCCAAATATCAAAAATTAAACTAAAAATAATATGTCGATAACTTTTTACAACTGATTTTTTAAAGAATCCAAATGAATTTTTCCTAAGGCAACATTCACACCATTATTTAAATGTTTATTATCTGCACAAGCCTTTTCCCAACCCTTATTAGCAATTTGTAATGCATAATTTAAAGTTGCATTGGTTATTGCATTTGTAGCAGTATAAGGCACTGCACCTGGCATATTTGCAACACAGTAATGTACTATTCCATCTACTTCGTAAACAGGATTTTGATGAGTAGTTGCTTGGGAGGTTTCAAAACATCCGCCTTGATCAATCGCAACATCCACTATCACCGTTCCTTTTTGCATTAAACCTAAATGTTTTTTGAGAATAATTTTTGGTGCTGATGAACCCGGAATTAAAACCGCACCAATAATCAAATCGGCTTTTTGTATAGATTGTAAAATATTTTCTTCTGATGCAAATAATGTTTGAATATTTTTAGGCAAAACAGGGTTTAATGCTCGCAAATTATTCATATTTATATCCAATAAATCTACGTTTGCCATCATACCTGCTGCCATAAAAGCTGCATTTTGCCCTACTATTCCGGCTCCAATTACAGTTACATTTCCTCTTCTTTCTCCAGGAATTCCACCTAATAAAACACCTTTTCCTCCGTTAGATTTATTTAAAAAATATGCTCCTTGTTGTACCGACATTCTGCCGGCAATTTCCGACATAGGAATTAGTAAAGGTAAGGCACCTTTATCATCCGTTACAGTTTCGTAAGCAATACAAACTGCTTTTTTATCTAACATAGCTTGTAAAAGCTCATTGCTAGATGAAAAATGGAAATAGGTAAATATAATTTGTCCCTCTTTAATATAATCATATTCTTGCTTTTGGGGTTCTTTAATTTTCACAATCATATCCGATTGTGCAAAAATATCCTTAGGATTATCTAATAAAAAAGCACCAACATCTATATAATTTTGATTTGTAAAACCACTACCTAAACCCGCATTGTTTTCCACTAAAACTCTATGGCCGTTTTCTATTAATTTAGCTACATAAAAAGGAGTAGCAGCAACACGATACTCGTTGTTTTTAATTTCTTTAGGAATACCAATAACCATAACAAAAAATTTAGATAAATGATTAAACGAAATTTTTGGAAAAAACTTGTTTAAATCTATACTTTAGTTTAAAAAAATAGTTATCCTTATTTTTAAAATTATTTGGTTAAATACGTAAGTGAACTTAGCTTTTGTGGCAAAATAATTTGGTTGGCTATTTCTAAAATTTGATTACTACTGATTTCTTCTATTGATTTTATTATATTTTCGAGCGATTCAACTTTATTAAAAATAAGTTTACTTTTACCCAAGGAAGACATTAAACCACCAATATTTTCGCCATTTAAAGCTAAATAGCCAATTAATTGTTGTTTGGCAAAATGCAATTGTAAAGTCCCCAATTTTTTATCACATATTTTTTGCATCTCTTTAGAGATTAATCTTTCGGCTTTTTGCATTTGCTCTTTTTCGGTACCATAATACACTAAAAAAATTCCAGAATCGCGGTAAGGCAAAAAATTAGATTCTATATTATAGGTAATTCCGTGTTTTTCTCGCACCACCATATTTAGTTTAGAGTTCATCGCAGGGCCACCTAAAAAATTATTCAACAACATTAAAGCCAAGCGTTTATCATGTTGATATGGAAAAGCTACACCTCCTAATATACTATGACATTGGTGATTGTTTTTTGAAATTTTTTGGTTAAAAACAGGTTTTTCCCAACTCAAAATTTTTCTAACATAATTGCTTTGCCCTTCATAATCACCAAAAAAGCGTTCGCACAATTGTAAAAACTTTTTAAAGCTTAAACCACCAGCATAACTTATTACCATATTTTGAGGCACATAATGTTTGCTAACAAAATTTAAAATTTTTTCTTTAGTAATTTGTCTAACCTGTTTTTCGCTCCCTAAAATATCATTTCCAAGTGGATGTCCACCAAACAATTGCAATTCAAATTCTTCAAAAATCATATCCATCGGACTGTCCATATAACTTTGGATTTCGTCCACCACCACCTCTTTTTCCTTTTCGATTTCGTTAAATGGAAAAACCGAATTAAAAATAATATCCGATATCAATTCCATTGCCCTCGAAGAATGCTCCATCATTACCGATGCATGTATTACAGTTTCTTCCTTGGTAGTGTATGCATTTAATTCGCCACCAACACTATCCAAGCGATTTAAAATATGAAAAGATTTTCGTTTTTGTGTACCTTTAAACAAAACATGCTCTAAAAAATGAGCAACACCTCTTTCATCTTCTTCCTCATCTCTAGAACCCACATTAATAAAAATACCCAAATGAGATAATTTACTGTAGCCCACTTGTTGGTGCACTACACGCATTCCATTTTTTAATTCGGTTTCGTTTACTAACATAAAACAAAACTACTATTTTTTTTTAATGGATTTTTGATTGATAAACAAATTATTAAAAATGGAATAATTTTAGCTAATTTTAAAAAAGATTTTAGCGAAGTTTAGTTCCTTTAATCACATTTTATTACTTTTACCCAATTGTATTTTGCTTTAAATTGATTTTAAAAATTCTTTTTTAACTCAAAAACAAAGGAGTTTTACTGATTTTTGAATTATAAAAATAACAAACATGAAAAAAATAAGTTTAATCCTATTTTCCATTATTCTGGTTTTTAACAGCTTAGCTCAAAATGAATTCAGCACTTTTTACAACCCAAGCAAAAGCATGTCTTTTGAAGTTATAAGTAATTGGGAGGCAGCAGGAAACATGAAAGGAATTGAGTTATTTTTAACTAAAATAGAAAAAACTACAACGCCCACCATTTTAACTTGTACTGTTGAAAAAAATATAGAATCTAAGTATTCCTTAGATACCTATTTTGCTAGTAAAATAAACTTACAATTATCTGTTTTAAAAGGCGAAACAATTGCATCAAACGATTTAAAAATAGGTAACTACGACGCAAAATCAATAGAATACACTTATTTAAATACCGAATTAGAAGAAATTACTACCAAAGTTGTTATATTATTTTATAAAGGAAATTCTTACCAATTTACAGCATCTTGTTTAAGTAAAAACTACACAGATAACTTTGTTATTTTTAATTACTTTTTTGATAACTTCAAATTTATCAATTAATCCATTTTTAAAGTGAAAAAGTTAAATCTTTTATTGTTAAAAGCTTTTATTGGGCCCTTTATTGCCACCCTTTTTATTACCAATTTTTTATTGTTAATGATTTGGTTTTGGAAATGGTTAGAAGATATAGTTGGAAAAGGTTTGGAAATTAGTTTAATTTTAGAATTGGTTGGTTATGCATCCTTAAACCAAATTCCAATGTCCTTACCATTAGCCATGTTATTATCCTCTATCATGACCTTTGGAAAATTGGGGGAAACTGTGGAATTAACTGCTTTAAAAGCATTGGGTGTTTCCATGCTTAGAATCATGAGGCCACTAATTTTTATAACTATTTTATTCACTTTTGCTGCTTTTTATATAAACGATTCTGTTTTACCTAAAACCAATACAAAACTTAAAAATTTATTGCAAGATATTACTTCTAAAAAACCCGAATTATCTATTCCTGAAGGTGTATTTTACAAAGGTTTAGAAGGTTATACTATTCGTGTTGGTAAAAAAAATGAGGATAAATCGTTAAAAGATATTTTAATTTTCGATAATAAAAGCAACGCCGACAGGTTTATTTTAGCCGATTCGGGTAAAATTTTAGTTGCTAACAATGGTAATACTTTAGTTTTACATTTATTTAACGGAAATGCTTACGAATATCAAAAAGAAGATTTTGAAAACAATAAAGAAAGAACTTTTCCTTTGGTGAGAAACAAATTTGATAAAAACGAACTCATTTTTGATTTAAGCTCGTTTAATTTTGTTCGTTCAGAAAATGATTACGAATATGATGCAAGATTAAAAGACAATAAAACGATTAGCCATTTTGTAGATTCTTTAAGTAAAAATGTAGCCGATAGAAAAATTAGATTATTAGATGAATTGCATACAAATTTTTTCATCCGTCCTTCTGAAGATTATACAATCGATACCCTAACTTTTACACCTACTCATATTTTTGATAAACTCGATACGCTAAATAACTCTGTAAAAAGTAACATAAATTTGCATTCAACAGATATTGCACATAATGCAAAACAATATATTTATGGAGCGAAAATTGAAATTCAAAACGACCAGTATTTGATAGACAGACACATTATTGAATGGCATAAAAAATATACGCTTTCCTTAGCTTGTTTAATTTTATTTTTTGTAGGTGCTCCTTTTGGTGCCATTTTTAAAAAAGGAGGTTTGGGTATGCCTGTAGTTATTTCAACGGTTGTTTTTATTGTTTATCATGTACTTACTATTTCAGGAGAAAAATTAGCTAAAAGCGATTGGGAAATTGTAAACGGTATTTGGTTAGCTACTTATGTTTTAGCACCAATCGGCTTGTTTTTAAGCTATAAAGCAATGACGGATTCGCCAATTTTCGATTTTAAAAAATTTAAAAAATTATTCTCTAAATCAACACAAAAATGATTTTACAGGAAATAATTAATTATCTCGAAATCCAAGTTCCTCTAAACATTCAGGAATCATACGATAATTGCGGATTATTAACCGGTGAACCTAGTCAAACTATCACTCAAGCTTTGATAAGCGTGGATTGTACTTCCGAAATCATAGAAGAAGCTGTCCAAAATAATTGCAATTTAATTATTTGTCATCACCCAATTGTTTTTAAAGGTTTACTAAAATTTAGTAAGCAAAATTATATTGGTAAAACCATTATCGAAGCCATTAAAAATAATATTGCTATTTATGTGATGCATACCAATTTAGATAAAATTAAAGAAGGTGTGAGTTTTGAAATGGCTAAAAAATTACAATTAGAAAATATCACAATTTTAGCTCCCGAAGGGGATAATTTAGGACTAGGTGCTGTAGGAGAATTTAAAACAAGCCTAACACAAAGCCAATTTTTAAATTTGGTAAAAAAAACATTCCACAATACACCTATTCGATACACCAATTTTATAAAAGATTCAATACAAAAAGTAGCACTTTGCGGAGGAAGTGGCGCATTTTTATTGCAAAATGCAATAGCTCAAAAAGCAGATGTTTATATCAGTTCGGATTTTAAATACCATCAGTTTTTTGATGCAAATAACGAAATTACAATTGTAGATATCGGACATTATGAAGCAGAAAATGTATCTAAAGAAATAATTACTGCAATACTTCTTAAAAAATTTCCTACATTTGCGTTTTGTTTTTCAAAAATAAACACAAACCCAGTAAATTACTATTAACATATATACAATTATGGCAAAAACAGTAAGCGAAGCAACAGCCGAAAAAAAATTAAGGGCTTTATTTAAATTACAATTAATCGATTCCAAAATTGATAAAATTAAAACCGTACGAGGTGAATTACCATTAGAAGTTGAGGATTTAGAGGATGATATTCAAGGTTTAGCAACTCGTACACAAAAAATCGAAGAAGAAGTTGCTGCAATAAACAACGAAATTAGCAACAAAAACAATTTAATGTTAGAAGCTAACGAGTTGATTAAAAAATATGAAGAACAACAAAAAAACGTTAGAAATAATAGAGAATTTGATGCTTTAACTAAAGAAATTGAATTTCAACGTTTAGAAATTGAATTGGCTCAAAAAAGAATTAAAGAAGCTAAAGAAAAATTAGAACTTAAAAAAGAAACGTTAAATATCAATAACGAAAAATTAGCGAGCAGAAGAGCTGAGTTAGAAGGTAAAAAAGAAGAGTTGGAAGCTATTGTTGCTGAAACAAAAAAAGAAGAAGAAGTTTTATCTGAACAATCTGCTAAAGCTGAAAAAGATGTTGAAGAAAGATTGTTGATTGCTTACAAAAGAATTAGAACTAATGTTAGAAATGGTTTGGCTGTAGTTGCTGTTGATCGTGATGCTTGCGGTGGTTGTTTTAATAAAATCCCTCCTCAAAGACAGTTGGATATCCGAACAAGAAAAAAATTAATCGTTTGCGAACACTGTGGTAGAGTTTTAGTTGACCCAGAATTAGCTGAAGAAATAAGCGCAAAAATTTAAAAAAAAAGCTGGAAAAATTTCCAGCTTTTTTTTTGTAATAAAATTAAAATTTAAGGAGTAAGGGACATTTTTAATGGTTTTATAAAGACGAATTTAATTTCTCAACCTTAAGTTTTCTCTTTGCGGACTTTGCGTAAATATGCTTTTTTATATAATATATTCCCTACTTTCCCTCCTATTTAATTTTCTCTTTGCGAATCTTTGCGTGAAACTTTGCGGACTTTGCCTGAAAAATCCTCCAACTTAAATTAAACAAACAACAAACTTACATCAATAGCTAATCGGTTTAACTTAACTTTGCCTTGCTTTTCTAATTGTTTTAACAATCTAGAAATTACTTCTCTCGACGAATTTAAATCGTTTGCAATTTCCTGATGTGTTATTTTAATTTCATTTGTTTTAGTAACTATACTTTTTTCTTTTAAATAATTCTCCAAACGTTCATCCATCTTTTTAAAAGCAATTTGATCAACTGTATTTAATAATTCTTCAAACCTTTTACGATAAGTATTCATTACAAAATTTTTCCAATCGGTATACTTTATCATCCAATCATCCATAAAATTTACCGGAACAGCCAACATCGTTACTCTTCCTTCTGCAATAGCTCTAATTTCACTTTTTCGGTTTGCCATACAACAAGTTAAGGACATTGTACATGTATCTCCAGGTTGTAAATAATACATCAACAACTCGTTCCCTAATTCATCTTCTCTTAAAATTTTAATATTTCCCTGCAACAATAATGGAATAAATTTGATAGGCATCCCACTATCCATAATAATATCTCCATCATCAAAAGACTGAAGCTTAGAGTTTTTTTCAATTTCCTTAAATAAATTTACATCTGTAATATCTGGAAATAAACTTTTAAAACTAACTGGATTTGCCATAATTTATAATTGTATTAACTTAATATCGTTGTTAAAAGATTGCATATTTTGAAGTAATAATTCGGTAAAATCATTCCAAGTAACCGAATTGGTAAAATTAAACGCCGAGTAATACCTTTCCTGAAAACTGCCATTTGGAAAAACTTTTTCCTGAATATTGGCTATTTGTTTTAAATTATCTTCCTGATTTCTTTTTTCGGCATTTCTAAAACGTTTTTCAATATTTTCTAAAACAGCCAACACTCTTTTTTCCTCGCCTAAAACCACTTTATCTAAATCAGAATGAATCTTTTTTCCTTTATCTAATATATTAATAAACAAAGATTTCAACTCATTGTATTCATGGTCTAAATTAATTTCTTCCGAAGCGTTTTTGGAAATAAACAAATTAAACAACAAATCTTTGGATAAAAATAAATCTTCTAATTTTAAATTAAAACTCGATAGCTTATTTATATTTTTAGAATTTAAAACCACCAAAGACGAACGTACAATGGGCAAAGGAAAAGGAATTTGTAAGGCTTTAAAAACCTTTGGCAATTGCAACCAATAACTAATTTCACCTGCACCTCCAACATAAGCTAAATTGGGTAAAATAATTTCCTGATACACCGGACGGAGGGTTACATTGGGACTAATATGTTGAGGAAACTGATTTATCTCATCAATTAATTCATTGGTATTATTCCATTTATAATCCGCATGTACAGTTTGCCAACTTCCATCATTATTTTTAATTAATCGCTCTCTAAAATGCGTGCGTAAATAAAACAAATTTACTTCTCTTGGCGAAACAATTAACTTATAGTTTTGTAAAAAAACAGCTTGTTCCTCCATTTGTTTTTTAACCAAATTATCCTCCAAAATTTCTTGGGTAGCAACCGGAATAAATAACGATTTTAATTGCGCATCATCACCATCTAAAACCACCACGCCGTATTTACCTAAAAGCAAATGCACCAACATTTTTGTAGCTTTAGCCAAAGTGTATTGTGGCATAAAACTTTTATCAATACACTCTATAATTTGTTGCTGATTTCCTAAAACGGAAATAATTTGATTTTTAATTTCTTGCAAACTTTCCACAGATAATCTACCCACTGCACCACCCAAATTTTGTTGCCATTGTATAGTTTGGTTAAATACATTTACCGATGCAATTTCTTCAAAATCATGATCCTCCGTTGCCATCCAAAAAACAGGAACCAATTGTAAATCGTTATTTTTTGCTTCGGTACAATACTTTACCAACTCTAAAATTTTGGTAAAGAAAAACATAGGGCCACCAAACAAACTCAATTGATGTCCGGTAGTAATCGTAAAAACCTCCTCATTCAACAACAATTGGATATTTTGATTCACCTCCTCCACCAAAGGAAAATCTTGATATTGCTTTTGTAAAACCTCTACTAAAATAGACCGATGCGTATAACTCGTTTTTTTTATTTCCTTTTTCGTCTGTAACTCCGCCCAATTTAAACCATGTTTTATATCTGCAATAGCATTTAATTTTCCTTCCAAATAATCTTGGATTATTGTGGGATAAAACTGAGTATTTTTAGAGGATATCGTTTGCATGATAATTTTTTAGCCTGTAAATATCCTATTAAAAAGCAAAATAAAAAAGGGATAACTATTAATATTTGTTAGTGTAACAAAATAAAGGGGTTTTAAACCAATAGCGTCCTAAATGTTTCAAATATATAAATAAAAGGTTGATTTTATTGACTTTCAGCCATAAAATATACAATTTTAAAAAAGCATCCCCTGTGTTTCTCCTGGCGGTGGTTTTGTATATTCTTC
>Ga0209358_10002083_pt1 | contig 15479 bp, 15 predicted proteins | sample LauGreFa1BDMLBSN_2_FD_187574 | JGI IMG/M metagenome (GOLD analysis project Ga0209358, IMG submission 187574) | Freshwater lake microbial communities from Lake Michigan, USA - Fa13.BD.MLB.SN (SPAdes) (version 2) | ecosystem: Environmental > Aquatic > Freshwater > Lake | place: Lake Michigan, USA... | reverse complement strand
TGGACAAGAACACAGTAAATTAATCCAACATAATTTTTCTACAACTTTATTAGGTGCAGGTTTAAATGCTAAAATTTTAGGTAGTGGATGGTTGGTAAAATCAACTTCTAAAATAGTTCCTTATTTTAATTTAGGAGCAACTTTTTATCAAACTAAAGTTTTATCTGATTTAAAAAATGAATATGGAACAGAATATCATTATTGGTCGGATGGATTAATTAGAAATCAACCGCAATTGCCAGAAAATATAAATACTGCAATAGAAATGAATAGAGATTTTACATACGAAAGTAACTTAGGCGATATAAATGGATTTAAGTCAAATCTATTGGCTTATAAAGCTGGTTTAGGTTTCGGAATTTTATGTAATAAATTTTGTAATTATTTTATCGAGTTTAATTACAATCATACTAACTCGGATTTTGTTGATGGTTTAGATTTTAAATTAAATAATGATGCCTTTTTTGTTTTAAACTTCGGTTTAGAATTTAATATTAAAGGTATCAAAAACAAAATTGATGAAAGAAAAGACGCTAAAAAAAATGCAAAAGAAATAAATTTTGAATCGCTTTTAGTAACTGATAGTGACGCTGATGGTGTTACTGATGTGGATGATAAATGTTTAGACACAAAAAGCGGAGCCAAAGTAGATAAAGATGGTTGTCCTGTTGATTCAGATAAAGATGGAATTCCTGATTTTATGGATGAACAAGCCGACACACCTGATAGTATGTATGTTAATGAAAAAGGTGTTGGTTTAAGTCGTGAAGAAATTGCTAAAATTATTCCAAAAGATACAGTTGGAATTAATCGTGAAGAAGTTTGTAAATATTATCCTACTACGTGTAAAATTGACGAAAATGATTTATTGTTTTTAGCTTTAAACAGTGGCTTGTATGAAAAAATCCCACAAGCAAACGCCAATCAATTAAGCATTGAAGAAATTACTAAATTGGTAGATATTAATAAGGATGAAAAAATTAGCAAAGAAGAACTAAATAACTATATTTTATTGTACTTTAAAGGAAAAACTCCTTTAAAATCTTATGATATTCATTTGTTAATCGAACATTATTTCGATCAATAAAATCCTTTATTATTATTTTTTGGGTAAGTTGTAAAAGTGTATTAAATGAATTTTGCCGACATTATAATTCCTGTTTCTTTACCCAACTTATTCACCTATTTTATTCCCGAAGAATTAGAGAAATCAACATTTATTGGATGTAGAGTGATAGTGCCTTTTGGCAAAAACAAATTATATACTGGTATTGTTAAAAAAATTCATCAAACCCCACCTAAAGAATATCAAGCTAAGGGAATTGAGCATATTTTAGACAATCACCCAATTGTATTACAAAATCAATTAAAACTTTGGGATTGGATAGCCGATTATTACATGGCAAATATTGGAGATGTAATGCAAATGGCACTTCCTTCTGGTTTTAAATTAGTTAGCGAAACCAAAATTTTATTGAGTGACAGCATTGTAAATTTTGACGAACTAAACGATAGAGAATTTTTAGTTGTGGAAGCTTTACAAATTCAATCACTTTTATCTATTCAAGAAATTTCGCAAATTTTAGGTATAAAATCTGTTCAACCCATTATCAAAACCTTAATAGATAAAGGTGTAATTTGGATTGAAGAGGAAGTTCAACAAAAATTTAAAGCTAAAATTGAAGATTTTATTTCTTTAAATTATCAAAAATTTCCTAATCCAGATTGTTTACAAAATGCTTTTCATTTAATTAAAAAATCGTCTAAACAAGAGGACGCTTTATTACGTTTGATTAGCTTACCAAAATTTAACTATGAAGATTTTAAAATAAAAAAATCTAACTTTTGCAAAGTTTACCAAATTGATTCGGCTGCAGTTAATCAATTAATTAAAAAAGAAATTTTAATTAGTGAAGCCATTACTACGGATAGAATTAAAAATTATCAAGGAAATACTCAAGAAATACCAGTTTTAAGCGAAATTCAAAATAACGCTTTAATTAAAATTAATCAGGGATTTGAGGAACAAAAACCTGTTTTATTACATGGTGTTACAGGTAGTGGAAAAACCGAAATTTATTTTCATTTAATTCAAAATGCTTTACAACAAAATAAACAAGTTTTGTATTTGTTACCAGAAATTGCTTTAACTTCTCAGTTAATCAATCGTTTACAAAAAGTTTTTGGTAACGAAGTTGGAGTTTACCACTCTAAATTTAACATCCATGAAAGAGTTGAAATTTGGAACGATTTATTGTTACCTAATGGAAAGTTTAAAATAATAATTGGAGCTCGTTCGGCTTTATTTTTACCTTTTCAAAATTTAGGGTTAATAATTGTTGACGAAGAACACGAAAACACTTATAAACAATATGATCCTGCTCCTAGATATCATGCTCGGGATACAGCAATTTATTTATCGTACACACAAAAAACCCCCATAATTTTAGGCTCTGCAACTCCATCCATTGATTCATATTACAATTCGAAAATGGGGAAATATGCTTTAGTGGAGTTGAACAAAAGATTTGGTGGTATTTCTATGCCAGAGATTTTTTGCGCAGATTTAAGTAAAGAAAAAAAACAAAAAAACATGCATGGTTTGTTTAGCGATTTATTATATAAGGAAATTGAAAAAGCGCTTGAAAACAAGGAACAAATAATTTTGTTTCAAAACCGCCGTGGTTACGCGCCAATTTTGGAATGTGATATTTGCGGACATGTTGAAAAATGTATTCGTTGCGATGTAAGTTTAACTTATCATAAACATTCTAATCTTTTACGTTGTCATTATTGCGGACATATGGAAGAATTATCCGTAACTTGTAAAGCTTGTGGCAGTGTTGAAACAGGTTTTAAAGGTAGTGGAACCGAACAAATTGAGGAAGAATTTGCTAAATTTTTCCCCAATGCAAAAATTGCCAGATTGGATCTAGATACTACCAAAAAAAAATATGCATACCAAGAAATTATTAGTGATTTTGAAGATGCTAAAATTGATGTATTAGTAGGCACACAAATGATAACCAAAGGTTTAGATTTTAATAAAGTTTCGGTTGTTGGTATTTTAAATGCCGATCAAATGCTTAGTTTTCCTGATTTCAGATCTTTCGAAAGAGCTTTTCAATTGATGCTTCAAGTAGCCGGAAGAGCTGGCAGAAGAGATAAACGTGGAAAAGTTATAATTCAATCCTTTCAACCACATCATAGTGTTATCAAAAATGTAATGGAATACGATTATTTATCTTTATACAATTCCGAAATTTTAAACCGTCGAAATTTTTACTACCCTCCATTCTACCGTTTAATTTGTATTACTTTTAAACACTTAAATAAGAATGTTTTGGATGCAGCAGCCGAAGGAGTTTCCTCTGGATTAAAAGCTAGTTTAAAAGATGTAGCTTTAATTTTAGGACCCGAATATCCTGTAATTGCACGTATAAATAATTTTTACCACAAAAAAACCTATTTAAAAATAAGTAAAAAAGCATCTATAACCGAAATTAAAGCTATTATATACCAATGGATTAACAAATTAAAAAGCGATAACAGCTATAAACAAGTGCGATTTAATATAGATGTAGACCCTCAATAAAAATGAATATTAATTGGCAAAAAATAAAAATTTATACTTGGGATTTATATCACCTTTATCCCAATAAAAGTAAAGCTTTTATTGTTGCAGCTATTATCTTATTTTTAATTTTCATTAGCTCATATTTTTTCAAAAAACAAAAACTTAAAATTCGTATTTTTGTGTTTTTAAGTTATGTAATTTTAGCTTATAGTGGTTATAAATTCATATTATTTTATATCAAAGATTTACAAAAAACAACTATCGAAACGCTCGAAAATTTAAATAAAAATTATCTTTTTGGTATTGATATATCCCATTATAATGGTAAAATTAATTGGCTAAAATTAAAAGAATCCAAGTTTTCCATTGACTTTATATTTATTAGAAGTAGTATGGGCAAAGATGGTATAGATAAAAATTTTAAAAGTAATTATTCAAAAGCTAAAGAAAACGCATATATTACTGGAGTTTATCATTATTACCGTCCCAACGAAAACTCAACAGAACAATTCAATAATTTTGTAACAAACTACCAGTACACCAAAGGTGATTTACCTCCAGTAGTGGATATTGAAGAAATGGGGAAAAATGGAGCAGAAAATTTACGAAAAGGCATAAAAAACTTTATAAAATTGATTGAAGAAAAATGGGGAATAAAGCCCATAATTTACTCGGGCAGAACATTTTATTTATCATATCTCGAAAATTATTTTTCCGATTATCCTTTGTGGATTGCAGCCTACTCGGGCGAAAAAAGAGTATCAAACATCCAATGGAAATTTCATCAATTTACCGAACAATTAAATATCAATGGAATTGAAGGTGCTGTTGATGGAAATTATTTTAATGGAAATAAAAACGAATTAAAATGTTTAATTCCAAATTAAACTTTTTCAACTTTCAAATAGAGCTGGAATTAATCTTCAACCTCAATTGCTTTTTTTAAATAATTCACAAAGTTTTGTGCTAATTTAAACTTTTGCTCTACTATAGCAAGATAATTTTTACTTACAATATCTTCATCGCTTAAAGGACTTTGAACTATAAAACTTTTATATTTTAGTAAATCTTTGTAAATATGATCTTTGGGATAATTTTTGGGAGATGTTTTTAACTGATCATCCATCATTTGCGGAAAAGATTTTTTAAAATCTTTTTGATTTAAAATTTCCATAAATGCATCACCCGAATAATCAATCTCCTCTCTTACTTTATGTAAAATATCTTTTTCCGGCATCCATAGTCCGGCTGCTAAAAAACTAGCTTGAGGTTCAACATGAACATAATATCCTGGTAAAACCGACTTTTTACCACCAATAGCAAAATAAGCCGAAAAATTAATTTTATAAGGATTTTTATTTGCCGAAAAACGAATATCTCTATTTTGTCGGAAAACACAATTTTTCAACTCCAAACTCTCCATCCTTGGCTCTATGGTTTTTACAAAACCTAAAATATTCTCGGCATCTTTCCAAAAAGCATCTCGGTTTTGATAAAACAAACCTTTATTTTCGTCCATCCACTCCTTGGAATTGTTATTTTTTAATTGCTCCAAAAAATTTAAATAATGCATAATCCTATAAAGTTTGATAGTTATGTAATTTGTGATAGTAGCCTTTGTTTTGTAATAAACTTTCGTGAGAGCCTCGCTCCACAATTTCACCTTTGTCCAACACCAAAATTTCGTTGGCTTTTTGTATGGTTGATAATCTATGCGCAATAATAATGGACGTTCTACCTTTGGTTAAAGTTTCGATAGCATTTTGAATTAAAATCTCAGATTGTGTATCAATGGAACTGGTAGCTTCATCTAAAATTAAAACTTGCGGATTGTATAAATAAGCTCGTAAAAATGCTAACAATTGTCGCTGACCGCTAGATAATAAAGCACCTCGTTCTTTAACTTGATAATCATAACCATCAGGTAAATTCGTAATAAAATCATGAACTCCAATAGCTTTTGCAGCTTCTACAACTTCCTCTTTTGTAATGGAATCTCTTCCCAAAGTTACATTGTTGTAAATACTATCGTTAAATAAAAAAACATCCTGTAGCACCACTGCACAAATACGTCGCAACTCGTTTAAATCATACGATTTAATATCCACCCCATCAATAGTTACCAAACCACTTTTGGTTTCATAAAAACGAGTTAAAACATTGATAATTGAAGTTTTACCAGCTCCTGTTGCACCAACCAAAGCCAAACAATTACCCGCTGGTAAATGAAACGAAACATTTTTAAGCACATCAACTTTGTCGTCGTATGAAAAAACTACATTTTTAAACTCAATTTCACCTCTAAGATTTTCTGAAAAATAAGTCCCATTGTTGGCAATATGTTCATCGGTATCTAAAATTTTAAATACCCTTTCTGCCGAAACCATACCTAATTGTAACGTATTAAAACGATCTGCCAATTGGCGAATTGGACGGTACAACATATTTACATATAAAATAAATGCCACCATATCCCCAATAGTAGCCACTCCTTGTATAACTCCCTTTGCACCCCACCAAATTAATAATCCCAACGAAGTAGCACTTAAAATTTCTACAACAGGAAAAAACACAGCATTTGCCCAAACAGTTTTAATCCAACCATCTCTATGTCCTTTGTTTACCTGCTCAAAACGATTCATTTCCTCTTTTTCGCGATTAAAAATTTGCACGATATTCATTCCTGTTACGTGTTCCTGTATAAAAGTATTGATTGCAGAAACGTGTACTCTAACATCTTGAAAAGCTTTTTTAATTACGTTTTTAAAAATAAACGTAGCCAAAATAACTAAAGGAACAGGAATTAAAGTAATATTTGCCAAAGTGGTATTGGTATAATACATAAATGCTAAAGCAATAATCAACTGTAAAATATCACTAATAATCACCAAAATCCCTTCCGAAAAAATATCTGTAATGGTCTGAATATCAGAAGTAACTCTAGTTACTAATGAACCAATAGGTGTTTTATCAAAATATTTCATTTTAAACGATAAAATATGCTGAAACAATTGTTTGCGCATATCCACTACCACCGATTGACCTAATAAATTTGTGGTATATTTTTGTCCGAAATCTAAAAAAGCATTGACAATTAATATTGCTAAAATAAGTAATGTTATTTGGGTTAAACCCTGAGCATCTCCCGCCAAAACATGATTATCCAAAGCCTTTTGCACCAACAAAGTGCGCAAAGGTGCCATAAAAGATAATAAAATAGTTAAAATTCCTGTTAAAACAAACAAGGACTTGTAAGGTTTTACATATTTTAATACACGTTTAAATAACTTATAATCAAACGCTTTACCAGTTGTTTCGCTCATATAAAAATATCCTTAGGATAAATAATTTTATGTAAAAATAATCCACACGCAGGTACAGACGGGCCTGCGTATGCTCTGTTTTTTTGCTCGATAATTTCCATAACTTGCTTTGCATCTTTTTTCCCCTCGCCTACTTCCAATAAAGTTCCCACAATTGCCCTAACCATATTTCGTAAAAATCGGTTGGCAGAAATATGAATTTCAACTCCTTTATCAGTTGGTAAAATCTCCAACTCATATACTTCGCAAAAATTGTTGTTTACATCGGTATGTAATTTAGAAAACGATGTAAAATCCTTTTTACCCAAAAACAAAGGTGCCACTTCCTGCATTCTAGCTACAACAATACTGGGTTTAAAATGGTATGAAAGCTCTTGTATAAATGGATTTTTAATAAAATTGATATAATAAATATATTTTCGGGTAAGTGCCGAAAATCTTGCGTGTGCATCCTCCACAACAGGTAAACAAGCAAAAATGGCTATATCTTTTGGTAAAACCGAGTTGAGTTGAAAAACCAATTTCTCAGGATTTTCGATTGCAATTTCTGTATCAAAATGTAAATAAAAATCGGATGCATGCACTCCCGTATCTGTTCTTCCACAACCTATTACAGCAATTTTTAAACGCAACAACATAGATAATTTTTCTTCCATAACTTCCTGAACGCTAACAGCATTGGGTTGATATTGCCAACCATGATAATACGTTCCTTTGTAAGCTAAGTGTAAAAAATATCTATACATGATTTTTATCTTCGTACTTCAAAAAAAGTAATTTCGGATTTATAATTTACTTCGTTTATATGTAATTTGCACCGATGCCAAAGGCGAACCTTTTTGGCAACCTTCTAAAAACAAGTCCATTTGCATTTGTGTGCCTTGCGCAAAAATATCCACTGAACCGTTGGTATTATTTTTTACCCATCCTTTTATTCCAAATTCGATAGCATAATCCATAATAGAATTTCGATAACCCACTTTTTGTACTCTTCCCTCTGCATTAATTTGTAATGCCACCTTATTTTTCGAATCCATTTTTATAAATTTTGAGCATTAAAAAAAGATGTTACCACAAAAATTCCTGCTGTTTCGGTTCGTAATCTTTTGTGTGTTAAATGCACACCTTTTCCATTTAATTGGTAAACTTTTTCGATTTCTCTATCGCTAAAATCTCCTTCTGGCCCAATTAAAAAAATAGGATTATTTAAATCAACTACTTCTTTAATAGGTATTTTAGTGAAATTATCATTACAATGACCAATTAGCAAGTTTTTATCCGAATTTTTTTGCACAAACTCGTTAAAACTACATTCAGGATGAATTAAAGGAAAAACAAAAGTAGCACTTTGTTTACAAGCACCTATTACGTATTTTTCTAATTTTTCGGCGTTTACTTTTTTTCTTTCGGATCTATCCGAATAAATTGGTGTAATAGCACTCACCCCTATTTCAACTGCTTTTTCCACAAACAACATAAATCTGTCGATATTTTTAGGTGGAGCCATTGCAATATGTATATCGGGTACTTTTGTAGTATCAGTTAAACTTTCGTCTACTGTAAAATAAGCATTTTTTTTATCGGTTTGATGAATACTTGCATGAATAATCAAACCCAAACCGTTGGTTATAATTATTTTATCACCAACACCTTTACGCAAAACCCTTACACAATGCGCACTTTCCTCCTCGTTTAATTTACCTTGTTGGATATCCGCATCGTTGGCATAAAAAATTTGCATCTTATTGAAATTTTTGAATAATATTTTGTGCAACTGCATTTAACCACTTATCTACTCTTTTTTCGAAAAAATAATCCATAAAACTGGATGTATCCGATTCAAATTCGATAATTAGCTCACCATCATTTACAACCTTAAAACCCAACACTGTTTGAAAAGGTACGTTTTTATTAGAATTATAAATGATATCATTGGGATATTGCGTTTTTACTTTAAAATGAAAAACCGCTGCTCGTTTTAATAAAAATGAAAAACCATCTTCGGTTACCTGAAGATGGCGAACAGATTTATGCTCGATTATTTTTGCTGTTTGGGCAGGGTCCGACAAAAAGTTAAACAATTCGTCCTTACTTGCATTTACCTTTATAACCGGCGAAGTTAAAGCAATCATTTATTAAAATTATTGCTCCACTCTGCAGGATTATTTCTCCAACTTTTTATTAAATCGTAATCGTTAGAATTAATATAACCCGAATCCAAAGCGGTTTTAGTTAATGTATCGTAATCGGATAATGTAACCAAATTGCATTTAGAACTTTTAAAATTTTCTTTAGCTAAATCGAAGTTGTAAGTAAAAATAGCTGCCATTCCAACTACATTTACTCCAGCATCTCGCAATGCTTGTACAGCATTTAAGCTGCTTCCGCCAGTGCTTATCAAGTCCTCAATAACTACAGCACGTTGTCCGGCTTCAATTAACCCTTCAATTTGGTTCCCTAAACCATGCTCTTTGGGTTTTGGGCGAACATACGCAAATGGCAAACCTAAATCCTCGGCTACTAAAGCACCTTGTGCAATACCGCCAGTTGCAACCCCTACAATAATATCTGGTGAAGCAAATTTTTCGGTTATTACGGCAGATAATTGTTGGCGAATGTAGGTGCGAATTTTTGGATACGATAATGTAATCCTGTTATCGCAGTAAATAGGCGACTTCCAACCCGATGCCCAAGTAAAAGGTTTGTTGGGCGATAATTTAATTGCCTTTGCTTGTAATAAATATTCTGCTACTTTTGTAGCTGTATCTTGATTTAAAACCATAGTGCAAATGTATAAAGTTTTTATTTACAACAAAGCAGTTTTTATAGGCTTTCCTTATCCAAAAACAGCTAAAACTTATCAACAGTTAGAGGTGTTGGATGTTCAAAAAATTTTTAATTTTTTAAAAAGCGATGATTGTGAGGGACTTATAATTGGTGAGGAAACTTGGAGCGAGGTAGAAATCGAAAATTGTTGGAAACAATTTTGTGAATATTTCACACCTATTATTGCTGCAGGAGGGGTGGTTTACAATGCTAATCACGAAATTTTATTGATTTACCGTTTACAAAAATGGGATTTACCAAAAGGAAAACTGGAAGATGGAGAAGTTATTGAGGAATGTGCGGTAAGAGAAGTTGAGGAGGAATGCAACGTAAATAATTTAAAAATTAAAAACGCTTTACCTAATACCTACCATTGTTACCCTTTAAAAAATGGCGTCTGGGCTTTAAAAACTACCTATTGGTTCGCTATGGAAACCAATTTTACTGGCGAGTTAATTCCTCAAACCGAGGAAGGTATTGAAAAAGTAGAATGGGTAAAAATAAGTGATTTGCAACCTTATATTGATAATACTTATCCTTCATTAGTAGATATTTTGGAGAATTTAAGAACTGAGTAAATGAAATAAAAAAATCGTTTTTTTTGTTTATATCAAAACTTAAGGATTAAACATATTTTTTTAATTTTATTGGTTTAAATTAACATGAAACATAAGAATCAATAGTTTTTTGAATATTTATAAATTCATACAATCAATTTTGATTATATTTGCGGAGTGAAAAAATGGATATCCTATATATTACTATGCTCTTTATTTGTTCCTTTCGGAATAAAGCTTAGTATATTATTAGATTACACATTGGATTACAACTATTACTCTACTATTTTATGTAAAAATCAGGATATCCCCGAAATGCATTGTAATGGTTCTTGTGCCTTAATGCAAAAATTAAAAGAAATGGGTTTAGATAAAGAACAAAAACCCGAAATCCCCGCTCCTCTTAGTATAGAATTACCTGTATTTATCGTTAGTGAATTTAATTTTACTCCATCCTATTCAATATTTCCTGTGTTAGTTAACAACTTGTTTTTTTATCAATTTTCGATAAAAAGCAATATTTTAAACACATCTACTCCTCCTCCATTAGCTTAAATTATTTATTTAAAATAAACTCAGCAATTTGCTGTAATCAAACATTTTACAATAATTAATTTAATCAATAAAAATCATGCAAAAAAAATTAATTTTTGCTTGCGCAATTATTTTGGCAAGCACATTCATTTCTTGTAAAAAAGAAGATGAGAATAACACTACAAACACTGGTAATGCTATGGAATTTAAATTAGATCATTTCTGGGGAAACACTTATACTACTGGTTTTACTTTAAATAAAAACTACTATCACACGAAAGTTGGTGATAGTATTCAGTTTTCGATGTTGAAATATTATGTCACCAATATTGAACTAGAAAAATTAGATGGAACTTTTTGGAAAGAATCCGAAAGTTATCATTTAATTGATGCTAGTAAAGGACAAATGGATAAATTCGACATTAAAAACATTCCTTCTGGTGAGTATAAATCTATCAAATTTAAAATTGGTGTAGATAGTACTCGTAATGTAAGCGGCGCCCAAACTGGTGCCTTAGCTGTGGAAAACGGAATGTTTTGGAGTTGGAATACGGGGTACATTTTTGTTCGTGCCGAAGGTAGTTCGCCAAAAATTACAGATAACAATGGTAACTTTGTATACCATTTAGGTGGATTTAAACAAAGTAACAATGCTGTTAGAGAATTAAGTTTTGATTTTGATAATATTTTATCTGTGAGTTCTTCTGCTAAACCTAGTATGCATTTTAAAGTAAATGTTGCTATATTTTGGCATGATACAGATATTACAACTATTTACAAAGTTCATATGCCTGGTGAAAATGCTCAAAAATTGGCAGATTTATTCTCCGAAGGTATTATTTTAGATCATACTCACAGATAATTTAATTTTTCCCTCCCGAAATTAATCGGGATGGATTTTTTTAATTCAATTATGACGAAACTTTTTTTACAATTATCACTTTTATTATTTGTTTTTTTATCTTCTTGTAAACCAGATGATAAACCAGAACCTAGCATAATTGCTTTACCAACTCACTTCCCCGAACCGGTGTATAAATGGACTAATAATAAATTAAGTTTGGAGAAAATTAATTTGGGTAGAGATTTATTTTATGATCCTATTTTATCTGTAGATAGCACCATTCATTGTGGTACTTGTCACGCGATAGAGCACGGATTTGCAGATCATAATTCTTCTGTAAGTTTTGGTGTGGAAGGAAGGGCTGGTAAACGAAATTCGCCCGGATTAGCAAACCTAATTTGGTACAAAAATTTTAATTGGGATGGAGGTGTTTTAAATTTAGAAACACAACCCGTTGCGCCTATCGAACTACATTTTGAAATGGCTGAAACTATGAGTAATGTGCTGAAAAAATTAAATAATTCGCCTAAATATAAACAAGATTTTAAAACTGCCTTTGGTAGCAGTCAAATTACTAGTGCCTACTTGCTAAAATCTTTAGCGCAATTTATGTCTAAAATGATTTCTAGCAACTCCAAATACGATAAATATCTTAAAGGTGAGGTGATGTTAAATAATTTCGAAATGGAAGGTTTAGAGTTATTTAAAGCCAATTGTAGCTCCTGCCATGCAGGTGTTTTACAAACTAATTTTGGATTTGCTAACAATGGTTTAACAGAAAACAAAAACACAGATTTTGGAAGATATGAAATTACAATAAACGAGGAAGAAAAATGGAAATTCCGCATCCCTTCCTTACGCAATGTTTCCTTAACTTATCCTTATATGCACGATGGTAGCGTTTTTAATTTAAAAACTGTAATCAAAATGTATAGCAATGGAAATGATGAAGTTACAGATAATCGTATTCCGCAAGGTGGTTTTAAATTTACTGCAGCACAACAAGATGCTTTGTATAATTTTTTACTTACTTTAACCGATTTTCAATTTATGTCTAACCCAGATTTAGCTCCTCCCTTTTAAACAATGAAAAAAATAATATTTATAGCACTAATTTTTATCTCCTATAATACTTTCGCCTGCGATGCTTGTGTTTGTGGTGCTGGTGGTAGTTTTTTAGGGATTTTACCCAATAGTAATAAAAATTTAATTGGATATAAGTTTCAAAATCAAAACTTTAACTTTATACCTAGCAATATAAATATCAACGGACAAAGTGAAATTTTATCCGATCATTATTATCGAAACGATATTTGGTTTAGGTATTATTTAAATCCTAAAATTCAATTTATTGGTATTTTACCTTATCAAATTCATCAACGTAAGGAAAGTTTACGCAACACCACCATCAACGGAATTGGCGATTTTTCTCTATTAGCTTTATACAATATTTACAACACAGGCGACAGTACCGATTTTAAAATTAAACAAACCTGGCGTGTGGGTGGTTTATTAGTTGTACCCACCGGAAAATATCAGCAACGCGACGAAACTTTGGCGATGTTACCTATACTTTTTCAAATTGGAAAAGGGGCTTACAGTTATGGTTTACAAAATATGTACACCTTAAAAATAAACAATTGGGGTATCAATACGGATTATAGATATATATGGAATTCGGAAAATGAAATCGGACAAAAATTGGGTAATCAATTCATTGGTGTACAGCAGCTTTTTTACAGCTACAAAACACCTATGTATAGTTTTATTCCTGCCATTGGGTATATGTTTGATTTTAGAGAAAAAAATACCGATAATAAAATTGCCGATATTTACACCGGCGGTAGTGCGCACGTTTTGTTAGCCAGTTTGGATTTTTATTACAGTAAATGGATGATTCAAAGTATGATTTACAAACCTTTACAAGTAAACCTAGCCGAAGCAATGCCCCAAAACGATTTTGCTTTTAGTATCGGTGTAGCCTATTTTTTAAGCTCTAACAAACATTAAATTTATAAAAACGCGAATAAATAGGATTTACAACCGCAATTTTTTTATCTCATCGATGTAATTTACTAAGCACCAAGTACAACCAAATTTAACAACTTACACAAGTTAAATCTCTACGCGAACTTTACAATGTCCTTTGCGAACTTTGTATGAAAAAACAAACATATCGAAAATAATTTTAATCTTCATTCATCATTAACCTTGGTTTTGTTACAACTATTGGTTGGAGATTCTTTTTAATATTTCTTAAATCTCGTACCAATGGTTCGAGATTTAGTCATTGTCTAATAATTTTTTTAATGTTTTAGCATCTGGTAAAGCATTTTGTAATTCTGGCGGTAAATTTTCCAAAGTTTTATATACCGCTACGCCCATTGGTTTATTAATATCTCTAAAACTATATTCCACTTTACTGTTGTCTTTTTCTTTACAAAGTATAATTCCTATGGATGGGTTTTCGTGTGGCTGCTTTACCAAATCGTCGAGTGCAGATAAATAAAAATTCATTTTACCAATATATTCTGGTTTAAATTTGCCTTTCTTTAATTCAAAAGCAACCAAGGATTGTAAGCCTCGGTGAAAAAATAGCAAATCAATAAAATATTCATCTTCAGCTACTTTTAATCGAAATTGATTTCCCATAAATGTAAAATCATTTCCCAATGACATTAGAAATTTTTTAATATTCAGTACAATTTCTTGTTCCAATACTTTTTCGTCTATTTCCTCATCAGCATCTTCAACATTTACAAAATCTAACAGATATTGGTCTTTAAATGCTTTTAGTGCCTTATTAGACAAAATATTAGGCATTGTAGCTGTGAAATTGTTGGGTATTTTTTGAACTTGCAAATGACTTTTATTGGCAAGTTCCATTTGCAAATGTTTTACAGACCAGAAATTTACAGCTGCTTGGTTAATGTAATACCAATGGTTATTTTCATCTTTGGTTTTAAGAATGATTTCGATATGGTGTGTAAAACCAATTGAAAAAAACGAAGAAAAATCTGTTTCCTGAAATTGGTTAGTTAGTAACGAACTAATTTCAATTTTACCTTCTCTCATTTGGTTCGTTAGTAACGAACTAATTACTTTCGCAGAACTCCATGAATTATAAAAAATACGCATCTTCTTTAAGTTTGATGCAGAAAACCCTCTTAATCCAGGAAGTTCTTGTTGCAATCGGGCTGATACGGATTCTAAAATTTTATCACCCCATGCATTTTGAGTTATTTCTATATCTAAATCATGGCCTATGGTAAAATACAATCTTAAGGATTCTGCATTTGCCATCTTGGCAACCAAATAACGACTGCTAAGGATTCTCTGTTTTAGCTGCTTAATAAGTTCAATTGTTATGTCCATAGCTTAGTTCATTTTTAAAATCTCTGCTGTTAAACCATCGTTTTCTTATTCCAAAGCTAAATTAATTATGGAAATTTTTAAAATAAATGTAGGATAAAAGAAATTAATATCCTTAAACTAAACTGCTATTTTAAATAACCAACTCAATGTTTTTAATTTAAAGTTTAACATGTTTAAATTATACGATATCAAACCTATTTTATAACTTAAGCGCTTACATTTTTGGTGAAATTCGCTTTTTTTCTTACGTCAGAAATCATATTATTTATTTTTAAATGAATTATTGCCTACTCTAAACAGTTTTCGGCTACGCTGTTTTAAAACCTATTTTTGTTAAATTGGATTTTTGAGAATAAAAATCCTAACGACGCATCTTGTCGTGGTTGACTTTTACCTTTGGCTTTAATAATAAATATAATATTTAATATTTGAGCCACGAATCT
>Ga0209358_10002082_pt1 | contig 15481 bp, 20 predicted proteins | sample LauGreFa1BDMLBSN_2_FD_187574 | JGI IMG/M metagenome (GOLD analysis project Ga0209358, IMG submission 187574) | Freshwater lake microbial communities from Lake Michigan, USA - Fa13.BD.MLB.SN (SPAdes) (version 2) | ecosystem: Environmental > Aquatic > Freshwater > Lake | place: Lake Michigan, USA... | reverse complement strand
GCCGCAGCAGGTAGCGGAGGCACCCGAGCAGGAGGCAGAGCAGGAGTACGTGGCCCCGTACACGGCGCCGCAGGAGGACGATGCTCCCGACCCTGCGCCTAGCGACGGTGAGCATGACCCCGACCGTTCGTTCTCGTCGGTTCCCAACACGGGCACGGACATCCCGACCGTGAGCATGGTGGTCGTGGCGCAGGAGGGCGGCATCTACGGTGACGTGTCAGTACTGCGCATGAATGAGCAGGCGAACGAGTTGCAGACGACGTTCGACGAGTACCGTGTCGCAGCCGACGCTGCGGCGCAAGACCCCGACCGCAAGCGCCCGCCTCGTATCGACCCCGGGCTCGTTGACCTCGCCGTGCAGATAGTCGTGCGTAAGAAGCACTCCGCTACCCGTGACTACGTATACAAGACGAGGACGGAGGCCGGTCACGCCGACGCCGAGGCACGCAACCTCGCGGACAGCGAGCAGATGTACATCGGGTTCACCATCGAGAACGTCCGTAAGTACACCCCCATGCACGACGCCGGTAACTACGGGACGACCGGGTGGGGGATCGTCGAACTCATCCAGTCGGAGTTCGGCGTGACGCTCACCCGGGCACAGGTTCGTGCGTCAGTTGCACGCCTCTATGAGTCCGGTTTCCTGCACGAGAACGGCAAGTGCGGGAAGAGCACGCGCTACAGGCTTTCGGACTTCACGGAGTTCCTCTACACCAAGCCGTCTAACGACGACGACAACGCCTAGACAGGCAGAGAGCGAGGTAGTTATGACTACACAGGCACAGGCACCGACCATCGGCGGTACGCTCGCAAGCGACCCCGCACGGTGGGGCGAGCCGCTTCTCGGTCACTCGTACGGTTCCGTTGTCGCTGCACGTACAGCAGCGGAGCGTGAGATTGCCTCCACCGCAAGCGCGGTGTTGGGCAACCACGCAAGGATCGTCCTTCACCACAACGTCGGCGGAACGTGGGCCGTTGACATCGAGCGTGCGCAGGGCACGAAGGTGTACCACGTGCATTGGTCGTCGCTTACCGTCTCGGCGTCGCACGGCGGGATGTCAGCGATCATGCGTGGCGAGGCGCTTACCACGTTGCTGCACGAGTTGTTCCACGTTCTCTTCACCGGGTGGGTTGAGCGCCCCGACTGGTGCGAACGTGCGCATTGGCAGGACTTCTTCGGCATCCTCAACATGACGGAGGACGTTCGTATCGAGGACGCTGGTGAGCAGGAGGTTCCCGTGTTCGCTGCGCTGCGCTCGATTGAGAACGAGCGCCTGCTTATGGGCAACGTCCACCAGTACGACCAGATGGATGCGCTCCGTCACGTGGGGCTCGCTCTCTACTCGACGCGCTGCATCCCTAGCCGTGCGAACGAGTTCGTATCCCGCCTCTCGGGGCTGGAGCGTGCCGCTTTCAACGACGCTCTCCCGCACTTCCTCGCAGCGTGCGACACGCCGTCTACTCAGGCGTTGCTCGACGCGCTGGAGCCCGTCTACGTAGCGATGCAGCCGCTCTTCCCGCCCGTTGGCGGCGGCGGCGGCGGTGGCGGCGAGCCGGATGACGACGAGCGCAAGGAGGACGGCGACGAGCAGGAGGGTGGCGAGCAGGAGGGTGGCGAGCAGGAGGGTGGCGAGCAGGAGGGTGGCGAGCAGGGCGGTAACGGGGGTGAGCAGGAGCAGGACGACGACGGCGACGAGCAGGCTGGCGTCGGCGGCGACGAGCAGGAGGGTAACGACGACGAGGAGAGCGACGGAGAGGACGGAGAGGAGCAGCAGGAGGAAGGCGACAGCGAGCAGGAGGGTGGCAACGGTGGCGACGACGGTGGCGGCGGCGAGGGTGGCGGCGACTCAACGGAGAGCGGCACCAGCCACGGCGGCGTTGAGGGTGGCGACGGCGTGTTGGACGACGATGACGACGAGCCCATGCGCCCCGACCGTCCACGTGGTGAGTGGGATAAGGAGCGGAAGGACACCGAGCGTGCACCACGCGACACGCACGACGCCTTCATGGACGGTTCTTTCATCGGCCATGATGGCCAGTCATACGACATCAGCGGGCGTGAGAACGCTGTCGTAACGACGTCTCGCGTTGTCCGATCGCAACTGAACCGTGTGCTTCAGCACAACGCAGACGGTTCGTACGCTGGTCGCAGGCGGCGCGGTTCGTTCGACGTCAAGAGTTCGAGCAGGCTTGCGCTCGGCGACACACGTGTGTTCCGCACCAAGCAGGGTCCACGTGGCGCACGAGACTTCTCTCTCGTGCTGCTGCTCGATGCGTCAAGTTCCGTACGTGGCGCATGCGGTAACGCGATTGCCAACGCCGGTCTTGCGATCAAGCGAGCCAGCGATGGTATGCACGGGCTGGACGTTGCGGTTGCGGCGTATGGGGGGCACGGACCGATCGCCGCTATCCCGTTCGACGCGACAGCGCGTCAGCACGGTTCGTTCCACCGACTGCTCGACCACGTGTCGATGGGTTCGGGGGGTGGCACGGACGAGACGAGCGGCATCATCTGGGCACGCAACGCATCGCTCAACCGTGGTGCGGAGCAGCCTCTCATCGTAGTACTCACGGACGGGCACCCGAACAACAGGCACACGGTGGCCGAGGAGATCGACCTCGCCCGTAAGAACGGCATCATCACGGGCGGGATCGGTATCTCACGGAAGGTCGGGCTTCAGCCCGTCGTCCCTGACTACCACGAGTTCTACTCGACGGCGCGTGACCTCGCCGCAATCCCGCGCGTCCTCGGCGACCTGATTCGCTCGATGATGCGGGCTCATTAGGGATAGCAACGGAAAAGCGGGGCTCGGGACACCCGTCCCGAGCCCCGGTATCGACGAACGATTGGAGATAACGATGAACAACGAGCACATTGCGCGACTCCGTAAGGCGAGCGCGGCTAACGAGATGTGGGGCACGCTGGCCAACACGCACGAGGGGGGCGACCCGTACGTGGTGCACGGAGCGGTTATGTCGGCGAGAGGGGAGTTGATTCGTGCAGTCCGTGACGCAATCGAAAGCGGGATGACGCCAGATCAGGTGGCGCACGAAGCCTGCCTCCCCTACGTAGGGGTGCTGGTGCTGTCAGGGTTCCCGGTCAAGAGCGAGGAGGGCAAGTCGTGAAGAAGTTCATCGCAGTCGCAGCGGTATGCGCGTCGGGTTTCGTGTCGTATGGATTCGCAGATGCGAAGCCGTGCGAGAACCACACATCGGCAACGTCAGTGTCTAAGGCGCAATGCCTAAGGGCGCACAAAGAAAGGGGGAGGAGGGACGCGCAGGCGTGGCCGACCAACCCGACAGCGCGTGACCTCCGTGTGCGTGGAGTCAACATCCGCAAGTTCCTCGCCCTCGGTAGGTGCGAGGCAGGATACGGCGGGGGGTATGCGGGGGTGCGCTTCAGCACCCCGAGCGGATGGAAGTGGCAGGGTGCGTACGGCCTCTACTACACGACGCACCAGAGCGTCGGCCACCCCTACGGGAGCGACGCCGGGAGCATGACGTGGCAGGAGCAGACCCTTGTTGCGGAGAGAGTTCGGCTTCGTTACGGTATCCACGCATGGGGCGCAGCCTCGTGCTACATCAACGGTTAGGAGGAGAGATGCAGACGTTTCTCCCGTTCGACGACTTCACTAGCAGCGTTACGTCACTGGACAACAAGCGACTGGGCAAGCAGCGAGTCGAGGCTTTCCAGATTATGCGTGCGATAAGCGACCCGAGTTACGGGTGGCAGCACCATCCGGCAGTCAACATGTGGAGGGGGTACGACCATGCGCTCATTCTTTACGGGATCACATGCTGCGTGGCATGGATGCAGCGTGGGTACAACGACACGATGCTTGACCGATTCGTGGAGGCTTTGCCCGATGGTCCGGCTGTCGTGCCCCCGTGGATCGGCAACCCCGAGTTCCACCGTTCGCACCAGTCGAACCTCATCCGCAAAGACCCCACGTATTACGGACCCAAGTTTCCTGACGTACCGGACAACCTCCCGTACGTATGGCCGGTATCGCCGTGACCCGTGATGAGGCTATCGCTGCGATGGGATCAGATGATCCCGTCGTTCGCTGGCGTGACAAGCACTCACGCTGGCGTTATGCTCGCCTCATCGGTGTTGCCGCGAAGTGGGCAACGGTAGAGACGGGGGGCGGTGACCTCCCGACGTGGACTACACGTGTACGCATAGAGGATCTACGTGAGCGAAAGTCGTAAGTGCTGGCGGTGCCGTGGCCCGATGTCACGCTTCAACCGGGGCGAGTTCTGCAACCCGTGCTGGGCTTCCATGACCGTGAAGGAGCGGTCGAAGTTCAAGCGCGAGGTGTACAACCCCGAGCCCGAGTGGAGGCGTGAGCGCAGGGACGACGCCTTCATCGTGGAGGAACGGCAGTCGCTTGACAACGGTGGCGGTTCCACCTAGCCTCGCAGTTGGCACCGGGCAGTAGTGCCCCGAGTGCCGGGAGCAGCCGTTCGACTCCCAACGCCTAGCCGTCCGCCGGTTTCGTAGTCCAAGTCCGGCGGGTACATACGGTACTTCCGGCCGCAGTCAGGGTGGCCGGGCATCGACGGACCTGACACACATAGGGGCGACGCCGATACCACTCCGGCGTCGCCCCTTTTTTTGCCCTTTTTTTGCCCTTTTCCCTACGCGGGAACGCGGGTTACGTTTCGTCTATCTCGACGTCAACGTGGGGTTCCTGCCCCCACGGCGGGGTGATGTTCACCTGTATCGCAGCAGTGGCACCGCCGCCGCCGCTCCCCTCTGACAGCCCCATGAACTTCCCGATCTGCTCGGTCAGTTTCAGGTCAGTCTCGATCGCCCACTTCTCACCCCTGCGAACGTCAGCCTCGATCGCTGCGCGTAACTCCATCATGCGACCTGCCTCACGCTCACGTAGCGCCTGCTTGTCCGTGTTGGCGACGAGTTCACCGTAGTGCTCCATCACAAGGCGATGAGCCTCGACCCAGCCGCCGCGTATCTTCAGCGCCTTTGCGATCTCAACGTAGTCCTGACCTTCGCAGCGCATCCGGTACGCCTCGCTCACGGTCATCGCCTTCACCGCCCTCTCGGCGGGAAGGTCAGTCTTGCTCGGGCTCGTTCGTTTCCGTGGCATCTGTCTCGTTCACCTCCAATACGAGAGATTGGTACCTATCGTACTCGTCGTCAGCAACGCGCAAGTCCTCGCGTAGCATCACCAACTTCTTGTTCCCGAAACCGGGAACCTTGTCTGCCCTTACGCGACCACCGCTCTGCGAGACAACCTTGCGGAGGTTCCCGATTGCGTAGCCAGTTGCGTCGGCGACGGTCTGATACGTGACTCCGGGTAGACCCTGCCCGTGTTGCCGCTGAAGGAACGCCTCGACAACACCGAGTGTCGTCGATGCTTCCTCTCGCATGATGCGGGTGAAGCCCACATCCCTGTCGAAAGCCATATCCACAAACGTGTTCTTCTGCAACCCGCCGGGCCTGTGCTTCCATACGTACATACGCGAGTAGCCGGGGTCACCCATCCTTAGTCCGAGGATAACCTCCGCGCCACGGCTGAACGCGCCGCTCCCGAAGATGTCGTCAAGCGTGGGCTGTCCGCTCGGGTTCTTCTTGTCACCCTTGCGCGTATGCACGGGCATGATGAACGCGAACCCGTACTCGTCCCTCCATCTATCGAAGAGGCGCATCAAGTCTACGACCTCACGCTCGTTGTTGCTGTCGATCGAAGCGACCTTATAGGCGGGGTCAACGACAACAACGTCCGGTCGCATCTGCTCAATGATGCGCTCCAGTTGGAGAGCATCGTCTGACGAGTCTCCGAGGTGGAGCCCATCGGGCACGTGCAGGTAGTGGATGTCCTCGCAGTCCTCCAGCCCCGTCTCGTCGGCAAGGCGCTGGATGTCAGGTATCGACTGCTCCGCATCGACGATGAGGATGCTCGGCGGCTTGCCCTCCTCGTCAGGCCCGAGCCCTTGCCAGTCAAGGAAAACCTCGCCCTTCACGATTGCGCGGATCATCCACATGACGAGCGTTGTCTTTCCTTCTCCCGTCGCTGCTCCGACCAGCGTGCGTAGCCCACGGTAGACAAGCGGCCCGAGTATCTCCTTGTATCCCGGGTCGGGAAGGTCCGCTATCTCCTTCAGCGTCACCGTCCTGAGCGACGTTCCGCCTGTCTCTCCGTCGTCGAACACGGGGTCGTGTTGCCCACGCTCAACCATCTTCAGGACGTCATCGCCAGCCTGATAGCGGGACACCGACTTTGCGATGCGCCGAACGTCTGACTCGTCAAGCGGCGGCTCAACACGTGTGGCGTTGACAGTTATCAACGCAGCCTCAATCTCCGGCTGGCTCATGCCACGCCTACGCATCGAGCCGCCGAGCGATGCGAGCGCGTTGTTCCTCCCGGGGTACGTGATGGTCGCCCCGTCAACGCGGTCGCGTGTCTGCCTCTCCGTCCCCGACTCTGCCCAAATCCAACGGGCGAGTTCGTCTGTCACGTCTGGTGTTCCGCTGTCCCACGGAACAGCGTGGTCGGTCACACCCATTCGTAGTACCCGCCATCCACACGTCGTGACGGCGGTGCCACCACGAAACCGTTACCGCTCTTGATGTCGATGCCACGCAACTTCGCAGCGGGCACGCTCCCTGTCAGGTACAGGTGAACGCCCCTGCGAGTACGAACCTGCGGGCAGGCGGGGATTATCCCGACCTCCATGAGCGGGAGAACCATCGCCTCGCCGCCCTCGTCGTCGATGTCGATCACCACGAGGTTCGACGCTCCGCACACGATGCCGATGTTCCTCGGCGTAGTCCCGTCGAACCACATAGCAATCTGCTCTGGGTCGTCGCTCGCCTTGTTCGGCCAGTCGCGCCAGTACGGGTGCTTACCCGGGCTGTCACACTCGCCCTTCAGCCTGCACGTGCAGTTGTTGTCGTCATCTATCCCATGAAGCGGGATGACCTTCCATCCCCGCCCTGCGTAGCGCAAGGCCCATTCTCTTACGTCGTCCACCTCTACACCTCATGTATCTCTACGTGCCTCGCGTATGCGATTGCCGATGCGTCTGCTTGGTCTTGGTCGTCTGGCGTGAACCCCTCGTCGAAAGACCACGCCATCACTTCGTCCTTCGTCGCACGCCCTCCGATACCCGCGATCTTGCGCCACTCCGACGGCTGCATCCAGCGGATAATCACGTGGGGCCAGCGACCGAACACTGCGTCCTGCGTCCGTGCGCATACAGCACCGGCCATGTACGCAGCGCGTACGAACGGAAGCGCTGGCTGCTCGATGCACACATCGGTTGGCTCTTCGTTGTGGTTGCGGGCGTCAAGTAGTGCGTCGCGTATCGCGCCGTACTGGTCGTCGCTCTTGTTCAGCGGGTACGTCTTGGCCCAACGCTTACCGCTCTCCGAATAGACGGCGATTGCGATGCGCGTCGGCGATACATCTATGCCCCAAGTCTCATGCTGGTCGTTCACGCTTGTCGTCCTCCTCGTTTTCACGCTCCATGAGAAAGTTCAGGACACTCTCCCATTCGCGCCGCTCTTCGTCAACGTGCGCGATGAGTTCTGCGAACTCTCTTGACACGAAGTCTGTAAGAAGAGACGAGCCGCGCTTTCCGGCGTGGCTCGTGATCTGCTTCAGAAGAGCGTCTCTGACACGGTTCAGTTCGTCGATCACATCAAGGTGCGGCATCTCCGCTCACCCACGTCCCCTTCCCGAAGCATCCCTCGCACAGTACGAACAGGTGCCCGGAAGTTATCTCGCTCCTACGAAAGAACCCCCCCTGCCCGTAGCACCACGGACAGGGGGGGTTTGCAGTACTGGCTATGTAATCACGCAGCGCTTGGTTCGCTACCTGCCACGTAGCCGTCCCCTCGGGTGTCCACCCGAACGGGGTCACCCTAGAAAGGGATTTCCTCTCCGCCGAGTTCAGCCTTGATCTTCTCCTTGACGTCATCAGGCGTCGGGGAGGGAACGCTTGCTGCCTCGGGGATTGCGTCGAACCTCTTGACCGTGTACCGGTGGAACTGACGCCCCTGCTTGGACGTGGCCTCTCCGTGGTACTCCACGTAGACCGACTGCCCTGCCTTGACTGCGCCGTTCTCGCACTCGGAACCGAGTTCGCGCTTCAGCACGGAGCGGGACAGGCGAAGCCTGCGCTCTCCGTCAAGCGCACCGTACCGGGTGCGGATGTCGGTGAGCCCGACCTCCTCCACCTCTCCGAAGGAAGTCTCCTCCTCGAAGATGCCGGTCACGGTGCCTGCCACGAAGTCACCCTCGTCGTCAAGGATGACGTAGGTGCCGCCGCCAGACGAGGCACGCGCCTCTGCCTGCATAGCGGCCAACTGCTCATCACTGATACCCATTCTACCTGTCTCCTGTTTCTGCCTCTGGCTCCGGAAGTGGAGGCCAGAAAAGTTGCCTGTCGCTCTTGCTCACTCGGAGCATTTGCAAGCAGACGAGGAACCCAGCGAACACCTCTTCGTCGGTGTTCACGGGAATCACGTGCGCCTCGTCCGGTCGCACGTGAAAGATTACGCATCCATCGACCGAAGGCATAGGCTCTTCGGTGCCGTCGTCATGGATGATGTGCGTCGCGTGGCGGTATGACGACAACTGCGCGGCATACTCGTCCCGCGTTGCACCCTTTGAAGTCTTTATGTCAACGAGCAGGCGACGCCTGCCGTTCGGCGTGTCCATAGTCACGATGCCGTCGAACGTGCCAGCGTACTCGTGGTCATGGTTGTACGCGGTCTGCTCCGACCGCTCCCACTCCACGTTGTACTTCAGCGTCAGTTCCATGATGCCGTCGAACATGAGAAGCGCCAGTTCCGGAAGCCCCTTGCGGATGGCGTCGAGCCCGCTCCGGTCCTTCAGGTACTCCTCCCACGCCTCGTGAACCTTCGACCCCTGTATTGCGGCGTCGTCACGGGCGTGGCGGAACGCACCCTTGATCGCGTCAAGCGCAACCTTGTCGTCCTGCTGAAGCAGGGCTTCAAGGCCACCGCTCTTGTGGAGTTCGATGGCACGCTCTGCTGCCATCTTGGACGCCCACGGCATAGCCCACGGCTTCGGCCACATGCTCGTCGCCGACGTCGATGACGGGTACTGCTTCTGCTCGTCCTCGCTTGCATGGAGTGGGTACGGGTAGAACCTGCCCCCTCCCCTGCGCTGGACTGCGTTACGGGGCGGTGTCATCCGTCACCCCTCATACAAAGTGTCATGTGTCCCTTTCCTCCGCTTCTGCTTCCATCGCGTTCTGGAGTTCCTCGAAGTCGATGAACTCACTGACGTACATGTGGAACGAGTCGAGCAACCCGGTCAGGTCGCTCTTCATCTCGTCGCTCATCCCGTCCGCGTGGTGGTGGCACAGCATAATGAGTTGCGCCGAAAAAGCAAATGATGCTTGGAGAACCATCGCACCGAACTGGTTCTTCTGCTCGGGCGTCCCGTCGATGAAGTCTCGTATGTCCACGGCGATCAGGCTACCGGGAGCGGGAACTTGACGCGCCTCATGGCCTTGTACAGCACGAGGTCAACGAGTTCCTGCATCGCCTCGTCCTCGAAGCGATCGAGCGGCCAGTCGAGCCACTCCTTGTTGTAGAGGCGCTCTCCGTTGCGGTACCTCGCCTCTGCTGCGTTGAGGAACCCTCGGACTGCAAGCGTCTCCATCTCCGCCCTGATCTCCCGCCATGCCGCGTCCAGTTCCATGAGGATGAAGGGCCACGGGTCGTCTTTCACTCTGGCATCCACTAGATGATTACCTCGTATTCAAAGTTTGCCTGTCCTCGCGTGCCATCGGTACGCATAGGACGGATGACTATACGCGGCGGACCAAGCGATCCGTCAAGCCTTCCGCGAAAGCCCTTGAATGTCTCGTACGTGTCGTGCGGAGGATCACCTGCACGCTGCTCTACGGAACCGCGCTTATAGGTACCGGTCGAAGCAACCACTCGGGGCCACTCGCGCACCATGCTCTTGGTGACAGCGACACTGGGGATTACCTGACCAACACGCGGTGCGTGAGAGTGACCGCGCAGGATGATGTCGGCGTTCGAGTACCCGCACTCGCGCTCCATCCCGTTGAGCAGGTTGCCGGAACCGGCGCGTCCTGCTGTCTGCCACCCGTGATGCACGGAGATAACCACGGAACCGTTCGTCTTGCGAGTCTCTCGGTCCCTGAACGAAACGTGGATATAGCCCGAGTAACCCAACTGTCGGTGGGAGATGTTCAGCCCGCGAGCAACCTCCGCCGTGAGGTTACGAGACTGGGTTACCTCCAACTTTCTTTCGTGGTTACCCGTTGCGATGCCCCAGATTTTCTGCTTACCAACGAGGGGGTCGAGAATCTCTAGAGCGTGCGCGACAGACTCGGTTGGGATTCCTCCGTCCGAGTTGAGCATGGCGTCTGCGTATCGCTCTGGCAAACCGTGAGGGAAGAACCTCTTGTCCCGGTAGTCGATGCACTCCATCAGGTCGCCCATCAGGATGACCCGGGTCTTGGGGTTCTTCGCCCACGACTTTACGTCGTCACGGATTTTCTGCTCAACGCTGTCCATAGCGCCGAGGTGCCAGTCACCGGTAGGCACGAGGATGAACTCGTCACCGGGCGAGTACTCCTCCTCTACATGGACGACCCTCATCTACTGGTCGCTTGTAGTAGACGCTTCCTTCGCTGCGATAACCGCAGCCTGCGCCATGCGCCCGACGACAGTGACGGCAGTGAGGACCGTACTCACGTACACGAACACTGACGGCGATACGCCGAGCGGCTCAACCGTGTCGGAGAGTTCACCGATGATTGGGATCACCGCTGCCACCGCTGCGCTGATGACGCCGATCCACGACGCCCAGCCAAAAGAAACCTTCATGTCATCCCCTAACTGACGCGAATGAAGCAGCCGACCGAGTTGATGTTCCGGTCGCGCAGCATCACCTGTCCGCCGTTGCTGTCATTGCTATACGAGGTGTTGCCCTCGATGCACTGGAAACCACCGCTGCGTACCTTCGTAACCACGATGCCGATGTGGTCGCACTCTCCATCACCCTGCCAATCGAAGCAGGCAAGGTCACCCGGTATCACGTTCGCCGCGCTAACCACGGAAAGCCCGTGCTTGCGAGACTTAGCCGTGCTCACGTACTCAGGCACGTAAGCCGTGTTCCACCCGACAAACCGCTTTCCTGCACCGCGATACACCCAGCAACAAAATGCTGCGCACCACGGCCACCCCGTCCCGCCGAGCGATGTCGAAGCCTGATACTCCCTGACCCTCGGCCCAGAGTTGGAACCTGCCGGGTGCTCCTTCACCCCCTCCTGCGTAAAGGCGATGCGGACGGCCTTCGACTGGATGGTTGGGCGCGGTGCGACGAGACGCTTGATGTCGTTCCGCCACTTGCCATCCTTGTACGTCAGGCCGCCCTTGATCTGGATGCGCCGGATGAGGTCGCGGCAGGCAGTCCCGCAGTAGGGGGTCATGCGGAGCCCCCTCGGAACGATGACGCCGTTAGCCTCTGCCCACACCTTCATGCGCTTCTTGCGCACAACCCATGCAGGGTTCACTTTCATTGCCGCCCCCTAAAAGGTGAAGTTAGTAAACAGTCTTATCGTAATGGCGGTGACGACACCACCGACGACTACCCAGAAAATCCTTGCGCTAGACGCAGCCCCCTGCATCCTCGCCCGCCAGAGTTCGAGTTCCCTGATGCGCCCGTTCGTTTCCTTGGCGAGCGCCTTGACCTCATCGACGTCCCCCTTGATCTCGTCAAGGCGACGCATGATCCCGATGATGTTCTCCGGACTCACTTGTAGTAACTCAAAATCTGTTCGAGAAAACCACGGTTAGTCGCTCCGAGGTGGAGGTGGGGTCCACCCGCCGTCGCCCTGTCGAGCCCGCCGATAAGAGTCCCGCGCGGGATGGTGGCGCCGATCTTGATCTTCGGCCCCAGTGCGCCGAGATGCTTGAAGAACGCTTGCCTTCCACCGCCGTAATCGACGGTCACGCCATACCCGGCGAACCTCGCGTCCCCCCCGGGCTGGCCGCTGATGTTCCTCACTCGTCCCGCCAGAGGCGTGGTGATCGGCGTCCCCGAGCCAGCGAAAAGATCGTACGCCATGTCGTCGAACCAACTGTACCCACGTTCCTTGAAACTGTGGGTTCCTCCACCGGGTCCGCCGCTAGCCCTAAGCCTCGGCTGCCCCGGGATGCGGAGTATCGGCGTAGACGCAGACTCAGTGGGCGACGGGCTGCGTTCGTCGATAGACCCTCCGCCACCATAATCAGGCGTGATGCCCGGCATTGACGCCTGCGGCATCATGGACTTCCCGAAGGCGCTTCCCGCGGCACGCGCCATCTGCAACGTCGTTTTCCTAGCGACTTCTGGAGTGAGCGTGCCCGCCTTAGACAGAACGTACTGGTTCACGAGTTGCTTTAGCAACGTCGCGCTACCCGCTCCGCCTCCCTGCCCGGCCATCGGCCGGGTTACCCCCATTGACGGGGGGGGTGACCCAACGCTCGGCTCTGCGCCAGAGGTGGATGGGACAACTCCGCCGCGCACATAAACCTGCCCGGGGTTGCCGCCGGTCCTCCGCCCGCCAGACATGATGTTCCTGAAGTGGGCGCCCTCGTCGTTACCGTCTGACGCAGGCGTGTACCTACTGATGATCCCGGCAAGACCCCGGTCGCGGTAAAGGCCGGGATACCCAAGCGAGTTCAGAGTCTTTCCGAGCCGCCTCGTAGCCTCGCTGTAGTTCTTGAAAGTCCACCCGAGGTGAACGCCAAGACCGTACGGGTTGTTCGTCCCCCTCGCGTAACCCTTTGTCCCGTAACTCGACTCCGCTGAAGCAAGCCCGGCAACGAAAGCGGGGTTGATGCCGCTTCCGATCGCAGCGTTGTAGATGCCCTTCGCCTCGCCAACCATCGGTGTGCCAGCGAGTGAGCGGCGGAACTGCTCGTATGTCGGGATGCCCGTTGCCATTAGTCTCTTGTCAGCAGAGCCCGGTTACGAAGGCGACGCTTGAACGAAGCAACGTAAGCGTCCGCTGCCCTCTGGTCCGTGAGGATTTTCTGCGCTGCTGCGCTTTCAGGATTGTACTTATAGACCGGCCCGCCCAACAACGACCCGGTTAGTTCGGTGACCCACGAACGCTCAATCGGCTGGCCGTAAAGACCCCTCGGCAGGAAGATGTCCTCCCTGTCGCCTCCGCCAAGACGGTTCGCAGCGATGTCGAGGAACGACGCATCGGCAGCAAGTCGCTCGTTGCCTCTGGTTCCAGCAGCAAGGTTCTTTAGCGGCGTAAGGAACGGGAAGTAACTCTCTGCCATCGCGTCTAGAGGAAGCGGACGGACAACATCGACTGGTCGCCCACTGATCGGGTCCATCTCGTAAGTGCGTCCAGATGCAGGGTCGGTCCCGTACTCGGGATCGCCGCTCAACTGCGGGGCGACGTTCAGCGCAGAGCGTCCAGTCAGAAGGACGGACGGGAGGGACACGAGGGGGCCAGCCTGCTTCAACGCTTCCTGAGCGAAGGCGACAGGCATAGCAGCGTAGTCACCACGCTGAGCCATACCGAGCAGCCTGCCAAGTCCACCGATAATGGGGGTAGCCGTCTCCTGCGGCATAAGGATGCTGGTCTGGATGAACATGTCCTCATCGACCAGACCGGAGTACGGGTTGAGCGCCTCTGACTCTTCGTCGTTGTACATGTGGTACGCCATCTGAGACGAGACGACGATCAGCCCAGCACGCTTCGGGTGCTTGACGGGCAGCGCGAACGCGAGGCGCATGACAGTCCGCATCCATCCATAGAACGGGTACGCACGACGAAGGATTGCCCGCTCGAAACTGTTGTACCTGACGTACTCGCCGAGGAAGCGCGTGCTTTCGATGCGCACCTGATCGGCGAGTTTCATAGCCCACGGCTCTCCGTTCTTCGCTGCGGTAGCGACGGTGAGCCAAGCGTCTGCGAGAACTGCGGAGTTGTTGCCCCAGTTCTTCACCATCCCCTCTTCCTTCAACTTCTTCTTCGCAACGTGGTGGAAGATGGCACGGCGGAACAGGGACTCGAAGCGGTTGTTTATCTGGTAGCCAGCGACAACAACGCGCTTTATCAGGTTCCTATCCGGCTTCATACCGTACTTCCTCGCCAACTCACCGAGGTCAGAAGAGTTCCCGTGCGCGGCGAGGTCGGCTAGCACCGAGTCGCGGTACTTCGGGTTGAACGCCATCCTGATCGCCTGTATGTCTATGCCCGCCCCGAGAGCGAACATGAGGCTGTTACCGAAGATGTTCTGCGTGTACCAGCGTGGGGAAAGCGCGAGGACGCCAGCCTTCCACATGGCGTTTATGTCGTCGATCGCCTTCCCTGCACCGCTACGCGCCCCGAGTATCCCCTGCCACTCGTTGACGACACTCTTCGGAAGCAGGTACCTCGTCCCGTCGATGTCGTCAGCGAGTTCGGTGAGCCCCTTCTGGGCAACGCGGCCCTCCTGCGACGGGATCAGTTCAACAAGGTCACGCTTAGACATGGCAACGTAGAGTTCGGGGTGAGCCCTCACAAGGTTTACCGCTGCGTCCTCGGAGATCGGGATGCCGTCTCCGTCCTTCACCGCATAACGAGCGAAGATCATCGAGAGGGTGTCGCTACGCAGCCTCACGTCGGTTGCGTCCTTCAGCGCACTGAGTACAACATCGGGGGCGAACGACGCACTACCCGAACGGAGAACCTTCCCCTTGTTCTGCTTCTCCTTCGCAACGCGCAACTGCGCAGTAATACCGAGCCCCTGCCGGGTGCCCTTCAACTTCTTAGCGGCTGGCTTCATGGGGAAGTACTGACCCGGCTTCATCTCCGGGTCAACCGTAGAGTTCAGGACGCGAGTATTTTCGTCGGCCTTCTTGCGGTTCGAGTTCTCCTGACGGCGCACCTCCTTCTCCTTGCGCTGGAGTTCGGCGAGGCGTTCCTGTTTCTTTGTCGCCTTGCGCCCAGCGGCCTTAGAAGTTGCGATTGACTGGCGGAGATTTGCGATGTCGCCAGCGATAGTCACGAGTTGAGCAGCACGCTTGTCCGCCTTCTCGCTGGACTTGCGGGCCTTCAGGTAGTTACCGTAGACGCCAGCCGCGATGTACTGAGCCCTTCGTCCGGAGAGGGCGGCAGTCTTTGCGGTGACCGCACCGGCTGAAACCTTGAGAGTAGTTGCGTCGCTAAGTATGCGCTCTGTCGCACGGACAAGTTCGTTTAGCGGGCGAGGGGCAGTCGCAGGATCGAGCCACTCGTCAGGAATCTGACGAAGGAGTTCGATGTTCTCCTCCGTGGCCTTGATTGCGTCCTTCGGGGTTGAGTCGTCTACCTTCCCGAGCCACTCTGTCCACTGCTCGGTAAGCCCGTCAATCCCCCACCTCCTGTTGGTCTGCGTCCGGCTTGTGTTGTTCAGACCCATAGCCCGAATCGCGGCAGTGGCGTACGCGACCTTTGCCTTCTTCCCACGTCCGAGCGT
>Ga0209358_10002081_pt1 | contig 15490 bp, 10 predicted proteins | sample LauGreFa1BDMLBSN_2_FD_187574 | JGI IMG/M metagenome (GOLD analysis project Ga0209358, IMG submission 187574) | Freshwater lake microbial communities from Lake Michigan, USA - Fa13.BD.MLB.SN (SPAdes) (version 2) | ecosystem: Environmental > Aquatic > Freshwater > Lake | place: Lake Michigan, USA... | reverse complement strand
AGGTCGCACGTACTGTCCGAATGAGAGCAGATACAACTGAGATTGATCGTATGTCAGTAGGCGAGAAGCTTATGAAGCTCGCAACTGAAGGTGATGATACAGCAGCAAACTCTGCAGTAACATTCTCTAAGATCTCTCTTTCAACAAAGAAGCTTCGTCTAGATTGGGAACTTTCAACTGAGTCTCTAGAAGACAATATTGAAGGTGCTGATCTTGAAGATCACATTGCCCGCATGATGGCAACACAGGCAGGTAACGACATTGAAGATGTAATCCTTAACGGAAATACATCACTATCATCAGATAACCTATACAAGGCATTTGATGGTGTAGTAAAGAAGGCAAAGGCAAACGGACACGTTGTCGATGCTGCAGGAGCTGCAGTAAGCCGTGCTGTATTTAACAGCGCTCTTAAGGCTCTTCCACGTAAGTACAAGCAACGTCGTGCAGACCTTCGCTTCTTGGCAGGTTCAAACCTTATCCAAGACTTCCTATATGCTAACAGCATTGGAACAAACAACACTATCCCACAGGATATCGCTTCAAGCGTAATCCGTGGACAAGGTGTACAGCCTCTAGGTGGTCCAGCAGGTTATGTGGCTCCATTCGCATTCGGTATTCCGATTGTTGAAGTTCCACTACTTCCTGAAGCACAAGATGGCGACTACACAGGTGAGACAGGTAACCATGGAGATATCCACTTGACATTCCCAAATAACGTTGTTATTGGTATCAAGCGTGATGTAACTGTTTACCGTTTCTTCTGGCCACGTAAGGACTCAATTGAGTACACAATGTATACTCGTGTTGGCGTCCAGATCGAGCAAGCAGATGCTTGGGTCGTTGTTAAGAACGTTAAGGTAGCTTCCTAATTAGGAATTAACCCGTAAGAAAGGCCCCCGAATTAATTTTTGGGGGCTTTTCATTTTAATTTAGTAATGCTATAATTGATTTGAGTAGAATTAGGAGATATATATGTCATTCGAGACATTGAAAGTATCTGAATTAAAAAAGATTGCAGAAGACTTTGCAGTCGAAACTGAAGGCCTAAAAAATAAAGCCGACATTATTGCAGCACTCGCAGAAGAGGGCGTAACTTGGTCTGTATATAACAAGACCATTGAGAAGATGGAAGAAGACGAAGAAGATATGTCAGTAGAGGTATTACCTAAGTTTGATCCAAAGGCGGAACAGCCAGCAGACACAGTATTAGTAAGAATGACCAGAGCAAACTTTAGATATGATATTATGGGTCATACGTTCACAAAGGATCACCCATTTGTAGCAATGAATAAAGACAAGGCTCAAGAAATTTTTGATAAGGAGGAGGGCTTTAGATTAGCAACTCCAAAGGAAGTCCAGGAGTACTACAACTAATCTAGGCCTATAAGATGGCAGAGATATTAATTAAAACACAGTCGCCAATAACACATCAAGTTTTTTGGAATGGTGACATATCTACACCAGACTCTTTACCAGTAGTAAAGCTTTATGATATTACAGAGGATGCTGCAATAAGCCCGTCTATTGCTCCCACAACTCTGCTTGAAACGCTTACTCCTTATATAGATGAAAATAATCCTGGTACTTATGGAGTAAATATTCCATATCAATATACAGATAGAAATAGAACACTTCAGTTGAGGTGGCAATACTCTATGTCTGGCGTAGCAGTAACCAGAACTGATGAAGTCTATGTGGTAACCCCATATGTTGATTTCAATCACGTCCAAGATCTTGGATTTAGTACAGATTCTTCTGACCCTAATTATAAGTCATATAAAGAACTTATTAGAGCAGAAAGATATGCTCGTAAGCAGATAGAGCAGTATACTGGTCAAAGCTTTTATTTGTATGATGATGTTGTAGTTGTTTATGGTTATGATTCAGATATACTTCCCCTACCATCTAAAATAAATACACTGCATGAGCTTTATTCACAAGATATTCTTCTATTAGATACAATTAATAATATTGATAATTGGAACTATCCAGTAGAGATAACACCAACTGGATATGGAATTAAGATTAATCGTGCAAATATGTTAGACAACACTGTATATACGGCAAATGGAATGGTACCTCCAAGCATTAATGACTATGGTAATGGAGTATTTAGATCAGGTATTGCATATAGAGTTCAGGGTAGATTTGGTTGGGAAAAGGTTCCAGACGAAGTAGAATTGGCTGCTATAGAACTAATGAAAGACTACTTCGCTAAAGATACAGTATGGAGAAATAAGTATGTCAAGACAATATCTACGTTTGACTGGGACTTCGAGTTTACTAGTGATGCTAATGCTGGTACTGGAAATGCATATGCAGACAAACTTCTGTCAGAGTACGTACTTGTCACAAAGGTAGAAATTATATAATGAACGATTTAATAGACTCAGTATTATCTATGAGTCTGGACGTTTACAGACAATTTGAGACACAAGATCCAGACACTGGAGCAATTGTACGTGAGTGGACATATTATAAAACAGTGCCGTGCCACGCTAAAGGAGTTATTAGCAACTCAGCAACCACAAGATCTAGTGATAAGCAGATATTTTCAAACAAATATACTAATGATCAAATTATTCAAGTTAGAACTTCAGAAAAATTAACTGCTAGAGAAAAGGTCACAAACATATGTGACAACGAAGGCAATGTAATCTGGAATGAAATTAATTTCCCAACAGAAACTCCAACAGTGTTTGAAGTTATGGGTACAACTCCAGTCACAGACCCATTTGGTCGTGTAATAGCATACAACTCATCTATGAAGAGATCGGAGAATCAGCAAATTGGACAATAGCGCAATGTTGATTCAGGCATCCAGCGGATTAGAGGGAATGATGTATGCTAATCAAAACGGACCATTAAAGGATAGCACAGTAGCTCAGGTGTCAGCATTTGTATATTATGAAGCAGCAGTGATTGCTAAGCTTACAACAAATAAGGCATTTCAGGGAGCATTTACAAAAATTATATTTGATCAGATAGATGCAGATTTTGGAGCCTATATAGATGCCCTTGCTAGAACTAGACCCAAATCTTTACATCACGTATATGAGTGGAAAAGAACAGGAAATAAATCTGCAAGACTTTTTAAATTAAATAAAATATCTGAGCAGGGATTATCGTTTAGAATGAATTATGAATTTCTTCCTTCTAGATCTATGGTTCCAGCGCCTAAAGGTAAGAGACGCCATATGTTTATGAATAAAGCAGAAGTAATGGAGCAAGGTAAGCCTTTAGTTATTCGTCCAAAAAATTCAGATAGATTAGTGTTTGAATATAATGGAGAAACTGTATTCATGCCCAAAGGCGCTTCGGTTACAGTAAAAAGACCTGGCGGATCAGGAGCACGTAATCAATTCTCATTAGCTTATTCAAGATTTTTTAGCGGAAGACTAGTAAACGAATCAATCAAGAGATCTGGATTTCAAAAAATATTTAATTCTAGTATGACAAAAGCACTCGCTGTCCCATCTAATATTAAAAAAGTTCAATATTCTTTTTCACCAAACACTATTAGGTCTCAGGCTGATGCAGCCCTCACCCTATCATTTGGAGGTGCAATGTGACAGCTAATTATAAATTAGATGCAATGCTAGAACTAAGGAAGTACCTTTGGGATCAGCTTGCCTCAAGAAACATATTTGATGAGAATGACTACTGGAGTGATAATTTAAATGAAAATATAGTTCCAATCATTCCAGTTCAACAGGCGGCAGAAATGAATCAATTCTTGAGCGGCAAGAAGCATATAGTCTATGACAAGATAGGAATGTCTTATGAGGATAACTGGCTAATATGTTGTGAGCAAATTATGCTTACTCTATATTCAACTTCAGTTTCTGATATTAATGAGATTAGAAACTACCTAACTGATGAATTTAGACGTATGGATGAATCGGCTAAAGATATCAATAAGTGGTCTGGCCTATCTGACAAGTTTAAGTTTCATACTATATGGGTGGCAGATATCTCTCCAACCGCTCCATCAGAAGAGCTTCAAGGTTTCTTTGCTGCCGAGGTCATTTTAGAAATTAAATATTCTCGAATTACAGACGGTCAAGGTAGATTCCTCTAGGGGTTTGCCTTTTTACTCTTAATGGACTAAAATTGTACCAAGAGGGAAGAGGCCTAGCCAGCCAAGATTTTTAGATTTACAATTTAATAACCAAAGAATTCCAGGAGGTGGAAACACAATATGGCACAAAACGCAGGTAATGCTAAAAACATTCTCGTAGGTGCATCCCCATTGTTTATTTCGAATATCGATTCAACATCAGCAGGATACGCAACATACGAGAACTCAGAGCCAGGTACAACAAACGCAGGTGCATTTGCTACAGGAACATCCTATACAACTACACTTAACGCAGTTGACTCTGGTACTTTCTATTACAGAAACGTAGGTTTTACCAATAACGGTTTGCAGATTACATACAATCCAACATATGATTCAGTAACTGTCGACCAGCTTCTTGATACAGCAAAGCTGTTCAAGTCAGCGATGGAGGTTATGATCGCAACTGAAATGTCAGAAGGTACACTAGAGAACGTTCTAGTTGTATTCGGACAACCAGACGATCCAGCTAACACTTCAACAATTTCACAAAACAATACCATCATTTCATCAGGTACAGGAAATACAAAGAAGGACACTCTAGGTCTAGCAGCTGGAGCTCTTGGTATCGCACCAACAGAGCGTCAGCTTATTGCAGTTGGTCAAGCACCAACAGCAGCAGGATCACAGACAGAGCGTGTATATTATGCACGTCGTGTTTTGTCAGTGCAGCAATCAGCTTTCACATTGGCAAGATCAGCCCCAACTACATTCCCAGTAACATTCCGTCTCCTTCCAACCGCTATGAGCGGCTACGAAGGACAAGAATACGGTAAGATTATTGACCGTGTATTGGTAGTATAATTAAGTAATTAATTACCAAGGCCCCCAAGAAATTGGGGGCTTTCTGGTTGTATTAGTATATTATTTTTAGTATAATGATTGAGAGTAGATCCTAGGAGGATTAAATTGGCAACAACAGTATATAACGTAGAAGAAATTACTCTACAAAATGGGGCAGTAGTAAAGTTAAAGCCTCTATCAATTAAAGAACTTCGTAAGTTCATGATAGCAATTAAGAAGACAGCAGAGTCTCAGACAGAGGATGAAACTTTAAACATCCTAATTGATGCATGTGCAATCGCACTAGAAAAGCAGCTACCAGAATTAGTAGCAGACAGAGAAGCATTTGAAGATGCTATCGACGTACCAACTATGAACCGCATCCTTGAAGTTTGCGGAGGAATTAAACTTGACGACCCAAACCTACTAGCGGCAGCGGTTCTGGCTGGTCAGAACTAGATTTAGCCGCTTTAGAAGGAGAAGTTTTCTTACTTGGACATTGGAAAAATTATGATGAACTGGAAGAAAATTTATCAATGCCAGAGCTTATAAATACTTTACAGGCTTTAAAGAAAAAAGATCATGAAGACAAAAAGTTCTTTGCATCTTTAAAGGGAGTAGATATAGGTGAGTACAAAGAAAATAAAAAGGAGGGTTCTAGTTTCGAAGACATACAGTTGAGAGCAGCAGGAATAAATGCTACTAGCAACGACGTTGTTTCGCTACAAGGAAGATTCGCAGCACAAGCTGGTTTTGGAATTGGTGAAGGACTAGGATACTCAAGGGAGTAGTTTGAATATAAATGGCTGACGAAACAATCAGTACCCGAATAGTCGCTAATGCCGACTTCTCAGCTCTTATTGCCGATGTGCATAAGGTTACTGCCAGCCTATCTAAATTACAGGAACAATTAGCTAACTCCAATAAGATGATGGCAAATCAAATTGCCGTCATGAATAGATCATTTGCGGATACATTAAGAAGCACTGGTCAATTCTCAACACACTTTGTAAGTCTCCAATCAGATGTAGAAAAATTTGGTAAAAATCTTGATGGCGGAAAGCTAAAATTAAGTCAATATTTTAATACATTTAGAGACCATGCTAGAACATCTGGCGGTCTTATAAGAGACTTAGCAAAACAGCAAGTAGCTTTACAGAACTCGATATTACAACCACTAGGCAGAAACGCACAGGGACTAATGCAATTCAATGTGCATGTTCCACGAGGTCTGGATGAAATAAAAAACAAGACAGCAATAGCAAGACAAGAGCTACAAATCATGAACAAAGTTATCCAGGATGGCGCTGGACAACTTATTAACTGGGGTAAGAATACTCAGTGGGCTGGTCGCCAGTTAACTGTTGGCTTAACAGTTCCGCTTGTAGCATTTGGAGCACAAGCAGCTAAAGCATTTAGAGAAGCTGATCAAGAGTTAGTTCGTTTAACTAAGGTTTATGGAGATGTTGCAGGAACATCAGCAGCAGAATTGGGCAGAGTCAGAGATGAAGTATCTGCTACTGCAAAAGAAATTTCTTCAGCAATGGGTGTTTCATTTAAAGAAACAATTGGTTTAGCCGCTGATATTGCAGCAACTGGTAAAACTGGTGACGAGCTTTTAGGATCTATTAAGGAAACAACAAGATTAGCAGTACTTGGTGAAGTAGATCGTCAAGAGGCTATGAAGGCAACTTTAGCTATTCAGTCAGCGTTTAAACAAAACACAGATCAATTATCTGAATCTATTAACTTCCTTAACGCAGTTGAAAACCAAACTTCTACAACTCTTAATGATTTAGTGGAAGCTATTCCAAAAGCTGGTCCAGTAATTCAAGGATTGGGCGGAAGCGTACAAGACTTAGCACTTTATTTAACTGCTATGCGTGAAGGCGGTATTAATGCATCAGAGGGTGCAAACGCTCTAAAGTCAGCACTTGCCTCTTTAATTAACCCAACAGACGTTGCAGTAGGTAAATTTCAAGCTCTAGGTATAGATCTTTTAGGAATTGTAAATAATAACGCTGGTAATCTAACTGGCACATTGATGGCACTACAAGGAGCATTAGATAATTTAGATCCTCTACAAAAACAACAGGCTATTGAGCAGTTGTTTGGTAAGTTTCAATTCTCAAGACTGAATGCTTTGTTTGAAAACTTAGGTCGTCAAGGATCTCAGACCTTGCAAGTTTTAGATTTAATGAAAGCATCCTCTTCGGATTTAGCTTCAGTAGCTGATCGAGAATTAGCAGCCGTAACAGAATCTGCTTCTGGTAAATATCGTAGAGCAATAGAAAGCCTAAGAGCTTCTCTGGCAGAAGTAGGCGAACAGTTCTTAACTATTAATACAGTGCTTATTCAAGTAATTGACAAAGTAGTTCAATTTGCAAATAATTTGCCAGGTCCAGTAAAACAAATATTAGCTTTAGCAGGTGGAATCACAGCAATCATCGGTCCAGTAATTATGTTAACTGGTGTACTTGCAAACTTCTTTGGATATTTATTAAAGGGAGCTTTCCACATGAAGGCATTCCTAAAGGGTGGAGAAGGTTGGAAATATCTAACACCAGAAATGTTGGCGGCAGAAAAAGCTGGTAGATTAGTTGAACAATCATTTTATAGTGATGCTAAAGCAGCAGCAGTATTACAACAAGCATTAAGAAATTTATTGGATGAGTTTGCACTATTAGAACAAAAAGCCAAGGCTGGATCAATGTCTGTAAATCCAGCAGTAACAACAATGGCTGGTAATTTAGTTGTTGGAGCAGGCGGACAAAGAGTAGTTAATCCACAACACCCACTAGCAGGTCCTATGGGAAGCAGAGCAAGTTCTCATATGGTTCCAAGATCTGGAATGACAGAGCAGGAAAGACTTGCACAAACTATGTTTGGAATGGTTCCAGGCTCTGGTCCAGTTAATCAGAAGATTGGTCAAAATCCACAGATTTACATGAATGATCAATTGCCAAATGTTCCTGGCTTAACAACAGTTGGCGGAGTTTCAACTGGTATAGTTTCTGGAGAAGCTGCAAGATGGCATGCAATGATGGCAACACTTGCAATGCAGTCAAAGGCAGAAATAGAGGCGTTAAAGAAACAAATTGTTGCTACGGGTGTTGTAAGTAAAGATTTCATGATGCAGTTCGATGATATTTTGCCAGTTGTATCTAAGCTGACAGATAATGCTGCAAGAGAATCTGCAATGATTGTTGCCGAATTACGTGCAGGCAAAATGACTGTAGAAGCAGCAAAGGCAAAAATAATTGCCCTTAACTTAGAAACAGAAAGAATGATTGCTTCAGCAGTTGGAACTCAGGCGGCGGCAATGGGTAGAACAATTAATCCAACTATGGTTCCTACATTAAATCAACCAGTAGTAGATGCTAGCGGTAAATCTAATATGAGAGAGCTTTTCAAAAAGGGTAAGACTAGAGATTTTATAAATAAAGTAGCAGGAGCACTTGGGGTTAGAACATCTGGTGCTGGATATAATATTGAAACAACAGTTCCTAAAAAACTTTCAAACGGTGTGGTTGGAGTTCAAAAATATGCTAGAGGAATCGTTGGAGCTGGATTAGTTTTAGGAAAAGCCGTAGCTCAAAAAATAGGCTTGCTATCATCTAGAGCAAGACAAGGTGCATATAAATTTAAGAGTGTATCTGGAGTATATGGTAAAGAAATTCCAGGATATACAAGAGAGAGCGCTAATGCTCTTTTAACAGCAGGCACAATGCCTACAGGCCCTTACCTACAATCAATATTGGCAGCAGGTAACGGTGTCGTTAGAGGTGGCACAGATGCCTTTATAAAAGCACTTGTTAGAAGTGGCAAGATAAGTCCAAGACAAGCTGACGAACTACTTGGACAAATTTCTACAAATTATGTTAATAAGGTTTCAGCTAAAGAATTTATAGGTGACGCCACAAATCCTTATTGGACAGAATCCAATAAAGTAATTGGAATGGCATTTAAGGGAGATAAAGAAATACTCTCACTTTGGAAACAATTTAGCTCAAAGAGTCCAATAAATACAAATTTATCAAGAAGAAGTACCTCATATAAAGTAATTAGATTAACAGATGCAAGTGGAAATAAGATAGTTATTCCTAATACTGAATTTAGAGGAACACAAGATGAGATGTTCTTACATGCCAGCGATCCAACTAACTTTGCAAAGAATGTTGGAAGACACCAGAAGGGCGTAACAAATCTTCCAGGATATGGTGGCGGAGACACAATACCAGCTTTACTTGAACCAGGAGAGTCTGTTGTAACAAAGACAGCAACTCGTGGAAATGCTGGAGCTCTTGCCCTAATGAATGCTGGATATAATTTAGATCAAACATTAGGTTTACAAGAAGGAGCAGTTGATGTTCGCCGTGGCGGATTTGTAAGACCAATGCTTGGCGGTCTTGCAGTTGGTTTAGGCGGTCAAATGATAGGAAACCAAATAGGTGGTGGATTGGGATCAGCAATATCTATGGGTTCATCTATAGTTGGATCTATGATGGGCTTTGGCGGAATGGGTGGTCGTGGCGGAGGAATGGTTTCAAGAGGACTAGACAAAGCTTTTGGTCCCGAAACTGCAGCTAAGCTAAAAACACCAATTGGTCCATTAAATAATTTAGCTACAGCATCATCTAGAGTTGCTGGTAATTTGGGTGGAATCGCTAGAGTCTTTGGTCCCGTATTAAAAGGATTTGCAACATTACTAAGATTTACTAGCCCTCTAGGAATAGCAATTACCACATTAACAGCTGGTATAGGCTTATTCGTAAAGATGCAAAGAGAGAAAGCAAAGGCCCTAGAGACAGGCAGACTAGCTTTTGGTTTAGATGCAGCAGCAGCTGAAAAGGCAGGATTTAAATACACAGATTATAATGCTAAGATAAAAGATGCTATCGAAGATGCCAAAGCATTAAAAGAACGAAACATGATGATTTATGAAAGCATGACAAAGGCTAACGTTCCAATGAATATGACAATTGAGCAATACAAAAAGCTCAAAGAGCAAGTCAAGTCAACTATGGGCAGCTATATAGAACTGTTTAGTCAGACAGACAGAAAAGATGTTGGCCAAGTTGCTATTCAATTAAAGGCACAATTTATGGCTGCAGGAGATTCTGCAGAAGTTGCTACTGCTAAGATATTTACAATGATTAAGCAGTCTGAAAATGCTAATATGGCTGCACAAGCAATTAGTTCTAATGCATTCCAGAGCATTCAAAATATGGAACAGGCATCAGCTCAAACAGTAAAAACATTTGAAGCTGCAATGAAAACAGGAGATGCTGAATCTCAAGCTAGGGCACTACATAGTACATTTATGGCAATGGACGCTACTTTAGAAGAGACCATATCAAAACAAAAAGAATTAGGTGCAGCAGGAAAAGCTAGTGCTGATGATGTTGGAAATGCAATACAGCAGAAGCTAGAAAAAATAAATGAATCATTTGGCAAGCAAGCAAATCTATCCAAAGATGTTATTAATGAGCTAGGCAAAACAGATCCGCTGCTTGCTCAAATGTTAAATAATACAGATACATTATCTAGCGCATGGGCTAAATATAGATTGATTATTCAGGGTGTAGCGCTAGACTTTGAAGCAATGTCTGGAGAAGCAGCAATTGCTGCATTATCTTTAAATGAAATAGTAAAGGCTCAGGTTCAACTTAATCCTGCTGTTGCAAGTGCAAATGCAGAGTATAAGAAGATGACAAACAGAATTAAAGACCTTGAAAAAGCTCAAAGAGGTCAATCTGTAAAGGCTCAATATAATGCTAAGGAAGAAGCCGCTAGGTTACAAAAACAAATTGCAGATATTAAAAAAGCCGCTCAGGAAAAAATTGAAGGAATTCGTAAAGCAACTGAGGCAGAAAATACTCAGCTAGAAATTCAGAAAGCTCAACTAAGAGCTCAGCAGGCATTGATTCAAGGCAACATGTCTTCATATGCTGAAGAGCAAATGACAATTGAGCAGTTAATGAATGATGCTAATCGTAAGGCTGCAGAAGAAGCAATTATTGCTAAAGCAGAAATTGATGTTAAGCCTCTTCAGGATGCACTTGATGCTATTACTGCTAAGAATGAAGCTGCCGCAAAGAAGGCAGCACTTGCTGGAGACAGCCTTTCTGATCTTAGGAATAAAGCTAATGATTATAATACTAAACTACAAGAATATACTCAGAATTTAAATACAACAATGTTTAAGTATTTAACAGATGTTAACTTTAAAAATACTAAAGAGTATCAGGCAGCGCTAAGTGGTCTAGATGAACTCGGTAAAAAGCTAGGAATTAAAACACCAGCAAAGGATGTTGTAACAGAACTTACCACTGCTCTTAAAAATGGAATTAATGCTCAAGAAGTAACTATTTTAACAGATAAAATTAATGACGGTAAGTTAAGAGATTATAAGGGTAATGATGCAGCAATGTCTGCGGCTCTTGTAAAAGGCGGAGCAAGTGGGGATGTAAAGAAAGCCTATTCTGGTGGAATGCTAACAGAGGATGCAAAGAAAGCTATTATGAAGGCAGAAGGTCTAGAGCCTGGAGATGAATTTATAGATACTTACGGAAGAAAATATAAAGTAAAAGAAAAAATTGGATTTGGCCATCAAGCTGTTGCTCAAAAGTTTGAAGGTGTTATTCCTTCAGAAATGTCAGCACGTAAATACAAGGGTGGGGCTATTAGAAAATATGGTAGCGGATCTCAGGGCGGAGTCTGGGGTGCAGGAACGGCTACATCTGATTCAATTCCAGCAATGCTTTCAAATGGCGAGTATGTTCTTAATGCGGCGGCAACTCAAAAGTTTGGAATACCCCTGCTTGACCAAATGAACGATTCTTATAATATTCCTACTGGAACTAGAACTATAGGTGCTAATATAATTAATAGCCCAAGTAGCAATAACATATATAATATAGATATAGATTTGAATGGAACTACTGTAACTGCAGACGATGTTCTAAATAGCTTTAAGAGAGAACTTGCATTGATTAATGCTAAAGAAGGAATAAGTAGAAGGGTTGGTGCTTAATAATGGCTATGTATTTACCTAGAGGCTCAGTCCTAAATATAGAAGCAAAGGACCTGCTTGCCACCCCTGAAGGAACTACTAAAGTTTGGAATAAGATTACTGAACATAATAGATCTGACATAACCTTATCGATAGAAAGAATTGAAAAGGCTGTAAGAACATCTAATGGTACTTTAAGAAAGAATCATATTGCTGATAAGCGTAGGTTCTCAATGTCTTGGACTATGCTTCCTTCTTATAGATCACTGACGGTTGATGGAGGCTGGGGAGCAGAAGACCTAAGATCTTTCTATTTAAGCGATGATGGAAAAAAAGAATTTAATATTAGAATTAACTTAGCTAAGGGCGGAACAGATACTTCTTCAACTGGTATTGCTTATGCCCCAAACATGGCAACAACTTCTTCAGAGTTGTATACAGTAGTATTTGGAGGCTGTAATTTTTCAGTTGTAAAGCGTGGCCTACAACCACACTGGAATGTTTCTATTGAACTGGAAGAAGTATAATGATTACATCTCCAACAGTTAAAACTTTATTAGAAGAAAATACTACTATTCAAACTAATGTAGGTTGTACTATTGAGTATAATATGAATTCAATGGTTGACAACATTAACGTAGTTGGTTCAGAATATGTCAGAGCAGACGGCGCTAAGCCTTATCAAAAACTGTTTCCTGCATCTTCTGTTGTTAAGCCTTTCAGACCTTTAGGGGCGGGAGTAAAATATGGAATATTCGGAGACGTAACTCTTAATACTTGGAAAGATCCTAAGAAAATTGAATACCCTTTAAATTTTAGAACATACTACCCTGGCCTTGATACATACTATAAGTATTGGGTATCCCAAAAAGGCACTGGCGCAAATATAACAATAACATACCCGCAAGCGGTTTTGACCAATAAGATTGTTATTAGATTTGAAATATCACATTCTATTCCAGGCACATGGACAGTGTCTAAAGAAGGAGACGCAGTTCTTGCAACTGGAACAAGTGCTAATATTAAACCATTTACAACTAGCGGATCTAAAAATTTTGATGCTGGAACCTTAACACTTTATTATAATGGAACAACATGGGTAACTACAGAACCTTCTACATTAGCCGCTCCAGTATCTATAACAACTTTAAAGCTAGTAACGTCTGGCGTTACTAACGCCCACGTAGGGGTTATTGAAGTTTCTCCTAGATGGGTGGCCGACATAACAGATCATATTATAGGTTTATCTATATCTCAAGAATCATCTACAAGCGCAGACGATATTTTGCCAGTAGGGAAAGTTTCTGCTAACTCTGTAGCTATGGATTTAGTTTCGTATGAATCAACTAGAAAGATTATTACATACGAAAAAGGAACAGCATTTAGTTCATCTAATTTATATATGTATAAGTCTGCAGAGTTAAAGCCATACATAAAGGTATATTATTCTGGAGCACCCTATACAGACTCAAAAGGTCAATATGAAAAGATTAAGCAGGGAACATTCTATATCGATAACTGGAATACATCAGAGTTTGGAGACATTTCTCTAGATGCACTGGATGGCGCAAAATTTTTGCAAGACATATCTTGCCCTGGCATGGTTTCTAAAGACTCCACCTCTGTAGGAATTATTAGAAGGATGCTAGACAATGTTGGCTTTACAAATTATAATATAAATTATAAAACAGACATTACTGGTAAAATAACAGATACTTCTATTCTTAGCCCATTTTATTGGTGGACAGATGATGGCGAAAGCGTATGGAATGCTATTCAAGAATTATGCAGAGACTCTCAAATGGTTGCAACATTTGATGAAAATAATGTTTTGCAGTTCTACACAAGAGATTATTTATTCTCTCAATCAAATGCTCACTGGAATTTTAAATACTCAAAAGATGGAAGCATTTTGCCAAACATTATTTCTTTACAAAAAAGAGATTTGCCAGCAGTAAATCAGGTAAAGGTACTATGGAGTCCAGTAACATCAAGCCAGTTAATTGGAGATGGACAACCTTTATGGAAATCTGGATCTGCGTACCTTGGCGCCTACTCTTTATCAACAGACATTTCTGCCAGCACAAGCGGGGGTGGCGTAGGAACAGAGATTGGTTTAGTTCCAATAACTATTAATCAAGATACTAAACAGATTATATATAACTATGCTGGATACTTAGTTATAGATTCTGAAATTATAGAATACGACGCAATTCAGTATCAATATATAAATCAACAGCTTTCTAGAACAACTATATGGATTACCCAAGTATCTGATTTGCAGAAAATAGCTAACGATATTACTACCACTTTGCCAGCAAATCAAGCAATCGGTCAGACTGGAAAAATTAGAGTAAAGTCCAGAGGAGCGTTTGGAACTAGCGCAGTGGCTCATGCAAAAACTGGATCAGTAACTGGCTGGAATGGCTTTGATAATACATTTAGAGCCAGCTCTGAAAATATGCAAGGGTCAAGCACCCCTTCAAATATTTCTCAAGTTACTGCAACTGTACCAGATATAAATGCTACTCCACCTGAATCAGAAGAAACAAATACATCTCCAATTAAATTAGTTCAAAAGTCTCTGTTCCAGATAACATCTAGTGGCTCTGCAGACAAGCAAAACAAATATTCTGTATGCGTAAAAAATATGGGAATATCTAGTACAGGTGATTATTATAATTTTGGAACAGGATTATTTTTTAAAGGTGCAAAAAATGATACAAAAGGTTCTGGCGGAATAGGTTTTTTTACAAGCTCAAATGGTTTGGATGGATATTACGTTAAACTAGAAACAACAAGCAATCTGCCAGAAAGTGGATCTGATAGGCCACTATCAATTTTTAAAGTAAAAAATGGAGTTATTACTCCATTAAAAGATACTCAGGAAGCAGGCAGTAATAAATCTTTAGCTTATTTAGCTCAGGGTGTTTCTTATAAAGTTGATATACGTGTAAAAGTTCAGTCTTCTGTTGTCGCCATAGATGTTTTTATTAATAACTTTAAAGTAACAGCAGTCGACTCATCTGATGTAATTTCTCCAACAGGCAATATTGCTTTATTTTCAAACGCTAACTCCACTTTCTTTGACTATGTATACTCTATTCCATTAAATGAAACACAGTATAAAGATGGAGTAATTGGTAGTCAGTACTCTGGAAGATTTGGATCAACTACCCTAGACTTTTTATACGGAGATAAATTATCAAGCGGTTTTGAAAATAGCGGAATATCTGGCGGAGCTGTAGATGAATTTGGAACTGTAGCCAGAGAGCTTTTAAAGGTAAATATTAAATATGATTCTAGACCAGCATTTCCTATTATTACTAGCTTGGGCTTAAATCAATTCGTAGAGCTTTTGGGATACAGGCTAAACTCATTCGGAGCAGAAGTTTATGTTTTAAATAATGCTGGTACATTTGTCCCACTAGACGATTCAAGGTTTGCCTCATTTAGTGTCATCGGTAATACACTGGTACAGTCTGGACAAAATGAATATTTAGATAAAACAATAAATGAGTTTACAGTACCAGAGCAGGTAGCGTTCGAGTCAGTTTGGATTCAAAAAG
>Ga0209358_10002079_pt1 | contig 15494 bp, 19 predicted proteins | sample LauGreFa1BDMLBSN_2_FD_187574 | JGI IMG/M metagenome (GOLD analysis project Ga0209358, IMG submission 187574) | Freshwater lake microbial communities from Lake Michigan, USA - Fa13.BD.MLB.SN (SPAdes) (version 2) | ecosystem: Environmental > Aquatic > Freshwater > Lake | place: Lake Michigan, USA... | reverse complement strand
AAAGCTGGCGGCGGCATGTTCTACGGCTCAGGCGGCATAGCTAACTTGGGAGGATACTCAGATGGTGGACAGTTACTTCGTGGCCCCGGTGATGGTGTATCTGATGACATCCCTGCAACCATTGGTGGTCGTCAACCCGCGCGTCTTGCTGACGGTGAGTTTGTTGTACCTGCTCGTATCGTTTCTGAACTGGGCAATGGATCGACAGACGCTGGAGCACGTAAACTCTATGCCATGATGGATCGTATTAAGAAAACACGATCTAAGGCAAAGAACATTGCAGCTAACACTAGAGCTGACAAACACTTACCCGCTTAAGGAATAACATGGCTACAACACCCGCAACCCCACCAGTAGGCAGTTCTGCTCAGCAAACTCTATCCGAGTGGGCAGGCCCGTATGTAACGGAAATGCTGGGTAAAACCCAAGCCGTTGCAGACCAACCATACGCTGTTTACCAAGGCCCGATGACGGCTGGTGAATCAGGATTGCAGAGTAAAGTATTCCAAGGTCTTGGTAGTCTTAATTTCCCAAGTCAGCTTGGCAAAACCTTTAGCTCGACTGACGCATACCCAATGCCAACTATGGGCGCTGATGCGTACTCCCCCGGTGCCATCGGTACTGGTGCTGGCGCTGCTCCTATTGGTACACCTCCAGTTGGTTCTACTGCACCTACAGGTATTGCCGCTCAGTACATGAACCCGTACTTGCAGTCAGTACTTCAGCCTCAGTTGGAAGAACTGCGCCGCCAGTCACAGATTAATATGCAGCCCGGTCTGGCTAAGCTTACCCAAGCTGGTGGCTATGGTGGTGGCCGTCAAGCTATTATGGAATCTGAAGCTAACCGCAATTTGTTGCAGGCTCAGAACCAAGCTATCGGCACTGGCTACGCTAACGCTTTCGACAAGGCTATGGGTCAGTTTAATACTGAGCAGGGTCAGGCTAAGACACTGGCTGACATCATGAGTCAAGCTGGTGGCCAGCAACGTGGCATTGAGCAAGAAGGCATCACTGCTGACTACAACGAGTTCCTCGCTCAGCGTGACTACCCACAAAAGATGTTGCAGTTCCAGCAGTCTATGCTTCAGGGTCTGCCTATTTCTACTGTTAGCAATCAAGCTGCCCAGCAAAGCGGCATTGGTCAGTTGTCTTCTACTATCGGTGGTCTGGGTAACTTGATGACTGCCTTGAAACAATTCAATCTGACTTAAGGATTAAAAATGAATCTGGTTCAAATTCAAGAGCGCCTGAAAGATCTTCCTACTCAGGCATTGATGTCCTACGCCAATGGCCAGAATCCACAGGTGCCTCCATACTTGGCGCTTGGTGAACTGAACCGCCGTAAGCAGATGGAACAGAAGGCGGCGCAGGCTCCTACTGGTACCGTTAAAGACAACATTGAACAGCAGATGGGCTTGATGCAGTTACAGAAACTGCGTCAGGGTCAGATGTCTCAGCAGATGGCACAGCAAGGTACGCAAGCACCTACCATTCCTCAAGGCACACCTGAGCCAGAAATGCAACCAGAAGCTGAGATGGCTATGGCCGCCGGTGGTGTGACTTCATTGCCTATGCAAGAGATGAACTTTGGCTCTGGCGGCATCATTGCGTTTGCTAATCCTGAAGGCGATCAACTGGTTGATGAGGCCAAAGCTGCTGCTCGTGCTGCTAAAGAAAAACTATACGGATATGGTTTGCGTCAGCGCCAGCAAGATCCAGAAGGCTACGCTGCTGCTCAAGCTGCCGCTGCTATTGCAGAAGAGAATTTGTCTAAGGCTCAGAGATCTAGTCCTGAGACTGGCCCAGCTGGTGCGATGGGTAAGAGCATGATTCAACCTATTGCTCCACCTACCAGCCGCCCTACTGAGACAATGACGCCTCAACAAATGGAAGTGGCACAAGTTAAACCTGCCGCACCACCAGCACCAGCAGCTCCTCCCGGCGGTATCGTTAATGTGTTGCCTCCAGCAGCTCAACGCCCACCTGCACCGCCTGCGGCTCCTCCTGCTCCCGCTGCACCACCTCCTGCTCCAGTTATGTCTGATGCACAGAAGTTTCAGCAAGGTATCTTAGCCGGAACGAATATGCCAACTATGCCAGCAGAGTATGCTCCTCCAAAGCAGGCTCCTATTGGCGAAGACTACATGGCGTACATGAACGAAAGGCTGGCTAAGCGCAAGGCAGACGAAGAGAAGTTTAAGCAACGTGAATCTGGTCGTTCACAGCGTGACTTCTTTAACTCTCTGATTGCAGCTGGTGAAGCTACTCGCGGTCAGAAAGGTATTGGCTCTTTGTTCGGTGGTTTTGGTAAGGCGTATAGCCAATCAGCCACTGAAGCAGAAGATCGTCAGGCAGCATTTGAGAAACAACAGCAGGACTTGGCAGACAACGATGCTAAGACTAAGTTTGAGATTGCTAACCTGCGCCGCGCTGAAGAGCGTGGTGATGCTAAGGGTGTGTACGACAGCAAGATGAAGCTGTATGAACTGAAGCAAGATCAGCTCAAGATTAAAGGCCAAGTTGCAAGCGACATGGTTAAGCGTGATGCTGAGAAAGAACTTCTGGCTCTTAGATTTGACTACGATAAGAAGCTCAAAGGTATTCCTCAAGCTCAGCGTGAGACTCTTGAAGAGCAGTATGTCCGTGCCGCTGTTAAAGCTGGCAAGTCTTTACCTGATGCCATCCGTGAAGTTAAGACTTTGGGAACTGAGGCTAAAGGACAGCTTACTTTCGCTCAAGCTTCTGACGATATTGATAAATGGCTGGCAAGTTCACAAGGCATGTCGTATATTGCTGAAGCAAGGAAAGCTGCCAAGGATCAAGGCAAACCTATGCCAGATCAGTTTACGATCCGTAACCAGCTGATTAAGAAAGCAATGGAAGAATCTGGTGGTTCACGCGCCCCTAAAGCTAACAGTGACTTGCTTAAGGCGGCAGATGCAATTGTTGGTGGAGTGAAGTAATGGCAACAGCAGAACAGTATGCAGAATGGCTAGTTAATAACCAGAACAAGAAGGGTACACCTGAATTCAATACAGTAGCTTCTGCATATCGTTCTCTTCGTAGTGAGCCTGCTCCCGAGCCGGTCGCTCCGTCTAAGGAAAGAACCTTTGGAGAGGCGGCTAAGGACATCGGTGCTGGTGTCGTTGGCGGTATTGGTTCGCTTGTCCAGCTTCCCGGTCAGCTCTATGGCTTAGCTACTGGAGACTTCTCTAAGACTGGTGCCTTGGGCGTTGGTGAGGAGATCTCTAAGTTTGGCGAGGAGATGAAGTCTGCTGGGCTAAAAGCTCGTGAGGCTGATCGCGCTCGTAAGATTGCTGAGTCAGCACAACAAGGTCAGCTGTCTGCCTTTGGTACAGCTTTGGGTGAGACTGTTAAAGATCCTGCACTGCTCTTGTCTTTCTTGGCAGAGCAAGCTCCTCAGTTGTTGGTTCCTTTTGCGGCTGCTCGCGGTGTTGGTGCTGCGGCTAGGGGTCTTGGTGCTGCTGATGCTGCTGTTGGTAAGGCTGCTGTCAGTGGTGCGGTCGGTGCTGGTGGCGTACAGCAAGGTGCTGACGTAGGTGCTGGTGCATACGAAAACATTTATAACGAACTCATTAGCAAGGGTGCTTCGGAGAAAGAAGCTGCTGCTGGTGCGTTGAATCTTGCCCGTCAAGCTGGTGCCGCTGCCGGTACTATTTCCCTCTTGGCTCAGCGCCTGCCCGGTGCTCGTCAGCTTGAGGAAGCTTTGGCTGGTGTACCCGGTAAGGCTGGTGCTGTTACCAACATCAGTAACAAAGGCAAGTTTACAAACATTCTTCCTGATAGCCGGATCAGGACTGGTATTAGCACTGCCGCTGGTGAGACTCTTGGTGAGATTCCTGAAGAAGTTGGCGGTAAGTTTGTATCTAACTTGGCCATGCAACAGGTAAAGCCTGAGCAGAGTCTGACTGAGGGTCTGGGTGAAGCTGCGGCTATGGCCACTATCGGCGGCGTAGGTCTGGGCGGTGCGGCTGGTTTGGCTCGTGGTCGTGCGGCTCCTGAAGTACAGCCAGATACAACTCCGTTTAGTCCTGAGAAATTACCTCCTGAGATTCTGACTAGGATCGAAGAGATCACTGGTGTTAAACAACCAGAGCAAGAACAGCAACCTATGCTTAGTGCTGAGGAAGCTGGACAGCAGCGTATCCAGATGCTTCAACAGAAGGCTGATGCTGATGCTAGAGCGCAAGCTGAGAAAGCGGCACGCGAGGGCATTCCTCCTCAAGTACCAGAAGCTCCGACACCAGATACTAGCAAGCCTAGTCTTAATGAGCAAATGCCTCAAGCTACACCTCGCGAAGAGTTGGAAGCTAAGCAGGCTGAGATTGACCGCCTGCGTTTAGAGGCTGGTCTGCCTACTGGTGCGTCTTCTAAGACTCCCGGCGTGATGCCGGAGACAGCTGTTGCTGAAGAGACACCTACGCCTAAGATCGTAGACAATCGTCCCCTTGAAGAGCGTGCTGCGAAGAACCGCTTGTTGGTTATGCAAAACATGCTGAAGAACCAAGGCGGTGATCCTAATAGCCTGACTATCGTTCCTCACCCTACGGCTGAAGGTAGATTCGCTATTCAGTCTTTGGATGTGCCCGTTAAGTTTACAAAAGGTCTGGAAGGTACGGCTATCAACCGTCCTGAGTCCACACCTATCATTGATCCTGTCAACGCATACATTGAAATTGCACGTCGTACTAATACGCCTGCCTCTATGCGTCTGGTCAAAGACTTCGAAGCTGGCATTGTTACCCGTGAAGATGTTGAAGCAGCTATTGCCGCTGAGCAACGTGCCGGCCAACCTTTGCCGCTTAACTATCAGGGTAATGGTGAGCCTTGGTTCCTGTCTGCTGAAGTTGGTAAACCTCGTGGTGATCGTACATTGCCTGTTAGTGCTACGTTGACGCCAACACCAGAAGGCCCAGAGCGTCCACCTGTGACCAAGCCTGCGGCTCAGGTGTATGCAGAGCAAGAGCCTCCTGCTCCCGGCACAACGGGTAGACCACAGGTTGAAGCTCCTCCAGTTGAAACACCTCCTACTGAAGTTGAGCCACCTGCTCCAACTGCCGAGATGCCTAAGAATCTTGGTGAGTTCAAAGCACGGATGCCTATCCTTTCTGACAACCCTGAAGTCAGAGGGCCAAACAATGAAGGTAACTTTGCTAAGTTAGCTGAGGCTCTTTCTAAGAGTACTAACCCAGCGATTAGACGAATTGGTCAGCTGGGTAAGGGTGTTGCTTCTAAGATTACTTTGCGTAAACCGGGTAATGTTGGCGCTGGTGTGGCTGGCGTATACCGCTATGCTGATGATTCAATCCAGATGGCCAAGGCTTATGCTGGTGATGAGCACACCAATGCACACGAGACAGTGCATGCTTTGATTTCTAAAGCACAACGCTATCCAACAGAACGTCAAAAGCCCATCGTTGAACAGATTGAAAAGCTGTACAAGCACGTTAAGAAAGAACTCAAACGTCAAGGTAAAGGCGGCTATTACGGCCTGACCAATGAGCGCGAGTTCACTGCTGAGGCGATGACTAACCCTGAGTTCCAATATGAGCTAATGCAGATCTCATACGGCGGTCGCCGCAGTGCGTGGACAGCGTTCACTCGTATGGTTGCTGAGTTGCTTGGCATCAAGGATGTCAATGCCTTGACCGAGGTAATGAACTTGGTGGACAAGCTGGCTCAGACTAAACAACCTCGCGGTGTTAAATCTGACAAGGGTGAAGTTGATTACTCTCAGAATCCCAAGTTCCAGAAGTGGTTTGGCAACAGCAAGGTTGTTGATGAGAACGGCAATCCTTTAGTCGTTTATCACAAAACAGAATCCGACATTAAAAAATTTCAAAAAGAAAAGATTGGTAAAAACGATTACGGATATGCCGGTCGTGGCTTTTATTTCATGCCATTCCCATTGCAAGGTCTTACATACGGCAACATAACAATGCCTGTGTATTTGTCTTTACAAAATCCATTTGTAATCAATGATTCAAATTGGCAGTCTGAAGAAAGCCCATATAAATGGATACCAGCAAATTCAGAAAGACTTGGCGGTAAATCTAAAGCTGCTGACGCATGGACAGAAATGATGAAGTCAAAAGGATTTGATGGATTCATGGATAAGACTGGAAAAGGTGATGGAGAGATTGTTGCTTTCGAGCCTACACAGATTAAGTCTGCTATTGGAAACAGCGGTGAGTTCAGCACTGAGGCTGAAGAAATTGACCGCATGGAGATGCCTAAGACTGTCAAGCAGGTCAAAGAGAAAGTCTCTACTGCCTTGCAGAGAAACAAACCTCTGACTAGCGAAACACTGACAGGCTTGAACCCAGAGTTCATCACTGCTTCTAACAATGTATTCAAGCCAAAGAACAGAACAATTGTCGAGAAGATCTCTGACATGCAAGATCGTTTCTGGCAGCGTCTTGCTCAAGGCGTGGCTGACCAGTACAGAACTATTAGAGACTACTCGCCTATTGGCTACATGCAAGCACGCCTGTCTAAGACTGTGGACGGTGCGCTCGAAGGCATCCTGTTCAACGGCCATGTCTTTAATGACGGTGGTGCACTGAACATCAAGCCTAACACCAAGGGTCTGATTGAAACATTAAAGCCGCTGGGTAGTGATGTTGACCGCTATCAGATGTGGGTTGCGCTGAACCGCGAAGCTAGACTTCCTGCTGAGAAACGTTCGCGTAACGACGACATGGATTACTTGGTTGCAAATCGTGCCAAGCTTATCGAAGGTACGATCAACGGAAAGCCACGCGCTGAGGTCTACGCTGCTGTGCTCAAAGACATGAACGCTTTGAACAAGTCAGTCCTCGATGTGGCTTTGGATCAGGGCTTGATCGACAAGTTCAGCTACGACAACTTTGCTGGTGACATGTTCTACATTCCTTTCTATCGTCAGATGGAAGAGGACGTTAAAGGTGGTCAGACTCCTGCCGGCTTGACCCGTCAGAACTTCTCCAAAGCTTTGGAGGGTGGTGGTGATCGTCCGTTCGGTGACTTGATGGAGAACACTCTACGCAACTGGAGTCATATCATGTCAGCTTCGATGAAGAATCAAGCTGCTGTGACCACGCTCAAAGATGCCGCAGAGCTGGGTGCTGTGGAGCCTGCCGAGAAAGCCGGCCCAGATACTGTCGGTGTTAAGGTTGATGGAAAGAATGCGTACTTCAGGATCTTGGATCCGCTCTTGCTTGAGTCCATCACATCCATCGGATACATGGGCCCACAGTCTAAGTTTCTTGATGTGTCTCGTGACTTCAAGAACATGCTCCAGTACGGCGTTACGATGTCGCCTGCGTTCAAGGTTAACAACTTGTTCCGTGACTCGGTGCAGTCTATCGCTGTGTCCGGCTTGAAGAAGAATCCATTTGCCAACGTTATTGATGGCTGGATTGCTACTGACAAGAACAACCCTGCACACATCTCAGCTCTGGCTGGCGGTGCTATCTTTAACTTCGGTACAGCATACGAGGGCAACCAGTCCAAACTGATTAAGCGTTTGATTGAGAAGGGTGTTAAAGAGTCTGACATTCTCGATACACCTGAGAAGATCAAAGCTGGTCTGGCCAAGATCTGGGAGAAGTATGAGGAAGCAGGCAACAAGTCTGAAGCCGCTAACCGCATGGCCTTGTACAACCAACTGCGCGAGCAAGGTCTGTCTCACCTAGAGGCATCCTTCCAAGCACGCGACTTGATGGACTTCTCCATGCAGGGTTCATGGGGTGCCTTCCGTTACTTGACTCAGGTCGTACCGTTCATGAACGCTCGTATCCAAGGCTTGTATAAACTCGGTCGTGATGGCGTTGTGCCTACTAGCCGTGTGCTGTACAACTCTTTGACCGGCAAAGAGCTGGACTTGGACGACAAGAAGAAAGCTCAGGCATTCTCCGTGGTGTCTGGTGCTGTGTGCTTGGCTTCTCTGGCTCTGTACGGTGCATTCAAGGATGACGAAGAGTTCCAGAAGCGTGACAACTGGGATCGGGATAACTTCTGGTGGATCCGTTTGCCCGGCATGGAAGCGGCTATGCGTATTCCTAAGCCGTTCGAGATTGGCGCTCTTGGTACTATTGCCGAGCGTACAGCTGAGCAGATCTTTGATGCCAACGCTGAGGGCAAACAGTTTACTGATGCCATGAGCCGTATGGTGTGGGACACCTTTGCGATGAACCCAATCCCACAGGTTATCAAGCCAGTGGTTGATCTGTACGCCAATAAGGATAGCTTCACTGGTGCGCCTATCGAGACTGCCGGCATGGAAGCCTTGTCTAAAGCTGAGCGTAAGACAGAGAACACCAGCCCCTTGGCGATTGCTTTGTCTAACGTGATTAACATTGCCCTGCCAGAAAAAGCAGAGTTAAGCCCAGTTCAGACAGACTATGCTATTAAGGGCTACTTTGGCTGGCTCGGCGGCACAGCTGCTACCACCTCTATGTACGCTGTCATGCCGTTCAAAGATGGCGAGTATCCTGATACCAAGTGGATGGACAGAGCTAGCCTTGGATTCGTCAAGAGCCTGCCATCTAACATGTCTCAGTACACAACTGCGTTCTACGAGAACAACAAGCAGATTCAGCAGGCGTTTGCAGACATGCGTCACTACTCCGAGATCGGTGAGATGGATAAAGTCCAGCAGATCATGGAAGAGAAGGGCGACAAGATTGCTTTGCAGAAGATGTACACCCAGACATCTAAGCAGATGGCTAACATCCGTAAGCAGATTCAGGTTGTCACAGCTGATCCCACTATGGACGGAGCTACCAAGCGAGAGCAGATTGACCAGATGAAAGAGTTGATCTCTATGCTGGCCAAGCAAGCTGAAGATACTAGGAAATCATTTAAGTAGAAATCATAAAAGATTTCTACGCTTTGTGAGTTCCTTCGATATGGGCTGTTGAGTTATCCCAGCCTATGTGTCTGACGTAGCCATCTTCTTTGTTGGAGATGGCTGCTCTGAATCCTTTACGCATGTAGTGCTTGCCTGCTGCGGCTTCGCCATCGACCATCTCATAGTCCTTTAGGCGGCGCAGTCCGGGGTTCCAAGTAAACCCATGCCACCAGTCTGAATACCCAAGAGACATCAATGGGTACTCCAGATCCTTGAACTTCTCTATCGGGTGGCCATTGGTATCGTTGTGCGCTCTTAACCAAACTGTGATGATCCAAGGATTACTCTGCATTATTAGTGCAGATTCTTCTATGAATCCGGGGGCGTAGAACTCCCAGTCGTCCTCAATGTGGAATATGTATTCTGTTTCTACGTGAAAGTAAGCCCAATCTATTGACTTGACTTGGCCAATATTGTGTTCATTGGCGATGACTAAGAACTCTGGCGGCTCATGAATCTTGATCTTGTCTATCAAATCTTTGATGATTGTTGCTGCATTTACATACCCCGAGTCATCAATAACGATGAACTTCTTGATGGGAAATGTGTTGAACTCAAAGAAAGAACGCAGGGTTCTATCTAAAAGATCAAACCTACCGCATGAAGTAAGCACGCAAGTTACTTGCATTCCAATAGTCTTTCTATGGTGACTGCTAGAGCATCTAGCTCATTCATCTTTTTGATAGCCCACATCCGTTTCTGCCCGTGCCAGCCCATCATCGGGCCTTGGTGACAGGATTTACACAGAGCTACCACCGTGTACTGCTGATCCTGTTTAACATGGTGGGCATCCGAGGGGCCGGGCTCATCACAGACAGAGCAAGGTAGTTCCTTGACCCTGCCTATGTGCTCACGCTGCTTGGCGGTGAGTTTGTTATTCACTTGCTGTCCGGTTTTCCATCATGACATCGGCCATGTTAAAAGCGTATCTTGCAACCGCATAGGAGTTGGGACTATCTCCCCTTGCTATCATGGCGTGCATAGCTTGGATAGCAATGTAGTCTCTAAGAGACATGCCCTCATCAAAGGGTTGTCCGTGGCCTGTGTTGTGAATTGGGAAGACCATCTTCCCGCCAAATACTTCGCTCATCGCTCCATCCTTTCTAACATCATTTCCTCAGCTTGGTCGTAAGCTTGCTGAGCATTCTGGTGCATGTCTTCTCCGCCGGCTAAGCCCATCAGGACAAACGCAGCAAAGAAGTCAAGCATCGTGATCTGGTCAAGGGAGACAGGCTCCAACTTAACCAGACTCTTTACACCTTCAGGCTTTTTTCTTGCCATTTGATTTACCTTTTGTGTTCTGAGAAACAATCATCTCTGAAAGCTTCTCGGCCAACAGTTCGGCAACCGTTTCACCGTTGTATGCAATGGCTGTGGCAAGCTCGTCTTCACCGATAACAGAGATCGCATCGCGGATACCTTTGTTGTATCCACCATTGAACTCGTCATCGCCTTCGACAATCATGGTGATGGCATCACGCACGAGGGCGGAGGCTTTGCGCTGACCAGCGGCCAGCTTTAGTTTGTCGTACACCTCACGCTTCAGGTGTACTGAGTAAGGGACTAAGCGGTTATCTTCCATGCTGAAAACTCCTGTGATACGCCACGCAACTTTTCTTGAGCGCGTTGGCTTTCTTTAATTTCTGTTCGGGATTGAATGTCCAAGTATTCTTTTAACCAGTTGGTTGCTTCTTCTTCGTTAGCGATGAAGATGTGGCCACCGTCGTATAGGAACTTGTGGAACTGAGGATCTCTACAAAGAATCCCAGCTGTGCGAACGCCGTCGTTAGAGTGCTCTTGCTCTCTGTTCATGGGACGCTCTTCGTTATTAAGTCTGACCATAACTACTTGGTATCTAGCACCAACGAAGTCACGCAAGATCTCTTCAGGCAAGTCATCTGGGTGTATTGAGAGTGTCAATACGAACCCAGTCTTGTCTTGCTTTAAGGCTACCTTGACGCCTTCGAAGTTACTTGTCTTCATGCTTTTCGGTAAAGAGTTCTTGCGCAAGCAGATAGCCCTCAAGTGGCCATGCTTTATTAATTGCATCTTCGTAGGAGTACTTCTCTCCTAACGCTTGGTTGTATTTTGATTTATCAACGCAAGCACTTGTACCCAAAATGACGTAGCCATTCTCCATGAACAACTGACAAATCGTGGTTGTTGTATCAGGCAACACTGTGTAGACAGTGCGCTTTACTTTTGCCTCGATGTCATTGAGCGATACGCTTGTGCGTTTTTTTGTTTCGTGTTGATCCATTACTGTCTCCTCAAAATGGGATGTCATCATCCATGTTGTCAAAGCGTGACTGTGGCTTTGGCGCTTGTGAATACTGCTGCTGTTGGGCAGGCTTCTTGTAGTTGTTCACCTTGATGCTGAAGAACTTACCGTACTGGCCTTCCTTGACCCAAGCACCGAGCTTCATGTTGATGGAGTCAGAACCTTCTTGACGTGCGTCTTCGAGCATCTCTTTGATTAGAGAGATGTCAACGTCAATACTTCCAGTGTAGTCTGGTGAGTTGGGGTTGATCTTTGGCTGCTTAGCTTTGCCGAGCATGCCTGAGTTTGGGTACTTCGTAGCCATGATTATCCTTTCAGTTCTTCTTTACGGGTTTTGAATGCGCCCATGAGCGCGGTATATCTATCAGCGTCTTCCAACTTCAGACGATCAAAGATAATTCTGTTGTTGGTAAACAGCTTCATGACTTCAGCTTCATCGTGAGTCTCTGCGAGTCCCATGTTGGTGATGTCTACTACTGCTGATACCCATGACTCGACTGATTCGCCGGGCTCTTTCTCCACAGTCAGGTGCCAAGACTTCTCATCACGGCCTTCCATCTTTGCGGGGATCGGTGTCTTCTTTACTGGCTTATGCTCAGGCTTAGGCTCAACCTTCACTGGCTCAGCAGCTGGCGCAGAGTCAATGATGTCATGCTCAACGATCTCAAGGGCGGTCATCCAAAGGTAGCGACGTTGATAGGATTCAACCGCGCCTAGGTTTTGTATGGGGTGAGCACCTTTGAGGTTAGCCTCAGCCATCGGTGATGTGATGACGATACATGTACCATCATCTACGTCAGTGATACACAGTGTTGCATGCGTAGTATCGAATGACACCACACCGCACAGTCCGATCTCGTTAAAGATTGTTTGGATGTGAGGGATGAAGTCACCCAACTCAAAGTATGAGTAGCCTGCGAACTTGTTAAGGCCAGACTTCTTCATCTCGGTGGATTGAAGCTTGACCCTTGCGGCCATTAGTTTTTTATGTACTGACATTTTTTACTTTCTGTTTTGCGCCATGATTAGGCAGGCTGCTTGTTCTATGGTCTCTTGTACGAACAGAGCACAAGACGCAACCATAGGGTCAGCGCCATTGGATACAGCCTTCTCCCACTTGTCGCGTTTGTCATGACCACTGTATGTGCAAGAGGCAATCATGGCTATGAGTATCATTGCCGCAACGCCCCACATGCGTAGGAAGAATGAGTTCTCGCTCATCATAATTTCTTAACCTTTCTTACTGGGCGACCGGGAGCCTTCTTAATGCTTCCGTCTTTCTTGTAACCCCACTTAGCAATGGTCTGTGCGGGCGCAACAGTCACTGTGTTGGTAGGCATCTTTGGTTGCTGTGCAAATTCAATCTGCTTAGCAATCTGATGGACAAGTTGATTGACTTGCTTGAATGGCAGTTCAATCAATGTAGCCAAAATGATTTCAGCTTGCTCTTGGTTTACGGTGATTACGATGTTCATGGTATTTCCTTCAGGTAGTTTTGGTATTGCGTACAGAACTGTGACACTTGGCAGTAGCTTCTGCACCGTGTCCGTTCCCCTTGTCTTACTTCGATTACAAACTTCTCATTCTTCTTGGCCGTCTCTTCTGATTTGGCCAATGCTTTCTCGGCATCCTCAAGTGTCTCGTGAACACTCTTAGCGCGAACATTCCCATCCTTCTTTAAGGCGTAGGATGTTTTCTTTTCCCACATCTCTTCGGGCGTGCAGTCTGGCATCTCGCCATCTGTCTCCATCTCAAAGAGAGCTGTGCCGTGGTCATTGATACGCTTAGCAATGAATGCCTCACGCTCTTCAAATGACCACAGTGGAATATCAATCGTGGCTACTGGTGACTGAGGATAGTTCTCCTTAGTCGCAGCATCGCGGGCAGACCAGTCACGAATGATGGCAATGATCTGAAGCTTACCCACGGGTACCTTCTTAACCTTCTCCACCATCCAGCCGTAGATGTTGAGCTGACGATGCCAGTCGTCCTTCTCATTCATCACTGCCCATGCACCAGTGACTTTGTAATCACTGATTGTGATCGTGCCATTGGGCTCTACTTCTTGTAGGTCAATAGCACCAGAGATCTTCCAGCCTTCGAACTCAAGGTGGAGTCGTTCTTCAACGATGTGGTGATCGTCCTTGCCGTGCTCAAGAATGTTGTGCACAGCAGAGCCGAACAGTGACCACACCATTTCGCTTGCGTCTTGCTCGATGTCATCCCAGTGTTTCTTCTTGAGCTGAACGATGCGTGGTGAGTTGATGATCTCTGTTGCAGAGATGTGTGCCTTACCCTTTGAGTAGGTCGGTCTATGTATCACATTGACGAAGGTCTGAGGCAAATTGAATTTGTTTGTGAACTTCATGGCTGACTCCTGTCTGCTATACGCTGAAGCTCACGCTTCTCAAGGCTTAGCATTCCGGCCAGCTTTGAGATCTTTGCTTGAGCATCTGCGTTTTTCTTACGGCCTTCGTCTGTGAGTAAATCAGTCTTGGTAAAGCTCACGCCCATAGCCATGCGCTTCATCTCTCGACCAATTGCTTTAACACCTGCATCAACTGCGTGTTGAGTTTGTGACTCAGGTTCAATGATGATGTAGTTGCCTGCATGGTCACTGACCATTAGCATGCAATGGGCTGTCAGCAGAATGTCTTTGATCTCTGTAATGCAACGAAGCACTTCAAGGTCATACCTGCGAACATCGTCAATGTCTACTGGCTTTGGCACATCGCACAATTCGGAAATGTAACTACGCTTGAGTACGCTTCCGTATGTGAGGCCGCTGTCCAATAAAGTTTTAACTGCCTGCTTCCAAGCGGGGAATAGTTTTGGATTGTCGCTCATGCAAACTCCACATTGAAACGGCCAAAGCGGGGACGGTAATCACCCAAGCCAATCAAATTGCCAGCGTCAACCAAAGCTTTCTTAACTTCATTAAGGTTAACTACGTCCTCATTCACCATCACAGTGGCAGACAGTGACCAGTTGCGAAAGATTGGGCGGTATCGCATGATCTTGGCCATGCCTACCTTAACGCCACGGGCATCCACGTTCTTTGGGTTTTCCCAAAGCTTCTCTGGAGTGACGGACTTAAAGCCGTCGATGGGTAACTCGTCTTCCAATACCTGTACGCCTTGCTTAAATTTAACGCCAAGCTTCTGAAGCTTAGCCGCCGCGATCAGGCATGAGTCTAGGTTCTGTGCTGGAATAAAGAAGCCAGTGTCTTCATTCCAGTAGCAGCCACCAATAAATTCACTTCTAGCAATGGCGATATGGTCATCGTCAGTTTTCTTGCGCTTGCCTGTCAGTTCTTTGTGAGCCTTGGTTAGTGGGTCTAACGGGTTTGCAAAGCGATCAGAGTGCATGAGTAAGGCAGATGAGCCTGAGAGTTTTACTTTAATAGATTTCATTTTGTTTCCTTTGATTGATACACACTTTGTATCGACCATGAGACTGTTACCAATCTGATAGCCGCTACATTAGCCCCTGCCCTGCCGAGCCTCGCCTTTCCGTGTCCAGCCTTTCCCCGCCTGACCATTGCTAGCATTGCCGGTATTTACTTAACACTCGAAGTGGTACTGTTGCCAATACCCTATCGACTGTTTCCAGTTCCACGCCTAGCCAGTCCTTACCAATCCCCACCTGTCCTGACCTTGCCATGCCTCTCCTCAACATGCCGTAACACTCGAAGTGGCACTCTCTGGAATGCCCTATCGACTGTTGCCAGTTCCTCGCCAGACCCCACCTCTCCTCGCCGTGCCGATCCTTTCCCGACCGTGCCTAACACTCGAAGGAACACTCTTTAGAATGTTCTATCGGCTGTTGTCAGCCCTTGCCTAACCAGACCCAGCCGAGCCAGTCGTTGCTCTGCCATACCCAGCCGAACGTTGCCCAACCGAACCGCTCCATATTAAACCAGTCAGCATGGTATAGATTCTACCTGCTATATTTTTATTTTGCAACAGGTAAGTTAAAATATTTTTCATCAGGTAGGAGACCGCATGAGATACGCCAACAGGATCGACGCAAATCAAGGCCGCATAGTAGAGGCGCTACGGGGCGCTGGAGCTTACGTTCGCATTGTTACGCAGGGTGATGGCATCCCTGATCTTTTAGTGGGCTACAAGGGCGTTACGATCCTTATGGAAGTCAAAGACGGGGACAAGGTGCCGTCGGCTAGGAAGCTGACCGACGCGGAGCAGAAGTTCTTCAACGAGTGGGACGGTGGAATGTTGGTTGTTGTAAATTCTGTACAAGAGGCTCTTGAAACTTTGAAACGTTGCGAGTAACATGTTG
>Ga0209358_10002078_pt1 | contig 15503 bp, 9 predicted proteins | sample LauGreFa1BDMLBSN_2_FD_187574 | JGI IMG/M metagenome (GOLD analysis project Ga0209358, IMG submission 187574) | Freshwater lake microbial communities from Lake Michigan, USA - Fa13.BD.MLB.SN (SPAdes) (version 2) | ecosystem: Environmental > Aquatic > Freshwater > Lake | place: Lake Michigan, USA... | reverse complement strand
GTCACCTGACCATTAAACGTCGTTGCACCAGCAATCTTGACTCGCTTCACCGACACCTTCGATGTCGACGTCGTACCAAAACGGCCACCACCACGAGTATCAACAAGACGCTTCGGCTCACTCAAGGCCGAGAAACCAGAACCCGACGGGAAGTAGCCGCTCGCATCAACCAACAGGTCGGTGTTTCCATACACACTGAAACACACATAACCATCAGCTGACACCGGAGCAATCACCGAGTTCGGAATCGTCTCACCACCAGCAAAGTTCAAGTTCGATGCATTAGGCACAGCAGTCGTCAACGAATCACACGGATACGCAGTCACGAAACCATAACCACCATCATCAACTCCCCCAACAGCAGTCACGTTCAACGCAACCGCACCAATACCCGACGCCGGCAAACCAGTCACCTGACCATTAAACGTCGTTGCACCAGCAATCTTGACTCGCTTCACCGACACCTTCGATGTCGACGTCGTACCAAAACGGCCACCACCACGAGTATCAACAAGACGCTTCGGCTCACTCAAGGACACAAAGGGCGTGTAGTCCTGATCAAACGCCCAGAGTTCTTCCCCGTGAACACCGTCGTCGGCAGAGAAGTAAAGAGCAGAACCAACGACCATCAAGTCATCAGGATCACCATCTAAACCAACATTGATATCCGCGACTAAAACGGTGCCTGCAGTGGTTCCGTCTGATTTCCACAACTCGTAACCATGGATACCATCATTGGACTGGAAGTAAAGAGATGAACCAACTGCTTTAAACTGGAATGAGTCACTTTCTCGGCCGCCAGCTCTCACATCCTTGACCAAAACGGTACCTGAAGTAGTTCCATCGGACTTCCACAACTCGTAACCAGTTGTGCCATTATCGGCGCTAAAGAAAAGCATCGTGCCCACAACAGTCAAGCTATTTGGATCCCCACTACCAGCTCCAGGGTTAATGTCTTTGACCATCACCGTGCCACCCGAAGTTCCATCGGACTTCCACAACTCATAACCATCAACACCATTATCAGCACGGAAGAACAAGGTTGAACCAAACGCAGTGAAAGCATTGAGATCACTTCCATTAGCACCGCTAAAAATATCCTTGACCATCACCGTGGAGCCTGAATCTCCAGCGGACTTCCACAACTCATAACCATCAACGCCATTATCAGCACGGAAGAACAAACTGCCGCCCACAACAGTCAATGACGCAGGGTTACTCATGGCAAGACCAGCCGCGATGTCAGCGACTCGTACCGTTCCACTTGACGATCCATCAGACTTCCACAATTCGCGTCCAGCCGTGCCATCGTCGGCAGCAAAGAAGAGGGTTGAACCCACAACGGTGAGAGAAGTCGGGGAACTGCTGCTCGCACCAGAAGCAATATCTTTAACCAGTACCGTGCCACTTGACGTTCCGTCAGACTTCCACAGCTCAATACCATTCGATCCATCGTCCGCGACGAAGTAAAGCGTGGATCCCAGCACAGTTAAATGGTTGAGACTGCTGTTATTTACTCCCGAGGAAATGTCTTTCAGCAGCACCGTACCCGCAGACGTTCCATCTGACTTCCACAACTCCTGACCATACGAAGAGTTGAAGGCTCTGAAATAGAGAGTTGAACCCATCACAACTGCTTGAGCGAGTCCGCTACCGCTTGGGCCTGGCTCAATATCTTTTAGCAATTGTGTCGTTTCGGCAGATCCATTTGATGACCAAAGTTCGTCACCATGTTCCACATCCGCGGCTTCAAAGTAAAGCGTTGAGCCAATGCTTGCGAGCAAATCTGGACTACTACCCTGTGATCCGGTCGACGAGTCCTTGACCAAAATCGTGCCTGCTGCAGAGCCATCCGACTTCCACAATTCGTATCCGCTTACATGATCATTTGCAAGGAAAAACAGAGTCGAGTTAACGACAGTTGTCCTGAATGGACCACTCGATTCCATGCCGCTAGCGACGTCTTTCACCAAGGTGGTCCCAGCGGTGGAACCGTCTGACTTCCACAGTTCTTGACCGCTCGTTCCATCATTTGCCGAGAAATACGCAGTGGAGCCGACGCCAACAATCGACGAAACCTCACTACTTGCTGAACCTGCGTTGATGTCTTTGACCAGATCGGTGCCAACCGCAGTGCCATCAGACTTCCACAATTCGTATCCGTTCGAACCGTCAGTCAACGAAAAGAAAAGCGTCGATCCAACGGCTGTTAATCGCCTTGGCGAACTGCTGCTTGAACCCGAACGCACATTTTCGACCATGACTGTTCCACCCGATGTACCATCCGACTTCCACAACTCAGTTCCATTCGTTCCATCACTCGCAGTGAAAAATAGGGTTGAGCCAATAACTGTCAGTTGTGAAACACGACTGCTTGATAAGCCTGGATCAATATCCAGTACCAAAGAAGTTCCGCCCGCAGTGCCATCAGACTTCCACAATTCAGCTCCATTCGTTCCATCATTCGCAGTGAAGTACAAAGCGTTATTGAAATCGGTCAAATTCTCTGGCGAACTATTAGCTGATCCTGGGTTGATGTCTTTCACCCTGGTGGTACCTAACTCAGTGCCGTCCGAAGTCCAGAGTTCATAGCCGACGGTAGGTTCGTTGAGTGCGAAGAAAAGCATTGAGCCCACTGCCTGCAAAGCATTTGGATAGCTGCCAATTGCACCTGGATAGATGTCTTTCACCATCATTGTGCCAGCGGCGGTGCCATCGGATTTCCATAACTCCGCTCCCGCCGAATCAGTTTCGGCCTGAAAGTAAAGCGTTGATCCGACCACCGTCAGTGCAAAGGGAGTACTGCTCTCTGCGCCTTCGCGAATGTCTTTCACCATGGTGGTACCGGCCTCAGTGCCATCAGACCGCCACAATTCGAAACCATGAGAACCATCGTTGGCCAAGAAATAAACAAACGAACCCATAACTTTCAATTCATCTGGTTCGCTCGTATACAACGAATTGATGTTTTTGACCATTTTGGTACCTGACGCGGTTCCGTCCGAGACCCATAGTTCCTCACCTGTGCCGTCATCACCAGTGAAGAAGAGTTTTCCGAAGGCAGAAACCGACTCATAAAAAACGAATGAATCGTTGAGACTATTGATGTCCTTAATGAGTACCGGGCTTGACGACGCCACCGCCGCGGTCACCACTGATGGAGACAAAGTATTGCCCACAACAGGGACAACGAGTGCCATCACCACGGACATCCATACTTTTGAAGACATTTTCATTTTCACTCCCAAGTCAACTTCTGCGAAGGTCAAGTTACGAGATTTCCGATATTTCAAAAAGCGAGGATACTCAAGTTCTTCTCTCTTTTTTTCAACCAAGGAGTCACTCAATGGCCCTTTTCGCTCTACGGTGAACCCGTGGATATTGCGCAACTTCAAGATGTCATCGAACGTACCTACGGCGATCGCGATCGTGCCCGCGGTGTGCCCTCAACTGTTGCCTGGTTAGCCGAAGAAATCGGTGAACTCGCTCAAGCCGTGCGCAAAGGAACCAAGGCGCAACAAGAGCACGAATTCGGCGATGTGTTGGCGTGGGTTGCCACGCTCGCAAATCAGATGGGTGTTGACTTATCTGCGTGTATTGAGCGTTATGCCAACGGATGTCCGCGATGCGCGGCCCTTCCCTGTGCGTGCTAACTGATCTCTAGAGAAACAGTTCAGCAATCTGCACTGCGTTTAACGCAGCACCCTTGCGCAAGTTGTCGTTACTCACAAACAACACCAAGCCCCGACCATCATCAAGCGACAAGTCTTGGCGAATTCGACCAACAAAGCTCGGGTCTTTGCCAGCAGCTTCAAGTGGTGTCGGAACATCGGTAAAGACAACACCAGGTGCTGATGACAAAAGTTCTTTGGCACGCGCCACCGAAATCGGTCGATCAAATTCTGCATTGATGCTTAATGAGTGACCCGTATACACCGGAACTCGCACGCACGTACCCGAAACACGCAAGTTCGGAATCGCCAAAATCTTGCGACTTTCATTGCGTAATTTCTGTTCTTCGTCAGTCTCAAACGAATCGTCATCGGTGTACTTGCCGGCGAACGGCAACACGTTAAAGGCAATTGGCTTTGTGAACTTGGTTGGTGTTGGGTAGATGACTGCTTCACCGTCGTACGTCAGTTCACGTGCATTGTCAGCGACTTCACGCGACTGCTTATCAAGTTCGTCAACGCCAGCAAGTCCGCCACCCGACACTGCTTGATACGTACTCACGATCAAACGATTGAGGCCGGCTTCGGCGTGCAACACTTTCAACACGGGCATCGCGGCCATCGTGGTGCAGTTTGGATTCGCAATGATTCCCTTCGGTGCATTGCGAATTTCTTCAGGGTTCACTTCGCTCACGACAAGCGGAACTTCGGGGTCCATGCGCCAAGCCGACGAGTTGTCGATCACAATCACGCCAGCAGCAGCAAAGCGCGGTGCGAGTTCACGTGACGAAGTGGCACCTGATGAAAACAGTGCAATATCAAGACCGCTGGGGTCGGCAGTTGCCGCGTCTTCAACGGTGATTTCGCCGCCCTTCCACGGAAGGGTGGTTCCGGCCGAACGGGCCGAAGCGAAAAAACGAATTTCATCAATGGGAAAATTGCGCTCGGCCAACAAGGTGCGCATAACGCTTCCTACTTGGCCGGTTGCTCCTACTACTCCTATACGCATAACACGCAAGGCTAACGGGCAGGTCAGGCTGCCCGACGGGCAATTAACCACCAGTGACTGCCGTGCACACCAACGAACGTGCACTGCAGAATTCCCTCAACCCCACCGACTCGACGGCGATGGCTAAACCACAACGTGGGATTCAGTAATTCGATGTTCTTGGTGGCCAAGTGGTTCAGCACCACTTTGGGGGCCAGACGATTGGCTTGCCATCCGAGACGGGTCGACCAGCGTTGACGGGCGAGCCAGGCTCCGATGGTGGGCACGCGCCACAGAGCACGGGTGATCACACCAGCGGGAAACAGCAACAAGTCGGCGACCACCCAGGTGCGATAGTTCAACAGCACATAGCCACCTGGCTTCACGACCCGCAAAGCTTCTTCGGTTAATGCCAACGCGTCGGCTCTTTCGCAGTGCTGCAAGGTGATGTAACTAAACACCATGTCGGTTGATGCATCAGGTAACGCGAGCGTCTTACCGTCGGCAACATGTGATGTTGACAGACGTTCAGGAACTCCGAACTTACCAACTGCTTCGCGACAACGCTCAAGAAACGCCGCATCAAGATCGCACGCCACAACCGATTTGAATCGCTGAGAAAAACCAGCGGTCATGCGGCCAATGCCTGCACCAATTTCAACGAGCGAACGTTGTGCGTTCTCTTCAGGCAAGAATCCGAAGTACTGCAAGTACGCGCCAACTTCTTGTTCACCCGAATTCACAAATTCGGCAAGGGTCAGTTGTTGCCCAGTTTCATTGTTGAAAACCCAGCCAGTGTCGCGCACAACACTGTCACCATCACCTTGAGTTTCAGATGCACGACCGGCCGCATTCCACGGCACATGCTGGCGACGACGCGCTCGAGACATGCGTTATTTCCGCTCGGGCAACGGAGCGCTGTATGACTGGCCGCTGTCAAGACCAAATGCAGTGTGCAATGAACGTGCGGCCTTTTCAAGATCGGCAGCAGCGATAACAACCGAGATCCGAATAGTCGATGTTGAAATCATTTGAATGTTGACGCCGTTGTCAGCAAGTGTGCGGAACATCTTTGCTGCGATACCAGGGCTTGTTTTCATTCCGGCACCGACCAATGAAATCTTGGCAATCGCGTCATCTTGTGCAATCCCGGCCGCACCGATTTCTTTCGCGACCGACTCAACGATTCCTTGCGCGACTTTCATGTCGGCTTTAGGCACTGTGAAACTGATGTCGGTGTTGCCGTCAGTGGAAGTGTTCTGCACGATCATGTCGACGTTCACGTTTGAGTCCGCGAGCTGTTCAAACAACGCCGCCGAAATACCTGGACGATCGGGCACCTTACGTACAGTGACTTTGGCTTCGCTGACATCGGTGACAACACCAGAGATAATGGGATCTTCCATCGAAGGCTCCTGACTAGTGACCCAAGTGCCGGGTTCCCAGGTGAAACTGGAACGCACTTGAATCGGGACATTGTGATTACGAGCAAATTCAACTGAACGCAAGGCCAACACTTTGCTACCAGCGCCAGCCATTTCGAGCATTTCATCAAAGTTGATGTGTTGCAGTTTGCGAGCTTGCGGAACAATGCGTGGGTCAGCGCTAAAGACACCCGTAACGTCGGTGTAAATCTCGCAACTATCGGCATCAAGCGCAGCAGCAAGTGCAACCGCAGTGGTATCTGAACCGCCACGACCAAGCGTGGTGATTTCTTTATCGGTGCTCACACCTTGGAAGCCGGCGACAACACATACCTTGCCTTGAGCAAGGGCTTCGCGAACGCGGTCGCCCTTCACTTCAAGAATCTTGGCCTTGGTGTGCACAGTGTCGGTGATGATGCCTACTTGGCTACCCGTGAAACTGATGGCGTCGATGCCGACTCCGGCCAGAGCCATACACACCAAAGTCATCGAGATGCGTTCGCCAGTGGTGAGCAACATGTCGAGTTCTCGGGCTGGCTGCACCGACGAGACATCGTTGGCGAGTTTGATCAGGTTGTCGGTCGACTTACCCATGGCCGAAACCACGACGACCACATCGTTGCCGTGGCGCTTGGTGAAGGCCACATGTTCGGCCACGGCACGGATACGTTCAGGGTCGGCGACCGAAGTGCCTCCGTATTTTTGGACAATGAGTGCCACAAGGGTGTCAGGCTACCTCTTGACGGGCCTCAGTTCAGGTTGTTTACCTAACGATCACCATTCCCGACCTGCATGGCAGGCCTCAGCCCCGTTAGCCTTCCCCCACTATGGGAACAGCAAAACGTGAACGTAAAAAGATGAACCGCGATATGGGCCGTCAGGCTCAAGAAGCAGCCGCCAAGCGCCAGAAGACGACCAAGACGACAGTCCGCATTGTCGGAGCCATTGTCATCATCTTGGCCCTGTTCTTCGGCATCGCATTTCTGACCAACGATGACTCAACCGACAATGCTTCGCCTGTCACAACAACTGTTGATGCATACGCGAGCACCACCGTTGCCACAGGCGACGCCACAACGACAGTGCCGAGCGACACCGCTGCACCCGCAGACTTCGTTTACGGAACCACCGAGTGCCCGCCGGTCGAAGGTGCCGCCACACAAACACAAGACTTCAGCGATTCATTCGCACTATGTATCGACCCCACCAAGATCTACACCGCTGTGGTGAAGACCAACATGGGTACGTACTCGGCAGTACTCGATGCAGCCAAGGCTCCTGGCACCGTCAACAACTTCGTGAGCCTTGCTCGCAACAAGTACTTCGATGGCACCACGTGTCACCGTGCCATTCCTGGCTTCATGATTCAGTGTGGTGACCCCACCGCAACTGGTTCAGGTGGACCTGGTTACAAGTTCGCGGATGAATTGCCGGCCTCAGGTGAATACAAGATTGGCTCGCTGGCCATGGCTAACTCTGGAGCAAATACCAACGGCAGTCAGTTTTTTGTGATCAGTGGCGATCAGGGTGTTTCGTTGCCGCCGAATTACACCTTGTTCGGTCAAGTTACTGATGGTCTCGACACCACTGTTGTTGCACTCGATGCTGCAGGCAACGATGATCCTTCTTCTAATGGTGTTCCGCCGCTCACAGAGATCACGATCGAATCAATCACCATTACTGAAAGCTGATCTAGTACTTAACTTTCGTACTTAACTCTGGGTACAAAAAATCCCCCTCGGCTCCTGGTCTAGACCAGATGCCGAGGGGGATTTTGTTATAACTATTGCGTTACTTAGCTGAAGTAGCCAGCGACGTCCACGAGCAAGTGAGCCTTGCCGTACACGTAGAAGCACACCTTGCCTGTAGCCGAGGCTGAGGCAATGACTGCGTTCGGAACAGTTTGGCGGTTAACAAAGTTGAGGTTCGACGAATCCGGACGATCACCACATGGGTACACAGTCACGTAACCACCAACATCAGTTGCTTCACCATCAACAACAGTCACGTTCATCGCAACGGTTCCCAAAGTTCCAGCAGCTGGCAAACCACTAGAGCCAGCAACCGTCAACTCGTAGGCCGTACCGGTTCCGTCAGTCTTACCGACCTTCTTACCAGAACCACGAGTATCGAGTAAACGTGTCGGTGCCGACAACGCTGTGAAACCATCGGTGAAGTAACCCGAAACGTCAGCCAACAAGTGAGCCTTGCCGTACACGTAGAAGCACACCTTGCCTGTAGCCGAGACTGAAGCAATAACTGCGTTCGGAACAGTTTGGCGGTTAACAAAGTTGAGGTTCGACGAATCCGGACGATCACCACATGGGTACACAGTCACGTAACCACCAACATCAGTTGCTTCACCATCAACAACAGTCACGTTCATCGCAACGGTTCCCAAAGTTCCAGCAGCTGGCAAACCACTAGAGCCAGCAACCGTCAACTCGTAGGCCGTACCGGTTCCGTCAGTCTTACCGACCTTGTTACCAGAACCACGAGTATCGAGTAAACGTGTCGGTGCCGACAACGCTGAGAATCCAGCAGTGAAGTAACCCGATACGTCAGCCAACAAGTGAGCCTTGCCGTACACGTAGAAGCACACCTTGCCAGCGTTTGACAAAGGAGCCACGACGGCGTTTGGCACGGTCTGGCCGTTGACGAAGTTGAGGTTTGACGAGTCCGGACGATCACCACATGGGTACACAGTCACGTAACCACCAACATCAGTTGCTTCACCATCAACAACAGTCACGTTCAGCGCAACTGCAGCAACACCAGTACTGGGGACGCCACTGACACCAGCCACTGTCAACTCGTATGGTGTTCCGGTTCCATCAGTCTTACCGACCTTGTTACCAGAACCACGAGTATCGAGCAAACGCACCGGAGCTGACAGTGCAGTCAAACCACCAATTTCTGCAGTGAACGGCACCGAGAACAAGTCAAGATCTTGGTTGCCACCAGCGGCACCACGAATATTGCTTGCTCCAGAAGTAACCATGACAACGCCAAGACCAGTCGTCGGATCGTAATCAAGTGCGGCCAATGAACTGTTGGCGTTAGCTGAATCACCATCTGCATTTGACGAAATCAACTGAGTTGTTCCTTCTGCAACGTCGTACAAAAACACATCAAGTTTATTGTTGTTATTGTCAGCCGCAGAAATGAAGTCGTCATTTGACTCGTAAGCAATAAAGCTGCAGTCGTCGGTGATCCGAGGAGCTGTTGCTGAGGTAGCTGGATCACCAGTGGTGATCTTGCTCACCAAGCTGATCACTGGACTACTTCCCCGGTTATCCCACAAGTAGATCCCCTCGGCAACAGGTATGTTGCTCGCAAGCAAATCACGACCCTGGTTTGACTTGAAGGCAATGCACTTGCCATCGGCCGAAATCGCTGGCGCGTACTCGGTGTCGATGAGACCCGTTGACGGATTGCCGTTCGGCTTCACACTGGCATATGCCGCTTCCGTGACTCCAGTTGAACCAACTGTGCTCACAACTAGTCCACCGAGCGCTCCACCCGAAAAGACAACGTCGACGGCGTCAGTCACAAAGGTCACCTTGCTGCCATCGGCATTGAGTGCCGGCAGGTAGCCGCCGCCATCGCCACCGCCATCAGCAAACGTACTCACCCACACTGCTGGAGTGGCCACGCTTCCGAGAGTGTTCATGTACACGTCGGGGGCACTGTTCGTGTCGTCGAAATTAAAGTCATGGTCGGTGACGAAAGCAATCTTCGTGCAATCGCTGCTGAACCGTGGCGAGTACGCTCCGTTACTTGTGCTGACATTCTCTTCATAGTTAGTGTCGTACGAGATACTCACTGAAGTAACGGTGACAGCATTCGCCGAAGAGAACTCGTCAAAAATTCCGTCTTCATCGGCATCACGATCGATCACGTACACATCGGGTGCGCCGTTAGCGTCAGCAATGTCAAACTCGTTTTCGGTTACGTATGCCACCTTGCGACCCGTCGAACAAATCTCTGGGTCGTAGCTGTTCAAACCTGAACCGCCTTCCGCACCGTTAGCCGACACACTGAGTCGAGTAACCGTCGTGCCGTTGGTAACGAACACATCAGATGCACCGTTGGTATCACCTGTGACAATGTCGCTCGACAGAGATTCAAAGACAGTCCAACGGGTACCGGACGCTGTCAACGTTGTTGAAACGCCGCCAGCGTCACCGACACCAGCTTCGCCGACTCCACCATTGGGGTCTCCACCAGTTGTGTCCAGTACTAGACGGGTGGCATCACTGAATGTGGCCGCCGAAGCGGGCGCGGAACCAACCGCACCCGCCCCAAACGAGGCCACGATTCCTACCAAAGCTAGATAACTCAAACTCTTTTTCATCAGTCCTCCTTAAGGTTGATGTTTCAACTGATGATTGGTCAGAGTGCCTTGTTGAGACGGCAGTAAGAAGTGCCAAGGGCACCGTTGTTCGGGTCTGTTGCAGCCATAGGAAGTGGCTTCAACCCGTATGTTGCAATGATCTTGCGAGCGGTCAGATCACCACAGATAAATCCGGGCACACCACCAACAGCAACGCTGGCGTCAACCGAGTCACCGTCAAAGTTGCAGTCGGTTGCAGCGGTCACTTCATTTACAACCTGATTTCCTACCGGTCCAGTTGCGTTCGTGTTACAAGCCGCAGGCTGAGCTGTCACACCGACGAAACGGCGTGAGTCTTCAATACGTGGGTAGATCGAACCTGTCGTCGATGAAAGACCGACATAGTTGTACACCAAGCGAGTTCCTTCGAAACGTGATGCAGTCTCGTTGATGCTGCTGAACGACGGGCGCTTCAAGTCACCAGTGTTCTTGAACTTGCCGAATACCGCACCGTTACGCTTGTCGGTCTCGAGGGCCTTGGCCTGAATGACCCAACGGCTGTAGCCGTAGAAGCAGATGGCATCGGGCTTGTTTGCGTCCGAGACGTTACGGCAGTCGTGTTCTTGAACCTGCGGGAATGGGGTGAAAGTCGTTGCGGGGTTACCGTCGGTGTTGTTTGCGACAGTGTCGCAACCACCCAAGAAATCACTGTCGTTGTTTGTCGCATGGCCAATCAGAGTTGTTGCAACGTCGGTTCCAGTTCCAGATCCCACCTGCACGCGATAGGCGCGAATCGGATCAACATCAGTGGTGATGCCAGTGACATCACCCCACAACGAGAATTCTGGGTAACCGGGGATTCGGTCGCCAACTTGATCGATGGTTCCACTGTTATTCGGGTCAACTCTTGTTCCCGCGAAGCAGGTGTAGATCTTCTTCAACTGGGCCTTAGTCAAACCTGTCTGAGCAACTCCATGGTCATTACCGCTGAAGTAGGTCCAGTCAATCGCGTCTAGTGCGAAGGCCCAGCCTTCAAGCTTGGTGCTGGTTGATCGCGAGGATGAGCGTGCAATGTCGATGCATGCTGAAGCGGCGGCACCGCCAGGCGAGGAAGCTCCGTTATAGAAAACACCGTTTTGGGCGGTTCCTTCGACGGCACCACGACCGTTACCCGAACCGTTCGGCGGGACGACACCGAGATACCAAGTTTCACCAACGTCGATGGTGTCGGCGTCGTTGTTCAAGTCAGCCGTAGCGACCGTTGCGCCTTCCCATGTAGCAGGGGTGCCGACGGCTCCGTCACCGCTGTCTCCATCGGTGTTTAAGTCACGCGAACCGTAACCACCGAACACCATGTTCACTTTGCAGTCGTTGTCGGCCGGCAAAACCATGCCGCCGGGCCAGGTCGAGCGAGCAGCAGCAAGCCACGCCTTGTTCGCTGCGGTCGCCGTTGACTCGCCAAGTTCAACGTTCGGGTTAGCAGCTACTAGCGGCGGAATATTGACGGCACGGTCTTTATTCGGGTTATACCTAGAATTTGTGTTGTGTGCGGCCGACAAAGCGTCCATCACGAACGTTGTTGTGTCCGAACCGGCGATGCCGAGGATGTCTCCCGACGAGCTATCGGCACCGGCCGACACTTGCGAGGGCAGGGCGCACACGCCAATCACAGAGGCAATTGCCACTGCTGAGCTGAGCAACTTCTTCACGTATTTCTCCTATCGTTGAGGTAGTCAAAAATTTCGACTCCTCATCTTGGAGCAACAACGTGAACAGCCGATTTTGGCAACCTTGACTCAAGGTGAACTGTGGCTGTGCAATTGGAAACAAAACCCTTCGGGTTCACCAAGCACTTGGGCTCATCAACGAGATGGCGGTCCAAACTTCTAGAGCAACCCACATCGCGATTGGTGTAACCACCAACCAACCGACGCGTCGGCCCACTTGATTGACGATGATCGGAAATCCTGCCGCCAACAACGCCGCGATCAGCATCCATAACGCCAAAGATGACCACGATGATGAATCGCCGGCCAAACCTAATTCATCAAGTGTCGTCTGATGATCGGTTGCTTCACCAGCAGGAAAGACTGGCGAGGTAAGAGTGGCCCGCACCACGAGTCGATCAGAAGAATCAACCACTGTTGTCAAGATCAACATGTGTCCTTCGCCCTGGAATGCCGCAGCATCGCGCGCTGAACGCACCGTGATGTCAATCACTTCATAGGTGTGTACGCCTTGTCCGGTCGTGACAACCACTTCATCGCCGACGATCAATTGGTCAAGATTTCCGAACTCAGCACCGTACGTTTGACTACGACCCAAAATTGCCGAAACGCCAGGCTGACCTGGTAATGCCGAACCAATTAAATGGCCAGAAGCCTGCGCTAATTGCTCGGCCTTTGATCCCTCAACCACAACCGCACGAACATCGCGATTGGGCACCTCAACTAATCCGATCGGTGTACCGACTGCAATTGGATTCGAAACGGGCGCCACACCATTCACAAGGTCAGACGCCAAGCGTTGTTCTAATGCTGTTGCGGCTCGATCGTGGACCAATGGCCCCAAGATTTGATTGAACATCAACGAACCAAACGCCAACGTGAAAATCACGATGGCGAAACGGCGAACGACCGGTATCAACCGCGTGGTGTTTTTCTGTGTTCGCTGGTCGACGCCTTGAGTGGCGCCAAATTCAAAAAGCGGTTCTTGGTCAGTTGGCAAAACAATCGTTGTCTCAGATGTGAACTCGCTCATGACACAACTTTCTTACGTCGACTACCCAGTTTTCGCCACGGCGCAGTTCCAAGAATGACGGCGCCCGACAATCCACCTAATCCAAGCATCAACCCTGATGAACTTCGCTGACCGGAGAAATCATCCGACAGATTTGCCTTAGGTACGGTGATCGGGGCTGGTTGAGTTGTTGTCGTTGTGGTTGAGGTAGTTGTCGAACTCGTAGTCGGTGCAACAGTTGTTTGCGGCACCGTGATTCGAGGGCGAGTGGTCGGAACCGTCACGGCCTGACGCGCAATAGTTGTCGTTGTTACGACAGGAACACCTATTGCTTCAACAATTTTTCGGGTTTGAGCGCGCATCGCATCGGGAAGGGTGACATATCCCGACGGCAGGATGCTTTGCCCATCACCAACTGCGTAACTCAACACCCTGCGCACATCAGCAATCTTTTCTGCTGAATAAAAAGTTTTTGGAACCATGGCGTAATCAACTTTGATCATCGGATACGCCAACGGATCTTCTGGGGTGGGGTCGGCCACCAAGGTTCCGGCAGCACTTAGTTCGGCGTCGGCAATACCACGCAAAATTGAATCGTCTGACACTTGAACGACTGTTCCGTCAGGCTTCAACAGACCTGCAACCTGGAGCCCGAATTTCTTGGCTGTTGGCCAGTCAATAACGCCAATAACTCCACGCGCACTTGTGACCTCGGCCTGTGTGCCAGTCGGTGAAACACCGTAGAACATACGTGTTGCAATACTTTTCTGTCCTTGACGCGGCAGATAGCGCGGATCATTATCGACGAGTTCAAAAGCATCACGCGGATATGAGTAACCAACATATGAAGCATTCAGTCGGACGCGCCACGTATCGGTGTCAGCGAGAAACTTTTGTGCTTCAGGATCAGCACTCATCCACGAGGTCAGAATTGTTGTGGCGGCGTTTCGCTCGGCGCGAACCAAAATTGGGTTGATCCCGTTTGTCGGAAAACCCACGGTGCGATTGATGTTGAGCAATTCTCGATCTCGAACAAACGACTCAACTGAACTATTGGTTACCAAACGAGCAACGAGCCGCGGCGACACCACCAGATTCTCAACTCGTAATCCTGTAAACGGGTCGGTCAAGTTGTAAGCAACAACCACAGCGCTCGCCGCTACTGGAGCGTATGAGAATTCGCGATGATCAGAGTGGTGCGATAACTCTTCTTCAGTCGCTGGTAAAGCAGTGACGCCGAAGTCAATCAGGCCAGCCAAGAAGTTTTCGCGGCCAGTGGTACTCGATGTCTCCGTGTAGTCCAAAACTACCGAAGATTCACCTTGACAAATACGTGCCGCCCACGCGTAGAAAAGACCAGCCGATGTCGCGGAGCCGTCAACTCGAACATCAAAGTCAGTGATGGTTGGACAGTCAGCTTGTGATGGCGCGAATGTGATGGGAATGACCACGCGAGCAGCCGGCAAACTGCCAGCCTGAATCGGCAGTGCATCGTTTTCGTACACCAAAATTGAACAGGGGTTTGTCGCCGAGCAGGCCAATTGCGGAAGGTTGCTCGCAGGGCGAACCTCAAACTGCGCTGAACCAGTTCCGTCTGCGGCGGTCGAGTCCAAAAGTCGGTTTCCGTTTGCTAAATCTGGGAATGGTTCAGCCGTGAAGCAATCTGCGAGCGAAACTGGGTTTGCTTCGCATTGCAAGATAATGACGGTGTAGATGTTTTGTTGAGTCGTTGGTCTAAACCCTGACCAGGAGATATTGATCACTTCGTTCGACAAATCAACACCCGGAGAAACGGTGCCCGTGCGACCGCCGGTACCGGTTGCTGTGACCGGGCTTCGCGGTGCTGGTTCAGCCGATACCGAATCAGCCGCACCAAACGAAGCGAGCGATGCCAAAGAAAAAGCCGCCAACATCAACGCGCACAGGCGACGAAGACGATCTCCGACTTGGGGAAGTGATTTTGAAGCTTCAGTCACGTCGAATTTCCCATTCACTCAAGATTGACAACGAAAATCTCGCCACATGGGAGATTTAGACGGCATGACCTCAAGTTAGAGCGGTCACTCCCGTTCTGAAATGGGGATCAATAAAACTTGCTCTGCTGTTCAACTGTTATTCACCTTTACTTCAGCACAAGGACATACGACACCTGAATGCTGTCGGGGTGCCCAAGTCATCACAGGTTGACGAGACCAAAGCTTCACATTCTCCTGAAAACGACTCAGAAGTTCGTATCAATCCTGTCGTCCGGCGAAATCGCGTTGACCAGGTATATCGGTCGATAGCGGCGGCTTCTGGCTCATTCGTTTTCGTTGTCATGGCCCTCATCGGTGGCTTCTTGCTCT
>Ga0209358_10002073_pt1 | contig 15515 bp, 9 predicted proteins | sample LauGreFa1BDMLBSN_2_FD_187574 | JGI IMG/M metagenome (GOLD analysis project Ga0209358, IMG submission 187574) | Freshwater lake microbial communities from Lake Michigan, USA - Fa13.BD.MLB.SN (SPAdes) (version 2) | ecosystem: Environmental > Aquatic > Freshwater > Lake | place: Lake Michigan, USA... | reverse complement strand
AATACCCACGCCGGATTTTGTAAGCAAATGTACGAATCCAACATCCCATTTAGTATAGGATACGGTCGTAAAGTCCTTACAAAATCCGGCGTGGGTATTTCGCGGAAATGTTGTTTCCCACATGGATTTCATCTTCTGTTCATCCTTCCAAAATCGTCGTTTGGGAGGGATAAAGTACCATGAAGAGAGCATATGCTGTATCGATTGTTCTTATATACGATTTCATACGCTTCTTACCAGAGGCCTGAAAGTTTTGCTCGTCACGTTTATGATTAAGTACATAGTCGGTGCGAAGTTGTGTTCTATATACCGCGGGACATCATTCGAGACCATGTAGATCCTATGTAGATTTAAATAGTCTCGCCTCCCGTGGGAATCGAACCCACGACCACACGGTTAAAAGCCGTGCGCTCTGCCTGCTGAGCTAGGGAGGCTGTCTCTATACTGAATATGGCACTCCTTTAAATTACTTTCGCACACTCAATGCACTCACCGGAAGCGGCACGGTGATGGTCCCGTGTGGCGACCACCTAAGGGAGTATGTGTTAGGTTCTCACATTGGGCCAACAATGCACCAACCCTTTTAAACCAGTTATATCGGTCAAATGCAAACTGATTTCATGATGCTATCATCATCTTGTGATTTCGACATGCATATCGGCATTCTATCACAATGAGACGTCGACCAACGCACGATTCCTTAACAAGGCTCGCACGCACGCTCCTTTAACACGGCTCGCACACACGCTCCTGTAACACGACTTGCACGCACGCTCCTTTAACACGACTTGCACGCACGCTCCTTTAACACGACTTGCACGCACGCTCCTTTAACACGACTTGCACGCACGCTCCTTTAACACGACGGCTCGCACGCACGCTCCTTTAACACGACGGCTCGCACGCACGCTCCTTTAACACGGCTGATGCCATGCTATGGAAACAATCATCATGATATCATCATCTGAGTTCGACAGACACATCGGCAATGATTCGTCATGCTATCATCATCTTGTGATCTAGACTGACACTGTTACAGTGACCACACCGTCATGCTATGATGGCATTATGTCATTGTCATTGCTATCATCATCTTGTGAGTTCGACATACAATCGGCATGCTATATCTTGTGAGTTCGATTCGGACGGTTACTCATCGACAGATACATCGACATGCCATCATTTTGTGAGTTCGACCGCCAAATCGTCATGCTACATCATCTTGTGAATCATTGAAGTTGACTTCGACTGACACTGTTAGTCTTTAACAAGGACACATCGTCATGCTATCATCCTGTCTTGTGATCTCGAATCACGAGCTGTGTGGCGAGCAAAAAAAGTCGCCCTTTCAGCCCTCGGTCGAAATGGCATGATCAACGTAGATAAAAACATCGATAAGCGCAACAAGCAATGATTTTGGGTCTGAAACGCGCCATAATGCCATGAAAATAGACAGTAGAGTCGATTGTGTTGCACATCGGCATGCTATCATCATCATGTGGGTTCTACATACAAATCGGCAATGATTCGTCATGCTATCATCATCTTGACATATGGCGAACAAAAAATTGCGCAATTTCGCACCCACGACTTAACTCACGAAGGAACTTGCATACGTGAGTAGTCAACAATCAGGCCAAATTACAATGGACACTAAAATGATTTAATATCAAGCGCCGAATTGGCCTGATTTTGAGTACTCACGTATGCAATTTCCTTCGTGAGTTAAGTCGTGGGTGCGAAATTGCGCAATTTTTTGTTCGCCATACCGATGTCATTGTCAAGATGACCTTGTGTGATTTCGACATGCATATTGGCATGCTATCAAAATGAGATGTCGACCAACGCACGCTCCTTTAACACGGCTCGCACGCACGCTCCTTTGACACGGCTCGCACGCACGCTCCTTTAACACGGCTCGCACGCACGCTCCTTTAACACGACTGATGCCATGCTTATCATCTGAGTTCGACTGACACATCGGCATGCTATCATCGTCTTTTGGTCTCTAGTACGAGTCACTGTACGACCATCTACAGATTACGGCGGCCTCCGGTCCTTCTCTGCATAGAGTGGTAATGAAACTGCTTTCCAAAAGAAAACGACCATCTACAGACACATAGTCGTGCTAATATGATGCTATCATCACAGAAGAATCTGGGCACTTCAAGGTAGGCCTCCTGCGTGCCATATTTCAGTTCGGGACCAGATGCGCGCTGAGAGCACTACAAATCGTTGCGAAATGGATGCCAATTCAGCCGTCGGCAACTAGTCCGCTTTCGTTGGACAATCTCCATTTCGAACATTTAGACAAAAGTGTCAACCACAAATCCACCTTGAAATATTTGTCTAAATGTATCCCTCCCAAACGAAGATTTTGGAAGGATTGACAAAAGGTGAAATCAAGATTTTCGATATACATCTCAAGGGTGTGAGTACTCGATTTGGGCTACAAACCATTGAAAAGTATATCGAAAACCTGGATTTCATCTTTTGTCAATCCTTCCAAAACCTTCGTTTGGGGAGCATAAAATGTTCAAAATGGAGATTGTCCAACAAAAGCGGACTAGTTGCCGACGGCTGCTGTGCCAATTGAGTCAATTCCATCACTGCATTCCATGTGGGCAACACCATGTGCTCATTGTGGCGCACTTTCAGCCCTCGGTCGAAGGTGGTATCAAAAAAAATAGATAAGAACAATCGATAATAACAAAAGCAAAAATTGATAGTTTGCATGCATCCCAGCGACTATAATTGTCCGTTTCATTTTCATGAACTTGTATGCCCAAATCTTGCTTGTTGTGCTTATCGATTTTCTTATCTACGTTTTTCCTACCCATTTACGACCGATGGGTGAAAATATCATCATTCGGTCAAATGAATGCCAGCCGATCCTCGCGAATCGCACGCACGCATCTACTCCCGGAACAAAAGATGCGAGCACCTTTTCGTGGTGCTTTTCAATGATGTGAGCGCTAGATTTGGGGATTTGGGCTACACACAATGCAACAGTCTACTACAAACGCACCTCATCTTTTGTTCCGCTGTCCAAAATCGTCGTTTGGTGACTCCAATGGTGAGCATCGAGTGCTTCCGACCTCCCAAAATCTTCGTTCGGGGAGCATAGAATGTCATTTTGGAGGACCTTTGGAGTCTATTTTGGTGCATCAAAAACGCCAACTCATTGCTTTTCTTGTTCTCTACTGACATTATCTACGTTTTCACGCGTGTTTTACCACCCGAGGGCGCGAAAGTGCGACTTTTTTTGCTCGCCACAAATGGCACTGACCGTGAAAATGATTTAAACGGCATTCGACACACTAGCATCCGAAATGCAGATATTTGTCAAGACACTGACCGGCAAGACCATCACACTCGAGGTCGAGTCGAGTGACACGATCGAGAACGTCAAGGCGAAAATCCAAGACAAGGAGGGCATCCCACCCGACCAGCAACGGCTCATTTTCGCGGGCAAGCAACTCGAAGACGGTCGGACGTTGACCGATTACAACATCCAAAAGGAGTCTACCCTGCACTTGGTGCTTCGACTGCGTTGACGCGCACCCGACAAGTTCGGCGACAACTCGCGGCCAGCCAAGCCAATCGCGTTCTTGCGTTAATAAAAATGAAACAGTAACAAATGCTTTTATATATCACGGCTGTCATTTTTCAATGGATGTTGCACATCTTCATCATGCGCTTTGTGTGGAACAATGTGATTGTGTCTCTATTCAAGAATTCCAACATAAATCCCATCGACTTCACCACGGCCGCGTGCCTGCTGCTCTTGTGTCGCATCCTATTCGTCCACAACATCAACATTCCATGCAACACCACGACGCCGTGTGAGCGCGCTTGCGTCGATGCCTGCGTGGGCCTCTAACGTTCCCGTCTCGACGGAGCACCATCATCTCCGCATGTCGCATGGTGGTCCATTTAAAAACGGACGAATGTCCGCCAAACATTTACAAAAGTATGCTCCCCAAACGAAGATTTTGGAAGGACGAACCAACCTTTCAGAACGTGTTTTCGAAGCACTTTTCAACAATTTGTAGCCCCAAAACAGTACTCTCTCCATTGAAAAGTGCCTCGAAAACGCATTCTGAAAGGTTGGTTCGGCCTTCCAAAATCTTCGTTTGGGGAGCATAAAAAGGAATGTGTGCATGATGACTTTGAATTGTTGGAAGCCCTTGATGGACGGTTAGGGTCCATTTTATGCTGAGGCTGAGGCAATGTGGGAAACATCATTATATGCTCCCAAACGAAGATTTTGGAATTCCAAAATCTTCGTTTGGGAGGGGTTTAGGGTTCATTTCCGAGACTTTACCCACACCGGATTGGTAAAGGACTTAATCATAATCCACCCAAAGGTCGTTTCCTAAAATTCGCACAGAGACTTTGCAAGGGCGTGATAACTCGATTTGGGTAACTCGATTTGGGCTACAAAACGTGAAAAGTGCGAAATGCACCATGAAACGTTCGCTCGACCTTCCAAAATCTTCGTTCGGAGGTGGGTACGTTTGTGACACGACAAACGAAGAAAAGATAAACATAAATGCCACATCGCACCACGCGCAAATCCCCTACTAAACCCAACCACCCCCGCTTGCAACGTCGCGGGGGCGCAACGGGCCTGCCTAGTTTAGTAGAGGCCATCCGAAGTAAGAAACTGACACCAGCCAAGAACAGCGTCGAAGTCGCGCAGTACATCGAATCGTTGTCGGAAGAGATCGAGAGGTGCGACGGACACATCAAAGCGTTCGAATTGGAACTCGACCGTCACGAACTCACATGTGAAGATGCGACCGAGTCCGAAATCGACCGGTATGTATGCGAGTTGAACATCGAGGCGACCGAATCTAAAATGGAGAAAGTCAAAGATGCTCTGAGAAAATTAGAGCACAAACGACTGCTCCAAACACACTGCAAAATTTCTCGTCCCGACAACGAGCTCGCCGACCTCGTTGAGTTGGTAATGACTATCGATGGTGACATCGATGGATTCGTGAACAGTCTTTATATGATCGCCAATTGCTGGGACGATGGCGACTGGGCGGTTGTTGATGCAGGTATGAGTACCCGCATCATTTCATGGTGCGACTTGTATGAGCAAATTGACGGGAACATCGCGCGCAACATAGTCGAAGACCTTACTCGATGCTACCTTGGATTGTACTCGGGACAGCGACCTGCGGTACATGACCTGCTGCGGACCTAACGCATGGGGTTGAACGTTCAGTCTCGACATCTCACTCATCGTCGGATTCGGAAAGGTTGGTTCGGACTTCCAAAATCTTCGTTTGGCGAACAACGAATTTACTCCCCCCAAACGAAGATTTCGGAAGGGGGAACAAAAGATGAATGCGGATTTCGAAGTAAGCATTTTTCAATGGTTAGTTGCCATAGTTGAGTACTCACGCCCTTGAAAAGTGCCGCGAAAATCCGCATTTCATCTTTTGTTCCTCCTTCCGAAATCTTCGTTTGGGAGGGGTAGAATTGCGCAATTTCGCACCTACTACTTAACGAATGAACTTGCATACGTGAGTACTCCATCAGGCCAACTTGACGCACTTCTTTGACAGCAGATCTGCGCACAGCTCCAAGGCGAGCGGCACGCCTCGGCCGTCGCGCAGATTTCCTCCGCGATCTCGGCGCCGCCATCCGCGCTGACTTCGGCGGCGCGTTTCAGTGTCTATTGGAAAGTATCCTGATTGTTGAGTACTCACGTATGCAAGTTTCTTCGTCAAATCGTGGGTGCGAAATTGCGCAATTCTTGGCTCGCCATACCGCGAGTCGGAGTCGATAACAACAAAAGCAATGATTTGGGTAGGAAAACGCCCGAGAAGGTAACAAAATCGTCGTTTGGGAGGGTACACACTTTTAGGATGGGCTGAAACACGCGCGCCAACATGACAGCGATGCGTTGCCTTCGGGTTCGATGCTTTTGTACCGGATTTTATGCTCCCCAAACAAAGATTTTGGAAGGAGTAACAAAAGATGAAATGCGGATTTTCGAAGCACTTTTCAATGGTTCGTTGCCCAAATTGAGTACTCACGCCCTTGAAAAGTGCTTCGAAAATCCGCATTTCATCTTTTGTTACCCCCTTCCAAAATCTTATGCTCCCCAAACGAAGATTTTGGAAGGAGGAACAAATGATGAAATCAGGATTTTCGCAGCACTTTTCAATGGTTCGTAGCCCAAATCGAGTACTCACGCCCTTGAAAAGTGCTGCGAAAATCCTGATTTCATCTTTTGTTCCTCCTTCCAAAATCTTCGTTTGGGAGGGGTAAATCTTCGTTTGGGAGGGGTAGATTTGGGCTAAGAACCGTTTGAAGTGCCCTGTTCCCCAAACGACGATTTTGGAACGTCGAACCAATGTTTCGGAATGCGTTTCCGGGGGAGCACTCTTCCGCGATTCGCCGCCCAAACAGAGTACTCACGCCCTTGAAAAGTGCTTCCCCAAGAAACGCATTCGGAAACGCTGGTTCGACCTTTCAAAATCTTCGGCGATGATCCGAATCGTCTCATTGGCCCATCGTGCTACATCAAATGATTTAAATACGAAACACCCGTCGCACCATCATTCTCGATGCCGCTCTTCAGCGTTCTCACACACGCCTACAACTACTTCGCCCCTTCGTACGAAACGGCCGAGCCCACCCCGCGCCGAAGGCGCCGACCTAGACGCGTTTGGAACCCGAGCGACGAGCTCGTCGTGACCGACAAGTGCAGCGAGTCGCTGATTGGTAGCTGTGCCGGACATAAGAGGCGCCGCTACGAAGACCTCTCTCAGTGCAAAACAGTCGAAGATGCGATGAATCTTTACATCCAACCGACGAGGACCGGATCGCATCGCAAGTATAGCGCGTCCGACCTTGCATACGACACCAAGATTGGCTACGTCCGCGTCATCCAAGCGACGTCCACTCACCCAGTCACATGCGCCTCGTCATTTTACGAATAAAGTTAAGGCTAACATTTCCTGGATATAATATACACATTGCGCATGTTTCTCATCCATGACTCGTGGAAGTCGCTGTTCCACTACTCGCATCCAAAGCCCGACGCAACTTCTAATGAGTGTCGTTTGGACGTGGAATCGATTGACTTGCAGGGCATAGACGCCATGATTCGACCGCAGGCGGCTGCACGTGTCCTTTACGACACGCCGATTGAGTGGTGGTACGGGGGGGTTTTACACGCATGTTTCGACCTGCTGTGCAACTCGACGAATCACGATAATGTTCGTCCTCTGTTTCCTCTGGTGTTGTCGGTCACTCGAAATATCGACACGCGCTTCATGCTAGGTACCGTCAACTATTTTGGTGAAACCCCGATTCATGTCATTACCAATCGCAAGAAAGGCCGTGCAAACACATCCTTCATCCTCTACCGCATGTGCATGCGTGACAGCGATATGTATCTCGCAACGATTCGGGGGACTTGGCGCCGTATCCAAATGCACGCGTACCAACGCGTGCATTTCCGTCGTTTTCAAATGTGCCTGATTGACGTTACCTACTCGCCACCATTCATCGTGAATGGCCGTTCGTTCGGGGCGTATCCAGGAGGGGTCATGTACCATAAGTGCTTCATCTCGTTTACAGCGCATTGTTAGCAATATGTCAAGTATGCGAACTGAAACACGTACAAACGTGTCATCGCCGGCTCATAGTCGGTTCCTCGCACGTTCTTTCAGACTTTAACACGGCGTGCAACGCACGCGAGCCATGTGGTATTGGACCCATGTGGGAAACAACCCTTGCGAGAAATAGCCACGACGGATCGGGTAAGGACTTTACGAAGATTGGACCATACTCGCCAGTATGCTAGGTTCGTAAACTGGCCGACCCAATCCGGCGTGGCTATTTCTCGCAAGGGTTGTTTCCCACATGGGATTGGACAGGGCCTTACCACATGGACATTCGGTTCATCGCATCAGGCGTGTTAAAGATGCGTGCATGCGACTCCATGATGCGAGACGTGCTAAAGGTAATGTGGCGTTCAATGCGCTCGTCGACATCTCATGACGATGGCAGATGATAGCAAAACGATTGTGTACCCCTAGAAGAAGAGTATCGCATTTTCACAGCATCAGCCAGCCACTAGAGTAAGTTTACCCATTCCAATCGAATAGTTTGAATGCCGAACAAACGCGTCAGAGCGTGCTTTCGAAGCAGCTTATCCCTCCCAAAACGAAGATTTTTATGCTCCCCAAACGAAGATTTTGGAAGGCCGAACAAACCGTCCGGAACATCTTTTCGACGCACTTTTCAACGATTCTTAGCCCAAATCGAGTACTCACACCCTTGAAAAGTGCGTCGAAAAGATGTTCCGGACGGTTTGTTCGGCCTTCCAAAATCTTCGTTTGGGAGCCATAATTTTGGAAGTGCATGCTCCCCATTGAGTCCCCAAACGAAGATTTCGGAAAGCCGAAGCCGCATCTCAGAATGCGTTTTCGAAGCACTTTTCAACTATTTGTAGCCCAAATCGAGTAATCACGCCCTTGAAAAGTGCTTCCCCGGGAAACGCATTCTGAAAGGTCTACAAAAGGTTCGTCCGGCCTTCCAAAATCTTCGTTTGGGAGGGGTAAAGTGTGAACAAAAGATGCCATCCGGATTTCGAAGCACTTTTCAGGGGTGTGAGTACTCTATTTGGGCTACGAACCATTGTTTTGTTCATCCTTCCAAACTCTTCGTGTGGGGAGCATGCAGTTGACCCCTCCAGGGCTACATGCAACTACAAAATGTGCGATGTTTGACACGAGTTGCAGTGTGAACACTCGTTTCAAAATACACATTGCTCTTTTTGTAGTTGCACTGTTGTCGAACTCACAGTACGATGATGATAGCATGTCGATGTGTCTGTCGAACTGACAAGCTGTCGATGTGTCTGTCGAACTGACAAGCTGATGATAGCATGTCGATGTGTCTGTCGAACTGACAAGATGTCGATGTGTCTGTCGAACTGACAAGATGATGATGTGTCTGTCGTACTTCGTAATGACAAGATGGTCGATGTGTCGGTCGAACTAACAAGATGATGATAGCATGTCGATGTGTCTGTTGTACTGACAAGATGGTCGATGTGTCTGTCGAACTAACAAGATGATGATAGCATGTCGATGTGTCTGTCGAACTAACAAGATGATGATAGCATGTCGATGTCCATGTGGCGAGCATAAATTGCGCAATTTCAAGGCCCGCTACTTAACGATGAAACAGACCATACGTGAGTACTCCAATTTGGGGAAAATTGCACACTTGAACTCCACAAAATCAAAATGATTTAAGGTCATTGTGCCAAATTGCCCTAACATGAGTACTCACGTATGGTCTATTTCATCGTTAAGTAGCGGGCCTTGAAATTGCGCAATTTATGCTCGCCACACTGCCATTGTCGTGTCAATCGACCTCGCACGGGCCCGTGTGCGATTCTCTTTTGCACAGTGGTCGGAAAATCGCCAGTGGAGGCGTGCCACGTAGCGTCATGAGCTCTCCGATCCGGCGGTGCCCCTGCTTCACCTCGATGCAATCGGATGTGTAGCGTGGTTGATGTGGCGCCGGTTCGAATCGCTTGGGTTGCGACGCCAACATCGCCCGCTCACACTCTTTTTGGTTGTACCAGTCTTCGGTGAATGCGTCGCCCTCGTCGCTGTGCAATGCCAACAGAAAATGGCACTCACTATTCTCAAGCGCCAGTCGCATATCGACCAGTCGATTGGTCGCGTGTGCGGACGCCGCAATGGTCATCATCGCGGTCTTGTCGTAGCGCATGGGCCGTCCCATGGTCGATACAATACACATGGTGCTGATTCGAGTCGACACTCGAGAGAAAGGTCTTTAAATCATTTTCCGATTCGAGTCCTCCATGACCCCGCCCTGCATCCCTTCCACGATTCGGATGATTTGGCCCCTGAATCATCATTTGGGCCAGCGGAAGTGCCACCAATGACATAATAACAGCATGCTTGCTCGCACATTTCGCACCAGCATCTGCAGGCAGTAGGCGACGCTCCAAAGGATGAATCCGACGCACGCGTGTTCGCGATTTACACATTTGGACATTGAAAACGCCCATTTTTTGTTTGGTTACAAAGATAGTTCTTCCATGGCCATGTAACAAACATTGCGCAATTTCGCACCCACTACTTCACGAAGGAACTTGCATACGTGAGTACTCAAAATCAGCCAATTCGATATTTTAGTGTCCATTGTATCTTGGCCGGATTGTTGAGTACTCACGTATGCAAGTTCCTTCGTGAAGTAGTGGGTGCGAAATTGCGCAATGTTTGTTACATGGCCATGCCGTTCAATGGTCGCTTTCGGGTTTTGGCGTGTTTAACATATACCACGCTCCTGTTATATGCGCCGTTGAAAATATTTTCATATTTTTCGGGTGGGATGGTGCTTATGACGTCTGCTATGCGGTGTGTCAGTGTACCATGTGTTTGTCCGACACCCTCACCACTTGCCGTTTACAATCGCGATTTCAGCATACTAAAAAGGTTTTCGATGGCATTGGTGTGTTGTTTTCAAGGTTCTTTTACGTCAACTACGGGAAGGTTATGCAACCAAAAAAGCACGGCGGAGACTGAGTGGCGTGTTCGCACGAAACCGCCGGTAAGAACAACAAAAGCATTGATTTGTGACAGCATCCTCATTGTGTGTTATCGACCGACGCCGGTGGAAGCGTCGTGTACTTGTCGGCACCCGTCGCATGTCGCAGTGTGGGTATCGAACGCATCTTCCAGTCCGTCCCAACGCTTTTTTCGCACATGACGTACATATCCCCGTCGTCCAAGTCGAGTTGGATACGTGGCCCAACGGGCTCCGAACGATGGAACCACTGGAAGCACAGCGGCATCGGGTGGCCCATTCGAATCGCAAACACCTTCCGACGCTCACTATCGCCGTGATAGCCGATGCCACACTTCCGATGGTCGTAGTAGTAGTTCCCCTCGCCATTCAGTAGATACCCGCACCACGCGCGGATGGCGTCGCGGACCAACGAGACGCACGGGACGCGCGCATACGAGACCACTCGACCCTTTCCGATCGTGTAGTCGGGCTCTTGGTCAAAGTCGGCGAAGCACAGGTTGTACCGAGCGCGCTTGTTCACGACTCGGCCCCTCATCAGGGCCTTGGTATCTTGCTGCAAGGCGCGGTTCTCCTGCATGACACGCGAGGTATCACCCTCCGCGCTACCGTGCAGGACGAACTGCACCCCCCTTCGTATCACCAGGACGTGCGCGTCGTCGACGGCCAGCCCTGGTATCGCCGTGCGCAGCGCGTCGCTAAGGCTGTGCATCCGCGTGGCGACTCCCAGCGCCTCCAGTCGGCGCTGGATCTCGGTCAGATCCTCGAGCGTGAAGCCGCGCTCGTGTAACGCCCCGATCATCTGCATTCCCGCGTGATTCTCGGCCACATCGCCAAACGTGATGGTGTAGGTCGGATTCACCTCGGTCTGCCTCGCGTCCTTGTCGCCCGACGCACGTGCGACCATCCGAGATGCGGTCTACGGGCCGGTTACATTTTAAATCGTTTCTCTGTTACCCACAAAAACGTCACGCGCACGTCGGTCCGATGGGAGTCGCGGGCGGAGTGGCGACGGCGTGTGTGGTCACAGCAGCGTGGACCGTGTCTCCGGACGACGCGTTTCGAGCGTCCAGGTCGCGCGCGAACGCGCACGTCGGGCTCCACTGCCGATGCTCCTGTAGCGGGTCGTCGTCCGCATCCCAGGAGTGGACGGCGACTTGGCATGCAAAGCACACGACTCGGTCGTCGTGTCGCGCGTTAGGGGAGAGGTAAAAGCCGGCGGCCGCGAGCCGCACCGCGGACAACGCACCCTTTTGCTTGTGCAGGCTCCCTCCGAAGGAGCGGATGCGCATCACCTCGTTGCACATCTCGTCGACAAGCCCAATGTGCGGTGTCCGGTCGACGGTTCGGTCGACCGGACGACCGACCCTTCGCTGGTCGCATCGATGGCGCGCAAACCGCCGCCACACGGCAGTTGCGCCATCGGTACCACACCGCCCACCACCGAGTGGCGGTTGGGCGAAGCGATTTTCCGCCTTGAGCGTCGCGTCGTCGTCTCGCTCGAACCGGTCGCGCATCGAGCGCTCCTCGACGAGCTGCGCGCGCAGGGACTCGAGTTCCCGCTGCAGTTGGTCGTTGCGTTGTTGCTGCGATTCGATGTGCTCGTGGAACATGCGCCACAGCGCGCCGACGTCCGTCGTACACGCGGGTGGCACGGGCGCCGAACGCCCACCACTGGCGGCGACAGCGTGCGCGTGCGTCGCTCGCATTTGCGCGCGGACTGTCTGGAGCAACGGCGCGGTGCCCCTGCGCGCCAACCGTCCGCGCGAAATCCGCTGGATCGTCAACGCCGAGTGCCGCTGGTGGCGCAGTCGCGTGCTTTCGCGGATGCACCGAATGTGCGCCTGGATGCGCACGGCGCCGATCCGGGCGCGTGCCCGTCGCATCGACCGCCCCCACGTGATGGCGATGACGCGGATGACCATGGCTGCGCGACGGAAGACCGCGAGGGCGCGTCGCCGACGCAGCCGCGCTCGCCACCGCACGAGGGCGAGCACCGTGTGCAGGCAGCGCTTGAGGACGCGACGCCGAAGCCACGACGCCATCCGCTCGGCCAGCCCGCGCTGCGACACGGCGTCGGCCGACGATTGCGCGGCGAGATCCTCGAGCAACGCCAGCTTGCCGGCTCGGAAAAAGACTTTGGTGATTCCGATCTGGTAGTCGGCGCGGCGCAGTCCCAAGGCCGCGCAGAAAGCCTGGCAGAACGACACGACGTCGAGCGCCCGCATCTCGTCGGGCAGCGCGGTCGCGTATCGCCGGTGCATCTCGTCGAGCGCGCACCGCGTCGGGAGCCCGGCGTTGAGCAACCGCACCGCCTCGAGCATACCACCACACCGCAGTTGCGACAGCACCTTCGGGCCGTTAAAGTCCCCCGGTCGTTGCGAGTCGCTCGGCTTGATGCACCGGATGAAGTGCGACGAGGTCGAGCGCAGCACCCCCATCAGCTGCGCGAGCTGGCGTGTGAACTTTCCCGCGACGGTCTTGGTCGCGGCCGCGCTCGTGCGTCCGGCGCGGGGCTTGCGCGGGGCGACCGTCGGTGCCGGCGTCGTCGTCGTCGCGTCGACCGACGCGTCGTCCACCACCGCGTACAGCGCTCGCACCGTCGCATTGCTCGACGTGCGCACGAGCGCGTCGAGCGAGGCGTGCAGGGCATCCGCGTTCTTGGCGAGAAAGCCATGCGTCGCGTACACGACGTCGCCCGCAAAGTGGTGGACCACAAAGCCCTCTCGACGCGTGAGGCCCACGCCCCTCGTCGCGCGCGGCGGCGACAGCCGCGCGCTGTGCTTGTTGCGCATGTACACCTTCTCGGTGAACGTGAGGTCGGAGGCCTTCGGCACACTCAACTCGTCGTCGAGCGTCGGGAAGATGCCACACGACGCGGCATCGAACAGGTCGATGCAGTCCTGGTTGTCGGAGAACTCCACCTTGAGATGCCGGATACCCTCGGTCGCGTACACGTCGTGCTCCTGCCGCAGAACCTGGTCGTTGAAGTACTGCTGCAGTCGCTCGTTGGCAAAGTTGATGCACAGCTGCTCGAACGAGTTTTGCACGAAGGACTCGAAGCCGAAGATATCGAGCACGCCGATGAACGCGACGGAGCCCTCGGCGAGGGCGAGGCGCGCGTTGATCTTCCACACGAGCCAGTCGAACACGCGCGAGTAGAGGTCCTTGGCCAGCGCATCGCGCGCGTGCGCGGCCGAGTGCGCATCGAGCGCGACGAGCATCGGCTCGCCACCGCCCGCGACCGCCCGCCCGCCGACCGCCACCTTCCGGAAGCGTAGCGCGCGCGACAGGCCGTCGCGGTCGATCCCGAGCCGGTCGGCGGCGTTGTGCAGCGCGGCCTCGTTCGCAATCCGCGAGCCATCCCCTCCCGCCGACTCGCTCGCGTCGAACGCGACGTTGCCCAGGCGCAAGATCGCCGCGAGCACCGCGAACGTGGCCAGTTGTTCGGTGGCGTGAATGCCCATCCGCGCCATCGCCTCGCGCAGATGGCCACAGTCCGCGCCGTCGTCGTGTCGTTCGGCCACCGACGCCCCACCCCCGCCGTGCCGGAGGTAATGGTACGCCTCGGGAGCGTCCTCCAGTCCGATCTGGGCGCGCTCGAGCGCGGAGAGCCCACGGATGAGCTGGTAGAAGACGTGATAGTTGCGGTCGGACGCCTCTTGGCGTACGAGCCGCGGCTTTTCGAGGAGATACGTCTGAATGGTCGCGCCGACCAGCGCGTTGGTGGAATCGACGTGCATCTTCACAAACTTGCCGAAGCGCGACGAGTTGCTGTTCCGAGCCGTCTTGGCGTTGCCCACCGCCTCGAGGATCGGGTTGGAGTCGACGACCAACGTCCCGACGTCGTTGGCGATGGTCGCCGTCGCGGTCGTCGCGCCGCTCGCTTTGCCCAAGAAGCGCATGATGTGCTTGGCTGTCTCGGTCTTGCCACTGCCACTCTCGCCGCTGATGACAAACGTCTGACTCTTCCTCTCCGAACGAACCATCCGATGGGCGCGGTCGGCGAGCGCGTACACGTGGGGGGGCGAGTGGCCGATGGGCTGGTCGCGGTACCGCTCCATGTCGTCATACAACGAGGGGAGTGGCTGGTTGGGGTTGACGGCGATCAGGATCATCGCCGTGTACGTGTAGATGGACTGTCTCTCGTACCGGTACTTGATGTTCTGCAACAGGCCAGGCTCGTGCAGATGGACGAGCGTGCAGTTGTCGTCTACGCCGTTCTGATCGTCGGGATTGCATGGGAATTGGGTAAAGCCATCGGCTCTTTCGCTCGTCGTCGTCGCCACGAGACGATAGCCCAGCTCGGGGTCCGACGTCCACATCTGCGACATCCTCGTGCCATGTCGTCGGTCACGGGGCGTTTTGAATCATTTTCTCATTGTGTGATCTGATGATAGTGTGCATCTGTCGGTTGACATCCACGGTTGAGTCAGTGTGGAGTCAGTGTGGAGTCAGTGTGGAGTCAGTGTGGGACCCGTGGCAAAAGAAAAGCAAAATGTCACACTTTCAGCACGCTGGTAAAAAGCGCATGAAAAGAGCGAGCGATAAGTCAGCCGATAACAACAAAAGCGAGGATTTGGGCGGTTTAATGCACACAAATCATGACCGTTTGAAGGGCGGGGATGGTGTGTCATCCCCATGATGGTGTTTCGATGAGAAACAGGCCGTGTCTGCATAAATCATAGGATGGTGATATCATGATTATGTGTATGTCGAAATCACAAGATGATGATATCACGATGCTGCGTCTTTCTAAATCACCAGATAAACATGCTTGTAGTAACTTTATCCCTCCCAAACGAAGATTTTGGAAGGAGGAACAAAAGATGAAATCCAGATTTTCGAATCCCTTTTCAAGGGCGTGAGTACTCGATTTGGGCTACGAATAGTTGAAAAGTCAGTCGAAAATCTGG